>OGQD01000169.1_pt1 | contig 53734 bp, 50 predicted proteins | sample 1553091 | NCBI WGS metagenome assembly OGQD01 (sample SAMEA2580290, study PRJEB22360) | human gut metagenome | biome: human gut; feature: human-associated habitat; material: faeces | place: Denmark | collected 2008/2010
CCGAAGTGGCTGCGTCTTGCGACAGTATCCCGGCTGCGGCTGTGCTTACTGCGACCGATGCTTGCGGAACTGCGACTGTAACATTCGCCGAGACCAGAACCGATGGTGCCTGTGCAGGAAGCTACACCCTTACTAGAAAATGGACGGCTACAGACCTTTGCGGAAATACTGCTGAGCACACTCAGGTAGTGACCGTAACAGATACCCAGGCTCCAACATTTGTAGAAACTGTACCTGCAGACGTTACCGTATCTTGTGGAGCAGTTCCAGCAGCAGTAACATTAACAGCTACTGATAATTGTAGCATGGCAACCGTTACAATGCTTGAAACTATTGAAAATGGTGCTTGTGCTGGAGATAAGATTATCACAAGAACCTGGACAGCTGTTGACTTGTGTAATAATGCAACATCTGTAACTCAAATAATAACTGTAGAAGATAACACGGCTCCAACTTTAATTACTCCATTACAAACAACCATAAACGTTGTATGCAGTGAAGTACCGGAAGTCCCTGTTTTAGAATTTACAGACTCTTGTTCTTCAGTAGAAAGTGTTATATTTGATGAACAGATTGAAAATCAGACAGCAACAGGTTATACTATCACCAGATCTTGGTCTGCAACTGACAGCTGTGGAAATTCAAATGTAGTTACGCAAACAATAAATGTTACGATAGCCAATCCTACACAAACTATTGCCAGCGAATTATGTGTTGAAGATCTTTCAATCGATCTGTTTACATTACTTGACAATTCTATAGAAAGAACGGGAACATGGATTGACACGAATAATTCTCGAGGATTACTCGGAAGTATTTTCAATCCTGCCAATGTTACTCTTGGAGATTATATATTGAGCTATGTAATTGCTGACGGTGATTGCCCTAGAACAATTCAAATCAACATGAACGTAAATGATGACTGTATTGTTTTGGCTCCATGTGAAGTTATAGTCCATAATGCTATGACACCAAACGGAGATGGTTTGAATGAGTTCTTCCAGATTGACGGTCTTGATTGTTATCCAAACAATACTGTAGAAATATATAATCGTTGGGGAGTATTAGTATTTGATGCCCAAGGCTATGACAATACGACTAAAGTATTTAGAGGAGTATCTGAAGGTCGTGCTACAGTAAAAAAATCAGAAGAATTACCTGATGGAACTTACTACTACGTACTGAAATATGTCGATGCTGAAGGAAGATCCAGAGAAAAAGCAAGTTATCTATATATTAATAGATAAAGTCCAACTTCCAGGGATGCAAATCCCTGGAACTAAACAAATAAATAAATGAAAACAAAATTTTTATTTTTCGCTTTACTGTTGACAGGTTTTGCAGGTTTTGCACAACAAGATGCCCAGTACACTCAATACATGTACAACACTATTAATATAAACCCGGCCTATGCCGGTTCCAGAGGCGTGATGAGTATTTTCGGCCTTCATAGAACCCAATGGGTTGGTTTGGATGGAGCTCCTGTAACCAATGCAGTTTCTTTAAACACACCTATCAATAATAGTAAATTAGGAATCGGACTTTCTTTTGTCAATGACAGAATTGGCCCGACAGACGAAAACACTATTTCTGCTGATATATCTTATACTGTTCAGACATCGGAAACTTATAAACTTTCGTTTGGTATTAAAGGAACGGCCAATCTTTTTAGCCTGGACGTAAACAAATTAAACCCTGCCGATGCCGGTGACCCTCACCTGCAGAATTTCAACAATAATTTTACTCCAAATTTTGGAGCCGGGGTTTACTTCCATTCCGATAAATTATATGTAGGTCTTTCCGTTCCTAACTTTTTACAGACAACCCGTTATGAAGACAACTCCGTTTCGGTTTATAAAGAAAGGATGAATTTTTATTTCATCGGTGGTTATGTATTTGATTTGAGCCCTAGTATTAAATTTAAGCCTGCATTCCTTATGAAAACCATTCAGGGCGCTCCCTTACAACTTGACGTATCCGGTAATTTCTTGTTCAACGATAAATTTACCATTGGAGCAGCCTGGAGATGGGATGCCGCGGTTAGTGCGATGGCTGGTTTCCAGGTTACAGAAGGTTTGTTTGTAGGTTATGGATATGACTTAGAAACAACAAAACTGTCCAATTATAACTCCGGCTCACACGAAATATTCCTTCGATTTGAGCTTTTCAACAAGTTTAACAAATTAACTTCACCTAGGTTCTTCTAATACTGTGCAATCATGAAAATCAAATTTATATACCTCGCATTTTTAAGTACAGTCTGCTTTAGCGGATATGCGCAAAAATCGGCTGTGGCATCAGCAGATAAGAAGTATGAGAAATATGCTTACATTGATGCTATAAAAACCTATGAGCGTGTTGCTGAAAAAGGATACAAGTCGCAAGATATGCTTCAAAAACTTGGAAACTCTTACTACTTTAATGCTGATTTGGAAAATGCTGCCAAATGGTATGGTGAGCTTTTTGCCATGACGCAGGATGTAGAGCCTGAATATTTTTACCGTTATTCACAATCTCTAAAAGGAATTGGAGAATATGATAAGGCTAATGAGATGCTTCAAAAATTCAATCAGAAGTCAGGTACTGATTCTCGTGGGAAACTATATGAGGAAAAGAAAAATTATCTGGAAGAAATCAGGAAAAATTCCGGAAGGTATAAAATCGATAATGCCGGGATAAATTCTGAATATTCTGATTATGGAAGTGCTTTCTTTGGAGATAAGGTAGTTTTTACTTCTGCACGGGATACCGGAAACTTTTCAAAAAGACAGCATTCATGGACGAATATGTATTTTACCAATATGTATGTTTCTGATCTGAGTGCAGACGGTGCATTATCGGCTCCACAAAAGTTTGCAAAAAGCCTGAATACTAAATTCCATGAAGCCACTCCGGCTTTTTCCAAAGATGGAAAGACCATGTATTTTACCCGAAATAATTATAACGATGGTAAAAAAGGCAAAAGCAGTGATAAGGTAACTTTATTAAAAATCTACAGGGCGACTTTAGAAGGCGACAAGTGGACAAATGTTACGGAACTTCCTTTCAACAATAACAATTACAGTGTGGCCCACCCTGCTTTGAGTCCGGATGGAAAAACAATGTATTTTGCTTCTGATATGCCGGGAACTTTAGGACAATCTGATATTTTTAAAGTCAGCATTAATGCCGATGGAAGTTTCGGAACACCAGAAAACCTTGGACCTAAAATCAATACTCCGGGAAGAGAATCTTTTCCTTTTGTATCAGATGAAAATGAGTTATATTTTGCTTCCGATGGCCAGCTTGGCTTGGGTGGTTTTGACATTTTTGTTTCAAAAATTGGAAACGACGGTAGCATTAAAGAAGTTAAAAACATTGGAGAACCTGCCAATAGCAAAAAAGATGATTTTGCCTATATCATTAACTCTAAAACAAGAATTGGCTTTTTAAGTTCCAACAGAGACGGCGGAAATGGCAATGATGATATCTACAAATTTGTTGAAACCAAAAGATTGGAATTTGAATGTGAGCAGCTTTTGGCCGGAACCATAACCGATTTGGAAACCGGAGCGATTCTTCCAAATACAAAAGTGACTTTATTTGATGAAAAATTCAACAAATTAAAAGAAGTAACATCTGATGCTTCCGGAAAATATTCTTTTGAGGATGTACAATGCGGTAAATCGTATTATGTAAGAGCCGAAAAACAAGACTATGTAACCAAGGAATCCCGAATAACCTTACCAAATGAAAGCGGTGAAACCGACCTTCCAATTGCTTTGGAAAAAACAGTCAAGAAAGTTAAAGTTGGTGATGACCTTGCAAAAGCATTCGGTATCAAGATTATTTACTTTGACCTTGATAAATGGAATATCCGTCCGGATGCAGCTACTGACCTTGCAAAAATTGTTGATGTGATGAAAGAATACCCAACCATGAAAGTTGACGTAAGATCACATACAGACAGTCGTCAGACACACAAATACAATGAAAGGCTATCTGACAGAAGAGCCAAATCAACTATTGCGTGGATGATTAACGATGGAATACAAGCTTCACGATTAAGCGGAAAAGGTTATGGAGAAACTCAATTGGTAAACAAATGCTCTGATGGGGTTCCATGTTCTGAAGAAGAGCACCAATTGAACAGAAGAAGTGAATTTATTATTACTGAATTATAACATACCTAAATGCCATAAAAAGCAAAAGCATCCTGGACTAGCAGGATGCTTTTTTTGTTATTGACCTATTGTAATATATTTTTAAAATATATCCCCATACAATAGTTTTCACGCAGACCTTAATGAAAGAATAATTCAGAACAAAAGAACAATCTTTAATGAATGTATTTTAAAAAAATAATCCACGAAAATTAAACCCCATCTAATATTAATTATCTAAAAAAATAATTCCTGTCAAATTATTGCAATCAATAGTATGGAAAGGTGAACGTAAATAACAATCTTTTTGGGCTGTCTCAAAAAAAAGACTGCAATACAAACTGCAGTCTTATGATACTGAGCTTTACCCGTTTATTTTTTGATGAACATATTGGTATAATATTTTCGTCCTGATTCCGGACTGATACGGACTGACATTCCAAAATGAGTAAAATCTCCTTCAATATTTGCTCTATGGCTCGGGCTCTCAAGCCAGGCATGTAAAGCCGCCTGTGGAGTGTTATAATTATAAGCCACATTTTCATTGACTTTAACCGCTCCCAATACCTGTATCAGGTTTTGTGACCTTTCTTCGAAATAAGCATGATTGACAACGTTGTTTTCAATCATGTATTCGTTGTGTTCTTCTGATTTGTAAGAAATGTGATTGATTGGTTGTAAAGCCGGTAAATTGAGCGATTGTCTGTGTTCGTTAATAATACGCATCAATTCTAATTCTGTGGGATTGTAATCATAATTTTCTACCAAAGTAGAATTTCCATTTGTCAGGTTACTGTCATCAGATGAATCTGAAGAACAGGATAACATTGTGAACAAAAAAGCCACTGGCATTAATGTTCTTAGCATTATTGCTTTCATAGGTTAAGTGTTTTGGTTCATAATTCGAAAAAGCCTTTGGGAAAACTTCTTCAAATTGTAAGTAAGATTTATGATGGGGCACAACTCTTACTTAACGATTCAATATTACAAAATCATCGTTGAACTGCAAAATAAAATCGACGAAATGCATGTTTTTGTAATTTTCATGCTATAATTCCTATAAATCATGAGGAAAGCCTGTCCTTTTTCCAAGTGTTTTCGCGGTATTGGAAACGAATTCTATCATGAAGCCTGTTGGGTCTGCCCTGCCAGAATTCCATCTCATAAGGCTTCACCAGATAACCTCCCCAATAAGCAGGGCGAGCGATTACTTTTCCTGTAAATTCTTCTTCCAGATTTTTTACTTTATCTTCCAGTAATTTCCTATTTTCTATGATTTCGCTTTGGTGTGAAGCAAGTGCTCCTAATTGACTTGCAAATGGTCTTGATTGGAAATAAGCATCTGAAATTCCATCGGCTGTTTTTTCAGCCGTCCCTTTAATGATAACCTGTCTTTCTGCGTAAGGCCAAAAGAAAGAAAGACAAACATTCGGGTTTTCAGCTATGGCTTTTCCTTTTTCTGATTCGTAATTGGTAAAGAAAATAAAACCTTCCGGTGTGAGCTGTTTTAAAAGCACGATTCTTGATTTCGGGAAACCGTCTTTCCCGATAGTGGCAATAGTCATTGCATTCACTTCTTCTGTCCCTCCTATAGCTTCGGCTTCCTGAAACCACAAGTCAAATAATTCAAAAGGATTGTCCGGTATGGCAGTTTCTATCAGTTCACTTTTTTCGTATGATTTTCTGTAATCGCTTAAATCTTTCATAGCTTGGTCAATTGGAAAATTTGAATTACAAAGTTACAAACTTTGTGAAGCTGAGATATGATATTTGTCAGGATGTTTTTTTGAGTTGCTAAGCGGCTAAGTTTCTGAGGTGCTAAGGTTCTGAGGTACTAAGGCTCTGAGGTTTTGAGTTATTAAGGAAAAAGTACTGAGGTTCTGAGAAAATAAGTTTGTTTGAGGTTCAAAATTTGACCCTAGTTAATAAACTAATCTTAGCATCTTAGCCGCTTAGAATCTTAAAATCTTTTTAAAAAGAAAACCTTAGTACCTTAGCCACTTAGAACTTTAGTACCTCAAAAAGAAAAACTTTCCCCATCATCTCCCAAAAAGACATTCGGGAAAATAGTTTCTGCTTCTTCTTTGAATTTCTGAATCGATTCGTATCGTGTAGAATAATGGCCCAATACCAGATTTTTGGCATTTGCCTTAAGTGCAATCCGGGCAGCTTCTTTAGCCGTTGAGTGCATGGTCTTTTCAGCGAGCAAAGCTTCTGATTCCAAAAAGGTAGATTCATGATAAAGAACATCTACGTTTTCAATCAGTGGTAATATATCTTCATTATACACCGTATCCGAACAAAACGCATAGCTTTTTGGAGTATCCGGATCAAAAGTCAGTTCGGCATTAGGAATCACGCGACCATCTTCTAAAGTAATATCTCCGCCATATTTGATTTTTTTGTAATAAACCTGGTCGATTTCATATTCCTGTACTGCATCAATATTGAGCTTTCTTTCGCTGAACTTTTCGAGGAATAAATAGCCGTTAGTATATATCCTGTGTTTAAGCGGAATTGTCTTTACAATTACCTTATCATCTTCAAAAACGGTTTCGGACACATCCGATTCCAGTTCATGGAAATAAAGATTGTAATTGGTCCACGAATTGGAAAGCTTTAATTGCAGTGTAATAATCTCTTTTATTCCCTTTGGCCCATAAATATGCAGGTCATTGACCCTGTTCAAAAGCATGTAGGTAGAAACCAGACCAACAAGTCCGTAGACATGGTCTCCATGAAGGTGAGAAATAAAAATGTGGTTTATTTTGGAAAATTTGATCTTGTTTTTCCGTAGCTGAACCTGTGTCCCCTCACCACAGTCTATGAGAAACATCCGGTCTCTTATTTCCAAAACCTGCGATGTCGGATTTGTAATAGTTCTGGGTGTAGCGGCATAACAGCCAAGAATCGTCAGCTTCATTTTTTACTCTTAAATCTAAAAATCTTAAATCCGAAATCTTTCCGAAATCTTAAATCAAAAACCTAAAATCCTAAATCTCTTTCAATTTCCTCCATCTCAATAATATCATGGGCTTCAAGAAGAGTCGGAACCACAATCATTTCATCAGGCACTTCGTTAAAGTCAAAATCATTGACAACAATTACAAATGATTTTTTTGCTTTTCGGTGTTTGTTTGACAACGATAGAAAAGAAAGTATCTGGTCCAAGCTCACATCTTTGTCGGATGAGATATCCAAAACCAGGTTATGGTTTTTGAAGCTCCCATATTCATTTGTTACTTTTTCCAGAAAAGAACCTACATTACCCTGCGTATCTTTTATTACTGTTGTATGTCCTTTTTGATCCACTTTCATATTGTCTTATTTTTTAGAAGTAAAGTTTGCTAAGTCCAAAGTTACAAAGGTTTTTGGCTTTTTTATTCCTATTGTTTAATTTTTGATGCCAAAAGATAAATTACCGCCATACGTACTGCCACACCATTTTCAACCTGGTTTAGGATAACAGACTGTTGCGAATCGGCTACATCAGAAGAGATTTCGACACCTCTATTGATTGGTCCCGGGTGCATGATTACGATTTCCTTATTTAAAGAATCTAAAAACGCCTTATCTACTCCGTATTGCTGTGTATATTCTCTTGTGGAAGGGAAATAATTCACATCCATTCTTTCATTTTGTACCCTGAGCATATTGGCCACATCACACCATTCAAGTGCTTTTCTAAGGTTGGATTCCACACCAACTCCCAAAGATTCGATATATTTCGGAATTAAGGTTTTAGGTCCGCAAACTTTGACTTCGGCTCCTTGCATTTTAAGGGCATAAATATTGGAAAGCGCCACACGTGAATGCAGAATATCACCTACAATCACGACTTTCTTTCCGGCAACTTCGCCTAGTTTTTCTCTTATCGTAAAAGAATCCAATAAACCTTGCGTTGGATGTTCGTGTGCACCATCGCCGGCATTGACAATACTCGCATTGACATTTTGTGAAAGAAAATAAGCCGCTCCCGGATTGGAATGCCTCATGACTACCATATCAACCTTCATTGAAAGGATATTGTTGACAGTATCAATCAGGGTTTCTCCCTTTTTAACCGATGACTGCGCGGCTGAAAAGCTGATAACATCAGCCGAAAGGCGTTTTTGTGCCAATTCAAAAGACAGTTTGGTTCTGGTACTGTTTTCAAAAAATATATTAGCTATGGTAATATCTCGAAGCGAAGGAACTTTTTTAATTGGTCGGTTGATGACTTCCTTAAAATGATCGGCTGTTTCAAAAATAAGGTCAATATCCTGTTTGGTGATATATTTTATTCCTAATAAATGATTTACGCTTAATTCGCTCATTTTTATATGTGTTGTTGTGTTGTTATTTTAAGAACTTAATTGGTTACAAGGTAAACCACATCTTCTCCCTCCTGTTCTTTCCAGCATACCTTCACCTTTTCATTGTTTATGGAATCGACCTGTCTGCCTCTGTAATCCGGCTGGATAGGCAAATGGCGGCTAAATCGCCTGTCAATCAAAACCAGCAACTCAATTTCTGATGGTCTTCCAAAGGATTGGATGGCAGTCAAAGCAGAACGGATGCTTCTTCCGGTATATAAGACATCATCAATAAAAATGACTTTCTTATTTTCTACCAAAAAGTTAATCTGTGTTTTATTGGCTTCCAAAGGCTTTTCTGTCCTGCGAAAATCATCCCTGAAAAAAGTGATATCAAGATAGCCTAAAGCAACATCCTGTACTTTATATTCTTTTAAAAGTAATTCCTTCAGGCGTTCTGCCAAAAAGGTTCCGCGAGGCTGGATTCCCACAAGGATAGTATCTGAAAAATCAAGATGCTTTTCAATTAACTGACAGGCCAAACGATGCAGAATGATATTGACTTCTTTTGAAGTAAGCAATATTTTTTGACTCATAATGAAGTGTTGTGTTTGGTTTGTAAAAGTAGGCAAAATTTACTTCCAAGTAAAATAAAAATACAGTTTTGCCCTAACCAACCTCCATATTAAAATGAGATGATTCTCTAGAAGGTTTATTACAACCAAAAAATAACTTCTCCTTTTTACAGAATAAAACACAACCTTAGCATCTCAGAACCTTAGCAACTTAGCCCCTTATTAAAATTATATAACCAAAAACATTAATCATGTAATATTTTTCTTCGTAAAAAGAAGACCTTTATGATATACAAATCAAAAACAGAAAAGCCATGAACAAATTATTGAAAATAAACATACTGCTTCTGATACTTCTTACCTTTTCAAGCTGTGAAGTAGTTGAAGGTATTTTTAACTTAGGTGTTGGCGTTGGCGTCTTTATTGTCATTGCCATTATTGCCCTTGTTATTTTTATCATCAGCAGATTTAAAAAATAAAACCATAACCCAACCAACCACCTTTAAACCAAAAAAATCCCGCTACCTTGCAGTAACGGGATTTTTTATTTATCATTTCTAGTATTTAAGAATACATTTTCTTTCTTAGTTCCTGTACTTTTTCATCATCCAGATAATCGTCAAATGTCATATATCTGTCGATTGCTCCTTTAGGAGTCAGTTCAATAACCCTGTTACCCACAGTTTGGGCAAATTCATGGTCATGTGTCGTGAAAATAACCGAACCTTTGTAATTTTTCAATGAGTTATTGAAAGCTGTAATCGATTCCAAATCGAGGTGGTTTGTAGGCTCGTCAAGCATCAGTACATTGGCTCTCTGCATCATCATTCTCGAAAGCATGCAACGCACTTTTTCACCTCCAGACAAAACGCGACTAATTTTCAAAGCTTCTTCACCAGAGAAAATCATTTTTCCTAAGAATCCACGGATATAAACTTCATCACGCTCTTCTTCAGTTTTTGCCCATTGCCTTAACCAATCAACCAGATTCAGGTCGTTGTCAAAGAATTCATGGTTTTCAACCGGAAGATAGGCCTGTGTTGTTGTAATTCCCCATTCAAAAGTTCCGGAATCTGCCTTTTTATTACCATTCAGAATTTCATAGAAAGCTGTAGTAGCACGTGAATCTTTAGAGAAAAGGACAATCTTATCGCCTTTTGCCATATTCAAATCTACACCGGTAAATAATGTTTCGCCATCAATTGAAGCGCTCAGATTAGTGATATTCAAAATCTGGTCACCCGCTTCTCTCTCCTGTTCAAAAATAATGGCCGGATAACGTCTGCTAGACGGTTTGATTTCGGCAATATTCAGTTTGCTAATCATTTTTTTACGTGAAGTCGCCTGTTTGGATTTTGCTACGTTGGCACTGAAACGGCGGATGAATTCTTCCAATTCCTGTTTCTTTTCTTCTGCCTTCTTGTTTTGCTGTGCTCTTTGTTTTGCAGCCAATTGGCTTGATTCGTACCAGAATGTATAGTTTCCTGAATAGTGGTTGATTTTTCCGAAATCAATATCTGAAATATGTGTACAAACCGCATCCAGGAAGTGACGGTCGTGTGATACTACAATTACTGTATTCTCATAATTCGCCAAAAAGTTTTCCAACCATGCAATTGTTTCAAAATCCAGGTCGTTGGTAGGCTCATCCATGATTAATACATCAGGATTTCCAAAAAGCGCCTGTGCCAAAAGCACACGAACCTTTAGTTTCCCTTCCATATCCCCCATTAAAGTATAGTGACTGTCTTCATTGATACCTAAATTTGATAGCAAAGAAGCAGCATCAGAATCGGCATTCCATCCGTTCATTTCTTCAAACTGCACCTGAAGCTCTCCGATTCTTTCCGCGTTTTCATCGGTATAGTCCAGATAAAGCTCATCCATTTCTTTCTTAACAGCATAAAGAACTTTGTTCCCCATCATCACCGTTTCCAAAACCGTATGCTCATCAAACATGTTGTGGTTCTGGTTCAATACGGACATACGTTTGCCCGGTTCAAGGAAAACGTGTCCAGAAGTTGGCTCAAAATCTCCCGAAAGTATTTTTAAGAATGTAGATTTTCCAGCACCATTTGCTCCAATGACTCCATAAATATTACCATCTGTAAAGGTTGTATTTACTTCATCAAACAAAACTCTCTTGCCAAATTGTACTGATAAATTATTTACTGTTAACATGAATATAGTTTTAAAAAAGTTTTGCAAAAGTAGAAAAAATACTGCACTTTTGGCACAAGAACAAGATATACTTTAAAACATAGCCTAAACTTCTGATTCAAATAAATCTCTGTTATTTAACGGCATTCTAAATAATTGACATTGTTTACATTTAACTATGCCTTAACAGAGAGTTTGGTTGCGTCTGAATATTTTTGTCTATTAGATTCAAATTAAATGCACAATTTAAAAGTTTTCAAAATCGTATCGCTTTCCTTTCTTTCCATGCTGTCACTGTGCTCGTGTGAAAAGAAATTCAAAAGCGATAATTTCACTGCTTACTTTGGCGGAGAGGTTTCAAATCCACTAAACCGCTACGTTTTGTTTCTTAAGGACAATAAGGTTATTGACACTATTCCTTTGGACCGAAACAATAGGTTTTTCAAAAAATTTGATTCCCTGGCTCCCGGATTGTATACTTTTAAACATGAGCCGGAATACCAATACGTTTATTTTGATAAGAACGACAGTATCATGGTACGCATGAACTCAAATGATTTTGACGAATCTGTCGTATTTTGCGGACGCGGAGAAGAAAAGAATAATTTCCTGATGGAGATGTATCTTAAGAATGAGGAAGACCGGGACAAGATGTTTACCGTATTTGACTATGACGTCAATAAGTTTACAAAATACATCGATTCTGCCTATCATTCCCGAAAAAGCTACTACAATTCAAAAAAAGAATTATTGAAATGGAGCGACGATTTTGATACTTATGCACTGGCTTCTCTTGATTTCCCTTACTATACCAAAAAAGAAATTTATCCGGTCATACACGAAATACGAACCGGAGAAAATATCAGCGAAAGACTTCCAAAGAATTTTTATGAATACCGCGATGAGATTGATTACAATAATAAAGGCCTGACAAACTTCTCGCCTTTTGTAAAATATCTTACCTACATGCTGAATAATATGGCAATGGAAAAAGCCGACGATAATGCTTCACCTGAAGACAAGGCTTTAGAAATGAACATCACCAAGCTGAATATTGCCGATACGCTTTTCAAAAATCCGGAAATCAAAAATACCATTCTCGACAATATTGCCTTCGCCTATCTATTGGAAGACCAGCACATACTGAACAACAAAAAATTTCTTGACCGATATAACGAACTGTCAACCGATAAGGGAAACCAGAACGAAATTATCAAAATAGGGAACGCAATTCAGATGTTGAAAAATGACAATGCCTTACCTAATGTAGACCTGATTGACCTTAATGGAGAAACAGTAAACAGCAAAAATATTATTAAAGGCAAAACCGTTATTTTTTTCTGGACTGAAAATGCAAAATCCCATTTTGAAACGGCACACCGTAAAGCTATGGAATTAAAGGCCAAACATCCCGGTTATAATTTTATTGCTATCAATGTTGATGATAACCAGTCAAAATGGAAAAACAATCTTTCGAAATACAAATTTGATAAAATCGAAGAATTCCGGGTAAAGGATTTTGAAGAACTAAAACAGAAATGGGTGATTACGAAAATACACCGTGCCATCATCACAAATGCTGACGGAACTATTAATAATGCTTTTGTAAATCTGTTTGACGTTAAATTTGTTGACTATCTGAAATAACAAATCAGCTCTCAAAGTCGCAGAGACACTGGCTATTAATTAGCTCTTTTTCTGGTATCGGCAATATGAATAATTTTCCATAGGCCATTATCTTTAAGTAATTGGAATGAGTTCACCCCTTTATGTGCTAATTTTCCATTTATATAAAATTCATAAGGCGTCCAGACATGCGCCAAGGAGCCTTCCACGTTGAAACTATATGAAAGCAGGCGTTCCTCGAATTTCATATTCTTAGAAATTGCCGCTATAGATTTTGCAAAATCAGAAAACTTTTCAGTTGTTATCTTCCTTGTTATGGTACTTTCAGATATTGAATGTAATATCATATTTGAATAACAGACAGATTTCATTTTTAGGCTGTCTCTTGTATGAAAACCATCAAAAAAGGTTTGTATCGATTGACGGATTTCGGCTTCCTGTGCCATTAGGGACTGAAAGCAAATAAAGAAAACAATGGTTACTAATTTTCGCATTATGCTTTTTTTAATGTTCATGGATAAATTTAGTATAAAAATAGTTAAAAGAACCCAAAATTAACAGGTGTCTAATTCAGATACTATGAATATGTTATTTACTAAAACAAAAAAAATCCCGCAAAAGCGGGATTTTTTTTGTCAGATAAATTCTATTATTTATTTCCTTTTTCAAAATCAGCAACAAACTGTGCCAATCCGATATCTGTCAAAGGGTGTTTCAACAGTCCTGTAATAGCAGAAAGCGGTCCTGTCATTACATCAGCACCTATCTTGGCACAATTAACGATGTGCATTGTATGACGCACAGAAGCAGCCAGGATTTCTGTTTCAAAACCATAATTATCATAAATCTCACGGATTTCCTGAATCAGGTTCAAACCATCTGTAGAAACATCGTCCAAACGACCAATAAAAGGAGAAACATAGGTAGCTCCTGCTTTTGCAGCCAAAATAGCCTGTCCTGCAGAAAATACCAGAGTAACGTTTGTTTTGATTCCTTTATCAGAAAAGTATTTTGCAGCCATTACACCTTCTTTAGTCATTGGCAACTTAACAACAATCTGCTCGTGCAATTCGGCCAACTCCTCACCTTCTTTCACCATGCCTTCAAAATCAAGTGCATTTACTTCGGCACTCACATCACCGTCTACAAGATTGCAGATATCTACATAATGCTTTAAAATATTATTTTTTCCTGTGATGCCCTCTTTCGCCATCAATGAAGGGTTTGTAGTTACACCATCCAATACACCAAGTGCTTGTGCTTCTTTGATTTGAGCCAGATTAGCCGTGTCGATAAAAAATTTCATTTGTTATAATTTAATTTGTGTGTTTCTGCTTAAAGTAATGAGTTAAAACTCAAAATTCGATTGCAAAATTACAATTTATAATGGTTCATCAGCATTTTTTCATAAACTTTATCCGGCAATACCCGTTTTAATACGATGGAAAATTTTTGCATAAAAACCCCCACTTTATAATGGATTTTCGGATTGGGAGTTTCAATAATTTTCGCTACAGCAATTGCCATCATATCGGGGTTGCTTCCTGAATTGACATGCTCGTCCATCATTTTAAGCGTATCTCCATAAGGTTTTTCATAAGCCGAACCTTTAATCAGAGGTGCATGAAATCTTCCTGAAGCAATATTGGTTGCAAAATCTCCGGGAGCAATATTGGTAATTTTTATACCAAAATTTTTGACTTCCATACGCAGGGCTTCGGTAATTAGTTCCAATGCTCCTTTTGAAGCCGAATAAACGCTTCTGTACGGCAATCCCATATAACCGGCTATAGAAGTTACATTAATGATTAAACCCGATTTCTGGGAACGCATTTGTGGCAATACAGCTTTCATGACTTCAATTGGCCCGAAAAAATTCGAAATTGTTTTTAATTTCAGAAGTCGGGATTTCTTCCAAAGGTCCCGTAATTCCAACTCCGGCATTATTGATGACTACATCCAGTCTTCCGGCTTTCTGTATGACTTCTGAAACTGCATTTTTAATACTTTCAGCATCTCTCACATCCAGAGCCACTAAAGGAAATTTAGAATCTGTAATACGCTCCGGATTCCGGCTGCTACCAAAAACTGTATAGCCTTTTTGGGTCAGGTAATCCCCTATTGATTTTCCGATTCCTGACGAACCGCCTGTAATTAATATAGTTTTAGACATTTTGACTTCTTAGAAGTTTAGAAATTGAAGCCAAATTTAGTGTTTATTTTTTATCCAAACCCTTTCAGGGTTTAAAACCCTGAAAGGGTTAAAAACAAAAAATCCTCCTCAAAGGGAAGATTTAAAAAAAATGGCAAGCGACCTACATCGCACCGCTACAACCGCTTACCCTTGCTGCGTTCCCACCCTGGGGGAGTCTGCAGGAGCTGGTCGTGTAGGACTTGCCGGTGCAAATATACAAACATTTTATATTTTTGCAAGGCCCTTGGCGGTTATAAAATAAAGGTTGTATATTGTCATAATCAATTTTAAAACAATGAAAAAACATAAACTATTAGCATTCATTTTATTAGGAACTGTACTTGTATCCTGCGGAGATAAAGAAATAGATAAAAAAAATTTATTCAGCATTGAACAATCCGGCTTAAAAGCGACTTATCAGCCTCAGGAATCGCTTTCTTTGGTTCTGAACAACGACAAAAACAAGACTATCGATTCGATAGCCTACTATATAAATGAAAAAAGAGTTGGCGGCGTTAAAGGAAACAATAAGTTCGATTTTCCTTTAGCGGATTCTAAATTGGGGTACCAGCAGATAAAGGCAATCGTCTATTATGAAGGACAAAATGCAGAAACGGATGCCCGTATTGAAGTCGTTTCCAATGTAAAACCAAAATTACTTTCCTATACCATCGTAAACACCTATCCCCATGACGAAACTTCCTATACACAAGGATTGGAATTCTACAGAGATACCCTATTTGAAGGAACCGGACAACGCGGTACTTCCAAATTGCTAAAAACAGACTACAAAACCGGAAAAGCCTACCAGTCTGTTAATCTTGAAGGCAAATATTTTGGAGAAGGAATTACCATCTTAAACAACAAGGTATATCAATTAACCTGGCAGGAAAATACAGGGTTTATCTACAATGCCGATAATCTAAAACAAATCAGGACTTTTAATTATTTTAAAAATATAGAAGGCTGGGGATTGTGTAATGACGGAAAGCAGATTTACCAGTCTGACGGAACAGAGAAAATCTGGGTGTTAGACCCGGAAACTATGAAAGAAACAGATTATATCAATGTATATTCTGAATCCAGCAAAATAAAAGCGGTGAATGAATTGGAATGGGTTAACGGGAAAATCTACGGAAATGTTTACCAAAAAGACGCTGTTGCTGTCATCAATCCAAAAACCGGAGCTGTAGAAGGTATTATTGACCTGAGAGAGCTAAAGACAAAAGTAAATATGATGGACCACGATTTAGGTAATGACGTATTAAACGGATTAGCCTACAATCCAAAAACCAAAACGCTTTTTGTGACCGGAAAAAGATGGAACAAAATGTTTGAAATCAAAGTTTCGGAATAAGCTTGTATGTCCGGCAAAGTCAACATAACAATTCCAAAACCCTGCCATGAAAACTGGCATGAGATGACTGTTGCCGAAAAAGGGCGGTTCTGCAATTCCTGCCAGAAAACGGTATATGATTTTACACGATTTTCTGACAGGCAGCTTATTGACAAAATCAATTCAGAATCCAATATATGCGGACGTTTTTTGGCATCACAACTCAATAAAGACCTGAGAGTTCCAAAAGGAAAAAGCAGTATCTGGATAGCTGGTGTTTCAGGAATATTAAGTTTTTTGAACTTGGGAAACCAAGAGATTTACGCACAGGAAAATGTAAAGACAGAACAGACAGAAGAAAAAAACAATGTTGAAAAAACAATCGACAATTCTTCTGTTCCTGATATAGAAATTACAGGATTTGTATTTGACGAAAGTAAATTGCCTTTGCCTGGTGTTTCTGTTACAATAGAAGGCAAATCAATTAGCACGAAGACAGATTTTGATGGTAAATTTTCAATTAAGGCTAGCAAAGGAGATTTATTGAAGTTTTATTATGTAGGTTATAAAGAAACATCTGTTACAGTTAATTCTAAAAAACCAATTATTATCAAACTAGAAGATACACATGAAATGCTCGGTGAGGTCTATATAGTCAGAAAAACTTTCTTCGGAAGAATTTTTCACTCCATTGGCAATCTTTTCAGATAAAAACAAATAAAAAACCGAGCATGTAGCTCGGTTTTTTTTATACTTGGTTAGGCCTTCTTTTTCTTTGCGGGTGTTGAAGCCGGAGCTACACTTGTTGTTTTTCCGTCAACATATTTTTTTTCAGCCGCATTAAATGTAAACGTGTTCTGTTGTGTTTTGTTCTTTTGGACAATATTACCGTCAGGCGTCAGCGAAAATTCAAAACCTTCCCTCCTTACCTTTTCCTGTGTTTCGGAAGCATTTTTCAACCTATCCAAAAATACTTTTTCTGTGATATTGGTGGTCGTTTGCTGGTTTGAAAATAGTTTTGTTTTTGTGGTCACATCATATACTTCAGAGAATAACGTACTGCGTACTTCTGTTTTTAAATCCGTTTTAGTGGTTTGCTCTTCCGTCCAGGTTAGCAGGTATAATGGCGTTCCTTTTGCAGAAAAGCCTTTGATGGCACAATTCTTAGGAAGGCTGTTTTCGTCAACAGTTTTGATACCTATGGTGTCTTTTTTAGCTTTATTATTAATGAACAGGTAAAAATTTCCTTTTACGATTTCGGCCGTAAGGTTATCTGCTTTTGCCAGTGCTGTAGAAGCCGGCTTGGCAGGAGCTTTCTTTTTGGCTCCTTTTTTCTGTCCATAACTGAGTGATGCTGATAACAGAATCAATATCAAAAATAAGGTCTTTTTCATATTTTGTTTTTTAGAAAGCCTAAAATACAAAAAATATAAAACCATAATTGTTAAAAGTATGAAACAAAAAAAGCGCAGGGAATAAATCCTGCGCTTATACTATTTTGGAGTATATGGCAATACTTTATTTTTAATTTCAAGAATTCTGCCGTACTTTTTTGCAAAATCTTGTTTTAAATTATTTGTACTAATCCCAGCTTTTGGAACACTAGAAGAAACTATAAATCCAAATCTTTTTTCTTTAGGAATTACACTATTGAAATAATCAATCGTATTTAAAATTTGATTGTATGCTTTTTCAATTTCTTTACCTTTTAATTCAACAAAATAAAAATCATCATTTGAATGTCTAACAAATCCAAAATCACATTTTTCAACATTTTGGGATGCTATTAAACATCCATCTATTCTAATCCTTGTAAAATCTTCATTTGAATTTATTTCAAAACGTTTTCCATTTTCAGAAGCAACCTTACTTTTTGAACAACATACCGGATAAGACGCAATCAAATCATTTAAATTACTGTGCATATCTCAACTCCGTTAATTTGTCAAATTCTTCAGAAATAATATCTGAAGCCCCGTCAATTGCATTCGTATCAATACTTTTAAATTCTTCATTTTTGATAGAATATACTTTTCCATCATTACGCACTTCATAAACTGAAATATCATTGTAATCTATCCAATTGCTTTCTGGTACAATTGAATTAATTTCTTTTATCAAATCCGGATGTTCATTGAAGGTATTTTTAGCCAACATTAATGTATCCAAAACCGAAAGAATATATGGACTATGGGTTGTTATAACCAAGCTGTCTTCTGATTTATTGATACCGTTAACAATATAATCTACCAAAACTTTTTGTCTTTTAGGAAAAAGATTTAATTCTGGTTCTTCTATTAAAATTGATTTTATTAGTTTATAACTTTCTGCATTTAAGAAAAAATCAAACACCAATAATAAAGGGACAAGCGATTGCATACCACTTGAAGCCTGATTCAAAAAAATTTGCTGCCCTGCATAAACAATTTTATCCTCACCATTTTCAAATTTATATTCAAATCCAAAATCAGAATATTGTTTATGTAACTTATATTTTCTAGCCATTTCATAATTGGCAGAAAAATTTTTAAAATAATTTGGAAGAGCAACATTATTTGCCCAAAGACCAGAAATTGATTCGCCAACTACAGAAATTAATGATCTTTCCGCTGGAAAATAAACAGTTTGCTTTAATGGTGTACTCTTTATTTTCAATAGAAAGTTTTCAATTGATTGTATAAGATCTTTATTGTCCGCATTAGCTTTAATAGAATCTATGTTACTATTGATACTACTGAAAATTTTTACTATGTCATTATCTCTATCGGAATATAATTTATTCTTTTCCTCAATAATATTATCACCTATCAATAAAGTAAATTCATTATTTAAAAACTTAAACCTATAGTCTTCAAAATAATAATCAAATGTAGAATTCTCAAAATTAAAATCAATATTATAGTAAACGAGAAGCTCTTTAAATTTTTTTACGCCTTGATTCTGAAAGATAAAATTAGCGTCTCGAAAAATCGAAATCAACTTCGCCAACACACTTTTACCTGTTGAAGTATCACCAATAAAAACAACATATTTTGTTAGCTTAATTTCAGCTTCTTTAATTGGTCCAAAATTTTTGACAATTAATTTTTCCATTACCTTAATTTATTAATGTAAAGATATAAAAAAAGCGAACTATTTAAAGCTCGCTTTTTCATATTTCAAACAGTTGTTCTAGCCGTTGAACTAATGCCCCTAATATATTTTATTTTATTGTGGAGCATATGGGAGTCGAACCCATTTCTACTGATTATTATTTGAAGTGATTATTTCACTTCTTCGTAGTCAACATCCTGAACGTTGTCACCACCGTTAGCATCACCTTGCGGTTGTGCATCCTGCGGAGCTCCCTGAGCGTCACCTTGCTTGTACATTTCTTCAGAAGCATTTTTCCATGCCTCATTCAATTTGTCTAAAGCCGGTTGGATAGCTGCTAAATCCTGGCTTCCGTGAGCTGCTTTCAAATCAGTCAACGCGCTTTCAATAGCTGCTTTGTTACCTTCAGATAGTTTTTCACCAAATTCTTTCAACTGATTTTCAGTTTGGAAAATCATGCTGTCAGCTTCGTTCAATTTTTCAATTTTCTCTTTAGCTGCCTTGTCAGAATCTGCATTAGCTTCTGCCTCTTTTTTCATTCTTTCGATTTCTTCCTGAGTCAATCCTGAAGAAGCCTCAATTCTGATATCGTGTGATTTTCCGGTTCCTTTATCGGTTGCAGAAACTTTGATGATACCGTTAGCATCAATATCAAAAGTTACTTCAATCTGAGGGATTCCTCTTCCTGCCGGCGGAATACCATCTAAGTGGAAACGTCCGATAGTTTTGTTATCTGCCGCTAAAGCTCTTTCTCCTTGCAAAACGTGGATTTCAACTGATGGCTGGTTATCTGCTGCAGTAGAGAATACCTGTGATTTTTTAGTTGGGATTGTTGTGTTTGACTCAATCAATTTTGTCATAACACCACCCATAGTTTCGATACCCAGAGAAAGTGGCGTAACGTCTAACAACAATACGTCTTTTACATCTCCAGACAAAACTCCACCTTGAATAGCAGCACCAATAGCTACTACCTCATCCGGGTTAACTCCTTTAGATGGTTTTTTGTTGAAGAATTTCTCTACTTCTTCCTGAATTTTAGGAATACGTGTAGAACCTCCTACAAGGATTACCTCATCAATATCTGAAATGCTTAATCCAGCATCTTTTAACGCTTTTGCTACAGGAGCCATAGAACGCTTAACCAAACTATCTGTCAATTGGTCAAATTTAGCTCTGGTCAATGTTTTTACCAAGTGCTTAGGTCCTGTTGCCGTAGCTGTAACATATGGCAGGTTGATTTCTGTCTGTGCAGAAGACGACAATTCAATTTTTGCTTTTTCAGCAGCTTCTTTCAAACGTTGCAATGACATTGGGTCCTGACGCAAATCCAAACCTTCTTCAGCTTTGAATTCTTCTGCCAACCAGTCAATAACAGCCTGGTCAAAGTCATCACCTCCTAAGTGCGTGTCTCCGTTAGTAGACAATACTTCGAAAACTCCGTCACCCAATTCAAGGATAGAAATATCAAAAGTACCACCTCCTAAATCGTAAACGGCAATCTTTTGGTCTTTCCCTTTTTTATCCAAACCATAAGCCAATGCAGCTGCAGTAGGCTCGTTGATAATACGCATTACTTTCAAACCGGCAATTTCACCAGCTTCTTTTGTTGCCTGACGTTGCGCATCGTTAAAGTAAGCAGGAACTGTAATAACCGCTTCTGTTACAGACTGACCTAAATAATCTTCAGCTGTTTTTTTCATTTTTTGAAGTGTCATTGCAGACAATTCCTGTGGCGTATAAAGACGTCCGTCAATATCCACACGTGGTGTATCGTTATCACCTTTTACTACTTTGTAGGCAACATTTTGAGCTTCTTTATTACTTTCAGAGAATTTATTTCCCATGAAACGCTTGATAGAAGCAATAGTTTTAGTTGGATTGGTCACTGCTTGTCTTTTAGCAGGGTCACCAACTTTGATTTCACCACCATCAACAAATGCAATTACTGACGGCGTTGTTCTTTTTCCTTCAGCATTAGGGATTACAACTGGCTCGCTACCTTCCATTACAGCAACGCAAGAGTTCGTTGTTCCTAAGTCAATTCCGATTATTTTACCCATGTTTTTATATGTATTTTGTTTTTTACTAGTTTTATAAACTCGTGAACTAGTAGACAATCTTTGTGCCAAGCGTTAAAATCTTTAAAATTGTCAGTTTTTGTTAAAATTGACATTTTTAAATCTGACAAGATGACATCATTGCTTTTATCTTTCAAAATACTCAAAGGCATCAATAATATCTAAATAGACCCCGTCAAAATTGGCGTCTATAATTTTATTAAGATAGGAATTATCATTCTTATAAATAATCTTCTGCCAGTCATCATTCCAATATTTTACTTTGAAATTGCCCGGCCAGTCCGGGTTTTCGGTAGCCATCCAAACCGGCTTAGAGGTATTCCACGAGGGCTGCCAATAGTAACGGTAGTTTTCAGATTCTCCAATTGACATATAGCAGATAACCATCCGCTTTCCTCCATTGGCTTTATTACGCAATTGATTAATTTCTACGGCTGTAAACTGTTCATCGTTGAAAAACAGGTCCATAATGATTACATCATAATTTGTGGCCTTTACCGCATTGATAAATGCCAGCTTTGAAGTAAAATTCTCTGAATTTATAAGATAAAGAAAGTTTTTCGCCTGTGACAGGTTTGCAACTACTGCATCATTGGAGTTATTGGGAGTCGTGGCCGGAATTGCAGTCAGGTCGCGTTTTGGAGCTGCATAGGAAATATAACCGTTTGCAGCATTGACCTGATAGGAGTTACTGGCTTTTGAAGGTGTGGTGCAATAATCTGTGACCAATATGGTTTTCCTGTTACTTTTGGAGACATTTAAAAAGCCTTTCAGATAGTTTGAAACACTTGTAGGAGTTGCCTGGTCATCGTTATCATATCCGTAAAACAAATCTTCCTGACCGTTTCCGTCAATGGCATTTAAGTAATCCTGCGACGGACTGCCATCGGCTTCTCCATTCACAGTAACCAGTTCTATTCCGTTTTGGGGGATGACAGCAAAACCGGGCTTAATACTTTTTGCCTTTTGACTAATTCCGATAACGAAATTACGCATGTCTTGTCTGAAATCACGGTTTTCGATATCAGGAGTCGTTGCGTCATTATCTTTGTCACAACCCAAAAAGGCCAATACTATTGCCAGCAGGACTAACTTTTTCATGTATTTTTTTATATGATAACGGTGGTATCCGTTTTTTAGTATCAATCAACTAAAAACAAAGCGTTACTGAATAGTAAATTTCCATTTTCCCAAAACCCTCTAAAAAGAGGATTGTCGACCATATAAATCATCTTTCCCCTGCCAACCGGTTCTACGGCAAATGAAACCGTATTCCCCAGTTTCTTTTTCAGGTTGGCACCAATGAATCCGTAACTTTTATAATTTTCCGGAACATAGGCCACATTCCATACATTTTTAAGAACCTTAAAATATTTATCGGATGTTTTCAGGCTATAATATTTGTCACCCAATCCATAAGAAAGCGGATGGGTTTTGTCCAACACATTTTCTATTATGGCACCCGGAACACCATTTGACACAGAACGTCTTTCCGTTTTTTGGTATTCCTTAAAACGTGATGTCAATGCTTCCTCATCACTTTGTTTTTTGGCAGCGTCTTTTTCTTCATTGGTTGCAAACTGTGACAGATTGTAACCTTCCCTGTTTTCAAATAAACTTAAAGCATTTTGTATCGCTATTGTTTTACCTCCTTTTGAGATAAAATCGTCAATACTTTTCCTCTGACTGTCTGACAAATCATACCATCCATCGGCTAAAATCAAGGTATTATAATCGGTCAGATTAATCATCCCTAAATAATCCGCATCCAAAATACTTATCGGATAATCTATAATCTGGTCCATATAAAACCAAACCTGTCCGAAATCTGTCGGACTGACATTTTTCCCACTTAAAAGAAGAATTTTTGGTGCTTTCAGCAATTGGAAGTTTTCGCCACCCAAATCGGTTCCGCCCGTAGAAAAACCACTCTTAATGACACTATAATCATTTTTTTCTGCCAAAAGTCCGGTCATTGTTTTTTCAAATTCGGGAAGCTTTGTATTGTCCGATTTTAAAACAATCAAATCTCCCATGTTTAGCTTTATATCTCCAAAAGCCGAATTTTTTTTCGAATAACGAACCTTAACATTCTTCTTTAGTAAAGAAGCTGCAATTTTTGCAGAAGTCCTGTTGTTCCAGGGAATATAAAAAGCATAAGCCGTCTCAGGAAGCACTTTGGTATTGCTTATTTTGCTTTCCCTTGTTTTTATAACCAAAGCATTTTTAAGAGCATAGCTTTCTATTCCAAAAGCGTGAGGTAAAGCCCAGGCCGTAATATCATAGGTAAGACTGTCTGATAATCTCTGGTAAGGTTCAAATAACACTTGTGTCAGGACAGATTTTGGCTGACTTGCCTGTATAATCATATCTCCCGATTCTACAGAAAATGCTTTTTCTTTGTCTGATTGGTAATGGTAGCCTGAAAGTTTTTTTGTTTCGTCGGCATACGCAAATTGGATGTGATTCTGCTTTAGCATCACGGCAAGCTGTTCAGCCTTACCATCATTTTTTATAACATAGGTTTTGTATTTTCCTTTAGGATTTTGCCTGCTGTCTTTAAAATAAGCCTTGAAATCAGCTATTAGTTTTTCTTTTCTGCCGGAAGCGGTTTCAACGGCAGTTAATACCGCAACTGCATGGTGGTCAATCCTGTCCTCTAAGGTAAGTATGTTCCCGTTTTGCATTAAAACGGCTCTTCCGGCTCCTATTCCACCCTGCTCATAAGTCATTCCTATCGCACCGTTAAAGCTAGGATAAGTATCGCCATAACTCGGATAGAATAAATCAAAACGTTCTCTGGTATAATAATTCCATCCTTCGGCATCAAACTTTTTAGACGTATTCTCCCCTATCACATTATGGAAATCACGTTGCGGTTTGGTTATAAAATCATGGAATGGTTCCGCAGCCGGAGGAAAAAAATATGGCTCGTTATAGCCCATTTCATGAACATCTACATGCACTTCCGGCATCCAACGGTTATACAAAACCATTCGCTGCTGGGTTTCAACCTGAGTCTGCCAGGCCCAATCCCTGTTCAGGTCATAGGCATAATGATTCTGTCTTCCTCCCGGCCAGGGCTCTATGTGCTCACGGTCTGTCAATTCGGGATGCAGGTTTTTACCTGATATGTCGCGAAGCCAGTTTCCATATCTTGAAAAACCATCCGGATTCAGACATGGGTCCAGTATCACGATTGTATTTTCAAGCCATTGTTTTGTTGTTGTATTCTGCGGATTCAATAGCTCATAGGCTACTTTCATTGAGCTTTCTGCCGCTCCTATTTCGTTGCCATGTACGTTAAAACTTAACCAGACTATGGCCTTTTCTGTTTCTGCAGCAGGCTTTTTGTCTGTCATACCTATAGAATACAAATGATAGTCGCGTATAGCTTCCAGATTTTTAAGATTTTCCGGTGTAGAAATATAATAGACATTCAGGCTTCTTCCCTGCGAAGTAAAACCGTAAGATTCGTGTTTTATATATTCTGAATTTTCTTTTAGGTATTTAAAATAGGTTTCTATTTCATGATAAAAGCTTACCTGTTTCCCGTATTCGGGTAAAAAATCGGCAGGACTTTTAAGTTGGGCATAACCTGAAAGGCTGAAAGCTAGCAAGAAAGCAAAAAGTAGCTTTTTCATAAAACTGTTTAAGTGTTTGTGCTTCAAATGTAGGAAATTAACCTTTAGAACTTAAAAGTTACTAACTTGGATACTAAATTTTGTTAGAAAACGAAGAATTCGCAAAATCGACTTCTCTTATTTCACTATTTCTATGAGGTGAGCAATTATGCCCCACCACTATTATAGATTTAATAAATTTACAACGTTTTCGCAATCGTAAAAAATATATATTTGCATAAAATTGCCTCTCATAATTATGGAAGAATGTATCTCGGTATTTGATATGCTTAAAATTGGCGTCGGACCCTCAAGTTCCCACACTCTTGGGCCTTGGCGTGGTGCAGAACGTTTTTTGAATGAACTTCGTGAAGAAAATATATTAAGCAAAGTAATCCGGATTAAAGTAGATTTGTTTGGCTCGCTTTCACTAACCGGAAAAGGCCATGCAACTGATTTAGCGGTTATGCTAGGGCTTACCGGCGCAGACCCGGAATACATTCCTATTGACAGTATCGACAAGACCATTTCTGAAATAAGAAAAAACAAGCAGTTGCATTTGGCTGGCGAAAGAATGATTCCGTTCGATATGGATACGGATATCGTATTTAATAAAAACTTCCTGCCTTTCCATTCTAACGGTTTTACATTTACGGCCTATACGCCGGATGGCGAATACGAATCAACATTCTATTCCATTGGTGGCGGTTTTGTGGTTAAGGAAGAAAGAACAAATGCCTCTAAAAAGGAAATCATTAAATGTGCTTTCCCTTTTCCTATACAAAACGCGGTAGAATTGCTTGACTATACGGTCAAAGAAAATAAAAGCATTTCCGAAATCGTTTATGAAAACGAAAAGTCAATGCGTACTGAGGAGAATATCCACAATGAACTGATGCGTGTTTGGAATACGATGCTGGAATGCATGTATATTGGTTGCCATTCCGAAGGGATTCTTCCCGGAGGATTAAACGTTCGCAGAAGGGCTTTTGACATGCACCAGAACCTCATCGGGTTAGCTAACTATAGTAACCCGCAGGAATGGTTGGAAACTATCCGCAAAACGGAAGTAAAATTTCGCCAGATTCTAAAATGGGTAAGCTGTTTTGCTTTGGCTGTCAATGAAGTCAATGCCTCCTTGGGAAGAGTCGTAACGGCTCCTACTAACGGAAGCGCGGGCGTAATTCCGGCCGTGTTGATGTATTATATGGTTATCGAAAACCATCAGGCAGGCGATAAGGAAATCAAGCAGTTCCTTATGGTAGCCGGAGAAATTGGCAGTATTTTCAAAAAAGGAGCTACCATTTCAGCCGCTATGGGAGGTTGCCAGGCAGAAATAGGCGTTTCTTCCGCTATGGCGGCAGGAGCTTTATGTGAATTGATGGGCGGCAGTCCGGCACAGGTACTTATGGCAGCAGAAATTGCGATGGAACACCATTTGGGAATGACCTGTGACCCAATTGGGGGATTAGTACAGATTCCGTGTATTGAAAGAAATACGATGGGTGCCATTAAGGCCATCAATGCAGCGGAACTGGCTCTTGAAACCGACCCTAAAAATGCCAAGGTTCCTTTAGACAAGGTAATCAACACCATGTGGGAAACCGCAAAAGACATGAACACCAAATACAAAGAAACATCAGAAGGCGGATTGGCTATAAGTGTGAATATGGCCGACTGCTAAAAAAGACAGCAAGATAAAAGTAACAGCAACCTGAAATTTCAGGTTGTTTTTATTTATAGCCTATTGCAAAACCAATTCCGCAAAACACTAATTTTGCTTAAACTCTTATTCCCTTTTTCGCTTGAAAAAAATTCTCATCATTGACGACGAAGAAAAACTAAGAAGCCTCATGGCCCGGATTATTGGTCTTGAAGGTTTTGAAGTCATTGAAACCGGCGACTGCAAATCCGGACTAAAAAAGATAGAACAGCATGCTTTTGATGTTGTGCTTTGCGATGTCAAGCTTCCCGATGGAAATGGTGTCGACCTGACCATAGCTATAAAAGAAAAATCACCACAAACCGAAGTGATTCTGCTTACCGCCTACGGAAACATTCCTGATGGTGTGCAAGCTATAAAAAATGGCGCTTTTGATTATATCGTAAAAGGTGATGATAATAATAAAATTATCCCGCTGCTTCATCGGGCTATTGAAAAGGCAAACCTGACAAAACGTATTGCCCAGTTAGAAGCCAAACTCGAAGATAAGCTTTCATTTGACGGAATTATAGGCGATTCCAAACCTTTATTGCAATCCATCAATCTGGCTAAAAAAGTAGCACCTACAGATACTACTGTGCTACTAACCGGAGAAACCGGTACTGGAAAAGAAGTATTTGCGGCGGCTATCCATCAATCAAGTTCAAGAAAACATCAGAATTTTGTGGCCATAAACTGTTCGGCTTTCAGTCATGATTTGCTCGAAAGCGAAATGTTCGGTCATCTGGCAGGCTCTTTTACAGGAGCTACAAAAGACAAAAAAGGACTGTTTGAGGAAGCCAATGGCGGAACCATATTTTTAGATGAAGTTGGCGAAATGGCACTCGACCTTCAGGCAAAACTGTTACGTGTCATTGAAAATGGCGAATTCCTAAAAGTAGGCGAAAGCAAACCTACCAAAGTTGACGTACGGATTATAGCCGCTACCAATAGAGATCTGCCTAAAGAAATTGAATCCGGACATTTCAGGCAAGATTTGTTTTACCGTCTTTCCGTATTCCAAATCCAATTGCCTGCTTTGCGGGAACGTGTTACTGATATTGAACCGCTTGCCAAACATTTTCTGAATTTCTTTTCATTGAAAACCAATAAAAAAATCAAGGCACTATCTGATGAATTTGTGCAGTTACTAAAATTGCATACCTGGCCGGGAAATATACGTGAGCTAAAAAATGTATTGGAACGCAGCGTTATTCTGGAAACAGAAGCCATTCTGACAACCGATTGCCTTCCTATGGAAATACAGCAATTAAAAACGGCCAATACTTCCGGAGAATCTCCTGTATTGTCTGCTTTTTCTCTGGCTTCTGCCGAAAAAATCCATATCCAGAAAGTATTGAACTATACGAACCATAACAAAACCGAAACCGCAAAACTGCTGAATATTGCTTTGACAACACTATACAGAAAGCTGGAAGAATACAAAATCAGCTAAATATTATATTATCTACCGGCAAGATATGCTCCAATTTATTTACTTAGCAGCCGTCTTTGCGGGGGGCACGTTTGTAGATTATTTTACCATCTTGTTCTACATAGTCGACCGATACAATTGGATAGTCATACTTAGGTGCGTATGACACAAAATGGCTTCTTATAGTTATTTTGTCGTTAGCTTTCAGGCTACGCAATTGTTGAAATTCATTAGACTTTTCCAACCCAAAACTGAGAATGTAATAATCGTCATTAATCCCGGCCATCACTCCAAAACCTAATCGGGAGCCTGGCGGAAGCGAAAGAGAGGTTATGATAGCTTCCATATTGGCGGAATAACTTATATGGCTTCTTATTTTAGCAGCACTGGCAAGCACTTTTTTACCTTCGGGAGACATTTCCCATTCTTTCAGCTTTATTCCATCAGGAGAAGCTTCCCATTTTTTCCTTTCGGCTTTCGCTTCAGCAGCAGTAAGTAGCTTTGAAGCTGTTTTTTTAGAAGTTTCATTTTTGATTTCGCAATTAGCAAATACGAACCCGCTTACCACAACCAGAGGTAAAATCAGCGCATAAATAACTTTTCTCATTTTTTTGTAATTTTAATTAGCATTCTTTTATTTTTCATATTCTATTGAAATTGTTTCAGCGAAACTACTTTGTTATTTTTTGGCTTGTGGGATTTAGATTGTAAATTAAATTGTAACCTTTGTAAATAAATCGTAAATAGTTATGTCAGATTGCCAAAATCTCTTCTCGGGAAAACGTAAGTATCTGTTTTTATTGGCATTACTTTCGTTTATCTTAGTAATCTTCGCAACTTTCAGTATGGCGGATAAGGACGATTTTAATATCGCCAGAAGGGAAGTTTTGCTTCGCAAAATCGGACATGAACTACTTTTACAATCCGGAGACAGTGTATCGAGAGTTCTTCCGGTAAAAAAGATTGCAGAAAATGAATACCAGATTAGTTTCGAAAAGGAATTTAGTTTTCAACCGGACTCCCTGGCGAATACAACCCGGCGTTTGTTGGCTAATGACCCTTTGACATCCGATTATGTTGTTAATGTCATAAACTGTGGTAATTCCGATGTAGCTTATGGATATGCCATATCCAAAAACAGAAAAGAGGACAACATACCCTGTATAGGCAGAATACAGCCCAAAGCATGTTATGTAATCAACATTAAATTCAAGCAGAAAGTCATTGATAAGGCAAAGAACGGGTATCTTTTCGCCGGCCTGCCATTTTTAGCATTAGTTGGTTTTCTTTTTTTAACATCTGGTACAACACGAAAGCGAAAAACATTACCGGACAGTAAGGATACCGACACCTTCACTTTAGGCTCGGTTTTGTTCGATGCAAAGAATCGGAAACTGATAACAACCGAAAAGACAATAGACTTAACAGGAACAGAAACCCGTCTACTGCTTATTTTCGCATTGTCACCCAATGAAACTATAGAAAGAAGTCGTTTGCAAAAAGAAATATGGGAAGACGAAGGTGTCATTGTAGGGCGCAGTCTGGATATGTTCATTTCAAAACTTAGAAAAAAATTGGAATTGGACTCCAACATCAATATCGTTGTTATACGCGGCAAAGGATATAAGCTTGAGATTAGCTCTTAAAGAAATTAAATACCTATCGTTTTGAAAGTACCAACCCTATCGTTTTGATAGGGTTTTTCTTTTTGGTTACAGTCCAAAAAAATATAATTCCTAGATACTAAAGGGTTTACACAGTTTGTCCAAAAATTGGTTCTGAATTTGGCATAAGGCATCAAAAATATCTTAATCATTATGAGAAATTTCAATGATAGCCTAATCAAAAAAATGGAGCGCCTTGCCGAAATAACCATCAGCAGCCTCCAGCTCGGTAAAATGGCACGTACTAAAAGATGCCTTGCACTTGCCGAGGAATTGCTCATCAAGGGCAATAACGAAATGAAAAACGCAATTACCAATGTCTATCTGTTTTCCGTATCGCATTATATGGAAATAAACCGGTTGGAAACATCGAGACTACTACCAATTGCGCTTCACAAAGAATACGTCAAACAAATTAATGCTTCCGGAGTATGATAGTCGCCATTCTCACCATCACAGGGCTGCTCTGCTTTGCCCTTTTCTATGTTTCCATCTACTATTTTGATAAAATCTAAAATTATGATAGCCTTATTAATTATTGCTCTGGCTGTTTTTGCCTACATCGTTTATGTCTTACTTAAACCTGAAAAATTTTAAACCATGAATACCGAAATTACAGGAATTATAGCCATGTTTGTCCTGACACTGCTTCTGGCAATACCGTTAGGAAAATACATTTCAAAAGTATATTCAGGGCAAAAAACTTTTTTGGACCCAGTTTTTCAGCCCATTGAAAAACTATTTTATAAAATAAGCGGTATCGATTCCAAAAAAGAAATGAACTGGAAACAGCACATGGTTGCACTGGTTGCCATTAATGTTGTCTGGTTTGTTTTAGGAATGATTGTGCTTCTCTGTCAAGGTTGGTTGCCGTTGAATCCGGATAACAATCCCAACATGACGCCTGACCTGGCTTTCAACACCATTATTTCCTTTTTAGTAAACTGCAACCTGCAGCATTATTCCGGAGAAACCGGAGTCAGTTATTTAAGTCAGTTGTTTTTAATGTTCCTTCAATTCGTTTCTGCGGGAATCGGATTGGCTGCAGCTGCTGTACTTTTCAATGCATTAAAAGAAAGAACAACGGAAACGCTGGGCAATTTTTACAATTACTTTATCAAGTCCTGTACCCGTATTCTTTTGCCTATTTCCGTAATCGTAGCAACTATTTTGCTTTTTAACGGAACTCCAATGACGTTTGAAGGGAAACAGGCAATGACAACGCTTCAGGGGGATTCTGTTGAAGTATCAACCGGACCAGCTGCAGCATTCACCGCCATAAAGCATGTGGGGACAAATGGTGGAGGTTTTTTTGGTACCAATTCAGCCCATCCACTTGAAAATCCTAATTATCTGACCAACATTGTAGAAATGATTGCCCAGATGATTATTCCATTTGCGATGGTGTTTGCTTTAGGATTTTACTTAAACAGAAGAAAACTATCCTGGATGATTTTTGGCGTAATGACAGTCGGATTCCTTGCGTTGACTATTCCAACCGTAATTACAGAAATGAATGGAAACCCTGCCATAACACAAATGGGAATTGATACAACCTCCGGCGCTACCGAAGGTAAAGAAGTACGGTTTGGAGCTGCCGCATCCGGATATTGGAGCATTGCTACAACCGTTATCTCAACAGGTTCTGTCAATTCAATGCACGACAGTGCCATGCCTTTATCCGGAATGAATCAGTTACTTGCCATGATGATTAACTCCTTTTATGGAGGATGTGGTGTAGGGATATTAAACTTTTACATTTTTATTATCCTTGCTGTTTTTATAAGCGGACTCATGGTAGGCAGAACTCCTGAATTTCTGGGTAAGAAAATCGAAGCCCGCGAAATGAAAATCGCCATGATTATTGCCTTACTGCATCCTTTCTTAATATTGGTTGGAGTTGCGTTATCAACAGCATTTCCGGAACAAGGTGCCAGCACCAGCACATTGAACAATCCGGGATTTCATGGATTTAGTGAAATCTTATACGAATTCACCTCATCTGCGGCCAATAACGGAAGTGGTTTTGAAGGTTTGGGCGATAATAATCCGTGGTGGAATATTACAACAGGAATCGTATTGCTGCTTTCCAGATTCCTTCCCATAATAGGTCCTGTGGCAATTGCCGGAATCCTCGCTTCAAAAAAACACATTCCGGAAAGTGCGGGAACTTTAAAAACAGATACTTCAACTTTCGGATTAATGGTATTTGCTGTTATTTTCATCATTGCAGCGCTTTCCTTCTTCCCTTCCCTCACTTTAGGACCTATAGCAGAATATTTCACGCTTTATTAATCAAATGATTTTCAAAAATGAAAACTCAAAATAAATCACTGTTTCAGAAAGAATTGCTCAAAGAAGCATTCGTACAGTCTTTCCTGAAACTCAATCCTGCAACCCTGTTCCGCAATCCGATTATGTTTACGGTTGAAATCGGAACAGTAGTCATGCTCTGCGTTTGTCTGTGGATATTGACCGGTGAAGAATCACAAGGTAGTTTTGTGTACAACCTTACCGTCTTTATCATTTTACTATTCACATTATTGTTTGCCAATTTTGCGGAAGCCATTGCGGAAGCAAGAGGTAAAGCCCAGGCGGACAGCCTTCGAAAAACAAGAGAAGAAACGCCTGCCAAAAAAATATTTCCGGTTGGAGAAATGTATGTAGACGAACTTCAGATTGTTCCTTCCTCCAGCCTGGTTAAAGGCGATATCTTTATTTGTGAAGCCGGCGATACTATTCCAACCGACGGAGAAATCATTGAAGGTTTGGCAACTATTGACGAAAGTGCCATAACCGGTGAAAGTGCTCCGGTAATTCGCGAAGCGGGCGGAGATAAAAGTTCCGTAACAGGCGGTACAAAAGTTTTGTCAGATAAGATTAAAGTTCGGGTGACAACTGAACCCGGCGAGAGCTTCCTTGACAAAATGATTGCATTGGTTGAAGGTGCGTCAAGACAAAAAACACCTAATGAAATCGCACTGACTATTTTATTAGCAGGCTTTACTTTAGTTTTTATTATTGTTTGTACGACTTTAAAACCGTTTGCTGATTATGCCAATATCACTATAACCATCGCTTCTTTTATTTCTTTATTCGTCTGCCTGATTCCAACAACTATTGGTGGATTGTTATCTGCCATTGGTATTGCCGGAATGGACCGCGCCTTGCGTGCCAACGTCATTACAAAATCAGGTAAAGCGGTAGAAACTGCGGGTGATATTGATGTATTGCTGTTAGACAAAACAGGAACGATTACAATTGGAAATAGAAAAGCAACGCAATTTTATCCTACCGCTGGCATATCCGAACAGGAATTTATAAAGGCCAGTATTCTATCGTCCTTAGCTGACGAAACACCGGAAGGCAAATCAATCATTGAATTGGCAGGAAAAGAGGCTACAAAAAACCTTTCTATAGAAGGTGCCACGCTGATAAAATTTACGGCAGAAACACGCAGCAGCGGTGTCACACTTCCGGATGGTACCAGAATCCGAAAAGGGGCTTATGACGCTATCCGAAAATTAAGCGAAAAAGCAGGAAATACTTTTCCAAATGACACATCTGATAGAGTTACTGAGATTTCCAGCAACGGTGGTACGCCTCTGGTGGTTTCTGAAAATGATAAGGTTTTAGGAGTAATCGAATTACAGGATATTATCAAACCCGGAATACAGGAACGTTTTGAAAGACTGCGCAGAATGGGTGTCAAAACCGTAATGGTTACAGGTGACAACCCATTAACAGCCAAATTTATTGCCGAAAAAGCCGGTGTGGATGATTTTATTGCGGAAGCCAAACCCGAAGACAAGATGAATTACATCAAGAATGAGCAAATCAAAGGGAAACTGGTTGCCATGATGGGTGATGGAACAAATGATGCTCCGGCTCTTGCCCAGGCCGATGTGGGTGTTGCCATGAACAGCGGAACACAGGCTGCCAAAGAGGCCGGAAATATGGTGGATTTGGATAACGACCCTACAAAACTGATAGAAATTGTAGAAATCGGAAAACAATTATTAATGACACGCGGAACATTGACCACTTTTAGTATCGCGAATGACGTTGCCAAGTATTTTGCCATCATTCCTGCCCTGTTCATCACCGCAATTCCTGCGCTGCAAGGTTTAAATATCATGCACCTGCATAGCCCGGAAAGCGCTATCCTATCCGCAGTTATCTTTAATGCAGTTGTGATTCCGTTTTTGATTCCGCTGGCTTTAAAAGGAGTCACATATAAGCCTATCGGTGCTTCTGCCCTATTAAGACGAAACTTATTGTTTTATGGATTAGGCGGTATCATCGTTCCATTTATCGGAATAAAAATCATCGACATGATTGTCACAATATTCATCTAAACTGATATCAAAATGAAAAATTATTTATGGATTGGAGTAAAGTTAACGCTGGTTACACTCGTTTTTTTCGCCGGAATCTATACACTGTTTATTCTTGGAATAGCACAAATGGCTCCCAACCAAGGAAAGGGAATCATGACAGAAAGCAATGGAAAAAAATTCTATAGCAATATAGGCCAATCCTTTACTGATGCCCGGTATTTTAACTCAAGACCTTCTGCCGTAAACTATAATGCGGCAGGTTCCGGAGGCAGCAACAAAGGACCAGGCAATCCGGAATATCTGGCCGAAGTCCAAAAAAGGATTGACACTTTCCTAATCCAGAATCCGGAAATCAAAGCTAATGAAATTCCGGCTGATATGGTCACAGCCAGCGGTAGCGGATTAGACCCAAATATCTCCGTACAAGGTGCAAAAGTCCAAATCAAGCGTATTGCAAAAGCAAGAAACATTGAAGAAAAAAAGTTGGAAGACCTTATTGCCCAAAATACTGAAAAGCCGCTTTTAGGACTGTTCGGACCAGAAAAAATTAACGTATTACAACTAAACCTCGCTCTCGATAAACTCAAATAACAATGAAAAAATTAGCTACTGCAGCTTTTATCGCAATGGTCTCTCTTGCACAGGCACAGATAGACACTATAAAAACTCCTGAATCACCACTAAAAATATCAGGCTATGCCGAAATCTATTACCTATACGATTTCGGAGTGCCTGAAAACAATACCAGACCCGGTTTCGTATATTCGCATAACAGGCATAATGAAGTTTCTTTAAATCTTGGATTTGTCAAAGCCAACTATGAAAAAGGAAACGTCAGGGCTAACCTGGCAATCATGGCAGGAACTTATGGCAATGCCAATCTTGCTACCGAAGAAGGCATTATGAAAAACATTTATGAAGCTAATGCCGGTGTAAAACTCTCAAAAACCAAAAATCTTTGGATTGATGCCGGGATTTTTGCCTCACACATTGGTTTTGAAAGTGCCATCAGTAAAGATTGCTGGGCATTGACACGTAGCATCCAGGCAGACAATTCGCCTTATTATGAAAGTGGTGCAAAATTATCCTATACTACAGACAATGGGAAATGGTTTGTGAGCGGACTCCTTTTAAACGGATGGCAAAGAATTAAACGGGTTGACGGTAATAAAACATTGGCTTTTGGACATCAACTAACCTATAAACCAAACGCGGCTATCCTATTGAACAGCAGTTCTTTCATTGGAAACGACAAACCCGATACTGATAAAAGGATGCGTTATTTTCACAATTTATACGGTGTTTTTCAGTTAAATGAAAAATGGGGACTAACTGCCGGTTTTGACCTCGGTGCTGAACAAAAGGAAAAAGGAAGCAACAGTTATAATTCATGGTACTCCCCTATTCTGATTGCGAAATATAAAGTTTCCGACAAAATCCATATCGCAGCACGAGGAGAATATTATGCAGATAAAAATGGGGTCATTATTGCCACAGAAACACCAAACGGATTTAAAACCTTTGGCTATTCTGTCAACTTCGATTACAATATCTATGACAATGTTGTATGGAGAATCGAAGCCAGAAATCTGAACAGCAGGGATGAAATTTTTACTGAAAATGGCAATCCTACCAAACAAAACTTTGCCGCGGCAACTTCGCTCGCCATATCATTCTAAAACCTAAGCCTGTTTATTTTGGAAAGCAAAAGAGAAGATAGTGTACAGCATTTTTTAAACCTGATTCAAAAATCAAGAAGAGGAAAGTTTAAAATCTACATCGGCATGAGTGCCGGTGTAGGTAAAACTTTTCGCATGCTTCAGGAAGCCCATTCCCTCCTAAAAAATGGAATCGATGTCAAAATAGGTTTTATAGAAACACACAATCGCAAAGAAACACACGACCTTTTGGAAGGACTTCCTGTAATTCCAAGACGTTATTTGTTCTACAAAGGCAAAGAACTGGAAGAAATGGATGTTCAGGCCATCATCAGCCTTCGTCCGGAAGTAGTAATCGTTGACGAACTGGCCCATACTAATATCGAGGGAAGCAAAAATGAAAAGCGCTGGCAGGACGTCTTTGAAATCTTAGAAGCCGGAATCAATGTAATCAGTGCAGTGAATATCCAGCATATTGAAAGCCTGAATGAAGAAATAAAACACATCACAGGAATTGAAGTCAAAGAACGAATTCCTGACAGTGTTTTGGCACAGGCGGATGAAGTCGTAAACATAGACCTTACGGCTGACGAACTGATTACAAGGCTAAAAGAAGGAAAAATCTATAAGGCTGAAAAAATAGAAATGGCACTTAAGAATTTTTTCAAGAGCGAGCACATACTGCAATTAAGAGAATTGGCCTTAAAAGAAGTGGCCAGCCAGGTCGAACGAAAAGTCGAAATTGAAGTTCCTAAAAGCAAAAACACCCGTCATGAAAAATTCATGGCTTGTATTAGCAGTAACGAAGCCACCGCAAAAAAGGTTATCCGCAAAACCGCACGTCTCGCCAATTATTACAACAGCAGCAAATGGTATGTCTTATATGTACAGCTTCCACATGAAAGTGCAGACCGGATTGCATTAGACAAACAAAGACATCTAATCAATAATTTTAAACTGGCTACAGAACTGGGCGCCGAAGTCATCAAAATTGAACATACCCGGATTGCCAAAGCCATTATCGAACAGGCTGAAAGCAAAGGTATTACTACGGTATGCATAGGAAAACCAAAAATGAACCTGATGAAAATTATTCTTTCTACAAGTGCTTTCAAACAATTATTAAATAAGCTATCTTCGAGTGAAATTGACCTGATTATTTTGAGTTGATAGTTTTTAGTGGATAGTTGATAGTGTATAGTTAGTTTAAGCCATAAAAAAGATTATGAAAAATAGTATTGTTAAGGACAAATCGTTTGTATTTGCCGTAAGAATTGTGAGGTTATACCAACATATTTCAGAAAATAAAAAAGAATTTATACTGTCAAAACAATTGGTTAGAAGCGGAACTTCAATTGGAGCAAATATTTGTGAGGCTTTGCAGGCTCCCTCAAAAAAAGACTTTAGCAACAAGATGAACATATCACTAAAAGAAGCCCAGGAAACCGAATATTGGCTACGTTTGCTTTTTGAAACAAATTACCTGTCCGAAAAAGAATACCAATCCGTTCACTCAGAAAGTATCGAACTCATCAAAATACTAACCTCAATCGTAAAAACATCCCGAACAAACCCAGATTAAAGATGAAAGACGAAAGTCGAAAGTCAAAAGTCAAAAGTCGAAAGTCAAAAGATGAAAGTCCTTAAACTAATAACTATACACTATCAACTAAAAACTATCAATTATCAACTATAAACTATCAAACCGTGCGTATAAAAACAAAATTAAGACTGGGCCTCGGGATTCTTTTCTTACTCATCATATTGCTCACTGCTCTGGCGGTAAGACAAGTGCATGCTATTGCCGGTGATACTGAAAATATTCTTGTTGCCAATTACAATTCCTTAGACTATTCCCGGAACATGATGAAAGAGCTCGACAAGATTGAAGGTGAAAAACAATCTTTCGAAAATTTTAATCACTTTCTGGAATTGCAAGGCAAAAACATCACTGAAATAGGCGAAAAAGAACTTACCCAAAATTTAAAAGAAGATGTAAAAGCATGGCAATCAAGACCCGAAGAACCATCTATCCTGCTTCAGATTCGGAAAGACCTTAACGATATCATGAAAATCAACATGGATGCTATCCAAAGGAAAAGTATTGTTGCGCAAAAAACAACAGAAAGTGCCATACTCTGGATTTCGATTACCGGACTTACCTGTTTTTTGATTGCCTTAATCCTGTTGGTCAACCTGCCAAGCGATATTGCAAATCCTATAAAAGACCTCACAGAAAGTATCCGTCAGATTGCCGCAAAAAACTATTCGCAGCGGGTCAATTTTGAAACGCATGACGAATTTGGAAATCTGGCCAGGTCATTCAATACAATGGCAGAAAAGCTTCAGGAATATAGTGACAGTAACCTTGCCAGACTCATGATGGAGAAAAAACGGGTTGAAACGCTAATCAACAATATGCAAGACCCGGTTATTGGACTTGATGACAAAAACCTTATTCTGTTTGCCAATGAAGAAGCCTTAAAAATTTCGGGACTAAAAGCAGAGAATATTATCGGTAAAGCTGCTACCGAAGTTGCTGTTTCTAACGACCTTGTCCGTTCACTATTACAGCATCTTATGGATGAAAATATCGAAAAGTCACAGCAAACACTTAAAATTTATGCAGATAATAAAGAAAGTTACTTCGAAAAACAAATAGTACCTATACTTGTTCTTCCAACAGGCGAAGAAGAAAAAAAACATATTGGTTCATTTATTATACTGCGCAACGTCACAGCCTATAAAGAATTGGATTTTGCCAAAACCAACTTCATAGCCATGGTTTCGCATGAATTCAAAACGCCAATCGCTTCAATGAAAATGAGCCTGCAATTGTTGGAAAACAGCAGTGTCGGTAATTTAAACGATGAGCAGAAACAATTGGTTTCAAGTATTAAGGACGATGCTAAAAGATTACTCCGTACTACAGGAGAACTGCTGGACATCACCCAGGTAGAAACCGGAAAAACACAACTCAAAATAGAAAACTGTAATCCCGATGTAATCATTTCTGATGCAGTAGAAGCTACAAAAATACTGGCAGAACAAAAAAAGATTAGCCTTAACCTGACTGTTCCCGAATTGTTGCCTGAAATAAAAGCCGACCAGGAAAAAACAACCTGGGTCATTACGAACCTCATTTCAAATGCTATCCGCTATTCGTATGAAAACTCAACTATTTTCATTGCCGCAGAAGCCAAAGAAAATGCACTGATGATAACTGTCAAAGACAACGGAATAGGCATTTCTCCACAGTACAAAAACAAAATCTTTGATAAATATTTCCGGATTCCGGGTTCGGAGAAAGAAGGAACCGGCCTCGGACTCGCCATCAGCAAGGAGTTAATAGAAGCGCAAGGCGGTACAATTTCCGTTGAGAGTAACTTAGGATTCGGAAGTGAATTTGTCGTCACGTTCAAAATCAGCAATGATTAACTCAAATCTTGATTTTACTGTCTCCATAGTAAATAATTTTCCATAGATTTTCCTTCTTAATCAGTTGAATGGAGTTGACGCCTTTATGGGTTAACTCGCCATTGATGTAAAATTCAAAAGGTATCCAGGCGTGAGCCATTCCACCATCAACTTTAATAGTAAAGGAAAGCAACCGTTCTTCAAATTTGGTTTCCTTAGGAACCGTGGCAACATATCTTTTAAAATCAGCCGCTTTTGTGACTACAAGCTTGTTTCTTCTCGGACTTTGCACTACAGTCTGTAACATCAGGTCTTCATCACTCACAGAGTTAATTTTCAGGCTGTCTCTGGAATGTATACCTTCAAAAAAAGTTTGTATCGATTCGCGGATTTCAGCTTCCTGTCCCATTAATGGCTGAAAGGAAACAAAGGAAACAAAAGAAACTAAGGAAATAAAGAAAACGAATAGTACTAATTTTCGCATTATGGTCATGTTTGGTTATTAGGATATAAATTTAGCATAAAAAATTATTAGGTTGTGTGGCAATGGTAAATAAAGCAATTTGTACATTTACATCTTCTAATTCCTACACTATGTCTGTTGCAAAAAAAGATTATAAGAGAATCACTACCAAATCGCTGATTGAAATGAAAGCCAATGGCGAAAAAATTTCAATGCTGACATCCTATGATTTCACTATGGCAAAAATTGTCGACACTGCCGGAGTTGATGTAATTCTGGTTGGCGATTCTGCCTCAAATGTAATGGCGGGTCATGAAACTACCCTGCCAATTACCCTTGACCAAATGATTTATCACGCTTCCAGTGTTGTCAGGGCAGCATCACGTGCTTTGATTGTAGTGGATTTGCCTTTTGGGAGCTATCAGTCTGACCCTAAAGAAGCCTTACGTTCCTCTATCAGAATCATGAAGGAAAGTGGTGCCCATGCCGTAAAATTAGAAGGCGGAAGCGAAATCAAAGATTCTATCAAAAAAATCCTCAATGCCGGTATTCCTGTTATGGGACATTTGGGGCTCACACCACAATCTATATATAAATTCGGAACTTATACGGTTCGTGCCAAAGAAGATGCCGAAGCCGAAAAATTACTGGAAGATGCCAAATTACTTGAAAAACTAGGCTGTTTTGCATTGGTATTGGAAAAGATTCCTGCAAAATTGGCTGAAAAAGTAGCACAAAGCATTACCATTCCTGTAATTGGAATTGGTGCCGGAGGTGGCGTTGACGGGCAGGTTTTGGTAATCCATGACATGCTTGGAATGAACAATGAGTTCAGCCCGAGATTTTTGAGAAGATACATGAATTTATATGACGACATGACCAATGCCATTGGAAAATATGTTACCGACGTGAAGTCACACGATTTCCCTAGCGAAAAAGAACAATACTAATTGTCTTTTGATTATTTGAACTACCAAGTCGCCGAAATCTAATTTTCAAAAAACAATGAAAACCATTTCAACAAAAAATAATCTTCAGGTACTGCACGAAGACAATCATATTATTGTCATCAACAAACGTGTAGGCGACATCGTTCAGGGAGATAAAACAGGCGACAAACCCCTAAGCGATGTAGTAAAAGAATATATCAAGGAAAAATACAATAAACCGGGCGAAGTTTTTCTGGGTGTTGTCCATCGTCTGGACAGGCCTACAACCGGAATCGTAGTATTCGCCCGCACTTCCAAAGCACTTTCCAGGCTCAATGATTTGTTTAAAAACCGGGAAACGCAAAAAACATACTGGGCTGTTGTCAAAAATAAGCCCGCAGAAGCTTCGGCAAAGCTGGTTCATTATCTGAAAAGAAATGAAAAGAACAACACTTCAAAAGCACATAGCAAAGAAGTTCCTGATAGTAAAATAGCTAGTTTAGATTATACGATAATCCGCGAGCTCAATAACTATTATGCTCTGGAAATTAATTTGCATACCGGACGCCATCACCAAATTCGGGCACAACTGGCGGCTATTGGAAGCCCAATCAAGGGCGACCTGAAATATGGTGCCGACAGAAGCAATGTTGATGGTGGCATTCATTTGCATGCCCGCAAACTCACCCTCACTCATCCCGTTACCAAAGAATTATTAGAAATAACCGCACCCGTTCCTAATGACCCTATTTGGAAAGCAATCTGATATTTTTAAGAATAAAGATTCTTTTTTTACGTTAATTTAGTATCCCCAATACAAAAAATCTATACATTTAACTTAAAAAACTTCCCTATGAAATTACCAATCTTATTATGCCTACTGATTGGCACGAGTGCTTTCGCTCAGGACCATTTTTCCGGAATTACCACTTCCAGAAGAGGCGGATTATTAAATGCAAGTACAAACCCCGCCGAACTTGCCAACCTGAAAACAAAATATGAAGTCGGGGTATTTTCCTTGAGTTTTAACCTTTCCAACAACCGATTGGGTTTTGATGACCTCGTTAGCGGTGATGATTTGGAACAAAAGCTATTTGAAGGAAACAAGGATGTCGACCTCCGTTTTGATGGCGAAGTATACGGCCCGGCCTTTGCAATGAAAATAGAAAAATGGGCTTTTTCATTCAGCACTAAAGCTTATGGAAAAGTAAATTTCACCGATGTTGACCCAACAATTGGAGATGCCGTTACCAATGGAGCCCTGAACAGTATTTTTGGCGCCTCAACTATCCAAAGTGATAAAAACCAGCGCGCCAACGGAACCACCTGGGGCGAAGTGGCCTTTGGAGTTGCCAGAAATGTATATGAAACAGAGGAACACAAGTTGAGTGTGGGCGTAACCTTAAAACTCCTCTTTCCCGGTTCCTATGCGAATTTAGGTCTTGACAAATTCTCCGGGACCATCACAAACAATCTTGGAAATGTGAATATGACAGATGCTTCTGCAAGAATGAACATTTCTTATTCGGGAGATTTGGCAGACGATTTTTCAGATTTTGGCAATTACACCAGTTCTCTTTTTGGAAAATTAAACGGCTTTGCTACAGATTTGGGAGTGAACTACCAATGGAAAGACGATAATGACGGCTATAAAATCAATGCCGGAGCAGCCGTACGCAACATTGGAAGCATGACTTTTAAATCCGATAACAACAGTAACAACAATTACGAACTAAATATCCCTGCCGGACAGTCGCTCAACCTGAACCAATTTGAAAGCGTAAGCAGCTTTAAGGAAATTGAAGAAATCCTGCTTTCGAGTGGTTATCTGACTGCTACTTCCAATGGCAGCGATTTTAAAGTAAAACTTCCAACCGTTTTTTCTGCTTATGCTGACGTAAAAATTATTCCTGATTTCTACGTTACCGTATTCGGACAGCAAAAATTCAATAAGGATAACAAAGACGACCAGGTTACGGCTCAAAACGTGATTTCGGTTACGCCACGATATTCCAGAGAAAGTTTTGAAGTATTTGCTCCGTTAGCGTCAAATGAAATTTCAGGATTCACAGCAGGATTGGGATTCAGAGCCGGAGGTTTCTTTATAGGGTCAAGTTCAGTGGTTACTGCCTTGATTAATGACGGAGAACAGGCAGATTTTTACCTCGGATTCCGTTTCGGATTGCAATAATTTTTAAAATTATGAACCATCAAGAAATCAATCAAAGAAAAGAAAAGCTTAAAAAATTCTCTCATGTCATTTCACTTCATGAAAATGATATTATAGAGGCACTGCACAAAGACTTCGGAAAACCGGCTTTTGAAGCCTATCTTACTGAAATAAATGTAGTGCAATCTGACCTGAAAGATACCATAAAAAATATCCATGCCTGGGCTAAACCTAAAAAAGTCCGGGCATCTATTCTTAATTTTCCGTCCTCTGATTATATCTATACAGAACCTTATGGAAAAACACTGATTATTTCTCCGTGGAATTATCCTTTCCAACTGGCTATCTGCCCGTTAATTGCGGCCTATGCGGCTGGTAACTCCATTGTTCTCAAACCTTCTGAATTAACACCCCATACATCAAGCTTAATTTCTAAAATCATACGGGAAACTTTTGATGTTAAGGAAGTCGTGGCCGTTTTAGGAGATGCAGAAATTGCCAAAAGCCAGCTGGCCAAACGTTGGGATTATATCTTTTTTACAGGAAGTCCGGCCGTTGGAAAAGAAATTGCAAAAGCTGCAGCCGGGAATCTTACGCCTGTAACTCTGGAACTGGGCGGTAAAAATCCCTGTATAATTGACAAAAATGCCAATCTTCAAATCGCAGCAAAACGTATTGTCTGGGGGAAATTTATCAATGCCGGACAAACCTGTATTGCTCCTGATTATCTTCTCATACACAAAGGGGTTAAGACAAAATTCATACGCTTGTTGCAACAGGAAATTATAAATGCTTATGGCGAAGACCCTAAGCTTTCACCTGATTTTACGCGAATCATAAACAAAAAGCATTTCTTCAGACTGGTTGGAATGATAGATGAAGCAAAAACAATCACAGGAGGAATTCACGATGAAGAAAGTCTTTACATTGCGCCAACACTTATTGACGAACCTTCTTTCGACAGTGCCATCATGAAAGATGAAATTTTTGGGCCACTGCTCCCATTGATTTCTTATGAAAATGAAAGCGACCTGGAAAAAATAATTTCAAAATATGAAAAACCGCTGTCGTTATATGTGTTTACAGATGACAAAGCTTTTGCAGAACGCACTATCCGGAAATTTTCATTTGGTGGCGGATGCATTAACGATACTGTCGTACACTTTTCAAACAAAAGGCTGCCATTTGGCGGTGTTGGCAACAGCGGTATGGGCGCCTATCACGGTAAAAAAAGCTACGATACATTTTCACACCAGAAGTCTATCGTAAAAAAAGCTACATGGCTTGATATACCGCTGCGTTATGCACCTTATGGAAATAAACTGAAAGTAATCCGAAAACTATTGAAATGGCTCTGATTCAGTTTATAATTCCAAAATATTGATTACTTTCGCGCAATAATTGACAAACTTATTTATGCAAAAAATTACTACGACTAAAGAAAAGATTGAAGAAATCAAGCAACGTGGTTATCCTTTGGAATTTGGAGAAATTCTTTCTCAAGCCTTAAATAATTATCAGAAAATTGTGTGGATTGCCGGAGCCGGAGTATTACTTCTTTCCATCGTATTCTTTGCAATAATAATGGGACTTGCCGCTATATTCATCGGGTTGAGTACTTTTGGGCGGGATATTGCCGATTTTCAAATCCAGAATTTTTCTGCTGCCGGAATCATTGTTGCTCTTGTTGGGGGTGCAATCGCTGTCGCGCTTATTAAGCCATTTTATGCGGGTATATTGCGGGTTGCCCACCATGCCGATGCAAAAGAAGATTTTGACTTTTCTACGCTTTTCTATTATTACAAAAGCGAATACCTAAAAGAAATTATAATTGCTGGTATTTTAATAGGATTTTGCAGCAACGGTATCAGTACTGCCTTGGAATTAACCGGAAACACAATTCTTGGGTCAGTTATTAGTTATATCATCATTTTATTGACCCTATTCACTACCCCGCTGATTATTTTTGGCAACCTAAAAGCTATTGAAGCGATACAGGCGAGCCTGATGCTGGTTTCAAGAAATTTCTTTATGCTGTTGGCTCTCATGATTGTCGCAGTAATTCTGGCCGGTTTAGGAGTTTTTGCTTTCTGTATTGGTATCCTTTTCACTATCCCGCTGGTTTTTTCTGTACAATACATGATTTATACAAATGTCATTGGTATTGACGAAAAAAATGAACTGGAAGAAATAGGCAATTCGTCATCAGATTATTAAAAGATTTATACTCTATAAACAAAAAAAGCCCCATCAAATGATGGGGCTTTTTTTGTTTTACACACAAACGATTTTGTTTTTGATAGCATACAAAACCAGTCCGATTCTTGTTTTGATTTCCAGTTTGGCAAAAATACTTTCCCTGTAACCATCTATTGTTTTGGGGCTAAGGCACATTTCATCTGCTATTTCCTTATAGGTTTTCTCACTGCAGGCCCTTTTAATAAAATCGAGTTCTTTTTCCTTAAATTCCAGCTTTTTGTCCTCATTATCGATTCTGTTGACCAAAATACCGGAAACCATTTCTGTAAAAAAGTATCCTTTCTCTATGACAGTTTTCAAGGCATCATAAAAAATCTGTGGCGTTGTGTCTTTTAGCAGGTAGCCTTTGGCTCCGTTTTTAATCATTTGTATGATGATATCTTCCTCATTATTAACAGAAAGTGCAATGGCTTTATAATCCGGTCGGTTTTCCTTTAGCCAGACCATAGTTGCCAATCCGTCAAGAATGGGCATGTTTACATCTAGCAGTATCAAATCAACTTCTATGTCCAGATTTTCCTCTTCCTGAAGAAACTGTATGAACTCTTTGCCGTTTCCAAAATTGTGTGTGACTTCAAAATCGCTGAAACTATTAATCAGAAATTTCAAAGATTGTGAAAACAGCAAATGGTCATCTACGATGATAACCTTATTTTTTCTATTCGTTTTCATGATTAATTCTTTTAGGATAGGTAAACAGTACCACAGTTCCTGAACTATCAGATGTTACGGAAACAGAAGCTCCAATGAGCTTAGCCCTGACATGTATGTTATTCAATCCCGAACCGCTGCTTTTCTTCTTTGAATTAAAGCCGATTCCGTGGTCAATCAGCTTGATTTTAATATTGTCATGGTCCAGGCAGTCTATTTGAAAATCAATAATCTCACTGTGGGAATGCTTTAAGATATTGAGAATCGCTTCCTGAAAAATCCGATATATGATCAGTTCGTGTTCAACGTTTATTTCAGGAAAATCACCATTTATGCTAAAATTACAATCTATTCTTTTTAATTTCCGGATACGGTCCAAATCCAGCTGTATGGCCTCTAAAAAATTGGATTCCAGTAAATTATCCTTATTTATAATTCTTGACAGGGTTCTGATTTCATCTAACGACTTTCCTAAAATATTTTTCAGGTCGTCGAGTTCCTCCTTGGTCATTGCCTTTTGATTTTGGATGTACATGTTGACCTGCATAATGGCAACAGACAAAATCTGACCAATATTATCGTGAAGTTCCCTGCTGATTTCTGTCAGTGTCTGGTCCTTCATTTCTATCCTTGATTTCACCAATTCTGACTGAAAATGGAGATCGGCTTCCATTTTTTCAATCAAAAAATTGGTTTTTTTCTTGTGGAAATAGAAAAAGAGCACCAAAATTAACACCAGTAAGGTGAAGAAGACAATACTTAATGAAATAACTAGTAATTGTATTTCTTTTCGCTCCATATAAATCCAATTATAAAACAACCATACATCAAGACATTGAGAATGAACAGTACAAGACTGTAAACACTTTCATTACTTTCTATCAGGAACCACTTAATAGCCAGCATAAAAGGCAAATAAGGGACGTGAAGAAGCAGGACGCCTAAGATAAACCAAAAAAAAACCGATTTACTGAAATTCAATATTTTTTTTGAATTAAATATTTCAACCAGATACAGACAGGACATTAGCAAGACAAACAGCACGCCCAATGTAAAACTATAGGTAAATGTTTCTGAAATATTTTTTTGGATGAAAATAAAATTAGCGAAATAAAAAAGTATAAAAACAGCCAGGAATACATCAACTAATCTTCTATGGCTGCGTTGGACTAACAGGTATTTTAAAAGAAGTAGATAATAAGAAAGGCTAACGAGCATATAAAAATTATACACACCATAATTAATCCATCCGGTCCATCGGGTGAGATTGCTGCCTACAAACTCTGTCAGGACAGAAAAAAAGATCATACCTAGCAAGGACTTAGCCTTATTACCGGGAAGTTTGTTGTAAAACAACAATCCTACTATTCCCGCTAATAAAGCCAAGTAAATGCAATAAAATCTTAAGTCCTCTAACATTATTTTTTGAAAGGATATGTCATTTTAGGAGGGTTACCCATTGAACCATAATTCATTACTGAAAGATCGGTTATATCATAATGAGGCTCTTCCTGCATAGTCGAAACATTCAGCATCCCGGATTTCTGCATATCGGTTTTAGCACCCGTTGGTGATAAAAATATAGTGGTCATCCCCGCTTTTTCAGCATATTTCGGGTCATCAGGATACCTACCCAGATACAATCTGATTCCATCTACTTTATATCCCTTATTAATTCCTTCTGTCTTGATATAATTGATATACTTTTCCAATTCTTCAACAGAATACCATACTGCATTCGCATCTTCTTTTATACTATCCTCAGCTTTTGAGCGCACCGCTTTTGAATTGTAGTTCATATGCATCTCTGTAGCCAACTCATTAGAAATCAATTGTGTTGGCTTGTCATAAATTCTATCCTCACTACACGATTGAAAGAAAAAAGTTAAACAAAATAATCCAGCTAAAAAAATAGTTTTTGAGCTTTTCATGTTTTTCAAGTTTAAGTTGTTAATAATCGCCAAAACTATCTCAATTAGGAAAATATCGCAAGGGGAAAATTACCCTTTTTTAGCAAGCCTTTCTTCCTCTCCCAACCGGGAAAAGCGCTACAATAAATCTACAGGAAATAATCTAAAAAATCAGGCAATATGCTCTTTTACAGCTAATTGCCAAATAAGAATTTTACACCGTCGGTTTTTAGCTAAAAGACAAGGTGTAATCTGAAAAACCTTAATAGAGTAAGAATCTAATAATTAAATTTAAAAAAATGTCACAAGTAACCCCTCTTGGCTACCCGCACGCTGGAGCCGGAACCGTAGAAATTCTTTTGGAGAAAGAAGATGGAGCAGATTTCGCAGTCCTTTTTTCTCCAGACCCAAACAACATGCTTTTAAGAGATAACGGATTGCCAATGCAGTTCTATTATTATCCGAAGTATCCAAGACTATCCAAACATCCTGACGGAAGATTTAAATTCTCTATGCAGGTATTCAAATCGGAAGCAGACGGTACTACTGTAATTGGTGCCGAAGGACTTGAAGAAGAAGCAGGAGCCTATACAACACTTACCAGTACTATTGACCTGCCGGAAGCATTGCTGAAAAAAGCAATCGACAAATTAAAGATTAAACTGGATGCCGAATACAAAAGCCAGAGAACTTCAAAATTATTCGGACTCTTCTCTTTCCTGAGAGGTGTCGATAAAGATTTTAACGCTACAAACGTAAGGCCGATACAGCTAACGGAAAACACTATTGCCATGCATGTAGTGGGTGAAAAATCCCAAAGCAATCCTTTTGGAGGCTCTAACCCTTGGTCATTTAATATTCAGGGAGAAGGCAGCGGAACCACTTTTGGACTTGGTGATAATGCCCTTTCTATCTTAATGGGAAGAAACAGTGCCTCATTGGTTAGAAGTGCTTTAGAAAATGGTACCAATAACCTGGTTGTTGAAAACAATATTAAGTATAAAGCTTATATGCCAACAACCGAAATCAAGGTTACTGTAAATGCCAAAAAAGTACACAACTATTTCTCTTCTAAATTCAGTGCAGGAATCAGCTGGTTCCGTGTAAACTGGGAACATGAATATGAAAAAATTGTAACAGAAGGCGGTATAACAACAGAAATCATTACAGATAATCAGTTCTCTGATGCCGAAAGAAAAAAAGTGGAAGAACAGCTGATGACAAAGGCCAGGGACTTTGCTTTTGAATTGTTGAGAAAGCAGATATTGGACCCAACCGATAAGAATTTTGGAGGTGAAACTTCAGAATCGGAAAAACTTCTTAATATATGGAACCAGGGAGCCAGTATGGGATTCAGCTTAAAGTCCGGGCAACAGGTTAGAGAAGTGAATTTCACAGACAGTATCCGATTCTCTTCTATTGAAGTGTTAAGCTCAAAAATCAGCGGTAACCTTACTCCTCTTACATTAAAGTCCGGAACTGAAGCCAAAACAGAACTGAAAAAATACATCTCTGAAATCCAATTGGATGAAGATTTTTCAAAAGTTCAGGTAATTGCTTCTTTGAACGGAGGATTAATCAAGTTAGACAAAGACAGCGACATCGTCAATGACAGTCCTGTAAGCCAGGTTTCTATTGAAGTGGGTTATCCGGATTCTAAAGGGAAAATTATCTGGAAAAGTTCCGGAAGAATGATTGCTCCGGAAGGCACTCCGTATGTAAAAACCACAAGCAGAGCCGGCAAAGAAATCGATGCCATCTTCCCTGCTACCTGGAACGACAAATCCAAAGAAAAAAATGCTTTCGTTTTTGACTTTGTAAAAAACAACGGAGCAAGCAAAGTTAAGGTAAGACAGAATATCATGTATGAAAAAGACAAACGTGTGAAACTGAAAGATACTGTCAATGAATATGAATTTGAAGGTACTAAAATCTTCATTCCGCTATTGGTTCAGAACATGATTAATTACAACCTGTCTACTGAAGAATTGTTTGAATCAGATACGCTGGAAGTCACATTCAAAGCAGACAAAATGGCGACTAAAAAGTTCAAATTCACAGCAGATAACTATGAGGAAATGCTTCCTTATAAAGCCTGGTATGAATTAGACTATAACATCAAGCCTACAGAATACAAAGTAAAATATACCTGTAAGGGCAAGATTGGTAAAAAAGCTAAAAAGGTTACCATTTCAACAGATTACCAAAAAATAGATTATCTGGAAGGTGATATCTTATTTGAAATTCCAACAGGAACCGATGTGCAAAATGCCGACATCGAAAAAATAAGAGCTCCATTCATGGAATAGTATTTTTTAAACAGTTACAAAAGGGACAAATGTCCCTTTTGTTTACTAAAACCCAAAGATTCTCAAAATTAGAAATCATGCCTGACTTAAAAACCTTTAAACTGGAAGGAACAAAACTGGTTCCTACCAATCGATTCAATCTGGAACCCGCAAAGCCGAGTAACTCATTTACTACGGTCGTAAGTCCTGATGCACCATTCACTGTTATTGAACATCCTATTATCCATTCTATCAATATTGACAGACCTGTCATAGGTATCCTTCCAATCAACAGCTATTTTCCTTTAATCGACGGAGATACGGCAATAGATGAAAGTGCCTCTTTTAAAGACTATAGCGATAGCAATATCACCCTGCTTTTCCCCGAAATTGAAATAGCACCAAACAACAATACGCTTTTCTATTATGAAAATGTATTGGATAAATCCGGAAAAAACAGCGGACTTATGGGAAGGGTGACACTCAAATACACCATCAAAAACAAGCCGTTAAAAGCCAATGAAAAGAATATCGCCCTAAACCTGAAGGAAGTTGTATTAAACCTCAAAATAAAAGACGACAGTATCAAGATTAACGGCATAGTAACACCCGAAAAAAATGAAATCCAGTTTGATTTAAAGGATGAAGCTGTCAAAATCGCATTTCTTAACCTGATTACCCAAATCAATAACCTCAAAAGTAGTATCGACCTGTTTTTTGAATTTAAAGGCTATTCCAAATTCAGGAAGAATTTTTTAGTAGCCCGGAATATCGGTTCCATAAAAAACCTGAAATTCTTCGGAAACGAACCAGGAACAGAAAACATCAGGACACCAAAAACATCCATCCTAAGCAATCCGCTCGTCATCAAATCAAATGCCCCGAATACCATAATCTCAAGGCGTTCGATATTGGAAATTCAAAAGGAAAACCACCTGAATACGGATGTACATGCAGAACTGGTAAAAAGTACTTTTCTCCTGCGGATAAACAAAACGTTGAATTATCCTCTGTCTTCAGATGCTGCTACAAGCCTTTATAAAACCATTGGTGGCGGTTTTATCAATAACCCATTCAACCTCAACGAAGATTTTTCCCAATTCAGGCAAATCTTTGTTCCGGGAGTCCATTTCAGCAAACTTTCCATCTACAAATCCACATTACAACCCAACACCTTTTTGCTTATCTCAAAAACATACGGGCTATCACGCGACCTCGATACCATGAAACCTTGTATTTCTACCATATTTCATGCTTATGAAGACGGAACGAGCACCCAGGAAGAAATCTCTAAAATCAGCTTTCAGTTTGCCTTAGGGCCCAACCTGTCCGAATTTGATTTGGCGAAACTGAAAATTGAATTGCTGCAAAACAACTACATAGACGGCGACAAGACCGATTATTTTGAAAAAGTCCAGTTTCTTTTTCCTAATGACATCGAATCTGATTATGAAATCAGTGGTAATTATTTCCTGCAACAGTCTGATATCTCTACAGACGGCAAACATTTCCTGTTCAATCTGTCAACGGAAAACCTTTCGGAAGCCAGTATATTGATTAATGCCCTGAACAACACCATATCCCAATTCGCAAATATCAATTTCAGGCACAAAGAAATCAAAGACACCAGCATTATTGAACTCAATCTCGAAAAAACGATTGGTGAAATGATTGAATCTGTCATTGACAATACCTCCAAAACAATTAAAATCAGTAACAAGTCCATCTCAAAATGCAGACTTAATTCCGTCTTATTTGTCAATAATGAAAATGCTGCCTATTTCAACAGCACCTATTTCAATAAATTTCCTGACTTAATCAGTAGTGAAAGTAAAATTTTAGATAGTATCACCTTAAATCCTAATACCAAATCATCTACGGTAAAAAATATTTTTTTTGATTTTGAAAGTATTGAAGATATCAGTTCCGAATTCAGCCAGATTGTTTCCCAATCCACCAGCTACAACCGCTACCTGCAAATTGAAATCAAAAAACAGAAAGCCGCCACTTCCAAAATCACTATGGAACTGCTTGTGGAACAAACCGGAAGCCGATTCACCATTGAAAAATTAAAAGCTGAATTTGCTATTCCGGTATTATTCAATTTTATCGTCAAGAACAGCATTTCAACCAATACGCTGTTATCCTATAAGATAAACTACTTTGACAAGAACGACAACCTTGTCAAATCACAAAATCATGTATTCGATTACTCCACCTCATCTAAAATAACCATCAACCAATGAAAACAATTCGATTAGGAACAAAGTCGGCAGAAGTGAATTACCTGAATGAACTCCTGCAAAAACTAGGATATCCGTTACTGGTATCCAATTACTTCAGTCCGGAAACCGAAAAGGCCGTGAGAGATTTCCAGCTAAACCATGCTTTGGTTGTGGATGGAATTGTAGGGATTAAAACCTGGTCCAGACTCTTAGAGATTGCCAATGTTGGATATGCTTCCAACAACAAACTGCTTTCAGAACAGAATCTTATGGATTTTGCCAGTTTTCACAATCTGGAACTTGCCATTGTAAAAGCAGTCAATGAAGTAGAAAGCGGCGGAAAAGGCTTTCTTGTTAACGGACGCCCAAAGATTTTATTTGAAGGACATGTCTTTTGGAGAGAATTGGACAAGAGAAATATTAATTGTAGTAATTATGTAAATAATGACACTCAAAATATTTTATATCAAAACTATACTAAAAAATATTATGTAGGTGGTTCAGGTGAATATGACCGTTTGGAAAAAGCCGCCGACCTCAATCCGGATACTCTTTTTAGGGAAGCAGCTTACTCTTCGGCTTCCTGGGGATTGTACCAAATCATGGGATTCAACGCTCCATCATTAGGCTATGCGAGCATAGACGAATTTGTAGAGAAAATGTACCTGAACGAAGGTGAACACTTAAAAGCTTTCGGACTGTTTCTGGAGCAAAACAATCTTATCCGGCTACTAAAAAACAAGAATTGGGCAGAATTTGCTCTTAGGTACAACGGAAAAGGCTATAAAACCAACAGATACGATGAAAAGCTGATGAAAGCATATGCCAGATATTCCTCTTAAAACAATAAAAACAACAAAACCACATACTATGAACCCATCTATAAACCAAATGATTGCCACTTTATCCAATAGAGTCTTGCGTTTTGAAAAAGCAAACAGCGACAGAGATTATTCCGGTGGCGGCTGGTATGAAGAAACAAAATATGCCCTTTTTTTATACCCGGACTTTACCGTACTCTATATTCTGGAATCCTTTAGCAGCGTATCTGGCGGAGGACTTTACCTGCCCAATAAGAACACCCAGGAATATAAGGGCACATGGAATGTCTGTGAAGAAAACCAAAAAATATGCCTCCATTTGACATTTGAAGATAATTCCTCTCAAAAAATAGAAACTGAAAATTTAGGTTATGGCATTCAGAAATTAGGAGACCAGGTCTGGAACCGATATCTTATTAGTTAAATTCACTCGAAAAATGATATACTTAAATTTTAAGTATTGGTGAAGGCGGATAACTAGGATGAGCATTCCACGGCATACCTGGATATACCCAACAACCATTATCATTTAAAAAACCTTTGTCAGCATCAGACTTTGGTGCACCTGGTCTTGTATCTATAAAATTTTCAGTTCTTCTTTTACACCAATATTGAATATTCATTCCTCCATTTATAGCCTTAAGTTCTTCTTTACTTAATTTTTTAAATTGTTTTAA
>OGQD01000171.1_pt1 | contig 53525 bp, 52 predicted proteins | sample 1553091 | NCBI WGS metagenome assembly OGQD01 (sample SAMEA2580290, study PRJEB22360) | human gut metagenome | biome: human gut; feature: human-associated habitat; material: faeces | place: Denmark | collected 2008/2010
AGTTGCTGATATAGAAATCAGCAATCCGCCCTGGGTCAAATTTCAATCGGCAGGGTGGGTCAATTTTCCATCAGCACCAACAGTCTTGCCCCTGCATCCGGTTTTTCGCTTGGGGCGAAAAATACCCTCGTTGAATCGCAGTTTCAGGGGCACGCCGCGAAGGGGCACTCCAGAGCATGCGGGTATTCCACTGAAGACCTCACAGTCCAGAGCCAGAGCCATTCCGTAGGGCGCATGACCCGGAACGGGGTATCCGCCGATTGTCACAACGGAATGGCTGCATCAGGCAGCCGGCCAGAACAGCAACGTCAGTACCAGCATCCCGGCGTAGAACCCCGTCTCCACCGTCTCCGTCCACGGCTGAATCCTGCGCAGCGCGCCGTAGATGTGCACCACCACCATGAATCCCGCCACCGCCGCCAGCACCTCGAAAGTGGTCAGCAGCGCCTCGCCGGTCAGCGCCGCGCGCAGCATCAAGGCTTCAACGATGAGGATGAACGCCCCCAGGCAGCGCCCGAAATACACCGCAAGATCGGTGTGTTCCGGCAACTGCCACTGCATCACCCGCGCCCACAGCAGCGGCACCAGGAAGATGGGCAAGGCGAACACCAGGGTGGTGGCGATGGACAGAACCAGCAGGTAAGTCTGCGCGTGCGCGCTCCACGATCCGATCATGACGAGCCTTCCTTGAAGTGAAGAAAAAAGGCGGGCGACACGCTGTGCCGACCCGCCGAAATGCAGCCAAAGGAGTTGGGGGATTACCAGTTGAGGACGGCGCCCACCGCGAAGGTGTCGGTGTCCTCGCTGACGGTGGAGCCCTTGCGGCCGTCGATTTCGTAGACGTTGTACTCGGCTACCAGCTTCAGGTTGTCGTTGATGGTGCGGAAGTAGGCGATGCCCTTGGTGGAGTAGTCCGCCGCGCTGCCCAGGCCGTTGCCGTCGTCGCGGGTCTCGCCGGTGGACAGCGCTACACGGTTCTTGCCCCAGCTGTAGGAGCCCTGCAGCAGCACGCCGCGGCTGTCCACTTCGCGCAGCGCGGCTTCGCCGGCGTTGTTGGTGAAGAACGGGTTGATGCCCTTGGCGGTGAAGCCCGAGCCGGTCAGCGAGAGGCCGCCCATCTTCGCCTGGATGCCGTAGCCCAGGCCCTTGGAGGTCACGCTGTCGACTTCGTCGTTGGTGTTCTTCGAGGTCTGGTAGGCGCCGTTGACCCAGCTGTAGATCTGCGCGCCGCCGACATCGAACTGGTAACTGATCTCGCTCTCGTAGCGCGGGTTGTCCTGGTAGGCCTTGTCGTCGAGGCCGTCGCTGGCGTCCTTGTCGATCTGGTTGGTGTCGATCGGGTCCATGATGCCGACGGCGACGCGTAGACCATCCACCAGGTTGTTGTTGCGGTAGGTGATCTGCGAGGTCGGGAACGGGTACGGGTAGCCGGTGCCGATGTTGCCGAAGGACACGCCCTTGCCATCCACCAGGCCGAGGGTGTCGCTGGCGTTGCCGAAGCCGGCGAGCAGTTCGTCGAGGAAGATGTTGGAGCGCGAGAACAGGCCGAAGTCCTTGCCGATCAGCACCTCGCCCCAGTCGCCGGCGACATTGCCGTAGAACTGCCGGACGTCGATGGCGGTGTCGGTGCCGTCCTGCTCGCTGTCGTTGATGGTCACCCAGAACGACGAGCGCCCGGTGAGGGTCAGGCCGTCGATCTTCTTGCCGAAGTTGAAGCCGATGTAGTTGGGCAGGAAGCCCATCTTCACCCGCGACTGGCGGCGGTCGTAGGTGTCGCCGTTGCGGTCGACGTCGCTGTTCACATAGAAGGCGTTGAAGTAGCCGTCGGTGGAAAAGGTGGTGTCATCCTTGTCGTACAGCAGGATGTCGGCGCGAGCCCCGCTCGACGCTGAAGACAGGGCCAGGGTGGCCAGTGCCAGCGGCAGAAGCTGGCGGCGGACGGCGATGTTGTTCTTGTTCATGGCGCTCTCCGGGTGAATGGAACGACTGCGGTTTCAGTCGTGGCGGAGGCGATTATCGAAATGGCGAAAGCCGCGGCATACGCTGCTTTGGCGCCGTTTCACCGGGCCCTTCGGGCGTTCTGCGAGAGCGCTGCGCAAGGCTCTGCGACCGCCACTACCTCAGGCTCGCGGCGATGGTCGCGCAGGGTCGCGACCGCCGGGCCACTACCTGGGACCCGACCCAGGGAGCAGGTCGCGGGGCGTAAGGCAGAAGTCGACCGGGCGACCGCCTTGCGGACGGTACCCTCGGTCGAAAGTACGAGTCTCAGGCGCGGCTGAGCAGCAGCCAGTGGCCGCCCTGGGCAGAGGTCAGCGCGGAATGCGCGGCGCGTAGCTCGGTGCCGCAAAGGCTCTCCAGGGCCTCGGCCATGAGTGCCCGGTGAGGCGGCAGGACACCCGCCAACTGGTCATGCCAGGCCTGCTGCAGACGCTCGGCGAAATCGCCCGGCGCGCGGGCCAGTTCGGCAGCCAGCGAAGCACGCAGGCTGTCGACACGCTGCGGGTCGATGCGCAGCAGGGCCTCGCCCTGCTGGTAGAGGAAGCTGTCCACCTCGGCCTGCAATTCAACAGCCGAGAGCAACGGCGACTGCACTGCGAAGAGGATGCCGCGCCGCATGCCTATCTGGCGGAAACCACAGTACAGCGCATAAGCCAGCTGCCGTTCACCGCGCAGCCAATGGAAGAAAGCCGGTTCCAGCACACGCGCCAGCAGGCGCCACGCGGCTTCGTCCGCCACCGAGCGGGACACCAGTGGGCTGAACAGCAGCAACGCTGCTTCGCCCGGCATCTCCAGCACCTGGCGGTGACGGCCGGGCGGCCCGCTGCGCGGTGGCAGCGGGCTGGCGCTCGAGTGATCGGCCAGGGTATCCGGCAACTCGATACCCAGGGCCAGGGCGTCCCAGTGAGCAGCCGACCAGTCCGGCAGCGCTTCGCTGTCCCCCGCCAGCACCTGCGGCAGCAGGTCGATCAATTGACGGATGGGCATTTCGCCTTCGCGGCGACGGCGTTCGGCCGCCAGCAGGCGCGCGCCCTGCCCCAGTACTGCGGCTGGAGGATGCTGGAGGGCATTGATAGCGCACTCGGCCAGGTCGGCGAGCTGGTTTCTGGCGCCGGAAAGCAGCAGCGCCCAGTCACTTTCCAGGGCTTCCAGGCGCAGCGTGACACCTTCGTGCCGCGCCGCGCCAGCCAACGGGCGCAACACCTGCCGGGCACTGAGGAAGGCCTGTCGACCCGGCGCCTGCGGGAAGCGCCAGCGCAGGTGCAGGGCCGCGGGCTCGCTGTCGGCCGGAAGCTGCATCGGTGTAAAGGACCAGGGCTCGGCACGCAGCGGTTCGGCGGCGCGCTTCGCGCAGCGCACGACGTCGAGAATGAAGCCGGCCGAGGTCAGGGATTCGCCGATCACCGACTCCGAGGCCAACAGGCGGATCATTCGCGACGCCACCAATTGGCCGAGCCAGACCGATGACGCGTCGCTGCGCGCTCTGCGCTGCAACTGCGCCAATGAGCCCGTTGCCCCATCGGCAGGCGCAGCAGCGAGCACATCCGCCGGCAACTTGCGCAGCGCCTCCAGCCAGGAGAGAAAGGCCGACTCCACGAGATCGGCCGTGGACGCTTCGGCCAGTTCGAAATCGAAACGCAGCAACGCCTGGCCATCGGCGAAGCGGCTCAGGCGCGCACGAGCACTGTCGGCCAGCCCGTTCTGCCCCAGGCAGGCCAGCAGCGAGCCGGGCGCCTCGTCGGCCAGCCAGCCCTGCAGTTGCTCCAGCAGCGCGCCGCCCTCGCCCGCCATGCCATCCAGGGCGAATGCCAGGACCAGCCGTGGCGCACCCGGCAGGCGCAGTTTCAGCTCCTCACCGCTGAGCGGCAGAAGGGATTCCCGGCCAGTGCTTGCAACGGCCGCGCCCAGGGGAAACACACTCCCTTCACGCTCCGCCAGTATCGCCAGCTCTTCCAGTGTTTGCGGGCCCTGCAACCAGAGTTCCAGCGCACCGCCGACCTGGCAGGAGCGGATGAAATCACGCAGCGCCTGCTGGAACTCGGCGCTTTCCACCTTCAAGGTGTCGCGCCGGCCGGCCACGAAGCGCCCCAGCGCGTGCCCCGGCGCCACCGCCAAGGCCAAGGCGGCGTCGATCAGGGTATCGGGATCGCGGCCGCGGGCAAGAAACTCGGCCTCCAGCACTTCGCGTTCGGCCACCTGCACGGCTTCATCCAGGCGCGGTCGCGCGAGCATGTCCAGCAGGCGTGCCAATCCGTCCCCCAGTGCATCGGCCGGCACCTCGAAGAAGTAGTCGGTCTGCCGCGCGCGGGTGCTGGCGTTGACCCGCCCTCCGCGCGCCTGCACCCAGGGCATCAGTCGCTCACCCTCGACGAAGCGCTCGCCGCAAAGGAACAGCAGGTGTTCGGTGAAATGCGCAAGGCCGGGAAAGGCTTCGGGCTCGTCGTGGCTGCCCCGGGCAATGCGCAGCAGCGCAGCGGCGTGGCTGGCGCCGGGAGCATGAATGACAGTGGCACGCAGGCCGTTGGCGAGAATCAGGGTCTTGGCGGGGAGATTGTTCATCGACATCCGGTCCGGTTCATGGCCGACACCATCGCCCAAGCCGGGGCAAAGGGAAATACGGCTTTGGCAGCAAATGTCCGCCGGCATTGGCCCGCCGCACTCGGGCGGCTACCATTCCCAGCTTCACCGCCCCTTCGGAATTTTCCCGCCATGAGCACCGCCCTGCTGATCATCGACGTCCAGTCCGACCTGTGCACCGGCGACTTCGCCTGTTTCGACATCGACAACGTGCTGCAGCGCATCAACAGCCTGAGCCACTCGGCGCGCGAGGCCGGCGTGCCGGTGGTGCTGGTGCAGCACGAGGATGACGATCTGCAGTATGGCAGCGCCGGCTGGCAGCTGGAACCGCGCCTGCTCACCCATCACTCCGACCTGAAGGTGCGCAAGACCACCCCGGACTCCTTCCTGCGCACCGACCTGGGCGAACACCTGCATTCACGTGGCATCGATCACCTGGTGATCTGCGGCCTGCAGAGCGACTACTGCGTCGATACCACCACCCGCCGCGCCCTGGCCCAGGGCTATGCGGTGACGCTGGTGGGCGATGCCCATTCCACCGTCGACAACGCCGTGCTCAGCGCCGCGCAGATCACCGCGCACCACAATGCGGTGCTGGGCAGCATCAGCAGTTTCGGCCCGCGCGCCAAGGTCGTGGCAACTGCCGACGTGCACTTCTGAAGCCCGCCACGAGATAGCCATGAACTTCGACTGGAACGACATTCCGATCCTCCTCGCCCTCGCCCGCCACGGCAGCATGAGCGCCGCCGGCCGCGCCCTGGGCGTCGATCCCTCGACCATGAGCCGGCGCCTGGTGGCGGCGGAAGCCGCGCTGCAGACGCGGCTGTTCATTCGCGACAACGCCGGCTACAAGGCCACCGACGCCGGCGAGGCCTTCCTCAGCCATGCCGAGCGCATCCTCGGCGATGTGCAGAGCATGCTGCTGGAGACCCGCGACGAAGCCAGCGCCATCAGCGGCAGCGTGCGCATCACGGCGGTGGACTTCCTCTTCAGCCACTGGCTGGTGCAGCACATGCCCCACCTGGCGCGCACCTACCCGAGCCTGCAGTTGCAGCTGATCCCGGCGAACCGTTCGTTGTCCTTCACCCGTCGCGAGGCTGACTTCGCGCTACGCCTGGCACGCCCGGCGGAAGACGCCGCACTGGTGATGCGCAAGGTCGCCGACATCGGTTTTGCCGTGTACGCGGCCACGTCCTTTTCCCGCGTGCCGGTGGAGCTGTGGCCACAGCAGGCCTGGCTGGGCTACGGCGAGGAACTCGACGATACGCCGGAGATGGCCTGGGTGCGGCGCTTCGCCCCCGGCGCCGGCTTCGCCCTGCGCGCCAGCAGCGTAACCACGCTGATCCATGCCTGCCAGAGCGGCCTGGGCATGGCCCTGCTGCCGTGCATCCTCGGTGATCGCGAAGGGTTGGTGCGGCTGTCCGGGCCGGTGGTCATGCGGGAAATCTGGCTGCTCAGCCACCGCGACGCCGGCCGCATCGGCCGCTTCCAGGCCGTCAGCGACTGGCTGCGCGAAGTGTTCGACCAGGATGCCGCGCAGCTCAGCGGCGAGCACCTGGACGCCCGCGTGCTGGGCCCAGTGGAAATCAGCCGCGGCTGACCATGAAAAAGCCCGGATGTCTTGCGACATCCGGGCTTGCTGCTGCCGGAACCGAATGCGTGGTTACGGCTGGACCGGCGGCAGGTACTGCAGGGTGGTGCCCAGCGCCCAGAGCAGGAACAGCACCAGCGGGATGTGCACCAGCAACTGGACGAAGCTGAAGCCGATCAGGTCGCGGGCCTTCAGGCCCAGCACCCCCAGCAGCGGCAGCATGTAGAACGGGTTGATCAGGTTCGGCAGCGCCTCGGCGGCGTTGTAGATCTGCACCGCCCAGCCCAGGTGGTATTGCAGCTCATTGGCCACCTGCATCACGTAGGGCGCCTCGATGATCCACTTGCCACCGCCGGACGGGATGAAGAAGCCCAGCACCGCCGAGTACACGCCCATGAGCAGCGCATAGGTGTCGTGGGAGGCGATCTGCACGAAGAATGTGGAGATATGGTGGGCGATGGTCGAGCCGTCGCCGCCCTTCACCGTGGTCAGGATCGCAGCGATAGAGCCATACAACGGGAACTGGATCAGCACACCGGTGGTGGTCGGCACGGCGCGGGCGACAGCATCAAGGAAGTTGCGCGGGCGCCAGTGCAGCAGCGCGCCGGCCATGATGAACAGCAGGTTGTAGGTATTCAGCCCGGAGATCGCGGTGATCGCCGGCTTGGTGCTGAACTCGTGGACCAGCCAGCCACCGGCCAGGGCCACCAGCATCAGGATCAGCAGCGGGCTGTGCTCCAGCCACTCACCCGGGCGGGTCGCCTTCGGCGCGCTGGGCGGGGTGAAGCTGACGTCTACGCCGCAGGCCTTGGCATCGCGGGCGCTGCCGGCGCCGGGTGCGGTCATGTAGGCGATCACCAGCGACACCAGCACCAGGGCCAGCAGCATCACGCCGGATTGCCAGAGAAAGATGGTCTCGGTGAACGGGATGACGCCGGTGATCGCCAGGATCGACGGCGGCAGGCTGGCCGGGTTGGCCTGCAACTGCGCGGCGGACGACGACAGGCCCAGCGCCCATACCGCGCCCAGGCCCAGGTAGGCGGCTGCACCAGCGGCGCGGTAGTCCATCTTCAGGTCTTCGCGGCGAGCCAGTGCGCGCACCAGCAGGCCGCCGAACACCAGGGACAGGCCCCAGTTGAGCAGCGAAGCGACCATGGAGATCAGCGCGACCCAGGCCACCGCCGAGCGGCCGTTCTTCGGCACGCGGGCGAACAGGTCGATGAGCCTGGAAGCCGGGCCGGAGCTGGCAACCACGTAACCGCCGATGACCACGAAGGCCATCTGCATGGTGAAGGGAATCAGGCTCCAGAAGCCGTCACCAAAGGCCTTGGCGGTCTCCGTGGCCGGCGCGCCGATGGCCAGCGCGGCGACGGTGACGATCAGCACCGCCAGTGCGGCGAAGACCCAGGAGTCGGGGAACCAGCGTTCGGCCCAGTTGGAACAGGCCATGGCGAAGCGCGCAGAGCGGCTGTCCTGCAAGGCAGTGCCGGGGGTGTGCACGTGGGAAGTCATAATGGTCTACCTCATTGTTCTTGTCATGGCTCAATTCGGATGAGCTCGTTGTGGCAATGGTGCGGTGTTCAGAAACAGAAAAACCGCCCGGCCTGCGTGGGGCCGAGCGGTGACGCAAGGGTTTGCCGGCACCGGGGGACGCCGAAAACCGCGGCGGGATGTCGTCTGTCGGTGTGCCCACCTCCCATCCCGCCTGCCTGAGCAGCATTGCTACATGCCGCCCGGCGCTCGCCAATAGGTCGTTAGTCGCGCGCCTCAGTCCCGGACGAGGGCCATGGCGACACCCTGGCCACCGCCGATGCACAGGGTCGCCAGGCCCTTCTTCGCATCGCGGCGGAGCATTTCGTGGAGCAAGGTCACCAATACGCGAGCGCCGGAAGCACCGATTGGGTGGCCAAGGGCGACGGCGCCGCCGTTGACGTTGACCTTCTCGGCGTTCCAGCCCAGCTCCTTGCCGACCGACAGGGCCTGCGCAGCGAAAGCTTCGTTGGCCTCGATAAGCTCGACTTCGTCGAGACTCCAGCCGGCCTTTTCCAGGCAGCTGCGGGTCGCGGTCACCGGGGCGATACCCATGATCGACGGGTCGACGCCGCTGCTGGCATAGGCTTGGATACGCGCCAGAACCGGCAGGTTCAGGCTGCGTGCGCGCTCGGCGCTCATCAGCAGCACGGCGGCGGCGCCATCGTTGAGGGTGGAGGCGTTGCCGGCGGTGACGGTGCCGTCCTTCTTGAAGGCCGGCTTGAGCTTGGCCAGGGACTCGGCAGTGGTGCCGGCGCGCGGCTGCTCGTCGGTGTCGAAGGACAGCGGCTCGCCCTTGCGCTGGGGAATCAGCACCGGGGTGATCTCGTCCTTGAAGCGCCCGGCTTCAATGGCCGAGGCGGCCTTGAGCTGGGACTGCGCGGCGAAGGCGTCCTGGGCTTCACGGCTGATGCCGAACTTCTCCGCCAGGTTCTCGGCGGTGATGCCCATGTGGTAGTCGTTGAAGGCATCGATCAGGCCATCGCGCAGCAAGGTGTCCTGCAGTTCTGCGTGCCCCATGCGCAGGCCGGTACGGGCCTTGGGCAGTACATAGGGCGCCAGGCTCATGCTTTCCTGGCCGCCGGCGATCACCACGTCGGCGTCGCCACAGCGGATCGCCTGGACGCCGAGGAACAGCGATTTCAGGCCCGAACCGCAGAGCTTGTTGATGGTCATCGCGGGTACTTCAACCGGCAGACCAGCACCGATGGACGCCTGGCGCGCGGGGTTCTGTCCGGCGCCGGCGGTGAGTACCTGGCCGAGGATCACTTCATCGATCTGGTCCGGCTTCACGCCGCTGCGTTCGAGCAGCGAGCGGATGACCAGGCTGCCCAGTTCATGGGCGGGAATATTCGCCAGGCTGCCCTGGAAGGCGCCGATGGCGGTGCGGGTGGCGGCGACTATCACTACGTCTTGCATGAATCATTCTCCGGAAGGCTTGGGCTGCCCTCTCCCCCTCTCCCTTCGGAGCGGGGCGCGTAGCCAGGGTTGGGGAGCGGGAAGCGCGGGATAACTCAGAAGGTCATTTCCTTCACATCGTCCGGCACGATCAGGCGGCCGGCGGTCTTCTCGGCGATCTCGGCAACGCTCACGCCCGGCGCGGTCTCGCGCAGGATGAAGGCGCCGTCCTCGATCTCCAGGTAGGCCAGATCGGTGAGCACCTTGCGGATGCAGCCGGCGCCGGTCAGCGGCAGCGAGCAGCGTTCCAGCAGCTTGGACTCACCGTCCTTGGAGGCGTGGGTCATGGTGACGATGATGTTGTCCGCACCGGCCACCAGGTCCATGGCGCCGCCCATGCCTTTCACCAGCTTGCCGGGAATCATCCAGGAGGCGATGTTGCCCTGTACGTCCACCTCGAAAGCGCCCAGCACGGTGAGGTCGACGTGGCCGCCACGGATCATCGCGAAGGATTGCGCGGAGTCGAAGATCGACGCGCCCTTCACGGCGGTCACGGTCTGCTTGCCGGCGTTGATCATGTCGGCGTCGACGCTGTCCTCGGTGGGGAACGCGCCCATGCCGAGCAGGCCGTTCTCCGATTGCAGCATCACTTCCATGCCCTCGGGCACGTAGTTGGCGACCAGGGTCGGGATGCCGATGCCCAGGTTCACGTAGAAGCCATCCTGCAGCTCGCGCGCCACGCGCTGAGCCATTTGTTCGCGGGTCAATGCCATCTTCTTGTCTCTCTTGTCCGGTGGGCTCAGGAACGCACGGTGCGTTTTTCGATGCGCTTTTCGAAGGTTCCCTGAATGATGCGGTCGACGTAGATGCCGGGGGTGTGGATCTGGGTCGGGTCCAGTTCGCCCGGTTCGACGATTTCTTCCACTTCGACGACGGTGATGCGGCCCGCGGTGGCGACGATGGGATTGAAGTTCTGCGCAGTGTGGCGATAGATGACGTTGCCATAGTGGTCGGCCTTCCAGCCCTTGACGATGGCGAAGTCACCGGTGATGGCGCGTTCCATCACGTAGTGGCGGCCCTCGAACTCGCGCACTTCCTTGCCATCGGCGACCGGGGTGCCGTAGCCGGTGGCGGTGAAGAAGGCCGGGATGCCGGCGCCGCCGGCACGGAGTTTTTCCGCCAGGGTGCCCTGCGGGGTCAGCTCGACCTCCAGTTCACCGGACAGCAGTTGCTGCTCGAACAACGAATTTTCGCCAACGTAGGAGGCAATCATCTTGCGGATCTGCCGATCCTCCAGCAGCACGCCGAGACCGAAACCGTCGATGCCGCAGTTGTTGGAGACCACAGTCAGGCCCTTCACGCCCAGCTTGCGGATCTGCGCGATGAGGTTCTCCGGGATGCCGCACAGGCCAAAACCGCCGGCCAGTACCGTCATGTCGTCGGTGAGCCCGGCGAGGGCTTCCTCGTAACTGCCTACACGCTTGTCGAGTCCTGCCATGTTGCTGCCTCTTTCTTATTTGGAATGTCCGACCCATCGGTCAGAGAGCGAATGCAGCTTCACCGGCAAAGACTGATTTGTTAAGTTTGTTTTTCCAATCGATTGATTTGGCGTATTTATAAATGACCGTAAAGCAACTGCGCGCCTTCCTCGCCGTGGCCCAGAGCTTGAGCTTCGCCCAGGCCTGCGAGCGCCTGCACCTGTCGCAACCGGCGCTGAGCCTGGCGATCAAGAGCCTGGAGGAATCCCTGGGCGGCCAGTTGCTGGTGCGCACTACGCGCAGCGTGGCATTGACACCCGAAGGCGAGACGTTGCTGCCGGTGGCCCGGCGCCTGTTGGCGGACTGGGACAACGCCGAAGAACTGATGCACCAGCACTTCACCTTGCAGCTGGGCAAGGTTTCCATCGCCGCCATGCCCTCCTTCGCCGGCAACCTGCTGCCTGCCGTGCTGCGCACCTTCCGTGATCGCCACCCGAAGGTGAATGTGGCGGTACACGACGTGATCAACGAGCAGGTGCTGGAAATGGTCCGCAACCGCCGTGTGGAACTGGGCATCGCACTGGAACCGGACAGTCTCGACGGGCTGACCTTCACGCCCTTCTATACCGACCGTTTCGTCGCGGTGCTGCCGGCGGATTCACTGCTGGCGAATGAGGCGCGAATTACCTGGGAGCAGTTGCTGGAAGATCACTTCATCACCCTGCAGCGCCCGTCAGCCGTGCGCTTGTTGCTGGAAGACCAGTTGGCGGCACGGCACGGTCGACTGCCGGTGGCGTTCGAAAGCCACCAGTTGGTGACGGTGGGCCGGATGGTCGCCGAGGGGCTGGGCGTCAGCGCCGTACCGCGTCTGTGCCGGCAGCAGATGGAGGAGTTGGGCGCGCGCTGCGTGGTGCTTGAGGAACCGCGCATCGAGCGCCGCGTTGGCCTGTTCTGCCTGGCGGAGCACCAGTTGTCCAGCGCCGCGCAGGCGCTGAGCGATGTGCTGGTGCACGGGACAGATTGGGCGGGGATGGAGCGGGAGTGATCGCGCCACGGGCCCAACAGCCCCTCCCAGAGGGAGCACTTCGAGAGCGCCGGCTGACTCAGAATTTCTCCTCGCACCGAACGTTCCCCTCTCGCTTTAGGGGAGGGTTAGAGTGAGCGAGATCCATGGTTGCGGAATCTCAGATCTTCCCCCCCATCCGCAAACTGATCTCCCGTGCCACTTCCAGCAGCGCCCGCGCCGCCTCGCCGTGAACTTCGGCGGCAAAGCTCGCTTGTGAGCCAACCACGGTAATCACCCCGGCCAGTTCGCGGCCGGTCTTGAACAGCGGCACCGACAGCGCGTTCACTCCAGGCATCAGCAAACCGTGGACCGCATGCAGTCCTTCGCTGCGAATGCTCTCCAGTACTGACTGGTCCGCGCCCTCCTCCAGCCCAGCCTTGAACGCCGCGAACACCAGCCCGGTGGATGAACCGTGCAGCGGCAACACCGAGCCTACCTGCGTGACCAGCGTGACCATGCCCTGGGCCGGCTCGACCTGCACCACGGTGGGCCCGTGACTGCCCCAGATGGCGAGGAAGCAGGTCTGCCCCAGCGCGTCGCGCAGATCGGCCAGCGCCGGGCTGGCGACCTTCACCACATCCAGCCGGCGGATTGCGGCCAGGCCGACGTACAGCGCCTCACGCCCCAGGCCGTAATGGTTGGTCAGGGGATCCTGCTCGGCGAAGCCACTGGCGATCAATGCCTGCAGGTAGCGATGAACCTTGGCCGCCGGCATGTCCAGGTACTCGCCCAGGCGCTTGAGCGAGGTGCTCGGCGCGAGGTCCGCCAGAGCCTTGAGGATCTGCGTGCCGACCTCGGCGGACTGCACCTTGGCGCCCTTCGTCGGGACGGAGTCTTCTGCGTCGTTCATGGTCTTCAACTTAAAGGAACTCCCGGACGGGCTTGACGGCCCGTCGACACGAAATTACGTTAATCGTAATTCAATTACGATAAAAAGAGTAAAACCACCATGACCGCCTCTCCTGCCTACCAATCCGGGTTCGGCAACGAATTCGCCAGCGAGGCCCTGCCGGGTGCACTGCCCGTAGGCATGAACTCGCCGCAGCAGGTACCGTTCGGGCTCTACGCCGAGCAGTTCTCCGGCACCGCCTTTACCGTCCCGCGCAGCGAAGCCCGGCGCACCTGGCTGTATCGCATCCGCCCGTCCGCCGCGCACCCGCGCTTCGAGCGCCTGGAGCGGCAGATCACCGGCACGGCGCTTGGCCCGGTCACGCCCAATCGCCTGCGCTGGAACAGCTTTGAAATCCCGCAGGAGCCTACCGACTTCGTCGACGGCCTACTATGCATGGCCGCCAACGCCGAGGCAGAAACCTGCAGTGGCGTCAGCCTGTATGCCTACCGCGCCAATATCTCGATGCGCCGGGTATTCTTCAACGCCGACGGCGAACTGCTGATCGTGCCCCAGGCCGGCCGCCTGCGCCTGGTCACCGAACTCGGCATGCTGGAGGTCGAACCGCTGGAAATCGCCGTGATCCCGCGCGGCATGCGCTTGCGCGTCGAACTGCTCGACAGCCAGGCCGCCGGCTATATCGCCGAGAACCACGGCGCCGCCCTGCGCCTGCCCGACCTCGGTCCCATCGGCAGCAACGGCCTGGCCAATGCCCGCGACTTCCTCACCCCGGTGGCGCATTACGAAGACGTGGAAGGCCCGGTGCAACTGGTGCAGAAATTCCTCGGCGAACTCTGGGCCGCCCAGCTCAACCACTCGCCGCTGGACGTTGTCGCCTGGCACGGCAACAACGTGCCCTACAAATACGACCTGCGCCGCTTCAACACCATCGGCACGGTGAGCTACGACCACCCGGACCCGTCCATCTTCACCGTGCTCACCTCGCCCAGCGACACCCACGGCATGGCCAACATGGACTTCGTGATCTTCCCGCCGCGCTGGATGGTGGCAGAGAGCACCTTCCGCCCGCCGTGGTTCCACCGCAACCTGATGAACGAATTCATGGGCCTGATCCAGGGCGTGTACGACGCCAAGGCCGACGGCTTCGTCCCCGGCGGCGCCTCGCTGCACAACTGCATGAGCGCCCACGGCCCGGACAACGCCACCACCCGGCAAGCCATCGCCGCCGACCTCAAACCCCACAAGATCGACCAGACCATGGCCTTCATGTTCGAGACCGGCCGCGTGCTGCGCCCCAGCCGCTTCGCCCTCGACTGCCCGCAGCTGCAGCCTGACTACGACAGCTGCTGGAGCGGCATGCAGAAGACCTTCGACCCTTCCCAGGAGCAGTAACATGAGCGCCGCCCACAGCACACAAAGCTGGATCGAATCGGCCAACGGCCACCCGGATTTTCCCCTGCAGAACCTGCCGCTGGGCGTGTTCAGTCCGCCGGGTGACTCGCCCCGTGGCGGCGTGGCCATCGGCGACTACATCTTCGACCTGAAGACCGCTTGCGAAACCGGCCTCTTCCATGGCGCCGCGCACCAGGCCGCGCTGGTGGCCAGCGGCGACAGCCTGAACGCCTTCTTTGCCCTCGGGGGCACCGCACGGCGCACCCTGCGCGACGCGCTGATCTACCTGCTCAGCGAAGGTAGCGGCGAACAGAAGCGCATGGAGCACTTGGGCGCCGCGCTGCTCAAGCCCCAGGCCGCGTGCCGCATGCACCTGCCGGCCAAGGTTGGCGACTACACCGACTTCTACGTCGGCATCCACCACGCGAAGAACGTCGGCAAACTGTTCCGCCCGGACAACCCGCTGCTGCCCAACTACAAGTACGTGCCCATCGGCTACCACGGCCGCGCGTCCACCGTCGTGCCCTCCGGCACCGAGGTGCGCCGCCCCAACGGCCAGACCCTGCCCGCCGGCGTCGACGTACCGACCTTCGGCCCCTGCGCACGCATGGACCTGGAGCTGGAACTGGGCATCTGGATCGGCCAGGGCAACGACCAGGGCAAGGCCATCCCGATCAATGCGGCCTCCGGCCACATCGCCGGCTTCTGCCTGCTCAACGACTGGTCCGCGCGTGACGTTCAGGCCTGGGAATACCAACCGCTGGGACCGTTCCTGTCGAAGAGCTTCGCCACCACGGTGTCGCCCTGGGTGGTCACCGCCGAGGCGCTGGAGCCTTTCCGCGTGGCCCAGCCGGCCCGCCCGGAAGGCGACCCGCAGCCGCTGCCGTACCTGTACGACGAAGGCGACCAGCAACACGGCGCTCTGGATATCGAGCTGGAAGTGCTGCTGCACACTGCGCGCATGCGCCGCGAACACCAGGCTCCCGAGCGCATTGCCCTGAGCAACACGTTGAACATGTACTGGACGGTCGCACAGATGGTCGCGCACCACAGCGTCAATGGCTGCCGCCTGCAACCGGGCGACCTGTTCGGCTCCGGTACCCTCTCCGGCGAGACCCCTGACAGCTTCGGCAGCCTGCTGGAAATGACCTTTGGTGGAAAGCAGCCGGTGGTGCTGGCCAATGGCGAAGAACGGCGCTTCCTCGAAGACGGCGACGAGATCATCCTGCGCGCCCGCTGCCGCCGCGAGGGGCATGCGACCATCGGCTTCGGCGAATGCCGCGGACGGATTCTGCCAGCGCACTGATGCGATTCCCGCGGACCGTAGGGCGCATAACGCGTCAGCGTTATTCGCCGAGTAGCCGGCGCATAACCTGTTCCAGGTTATTCGCCCTACGCCTCATACCGCTCTGCGCTCCACCCATCCTACGACTCGCCACCGCGCGAGGCTTTTCGTAGGGCCGAGGGGGACGCCTAGTCCTTGCTCGCGAACAGCCGGTGTCACCGCGGCTGGGCGGTTCGCGAGCAAGCTCGCTCCTACAAGTCCGGTCCGATACAAATCCCGCGCAAAAAAAACGGGCCCGAAGGCCCGCTGCTAAACGAGGGTGTTGCTCTCTCTATCAATCAGTGCGCGATGCACACCGACTTGATCTCGGTATAGGCCTCGACCACGGCACGGCCGAACTCGCGGCCCATGCCCGACTGCTTGACGCCGCCGAAGGGCATGCTCGGGTCGAGCAGCACGTGGGCGTTGACCCACACGGTGCCGGACTCGATGCGCGGCACCAGGTTCATCGCCTTGCTCAGGTCGTTCGTCCACAGGCTCGCGCCCAGACCGTATTCGCTGTCGTTGGCCATCTCGATGGCCTGGTCTTCATCATCGAACGGCAGCACCGCCAGCACCGGGCCGAAGACTTCGTCACGGGCCACGGCCATCTGCATGGTCACGTCCGCCAGCACGGTGGGCTGCACGTAGAAACCGTTGCCAGCGATCCGCTCACCGCCACAGACGATGCGCGCGCCCTGCTCACCGGCGCGGGCAATGTGCTCCAGCACGCTGCGCTGCTGCTTGGCGGATACCAGCGGGTTGATCTGCGCGGACGGATCCATGCCCTCGCCCAGGCTCATGCCGGCGACGGCAGCGGCTAGCTTCTCGACGAACTCGTCGTAGCGCGAGCGATGTACATAGAAGCGCGATGCCGCGGCGCAGACCTGGCCATTGTTCAGCAGGCCGCCCAGCAGCGCGCCCTGCACCGCGTTGTCGATGTTGGCGTCGGCCAGCACGATCATCGGGTTCTTGCCGCCCAGTTCCAGGGCAAAGCGGGTCATGTTCTGCACGGCGGCCAGGCCGACGCTGCGACCCACCGCAGTGGAACCGGTGAAGGACACCTTATTGACCAACTTGTGGCTGGCCAGGCCACCACCGATACGCGGGCCATCGCCAGTCACCAGGTTGAACACGCCGGCCGGTACGCCGGCTTCGAAGGCCAGTTCAGCCAGGCGCAAGGCGGTCAGAGGAGTTTCCGAGGCGGGCTTGATCACCACGCTGTTACCGGTAGCCAGTGCCGGGATCAACTTCCACACAGCGATCATCAGCGGGAAGTTCCACGGCACGATGCCGGCGACCACGCCTACCGGCTCGCGGCGGGTGTAGGCGGTGAACTTGGCGCCCGGCGGCAGCGGGATGGAGACGTTCAGCGACTGGCCTTCGATCTTGGTCGCCCAGCCAGCCATGTAGCGCATGAACTCGACGGTGGCGCCCACATCCAGCATACGCGCGATATTGATCGACTTGCCCTGGCTGAGGGTTTCCAGTTGGGCCAGTTCTTCGCCGTTGGCTTCCACCAGGTCAGCGAAGCGCAGCAGAATGCGCTCGCGGTCGGCCGGGCGCAAATCGGCCCAGACGCGCGACTTGTAGGAGGCGTGGGCGGACTTCACCGCGCGGTCGAGCAGGTCGGTGTCGATGTCGGCAACGCTGGAGATCGCCTCGCCGGTGGCCGGGTTCAGCACGTCGGTGCGGGCGCCTTCGGGCACCACCCAGGCGCCGTCGATGAAGCAGCCATGCTTGCGCTGCAGGAAGGCCGTGACCTTGGGCAGAGTCTGTGTGACGTTCATGGTCTCTCCTGGAATATCAGTGCTGCTGGCTCAGCCAGCAGGTGAGCGCCCGCCGCTCGGCCGCGTCGGCCAAGCCTGCAAAGGGCATGTAGGTTCCGGGCACGGCGGCCTGGGGCTGGCTGACGAAGGCGTCGAGATTGTCGCGCGACCAGGCCGCGCCCTTGCTCTTCATCGCCTGGGAGTAGCTGAAGCCGGCGAGCGAGCCGGCCATCCGACCGACCACGCCATGCAGGTTCGGGCCCATCATGCCGGGGCCGTCGGCCTTGGCGGTGTGGCAGATCGAGCAGTCGCGGGCGAAGACGGTCTCGCCTTTCTGCGCATCATTCGCCGGGCAGTCCCCGGCGAACGCCAGGACCGGTTGCAGCAGCGCGCCGGCCAGCAGCAGGCCGAGGGCACCGAATCGGAGCTTGTTACGGGACATCGGGATATCACCTTCGAGAACAGCGTGCGGCCGAGAGGGCGCGCGTCATCGAAGCTGATTGTTGCCAGCGGCGCTCGGGAGAGTCTTTTCCTCTGTGCCAGACGTATTGGCGGGAGTGCCAGGATGGCGGGAAAGGTGCGTGCCCATGCAAGACCAAAGCCCCTCACCCTAACCCTCTCCCGCACGCGCTAGAGGGGACCCTATGGTGCAGGCTGACACCTCGGCGCCAGCCGGCACAGACTGCCCCCTTTCCCTATGGGAGAGGGCTAGGGTGAGGGGAAAGCAGAGACAGGGGCTAGTAGAGCTGCTCGGTGCAACTCAATTCGCGTAACGCTTGCGATACTCGCCCGGAGAAACCCCGAAGCGCCCCTTGAACGCCGTGGAGAAGTAGCTCGAATCGGAGAAGCCCCAGGCATAGCCCAGCGCCGACAGCTTCTGCTCGAACTGGGCGTTGCGCAGGGTTTCGGCGCAGAAGTCCAGGCGGCGGTTCTTGATGTACTGCGCCACCACCAGGCCCTTCTTGGCGAACATGCGGTACAGGCCGCGCACCGAAATGCCCACTTCACGGGCGATCAGCTCGGGGCAGAGCTCTTCGGCGCCGATGTGCTGGTCGATGAAGACGGTGGCCTTGCGGAACATGCGTTCGTGGTTGTCCTGCTCGGCGTCGTGGCTGGCCAGCGCCGGGCGCAGCAGCGTCACCAGGGCGTCGAGGGTCGCTTCGCTTTCCAGCATGCCGAGGCTTTCCTGCTGGCTGGTCTCGACGATCAGTCGATTGGCGAGCACGGCAATCGGCGAGCTGGCGGGGATCTTCGAGGCGCAGGTCACTTCCGACATGCGCAGGCCGCGCTCGATCACCTGGCGCGGAAGGATCAGCGAGAGCTGCCGGGATTCCTCCAGGTAGGTCATGTCGCTGGGGCGGCTGGCGTCGATCAGGCTGATGTCGCCTCGCGACAGCTCCACACGGTTGTCGCCCTGCTCCAGGCGCGAGCGCCCTTCGAGCTGGAACACCGCGTAGTAGTGGCCGCCGGCGCTGGAGCCGACCTCCTTGCTGGTCCGGTACAGGTGCACCTGGGCCATGTCGACCACGGAAAGCTTGATCGCACCGCCCTGGTACTCGCGCAACCGTCCATGGAACTGGGGGCCGAGGGTACGCGCATCGAAACGACCGCACGCCCGGTTGACCTGTCCCAGCCACGCCTCGAAAGCGTCATCCCTCAATGTCGATGAAGAATTCATGACCTGCAAAGCCTCACACGCATTGTTTGTTGTTATTCAGCGACAGCCTCATGGGCCTGTCGTCATCGTCCGCCGCTCGCCTTCTCAGGAAGGATTCGCGGCGGTGTCCCCGCGCTGCAACCGCAGCGTTGCAGAGCGGGAGGCATTTTTCACGCCAACTCCTGTCAGTTCAATCCGCCGAAACGCTTGTAGAAGCTTTCCCCGACGTCCGGCAGCGGGCCGTCGGCGGTCTCCAGGTTGCGGTTCAGCCAGTCCTCGGCCTTGGCGTGGATCAGTCGGTAGATGTTGCGGCACAGCTGTCGCGCGGCGCGGCCTTCCCAATCACCCGGCAGCAGTTCGTCGGGCAGTTGTGGGTCGCGCAGTAGCAGCCGGCGGTATTCGTGGATCAAAAGGGTGCGCGCCAGGAAGCAGTCTTCCGGGCGCAACTGGTCCTGCTCGCGCAGTGCCTGCCAGAGCGGGCGGAACAGCTGGATGAATTCGCTGTAGTGCTCACCGAGCTCGTCGATCTTCCAGCTCTCGCGCACCTGCAGGCGCATGGCACGGGACGCCAGCACGTCCTGCGCGCGGGTTTCGAAGACAATGCAATCGTCGGCGACTTCGAGATCCTGCAGAGTCGCCATGACGTCGCTGCGGTCGGCGCGCGGGCAGGCCATGACGGTAGGCGAAATCGCGCCAAAGCCCTGCCATTCCAGTTCCTCGCGGACCTGCTTGCGCTTGTCGGCAGCGATCTGCGAGAGCATCACCAGGGTCCAGGAACCGTCCCAGGCCGGCAGGCTGGAGCTGTAGACGCGTTTGAAAGCCTTTTCGAACCGCCGCCGGCCAGTGCCGGTCAGGCTGTAGTAACTGCGCCGGCCGACCTTTTCGGCGGTCAGCCAGTCTTCCTTGGTCAGGCGGAAGATCGAGGTGCGGATCAGCCGCTCGTTGATGCCGAACGGTTCCAGCAGATTGATCAGGCTACCCAACCAGACGGTGCCGCCATGGGGTTCGATGGCATCGCCATACAGGGTGATGATCAGCGAACTGGCGCGGATCGGCGTCTGTTCCTGGAAGCGATTGATCAGCTGATTCAGCGGTGCTAGAGCGGTCATGGCACGTTGCGCAGGCGAAGGAGCGGCGACTATACCTGCCCGCCGCACCGCCTGGCCATTGGAGCGAACCCCAGTACTCATGCACCCTTCCCTGTCTTGGGCCGGAAACCGGAATCACCCAGGCGCGGGCGCTCTTCTTCTATCTCTGCCAGCGGCTGGCACTCCACCAGGCTTTCGATACAGCGCCTGGCCAGGGCCTGGTATTCCTCGGTGCCACGGCGCTTCCAGGCGATCTCTTCGTCGCTGAGGCTGCGCTTGACGCTGGCCGGCGCGCCCATCACCAGGCTTTGCGCAGCGCACTCGAACTTGGCCTTGACGAAGGCGGCGGCTGAAACGATGGAGCGTGCGCCGATGCGGGCGTAATCCATCACCACGGCATTCATGCCCACCAGGGCGTCCTCGCCGATGCGGCAGCCGTGCAGCACAGCGCCATGGCCGATGTGGCCGTTGCGTTCGACGACGGTGTCGCTGTCGGGGAAGCCGTGCATGACGCAGGTGTCCTGAAGGTTCGCGCCCTCTTCGAGGACGATCCGCCCGAAATCACCGCGCAGTGCCGCCAGAGGGCCGACGTAACAGCCGGGGCCGACGATAACGTCGCCGATCAGCACGGCGGTGGGATGGACATAGGCGGTCGGGTGTACGACGGGGCGCACGCCCTCGAGGCTGTAGCAAGGCATCGGGCTCTCCAGCTTTACGGCATCGCTGCGCAAAGCGATTTGTTCTTTTGCAATTCTTGTATCACATCAAAATCAAACCAACCAATCTAAATCTGCCGTATCGCTTCCAGCGACCAGCTGAAGGCCTTTAAAAATCCTTGTGAAACCAGCAAATACGCTGGAACCATTACCTTGCATGAGAACCGAGCCGATTCATTCGATGGCATCGGCAGAAACATTTTAGACACGCAATTCAACTTTCATAGTTGTTTTATTGTATCGCTTTAGGCCTATACTGCGGAAAGGCCGGAGCCGGGCAACGCCTGCCTCCCATAATTCCAATACCAGCCGGCCATGCAGCCGTGCGTGCAGCCTGAGGACGATGTCATGCCTCGCACCCTTGCCGTTCAGATGCCTGAAGCGGGCGTCCGCCTGATCACATTGCAGCGCCCCGAGGCGCTGAACGCCCTGAACACCGAACTGCTCGGCGAACTGGCCAGCGAACTCGAAGCCGCCGAACAGGACGTCGAAACCCGCGCCGTGGTGCTGACCGGCAGCCGCAAGGCGTTCGCCGCCGGCGCCGATATCAAGGAAATGGCCGAGCGCGACCTGGTCGGCATCCTCAACGATCCGCGTGTCGGTTACTGGCAGCGCATAGCCGGCTTCTCCAAGCCGCTGATCGCCGCCGTCAACGGCTTTGCCCTGGGCGGCGGCTGCGAGCTGGCCATGCACGCCGACATCCTGATTGCCGGGGAGGACGCCCGCTTCGGCCAGCCGGAAATCAACCTCGGCATCATGCCGGGCGCTGGCGGCACCCAGCGCCTGCTGCGCGCCGTGGGCAAGCCGCTGGCCATGCAGATGGTCCTCACCGGCGAGGCCATCGATGCCCGCCATGCCCAGCGTGCCGGTCTGGTCAGCGAAGTCACGCAACCCGAGTTCACCGTCGAACGCGGCCTGCAAATCGCCAAGAGCATCGCCGCCAAGGCGCCACTGGCCGTGCGCCTGGCCAAGGAAGCGCTGCTAAAGGCGCAAGACACCGATCTTGCGACCGGCCTGCGCTTCGAACGCCACGCCTTCACCCTGCTGGCCGGCACCGCCGACCGCATTGAGGGCATCCGCGCCTTCCAGGAAAAGCGCAAGCCGGCCTACGAAGGCCGCTGATCTCCCCTTTTTTGTCTTTGATGGAGCGAGCCCGCCCATGAACTTCGAGCACATCCTGTTTTCCATCGAGGACGGCATCGCCCTCCTCAGCCTGAACCGCCCCGAACAGCTGAACAGCTTCAACACCGCCATGCACGGCGAAGTGCGCGAAGCACTCAAGCAGATCCGACAGAACCCGGAAGCCCGCGTGCTGCTGCTGACCGGTGAAGGCCGCGGCTTCTGCGCGGGCCAGGACCTGTCCGACCGCAACGTCGCACCCGGCGCGGAAGCGCCTGACCTCGGCCAGTCCATCGAGCAGTTCTACAACCCGCTGATCCGCACCCTGCGCGACTTGCCGCTGCCGGTCATCTGCGCGGTGAACGGCGTGGCCGCCGGCGCCGGCGCGAACATCCCGCTGGCCTGCGACCTGGTGCTGGCGGCGCGCTCGGCCAGCTTCATCCAGGCCTTCTGCAAGATTGGACTGATCCCCGATTCCGGCGGCACCTGGACCCTGCCGCGCCTGGTCGGCATGGCCCGCGCCAAGGCCCTCGCGCTGCTGGGCAATCGCCTGACCGCCGAGCAGGCCGAGCAATGGGGCCTGATCTACCAGGTGGTGGATGACGCCAACCTGCGTGAGGAAGCCCTCAAGCTCGCCCGTCATCTGGCCACCCAGCCGACCTACGGCCTGGCACTGATCAAGCGCAGCCTCAACGCCAGCCTGAACAACAGCTTCGACGAACAGTTGGAGCTGGAGCGCGATCTGCAGCGCCTGGCCGGGCGCAGCGAGGACTACCGCGAGGGCGTGGCCGCCTTCATGGAAAAACGCACCCCCAGCTTCAAGGGCCGCTGATCGATGAGCGCACTTCAGCAAGACGCGAAAGTCGCGGTCATTGGCGCCGGCGCCATGGGCGCGGGTATCGCCCAGGTCGCCGCCCAGGCCGGGCACCCGGTGAAGCTCTACGACAACCGCCCCGGCGCCGCCGCCCAGGCCATCGACGGCATCGACCGCCAGCTCGGCCGGCTGGTGGAAAAAGGCAAGCTTGACGCCGAAGCTCGCAACGCCATCATCGCCCGCCTGCAACCGGTGGAAGCCATCGAGGCGCTGGCCGATTCGAAGCTGGTGATCGAGGCCATCGTCGAGAACCTGGAGATCAAGCGCAGCCTGTTCCAGCAGCTGGAAGCCCTGTGCGCAGAAGACTGCATCCTCGCCAGCAACACCTCCTCGCTGTCCATCACCAGCCTCGCCGCCGGCCTCAAACGCCCGCAGCAGGTGGTCGGCATGCACTTCTTCAACCCGGCGCCGCTGATGGCGCTGGTGGAAGTCGTCTCCGGCCTCGCCACCGATCCTGCGCTGGCCGACAGCCTGTATGCCACCTCGCTGGCCTGGGGCAAGAAACCGGTTCACACCAAATCCACGCCCGGCTTCATCGTCAACCGCGTGGCGCGCCCCTTCTACGCCGAAAGCCTGCGCCTGCTGCAGGAAGGCGCCGCCGACTGCGCGACGCTGGATGCGCTGATGCGCGATGCCGGCGGCTTCCGCATGGGCGCCTTCGAGCTGACCGACCTGATCGGCCACGACGTCAACTACGCCGTCACCTGCTCGGTATTCGCCGCCTACTACGGCGACTTCCGCTTCCAGCCCTCGCTGATCCAGAAGGAACTGGTGGACGCCGGCCGCCTCGGCCGCAAGAGCGGTCGCGGCTTCTATGACTACGCCGAAGGTGCCGAGCGCCCGCAGCCGGCCAGCCTGAGCAGTGCCTCGCCTGTCAGCGCCTGCGTGCTGGAGGGCGACCTGGGCGTCGCCCAGCCGCTGGTACAGCGCCTGAAGGACGCTGGCATCGAGATCGTCCAGCGCGCCGGCAATGGCCTGCTGCGCGTCGGTGATGCAGTGATCGCGCTGTCCGATGGTCGCCTCGCCAGCCAGCGCGCCAAGCAAGACGGCCTGCGCAATCTCATGCTGATCGACCTCGCGCTGGATTACACCAAGGCTTCGCGCCTGGGCATTGCCTGCTCGGCGGACACCACGCCCGCAGCCCTCGACCAGGCCGTCGCTCTGCTGGCCAAGGCAGGCATCGCCACTAGCCGCCTGAGCGACACCCCCGGCCTTGCCGTGCTGCGCACCGTCGCCATGCTCGCCAACGAAGGCGCGGATGCCGTGCTGCAAGGCGTCGGCAGCGCCGCTGATATCGACCTCGCCATGCGCGCCGGCGTGAACTACCCGCAGGGCCCGCTGGCCTGGGCCGGGCAGATCGGCATCGGCAACGTGCTGCGCGTACTCGACAACCTGCAGGCCGCCTACGGCGAGGACCGCTATCGCCCATCCCTGCTGCTGCGCCGCCTGTACGCCGAGGCCCCGCATGTCGAGGAGAGCACCTTCCATGACTGACGCTACCCAACTGGCCCGCGCCTGCGCCGAGGCGATGTACGAGCGCGACCAGGCCACCCGACGCATGGGCATCCAGTTGCTGGATGCCGGCCCCGGCAGCGCCAAGCTGTCGATGCGCGTGCGCGAGGACATGATCCAGGGCCACGGCACCTGCCACGGCGGCTACCTGTTCGCCCTCGCCGACTCGGCCTTCGCCTTCGCCTGCAACAGCTACAACGACGCCACCGTCGCCATCGGCTGGAGCATCGACTACGGGGCGCCGGCCCGTGAAGGCGACGAGCTGATCGCCAGCGCCTTCGAGCAGAGCCGCAGCGGCCGCACCGGCAACTACGACGTGCGCATCGAGAATTCCCAGGGCCAACTGATCGCCCTGTTCCACGGCAAATCCTACAAAGTGCGCGGCACCGTGCTGGCGCAGGAGACATCCGAATGACAGACCTCACTGACGCCCTGATCATCGACGCGGTGCGCACGCCGATTGGCCGCTACGCCGGCGCCCTGTCCGGCGTGCGCGCCGACGACCTCGCGGCGATCCCGATGAAGGCCCTGATACAGCGCCACCCGGAGCTGGACTGGAGCGCCATCGACGACGTGATCTTCGGCTGCGCCAACCAGGCCGGCGAGGACAACCGCAATGTCGCCCATATGGCCTCGCTGCTGGCCGGCCTGCCGGTCACCGTGCCCGGCACCACGCTCAACCGCCTGTGCGGCTCCGGCCTCGACGCCGTGGGCAGTGCCGCACGCGCCCTGCGCTGCGGCGAGGCCGGACTGATGCTGGCCGGTGGCGTGGAATCCATGTCCCGCGCGCCGTTCGTGATGGGCAAGTCCGAGCAGGCCTTTGGCCGCAGTGCGGAAATCTTCGATACCACCATCGGCTGGCGCTTCGTCAACAAATTGATGAAACAGCAGTTCGGCATCGACTCCATGCCCGAGACGGCGGAGAACGTCGCCGAGCAGTTCAACATCAGCCGCGAAGACCAGGATGCCTTCGCCCTGCGCAGCCAGCACAAGGCCGCCGCCGCCCAGGCCAATGGCCGTCTGGCGAAGGAAATCGTCCCGGTGGAGATTCCCCAGCGCAAACGCCCGGCCAAGGTGGTCGAGCAGGACGAACACCCGCGCGGCGATACCACCCTGGAGCAACTGGCCAAGCTTGGCACGCCGTTCCGCGAAGGCGGCAGCGTCACCGCCGGCAACGCCTCGGGGGTCAACGACGGCGCCTGTGCGCTGCTGATGGCCTCCCCGGCCGCCGCCACGCGCCACGGCCTGAAGGCCCGCGCCCGCGTCGTGGCCATGGCCACCGCCGGCGTCGAGCCGCGGGTCATGGGCATCGGCCCGGTGCCGGCGACCCGCAAGGTGCTGGAGCTGGCCGGCCTGTCGCTGAACGACATGGACGTGATCGAGCTGAACGAAGCCTTCGCCGCCCAGGGCCTTGCCGTGCTGCGCGAGCTGGGCCTGGCAGACGACGACGCGCGGGTGAACCCCAACGGCGGCGCCATCGCCCTCGGCCACCCGCTGGGCATGAGCGGTGCGCGCCTGGTCACCACCGCCCTGCATGAACTGGAGGAACGCGGTGGCCGCTACGCCCTGTGCACCATGTGCATCGGCGTCGGCCAGGGCATCGCCCTGATCATCGAAAGAATCTGATCCACAGGGAGCTTCGCCCCCCCGCACCGCCAGTCGCCAAGTGCGCCGGCTGGCAGACAGAGCAACGTCTCTGGCAGGGGTTCGAATCCTTCCGCGAACGGGGGCGTTATGCTGCTCCCATGACACTCGCAGCCCGCTTACGGGCTGGCGTACAAGAACAAATCGAGTGAACCCATGAACATGTACCATGATGCCGAACGTGCCCTGCTTGACCCGATGGAGACCGCCAGTGTCGACGAGCTGCGCCAGCACCAGCTGGAGCGCCTGCGCTGGAGCCTCAAGCACGCCCACGACAACGTCCCGCTGTACCAGAAGCGCTTCGCCGAGGCTGGTGTACACCCGGACGACCTGACCTCCCTGGACGATCTCGCCAAGTTCCCCTTCACCGGCAAGAACGACCTGCGCGACAACTACCCCTACGGCATGTTCGCCGTGCCCCAGGAAGAGATCGTGCGCCTGCACGCCTCCAGCGGCACCACCGGCAAACCCACGGTGGTCGGCTACACGCAGAACGACATCGACACCTGGGCCAACGTGGTCGCGCGCTCCATCCGCGCCGCCGGCGGCCGCAAGGGTGACAAGGTGCATGTGTCCTACGGCTACGGCCTGTTCACCGGCGGCCTGGGTGCGCACTACGGCGCCGAGCGCCTGGGCTGCACCGTGATCCCGATGTCCGGCGGCCAGACCGAGAAGCAGGTCCAGCTGATCCGCGATTTCCAGCCGGACATCATCATGGTCACCCCGTCCTACATGCTCAACATCGCCGACGAGATCGAGCGCCAGGGCGTCGACCCGCACAGCCTCAAGCTGCGCCTGGGCATCTTCGGCGCCGAGCCGTGGACCGCCGAACTGCGCCGCGCCGTGGAAGAACGCATGGGCATCACCGCCCTGGATATCTACGGCCTTTCGGAAATCATGGGCCCGGGCGTGGCCATGGAGTGTGCCGAGACCAAGGACGGCCCGACCGTCTGGGAAGATCACTTCTACCCCGAGATCATCGACCCGGCGACCGGCGCCGTGTTGCCGGACGGCCAGTACGGCGAGCTGGTGTTCACCTCGCTGTCGAAGGAAGCGCTGCCGATGATCCGCTACCGCACCCGCGACCTGACCCGCCTGCTGCCAGGCACCGCGCGGCCGATGCGGCGCATCGACAAGATCACCGGGCGCAGCGACGACATGCTGATCATCCGTGGCGTCAACGTCTTCCCGACCCAGGTCGAGGAACAGGTGCTGAAGATCAAGCAGCTCGCCGAGTGCTACGAGATCCACCTGCACCGCAATGGCAACCTCGACTGCATCGACGTCCACGTCGAGCTGCGCCATGACCAGCAGAGCCTGTCGGCGGACGAGCAGAAGGCCATCGGCAGCGAACTGGGCAAGCAGATCAAGACCCACATCGGCGTCAGCGCCCGCGTGCTGGTGCAGCCGAGCCACAGCCTCAAGCGTTCGGAAGGCAAGGCCTGCCACGTGTATGACAATCGGCCCAAGGGCTGATTCGCCGGCGTGACTGAAAGCCCCGCTTCGGCGGGGCTTTTTATCTTCCGAAGGAGTGATTTAGAACCTCGGCCCGCGCAATCACCCCTCACCCCAGCCCTCTCCCAAGGGGAGAGGGAGCAGTTCGCAACTGCCGGTTGGCTCGGCATTCCTCCTCACGCCGAACGGTCCCCTCTCCCTCTGGGAGAGGGTTAGGGTGAGGGAACGCCCAGCGCCCATCGCTCCCGCAACACGACAACCATCCGTCGCCCCGCCTTCCCTACCTGTCGATCCTTCACACTGCCCTTCGACTATTCCTCAAAGGCAGGCGGCATCCGGCCGTCTGCCCAATCGCAGGAGAAGAGCGATGACCTATGTCGATGGTTTCCTCGTACCGGTGCCCACCGCCAGCCGTGAGCGCTACATCGAAGTGGCACGCAAGGCGGCGGCGCTGTTCAAGGAGCATGGTGCACTGAGCGTCGTCGAGTGCTGGGGCGACGACGTGCCCGAGGGCAAGGTGACCTCCTTCCCCATGGCCGTGAAACGCAAGGAGGACGAAACCGTGGTGTTCTCCTGGATCACCTGGCCGAGCAAGCAGGCGCGGGACGAAGGCATGAAGAAGTTCATGGAGGACGCCCGCATGAAAACCGACTTCAACGACATGCCCTTCGACGGGCAACGCATGATCTTTGGCGGCTTCCAGGTGATCGTCCAGGCCTGACGCCTGCCTCCCCCCACACGCGCTGCTCATTGCAGGACCGAGGGGACGCCTAGTTCTTGCTCGCGAACCGCTCGACGCCTGGTCATCGGCAAGCATGGTTCGCGAGCAAGCTCGCTCCTACAACCCCTCCTAACCACCACATATGATTCATTCATAAAAATACATTTGCGTATCACTTTGTCATCTTTCCGGTGAATGGCAGGCGCTTTTCACGCCCAGGCAAATACGCCGCAGAATTCCGATAAATTCCTGCAAAATTCTCACTTTTTACCGAATTAGCTCGGTGAATTGCGCTCCTTTGCGCGCCCGCCTGATCCCAAAAGATCGCCAAATCGATACACAATCCATTTACGACACATCATTTAGTGTTAGACATTCATTTCTGTATCATTTAAAACTACAGCCATGGCCAAGGCCGTCCCACGAACAAGACAAAAGGCTGGAGACACAGCATGTACGCACAACTGGTTGAGACCGGCGTGAAGCGCATCAAGGCGCTGGACGAGATGTCGCCGGAAGAACGCGCCTTCCAGGAAAAGATCGATGCCGAGATCAAGATCGAGGCAAAGAACTGGATGCCCGACGCCTACCGCCAGACGCTGATCCGGCAGATTTCCCAGCACGCCCACTCCGAGATCGTCGGCATGCTGCCCGAGGGCAACTGGGTGACCCGCGCACCGACCTTGAAGCGCAAGCTGCAGCTGATGGCGAAGATCCAGGACGAAGCCGGCCACGGCCTGTACCTCTACAGCGCCATGGAAACCCTGGGCGCCGACCGTGATACCGAGATCGCCAAGCTGCATTCGGGCAAGGCAAAGTATTCGAGCATCTTCAACTACCCGACGCTGAACTGGGCCGACATGGGCGCGGTGGGTTGGCTGGTGGATGGTGCGGCGATCGTCAACCAGGTGGTGCTGCAGCGCACCTCCTACGGCCCCTACTCGCGCGCGATGATCCGCATCTGCAAGGAAGAGAGCTTCCACCAGCGCCAGGGCTACGAAATCCTCCTGACCATGATGCGCCACGGCAACCAGGCACAGAAGGACATGGTCCAGGACGCCATCAACCGCCTCTGGTGGCCGGCGCTGATGATGTTCGGCCCCAGCGACGCCGACTCCCCCAACAGCGCCCAGTCCATGGCCTGGAAGATCAAGCGGCAGAGCAACGACGAGCTGCGCCAGCGCTTCGTCGACCAGACCGTGCCGCAACTCGAACTGCTCGGCTGCACCGCCCCGGACCCGGACCTGAAGTGGAACGAGGAGCGCGGCCACTACGACTTCGGCGACATCCAGTGGGAAGAATTCTACGAAGTGCTCAAGGGCAACGGCCCGTGCAACACCGAGCGCGTCGCCACCCGCCGCAAAGCCATCGAAGACGGCGCCTGGGTCCGCGAAGCCGCGGTCGCCTACGCCCGCAAACAACAACAGAAGAAAGACGCCGCCTGAGCCGCGAGGAGAGAAAAGTCATGTCCGAGTGGACTTTGTTCGAAGTATTCGTGCGTAGCAAACACGGCCTGAACCACAAGCACGTTGGCAGCGTCCATGCCGCCGACGCCGCCATGGCCATCGAGAACGCCCGCGAGCTGTACACCCGCCGCAACGAAGGCGTGAGCCTGTGGGTCGTGCCCTCCGCGCTGATCACCGCCTCCTCCCCCGACGAGAAGGACCCGCTGTTCGACCCGGCGCAGGACAAGGTCTACCGCCACGCCAGCTTCTACGAGCTGCCGCCCGAAGTCGGCCACATGTGAGATCGCGTGCGATGAACCCGAATTCTGACAAGATCGAATACCTGCTGCGCCTCGCCGACAGCGCCCTGATCCAGGGCCAGCGCCTGTGCGAATGGTGCGGCCACGCCCCGGCCCTGGAAGAAGAGCTGGCGCTGATGAACGTCGGCCTCGACCTGGTGGGCCAGGCGCGCAACTGGTACGAGTACGCCGTGGAACTGCTGGACGACGGCCGCGACGCCGACCACCTGGCCTTCCGCCGCGACGAGCGCGCCTTCCGCAACCTCCTGCTGGTCGAGCAGCCCAACGGCGACTTCGCCGTGACCATCGCCAAGCAGTTCCTCTATGACGCCTGGCACTTCCATGTGCTGCACGCCCTGAGCAGCTCCAGCGACGAGCGTATCGCCGCCATCGCTGCCAAGGGCCTGAAGGAAGTCACCTACCACCTGCGCCGTTCCTCCGAGTGGATGCAGCGTCTGGGCGACGGCACCGAGGAAAGCCATGCGCGCATGCTCGCGGCGATCCCGCAGGTATGGCGCTTCACAGTCGAGCTGTGCAACGCGGACGAAGTAGAGCAGCGCCTGTTCGAAGCCGGGATCGCACCGAACCCGACCGAGCTGGCCAATGCCTGGAAGTCCAAGGTCGCCGACATCTTCGCCGCCGCGACCCTGCCGTTGCCGGAGCCTGCGGTGAACTTCTACCTCAGCGGCCGCCGTGGCCTGCACACCGAGCACCTGGGCATTCTCCTGGCCGAGATGCAGTTCCTCCAGCGGGCCTACCCCGATGCAACCTGGTGAGCTGATTACCAGCGATCGCGGCGCGCGCGCCGGCACGGCTGATGACCTCAGCCGCGCCTGGCACGTGCTCGGCGCGGTGATGGACCCGGAAGTGCCGGTGGTCAGCGTGGTCGAGCTGGGCATCGTGCGCGGGCTCGACTGGCAGGACGGCCACCTGCACGTGGTGGTCACTCCGACCTACTCCGGCTGCCCGGCCACCGAAGTCATCGAGCAGGACATCCAGCACGCCCTGGAGCACGCAGGCTTCGCTGCGCCGCAACTGGAGCGCCGCCTGAGCCCGGCCTGGACCACCGACTGGATCAGCGACAGCGGCCGCCAGGCCCTACGCGAATACGGCATCGCCCCGCCGGCCGGCAGCACCAGCAAGCGCAGCCTGCTTGGCGAGACCCCGGAAGTGCGCTGCCCGCAGTGCGGCAGCCTGCACACCGAGCAGCTCAGCCAGTTCGGCTCCACCGCCTGCAAGGCGCTGTACCGCTGCATCGACTGCCGCGAACCCTTCGATTACTTCAAGTGCATCTAGGAGGACGAAGACAAACCGCTGCGCTAAGCCACGCGTCGCTGAAAACGACTTCGAATTGCTCATTCACAGATGTGAACCCCGCTTCCGAAGCCGCTTCCGCCTCGCCTGACCTTCGCTCGCGACGTTTGTAGTCGCCCTCCGCGCGGTAGAACCGCAGGAGAACAACAATGAGCAAATTCCACAGCCTGAAAATCAAGGAAGTGCGCGCGGAAACCCGCGATGCCGTGTCCATCGCCTTCGACGTCCCGGCGGAGCTGGCCGACAGCTTCCGCTTCCAGCATGGCCAGCACCTGGTCATGCGCACCCAGCTCGACGGCGAGGAAGTGCGCCGCTCCTACTCCATCTGCAGCGGCGTGAATGACGGCGAGCTGCGCGTGGCGATCAAGCGCGTGCCGGGCGGGCGTTTCTCCGCCTACGCCAACGAGACGCTGAAGGTCGGCGCCAGCCTGGAAGTGATGCCGCCAGCCGGCCACTTCAATGTCGAACTGGACCCGGCGCGCCACGGCAACTACCTGGCGGTCGCCGCCGGCAGCGGCATCACGCCGATCCTGTCGATCGTCAAGACCACCCTGGAAACCGAGCCGCACAGCCGCGTCACCCTGCTCTATGGCAACCGCTCCAGCAACGCCGCGATGTTCCGCGAGCAGCTCGAAGACCTGAAGAACCGCTACCTGCAGCGCCTCAACCTGATTTTCGTGTTCAGCCGCGAGCAGCAGGACGTCGACCTGTACAACGGCCGCATCGACGCCGACAAGTGCGGCCAGCTGTTCAGCCGCTGGCTCGACGTGAAGAGCCTGGACGCTGCCTTCATCTGCGGCCCGCAGGCGATGACCGAGACAGTGCGCGACCAGCTCAAGGGCAACGGCATGCCGGCCGAGCGCATCCATTTCGAGCTGTTCGCCGCCGCCGGCAGCGAGAGCAAGCGCGAAGCCCGCCAGGCTGCCGCTGCCGTCGACAGCGCGAAGAGCCAGATCACCGTGATCAGCGACGGCCGCGAGCTGTCCTTCGAGCTGGCCCGCAACAGCGTCAGCGTGCTCAACGCCGGCAACGCCCAGGGCGCCGAACTGCCGTACTCGTGCAAGGCCGGCGTGTGCTCGACCTGCAAGTGCAAGGTGGTTTCCGGCGAGGTGGAAATGGACAGCAACTTCGCGCTGGAGGACTACGAAGTGGCAGCGGGCTACGTACTGAGCTGCCAGGCGTACCCGATCAGCGACAACGTCGTGCTCGATTTCGACCAGCTCTGATCTGGCCCTGCGCTCCTGCAGAAAGAATTCAGCTCCACCGCCAGCGCCCACAAGGCCGCTGGCGAACCCAATCCGGCGGCATCGTCCCGCCAATGAAGAATGCGCCGCCGACGCCCACCCGGCGCGGCGGTCACCGGCAGCAGCCGGCACCCTTGCGTAGCGATCCGGAGGACAACAACCATGGCCCAAGAGCCTATCCTGCAAAGTTTCATCGGCGGCCGCTGGGTCGGCCAGCATGGCGCCCAGGCGCTGCGTAGCGCGCTCAATGGCCAGACCGTGGCGCGCACCCACGAGGAGGCGCTGGACTTCGCCGAAGCCGTCGCCCACGCCCGTGAGCAGGGCCTCAAGGAACTGATGTCCATGGACTTCCAGCAGCGCGCCCAGCGCCTGAAAGCCCTGGCGCTGTACCTCACCGAGCGCAAGGAACAGCTCTACGAGATTTCCCGCCACAGCGGCGCCACCCGCGCCGACAGCTGGATCGACATCGAAGGCGGCGCCGGCACCCTGTTCGCCTACGCCGGCGTCGGCGGCCGCGAGCTGCCCTCGGGCAACGTGGTCCACGAAGGCCCGGCCATGCCGCTGGGCAAGACCGGCAAGTTCGCCGGCAGCCACATCCTGGTGCCGCGCGGCGGCATCGCGGTGCACATCAACGCCTTCAACTTCCCGATCTGGGGGATGCTGGAGAAGTTCGCGCCGAGCTTCCTCGCCGGCATGCCTTGCATCGTCAAACCGGCCACCGCCACCAGCTACATCACCGAAGCCGCCGTGCGCCTGATGCACGAATCCGGCCTGCTCCCGGCCGGCAGCCTGCAACTGATCATCGGCGGCACCGGCGACCTGCTGGACCGCCTGCAGGGCCAGGACATCGTCACCTTCACCGGCTCCGCCGACACCGCCGCCAAGCTGCGCGTCAATCCGAACCTGATTCGTCACTCGGTGCCGTTCAACGCCGAGGCCGACTCGCTGAACTGCGCCATCCTCGCGCCGGACGTCACCCCGGACGACGAGGAATTCGACCTCTTCGTCAAGGAAGTGGCCCGCGAGATGACCGTGAAGGCCGGGCAGAAGTGCACCGCCATCCGCCGCGCCATCGTCCCCGCCAAGCATGCCGACGCCGTCGCCGAACGCCTGCGTGGCCGCCTGGCCAAGGTCGTGGTCGGCGATCCCTCAGTGGACGGCGTGAAAATGGGCGCCCTGGCCTCCCATGCCCAGCAGACCGACGTCGCCGAGCGCGTGGATGCTCTGCTGAAATCCAGCGAACTGGTGTTCGGCGCGAAGGACGGCTTCGCCCCGCGCGGCGACGGCGTGGCCGAAGGCGCATTCTTCGCCCCGACCCTGCTGCGCAGCCGCGATCCGCACGCCGAAGGCGGCGCCCACGACATCGAGGCGTTCGGTCCGGTGACCACCCTGATGGCCTACGACGATATCGACGAAGCCGTCGCCCTCGCCGCTCGCGGCAAGGGCAGCCTGGTGGCGAGCCTGATCACCCGTGATCCGCAGGTCGCCGCAAAAGTCGTCCCGGTGATGGGCGCCCTGCACGGCCGCCTGCACATCCTCGACCGCGAGTCCGCCGCCGAATCCACCGGCCACCGCTCCCCCCCCCCTTCGGCCCCCGCCCGAACCCCCCGGCCGCGGCTCGCCCCTGCCGGTGCTCAAGCACGGCGGCCCGGGTCGCGCCGGCGGTGGTGAAGAACTAGGCGGCGTGCGCGCGGTGAAGCACTACCTGCAGCGCACCGCCGTACAGGGCTCGCCGACCATGCTGATGGCCGTCACCGGCGAGTACGTGCGCGGCGCCAAGGTCTACGAGACCGAGGTGCACCCGTTCCGCCGCTACTTCGACGACCTGAAGATCGGCGAGTCGCTGCTGACCCACCGCCGCACCGTCACCGAGGCGGACCTGGTCAACTTCGGCTGCCTGTCGGGTGACCACTTCTACATGCACTTCGACGAGCTGGCGGCCAAGGATTCGCAGTTCGGCAAGCGCATCGCCCACGGCTACTTCGTGCTCTCGGCGGCGGCCGGCCTGTTCGTCTCGCCCGGCGTCGGCCCGGTGCTGGCCAACTACGGCCTGGACACCCTGCGCTTCATCAACCCGGTGGGCATCGGCGACACCATCCAGGCGCGCCTGACCTGCAAGCGCAAGATCGACCAGGGCAAGAAGAGCCCCAAGGGCGAACCGCAGGGCGTGGTCGCCTGGGACGTGGAAGTCACCAACCAGCTAGGCGAACTGGTGGCCAGCTACGACATCCTCACCCTGGTGCTCAAGCGCGCGTGATGCGCTGAGCGCTCAACTCCGCTGCCATCTTCGACCGGCCTTCGGGCCGGTTTTTTCATGCCCGCGCGCTGCCGACATGCAGGCGCCAGCGGAGCCTCTCCGCTGCCAGGGCCCTACTGGTCGGGCGCCGCCACGGTGGTCATGCTCCTGCCATCCACCCGCCGCAGCGGCAGCGATTCAGGGTCGAACCCGTCGATGCAGCAGGCGTTCACGCTGAGCAGCGCCGGGTTGCTGCGGCGCTGGTGATAGACGTAGATCCCGCACGTTCCGCAGAAATAGTGCAGCGCCACGCCGCTGTTCCAGCGATACAGGCGCAAGGCCTGATCGCCGCGGGTCAGACGGAAGTTGCCCTTCGGCACGGTTGCCATCAGCGCATTGCGCTTGCCGCACAACGAGCAGTCGCAGCGCACCAGTTCGTCGAGTTCCGCGTCGAAGGCGAAAGCCACCGCGCCGCAGTGGCAGGTGCCGGTGTAGTGCATGGCTAATCCCTCGTCACAAGTGCCCTTGATCACTGCCTGCAAGCGTAGCCCCTCGCCCTATTCGTGATTCAGGATCAACTATCCTTTGCCCTTCACCGCGTTTTTCTCAAGGGCTGACTTCCGGACAATGCCTCCCATCGCATCCCATTCGTCCGGAGCCCCCACCATGCCCCTCGCCCTCCTGGCGCTGACGCTCAGTGCCTTCGCCATCGGCACGACGGAGTTCGTCATCGTCGGCCTGATTCCCACCATCGCCAGCGACCTGGGGGTCACCCTGCCCTCCGCCGGCCTGCTGGTGAGCCTCTACGCCCTGAGCGTCGCCATCGGCGCACCGCTGCTGACCGCCATGACCGGGCGCATTCCACGCAAGGCGTTGCTGGTCGGGTTGATGGCGTTGTTCACCGTCGGCAACCTGGTGGCCTGGCAGGCGCCCAGCTACGAATCGCTGATCGTCGCGCGCATCCTCACCGGCCTCGCCCACGGCGTGTTCTTCTCGGTCGGCTCGATCATCGCCACCAACCTGGTGAGCAAGGACAAGGCCGCCAGCGCCATCGCCACCATGTTCAGCGGCATGACCGTCGCCTTCGTCACCGGCATTCCGCTGGGTACCTTCATCGGCCAGCACCTGGGCTGGCGCGTGACCTTCCTGGTGGTGGCCGCCTTTGGCGTGATCGCCCTGCTCGGCAGCCTGCTGTTCGTGCCGAAGAACATCCAGCACACGCCGCCGGCGCCGCTGCTGCGCCAGGCCCGCGTGCTGCTGCAGCCGCGCCTGCTGCTGGTCTACGCGATGACCGCGGTGGGCTACGGCGGCTCGCTGATCGCCTTCACCTTCCTCGCGCCGATCCTCCAGGATCTGGCCGGTTTCAGCCCGAACATGGTCGGCGCCGTGCTCCTGGCCTACGGTGTCTCGGTAGCCATCGGCAATATCTGGGGCGGCCGCCTGGCTGACAAACGCGGTCCGGTGAGCGCCCTGAAGATCATCTTCGGCCTGCTGGCTTCGGTGCTGCTGGTGCTCACCTTCACCGCCGGCAACCCGTGGCTGGTGGTGTTGACCGTGCTCGCCTGGGGCGCCGTCGCCTTCGGCAACGTACCGGGTCTGCAGGTCTACGTGGTACAGCAGGCCGAGCGCGTGGCGCCGGACGCCGTGGACGTGGCCGCCGGCTTCAACATCGCCGCGTTCAACCTCGGCGTGGCCGGTGGCTCCTGGGCCGGCGGCCTGGTGGTCAGCCACCTGGGCCTGGGCCATACGCCCTGGATCGCCGCTGTCGTCACCCTCGCCGCCTTCGGCCTGACCGCCCTGAGCGGTCGTCTGGACCGGCGCAATTCCATGGAACCGGCCGCCCCTGGCGCGGTTCCCACTCACTGATCGACCACAAGGAGTTCTTCCATGAGCGTTCCCGCCTTCGGCCTCGGCACCTTCCGCCTCAAGGGCCAGACCGTCATCGACTCGATCCGCACCGCGCTGGACCTGGGTTACCGCGCCATCGATACCGCGCAGATCTACGGCAACGAAGCCGACGTCGGCGAAGCCATCGCCGGCAGCAAGGTAAAGCGCGACGATCTGTACCTGACCACCAAGATCTGGACCGAGAACTACGCCGCCGACAAGCTGATCCCCAGCCTCAAGGACAGCCTGCACAAGCTGCGTACCGACCGCGTCGAGCTGACCCTGATCCACTGGCCGTCGCCCAAGGGCCAGGTACCGGTCGCCGAGTTCATGGGCGCCCTGGCCGAAGCCAAGGCCCAGGGCCTGACCGGCGAGATCGGCGTGTCCAACTTCACCATCGCCCTGATGCAGGAGGCCATTGCCGCTGTCGGCGCCGGCCAGATCGCCACCAACCAGGTGGAACTGCACCCCTACCTGCAGAACCGCAAGGTGGTGGAGTTCGCCCAGAGCCAGGGCATCCACATCACCTCCTACATGACCCTGGGCTACGGCAAGGTGCTCAGCGACGAGGTGATCATCGGTATCGCCAAGCGCCACGGCGTCACGCCGGCGCAGGTCACCCTGGCCTGGGCGATGCAGCTGGGCTACTCGGTGATCCCGTCGTCCACCAAGCGCGAGAACCTCGAAGGCAACCTGCGCGCTGTCGACCTGCGCCTGACCGACGCCGACATGGCCGCCATCGCCGCACTGGAGCGCAACGAACGCATCACCAGCCCGGAAAGCCTGGCCCCGGCCTGGGATTGATCCGCCGCTGACCGACAGCCGCCCCACCGAGGGCGGCTTTCCCGTTTCCAAGGAGTCTTCATGAGCGCTATCACTGCAGATTATGCCGCCTGGACCTGGACGCCCGGCGCCGGCCTCGATGGCCTGAAACAGGTGCGCCTGCCGATTCCGCAGCCCGGTCCGGACGAGGTACTGGTGGCCAACACCGCTATCGCGCTGAATCCGGTGGACTGGAAGATGATCGACTGGGGCCGCGACGACTGGCAGCAAGGCCAGGTACCTGGCGTGGATGGTGTCGGCATCGTCATTGCGGTGGGCAGCGAAGTGAACCTGCGCGCCGGCGCCCGCGTCGCCTACCACCAGGCGCTGACCCGTGGCGGCAGCTTTGCCGAGTACACCCTGCTGCGCGCCCGTGCTGTCTACCCGGTGCCCGATTCGCTGGACGACGCCACCGCCGCCAGCCTGCCCTGCCCCGGCCTCACGGCCTGGCAAGCACTGAATAAGCTGCCGGCCTGCAACCACCGCGATGTGCTGGTGACTGGCGCCGGTGGTGCGGTCGGCTATCTGCTCGCGCAACTGGCGCTGCAACGTGGGCTGCGCGTGTGGGTGACCGCGGCGCCGAAACACCGCGAACACCTGCTGCAACTGGGTATCGCCGGGGTCTTCGACTACCGCGACGGGCAGTGGTCCCAGCACCTGCGCGAAGCCCTCGGCCCGCGCCGCCTGCAGGGCATCTTCGATACCGTCAGCGGCAACCACGCCGCCAGCCTCGCCCCGCTGCTGGGCTACAACGGCCACCTGGTGTGCATTCAGGACCGCCAGGAAAACGCTCCGCTGCCAGCCTTCAGCACTGCCATCTCGCTGCACGAAGTGGCGCTCAACAGCATCCATGCCCACGGCGAAGCGCTGGACTGGCAGGAGCTGCACCAGGCGGCAGCGAGCCTGATGCAGGGCGTCGCCAGCGGCCAGTTGCAGGCGCCAGCGAAGCAGTTGTTCGACTTCGCCGAACTGCCCGAAGCGCTGCGGCGCTTGAAGTCCGGCGAAGGCAGCGGTAAATGGATCAGTCTGCTGCCGGCGCCGATGGTCGTTGCCTGACCAGAGCGCTGCGGGCGAAAGCGGAACTCCCATTTCGCAGGACGAACACGTCCTACAAAGACACTCCCCGGGCAAACACACAGGAGAACAACATGGATCTGGGCATCAAGGGCCGCTGGGCCGTGGTCTGCGCCGCCAGCAAGGGGCTGGGCAAGGGTTGCGCCGTGGCGTTGGCCCGCGAGGGCGTGAACCTGGCGATCAACGCCCGCGACGTCGATACCCTCGCCGCTACCGCCGCCGAGCTGCGCCAACTGGGCGTGGAAGTGCACGAAGTGGCCGGCGACATCAGCCAGCCGGAGGTGCGTGCCGCACTGCTCGCCGCCTGCCCGCAGGTGGACATCCTGGTAAACAATGCCGGCGGCCCGCCACCCGGCGATTTCCGCGACTGGGAACGCGAAGACTGGCTGCGCGCCCTGGAGCTGAACATGCTCACGCCCATCGAGCTGATCAAGGCCACGGTGGACGGCATGGCCGAGCGCGGTTTCGGCCGCATCGTCAACATCACGTCCGGCTCGGTGAAGGCGCCAATCGCCACTCTCGGGCTGTCCAACGGAGCGCGCAGCGGCCTGACCGGCTTCGTCGCCGGCCTGGCACGCCAACCGCAGGTGGCGGGCAGGAACGTGACCATCAACGGCCTGCTGCCCGGCTCCTTCGATACCGATCGCCTGCGCAGCGGCTTCCACCGCGCCGCCCAGCTGAGCGGGCGCGATGAAGATGAGCTGGTGGAGGCCGGCAAGCAGGAAATCCCCGCCGGACGCTTCGGCAGCGCGGAAGAATTCGGCCAGTTCTGCGCCTTCCTGTGCAGCGCACAGGCCGGCTACCTGACCGGGCAGAACCTGTTGCTCGATGGCGGCGCTTATCCGGGAACCTACTGACGGCGCCACCCTGTAGGAGCGAGCTTGCTCGCTCCTACAAAGGCCAGCCGCTACCATCCACCCCGCCGCTCCCGAACAGGCCCCCCGATGAAAGCCCACTCCGACGAACTCAAGACCTTCGCCACGGTGATCGACTGCGGCTCCATCACCGCCGCCGCCGAGCAACTGGGGCTGACGCCCTCGGCCGTGAGCCGGGCGTTGTCGAAGCTGGAGGAGAAACTCGGCACCACCCTGCTCAACCGCACCACGCGGCGGATGAAGCTCACCGAGGAAGGCGAGTTCTTCCTGGAGAACGCCCGGCACATCCTCGAACAGATGGACGCCCTGGAGGAACGCCTGGCCCTGCGCCAGCAATCCCCGGCCGGGCGGCTGCGGATCAACGCCGCCTCGCCCTTCATGCTGCACGCCGTGGTGCCGCATATCGGTGCCTTCCGCGAGCGCTACCCGGACATCGAGCTGCAGCTCAATACCAACGACCTCAACATCGACCTGCTGGAGCAGAGCACCGACATCGCCATCCGCATCGGCCACCTCGCCGACTCCAGCCTGCACGCGCGCCCCCTGGGCAGCAGCCGGCTGAACCTGCTGGCGGCGCCGCAGTACCTGGAGCGCCACGGGACGCCGGGCAACCTGGAAGAGCTGCTCGGCCACTCGCTGCTGGGCTTCACCCAGCCCGAAGCGCTGAACATCTGGCCGATCCGTCACGCCGGTGGCGATACCCTGACCATCAATCCGTCGCTGTCCGCCTCCAGCGGCGAGACCCTGCGCCAACTGGCCATCGGTGGCCAGGGCATCGCCTGCCTCGCCAGCTTCATGACCTGCGACGACATCCGTGCCGGGCGGCTGGTACGAGTGCTGCCGGAGCTGACCAGTGAGCGTCGCCAGCCAATCCACGCGGTGTACTACCGCAACTCGCAACTGGCGTTGCGCATCCAGTGTTTCCTCGACTTCATCCAGGAGCGCCTGGCGCAGTCCCTGCACGCCACCGGCTGACCTAAGAAATTTCCCACAGCTGGAAAACCTCGACCACACTGAACAGGGTTCGCGACGCACCGCATCGACGGGCGTCCTCCCGCCAAGATCGAGGGCCCGGCATGTCACCCATGCTGCTGTACCTGCGCGCCATCATCCATCCCGGCCGCGACACCCTGCTGTTTGCCCTGCGCACCGTAGTCGCGGGCCTGCTGACGCTGTACCTGGCGTTCCTGCTCGACCTCGACCAGCCCAAGTGGGCGACCATGACGGTCGTCATCATCAGCACCCCGCTGGCCGGCATGACGCTGCAGAAGAGCTTCGCCCAGGTGATCGGCACCACCATCGGCGCCATGGTCGCGGTGGCGATCATGGCGCTGTTCCCCCAGGCGCCCCTGCCCTTCATCGTCACCCTGGCGCTGTGGCTGGCGATCTGCACGGCCGGCGGCACGCTGATGCGCTTCACGCATTCCCATGCCTTCGTGCTCAGCGGCTTCACCGCCGTGATAGTCGCCCTGCTGGCCCAGCCGGCGCCCGAATCCACCTACACCCTGGCCATCACCCGCGTCACCGAGACCTTGCTCGGCGTCGCCTGCGTCACTCTGGTCAGCCTGTTCTTCGCTCGCCCACAGAGCGTAGCGCGGGGCTATTTCGCCAAGGTCGACCAACTGATCCGCTTGATCGCCGTGCATGCCGCTGCGGTGATCCGCGGCGAGGAGCCGGAAGAGGACTTCCAGCAAAGGCAGAAGCAACTGCTGGGCGAGATCGCCGCCCTGGAAATGTTGCGCCGCCACCTGTATTTCGACGCCCCGCGCCTGCGCGGCGCCAACGAACTGGTGCAGCAACTGGCCAACCAGCTGGTGCTGATGACCTCGCGCCTGGCCATTCTGCGGCGCCAGCGCAAGCTGATCGAAGCCCGGCTGACCGGCCCGCTGCCCGAATCCGTGCGACGGCTGCGCGAAGACGAACTGGCCTGTCTGGAGGAACTGGCCGAATTCGGTCGCTCCCTGCCCAATACCACTCGCCGACGCATCACCCAGCTGCGCCAGCGCTTCGACGCTGCTGCGCGGCAGGCCGAGGAGCTGGCCGACGGGCTGCCCGCCTCGCTGCGCTCGCTGGCCTGGGCACTGCGATTCGAACAGGCGCGGCTGATGCAGCAGCTGGACGAGATGATCGAGCTCAGCGAAGCCATCCAGGAAGGCCGACCCGGCAGCAGCACCTACCGGCAGAGCCAGGCCCAGGCGCTGCACCTGGACTTCCACCTCGCCGCGATGAACGCCACCCGCGCCTTCGTCGCGCTGTGCTGCGCCGGCTGGATCTGGGTGGAAACCGCCTGGGACGGCGCCCGCGCCGGGATGATCCTGATCGGCATCCTCTGCTCCCTGCTGGCCACCTTCCCGCGCCCGCTCATGGCCAGCCTGGCGTACATGCGCGGGCTGGCTATGGCGCTGGTGGCGGCGGCGTTGCTGCAATTCCTGCTGCTACCCAGCGTCGGCGACTTCGAGATGCTCGCACTGTTCCTCACGCCGCTGCTGTACGTGATCGCGGTGGGCCTGGCCAATCCGCAGACCGCCGGGATCGGCATCGGCCTGGGGCTATCAACCTTCCTGCTGGTGGGCCCGCAGAACCAGGGCGCGTGGATCAACACGTCGCTGCAATGGTTCGAGTTCGCCGGTGGCTATGTCAGCGCCGGCGTGCTGGCGCTGCTGGTGTACGCCTGGGTGTTCCCCTTCGACGCCGACGCCCGCCTGCGCCGCCAGTCGCGGCGGACCCGCGCCGAGGTGCGCTCGGTGCTGCTGTCCAAACCCAGCGAGGCGCGCCGCTTCCTGTTCGAGAGCCGCATGGTGGATCGCCTGGCAATCATGCTCGGGCTGCTGCCGGCGGCGCGCGACAGCCAGTCCGGCGAGCGCTTCCAGTGCAGCCTGGCGAGCATGACCCTGGGCGTGGTGCTGCACCAGTTGCGCCGCGAGAGCCTCAACCCCGGCGGCCTGCCGCAAACCCTGCGCGCCCGACTGTCGCTGCTGCTGGATGAGCTCGCCGCCTGCCTCGACCAGCCACCCGCCGCCCCGCTGCACCGGGTGCTGCCGGCGATGCGCGAGCTGGGAAATGAGCTGGACGAGCTGCAGAGCCTCGGCAGCTACCCCAGCGGCGACGCCATGCGCCCGGTGTTCGTCAGCGGCGTGGCGCTGCTGGTGGCCGCCGATCTGCTGGAGCGCTTCCGCGACCTTTACGGCGAATCCACCGCCTTCAACGACGACCCTGGGGAACCCGCGCTGCATGCCCGTTGATATCGAATTGGGCGGGGTCTACCTGCCGCCGCTGGCCCAGGCCCTGCTGCTGGCCTTGCCGATCTTCCTGCTGCTGGACTGGAGCCTGCGCCGACTCGGCGTGTTGCGCCTGGTCTGGCACGAGGCGCTGTTCGAAGGAGCGCTCTACGCCTGCCTCTGTGCCGGCCTGATCCTGCTCATGGGAGCCCTGCACTGAATGGCCGGCCTGCGCAAAGCCCTACCGCCGCTGATCACCCTGGCCGTCGTGGCGCTCGCCCTGGTCCTCGGCTTCTTCGCCTGGACCTACTACACCCGTGCGCCCTGGACCCGCGACGCCCGGGTGCGTGCCGACGTGGTGACGGTCTCGGCCGACGTCACCGGGCGCATCGTCGAATTGCGGGTGAAGGACAACCAGCACGTCAGCAAGGGCGACCTGTTGCTGAGCATCGACCCGGCGCGCTACGAGCTGGCGGTATTGCACGCCGATCGCGCGGTGGAAGTCGCCCGCGCCGCGCTCGGCCAGTCCCAGGCCGCCATCGCTGCCAACCAGGCGCTGCTGCGTCAGCGGCAGAGCGAGGAAGTCCGCCGCAAGGCGCTCAAGGCCCGCTCGGCAATCTCCAACGAGGAGTGGGAGAAGGCTCACACCGACGTCACCGTGGCCGAGGCGCAACTGCTGCGCGAGCAAGCCAACCTGGGGCTGGCGCAAGCCAATGTCAGCCTCGCCGAGGCCGCGCAGAAACAGGCCCGCCTCGATCTGGAACGCACCCAGGTGGTGGCGCCGGTGAACGGCTACGTGACCAACCTGCTGACTCGCGCCGGCGACTACGCCACCGCCGGCCACTCGCTGGTGGCGCTGGTGGACAGCGATTCCTTCTACGTCGGCGGCTACTTCGAGGAAACCAAGCTGCCGCGCATCCGCGAGGGCGACGCGGTGAACGTGCAACTGATGAGCGGCGAGCGCTTCGCCGGCCGCGTCGAAAGCATCGCCTTCGCCATCACCGACCGCGAGAACGCCCCCGGTGCGCGCCTGCTGGCGAACATCAACCCGAGCTACACCTGGGTCAAACTGGCCCAGCGCATCCCGGTACGTATCGCCATCGACCCGGACTACAAGGGCCGTGACCGCCTGCGCGCCGGCACCACCGCCACCGTCAGCGTGGTCGAAAGCCCTCGTTAGACTCGATCTTCCGATGGGCAGGCGGAACTTTCATCAGCGCCTCGTCATCAACCCATCGCGTGATTGTCACCCGCCCGGTGCAACATGCGCCCAGCTTCCCGCATCCCGCGCGGCAGCCACCGCCGAGGATCGCCCTTGCCCCGCCTTCGCCTTCTGGCCGCTTCCCTGCTGACCTGCACCACCCTCGCCCTGGTGGCCTGGCGCGCGCTGCCCTCGCCACCGGAGGACGTGCCCAGCAGCAGCCTGTTCGCACAGAACTGGGCCCGTGGCGGAGTCGTCCTGCTGGTCCGTCACATGGAGCGCTGCGACCGCTCCAGCGCCGAATGCCTGGGCGCCGCCGACGGCATCACCGAGCGTGCCGCCGCCCTGGCACGGAGCATGGGCGCAAGCATAACCCGCCTGGGCCTGACCGCCACCGACATCTACAGCAGCCCGGCCAACCGCACCATGCAGACCGCCGACCTGATGTTCGACCGCAGCGTGGCGCGCCAGGACTGGCTGCTCACCTGCAAGGACGGCGACCTCGCCGCGCAGATCCGCGAACACAAGGCCGAGCACCGCAACCTGGTGCTGGTCACCCACAGCGAATGCTTCGACCTCCTGCGCGAGAACCTCAAGGTGCGCGAGACCGACACGCCCGAGTACGGCAGCGCCCTGGTGCTGTTCGACGAGGCCCAGCCGCGGTTGCGCATCGCCGGCGAAGTCGAGACCGATGAATGGCTGAAGCTGGTGAACCCGCACAACCCGAGCTGAGGCCGCTGCCAGAAAGCGCTTTCTGTGCCATCTTCTTGCGATCGCTCCAAGGAGAGGCTCGATGCCCGCCCTGCTCACTAGCCACCCACTGTTCGCCGCCCCCATCCTGCTGCTGATCGACCTGCTGCTCTGGCGGCTGGTCGGCCCGGCCCATCCGCATTGGCGCCTGGCCGTGCGGCTGGTCGGCTTCCTGCTGTTCAGCCTGCTGCTGTTCAATGCCGGGATGAACCCGCTGCGCGCCGCACCCTGGGCGGACGACCTGCCCAGCCACATGGTCGCCACCGCCGTGCAGATCATCTGGTGGCTGTTCGCCGCACGCTGCCTGACGGTCGTGCTGGGCTTCCTGCTGGTGCAGCGCATCGGACATGGCGGGCGGTTGCTGCAGGATGTGGTCGGCGCGCTGATCTTCCTGGTCGCCATCATCGCTGCCGCCGGCTATGTGCTGGAGCTACCGGTGAAGGGCCTGCTGGCGACTTCCGGGGTGGTCGCCATCGTCCTCGGCCTCGCGCTGCAGAGCACCCTGAGCGACGTGTTCTCCGGCATCGTGCTGAACACCACCAAGCCGTACCAGCTGGACGACTGGATCTCCATCGACGGCATCGAGGGCAAGGTCACCGAGATCGACTGGCGCTCCACCTACCTGCAGACCTCCCAGGGCACGCTGGCCGTGGTGCCCAACTCCCTCGCCGCCAAGGCCAAGGTGCTCAACCTCAGCCGCCCGGCGAACCTGTATGGCGTCAGCGTGAGCCTGACGGTCAGCCCGCACATCCGCCCGCGCAAGGTGATCGAGGCGCTGGAGCACGCCCTCGGCGGCTGCCGCGCCCTGCTGGCCAACCCGGCGCCGGCGGTCAGCGTGCGCAAGTCCGCGCCCGATGGTGTGGAATACGAGATGAGCGGCTTCGTCGCCGCCATGGGCGAGAAGCGCGAGGTGCGCAACCAGTTGTTCGACCTTGCCTACCGCCACCTGCAGGCCGCCGGTATCAACCTGCTGGCCGAGGCCGACGCACCGATGCGCGAAAGCGCCTCGCGGGCGCGGGCGTTGCTGGTGCGCTCGGGGCTGTTCGATGCGCTGCGGGACGAGGAGCGCGACGAACTGGCCAGCCGCATGCAGCGCCGGCCCTTCAAGCAAGGGGAAGTGCTGCTGGCGCCGGGGGATGTCAGCGACCGCCTGCTGATCATCGACTCGGGCGTCGTCAGCGTCACCCTGCCCCAGGATGCCCAGAGCATCGAAGCCGGACGCATGGGGCCGGGCGAAGTCTTCGGCGAGGCCGGCGTGCTCACCGGCTCCGGCTGGCAGGCGCAATTCACCGCCATGAGTGACGGCGCGGCCTATTACATCGACAAGGAAACCCTGGCGCCCTGCATGGAAGCCCGCCAGGAGATCGCCGAGGCCATGGGCCGCCTGCTGGACTTCCGCCAGAAGGCCAGCGCCGCGCTGCTGGTCGAGCAACCCACAGTGGTGCAGCAGCGCGGGCTGATGGCCTGGCTCAGGCAGCACGCCGGGCGCCGCTACAAGGCCTGACCCGACGCCGGGTCAGGCGCTGACTTCCTGCAGGCAATCCAGCGGTACCCAGCCGGCCTCGCCGCCGGAGCGGACACACCAGAGCCAGCCACCGAGCTCGCGGCCGCCTTCGAGCCGCTCGCCGACCTCCACGTCGAGTTCGCGGGCGGTGTAGTCCTCCATCGCCACCCCGGCGCCTGGCGCGGTCATGTTGAACACCTGCGCCGGCACCCAGCCTTCGCGCTGCCCTGGCGTGGAGCAGAAGTACCAGTCTTCCCAGCCCTCGGCGCCTTCGTAGCGTTCGCCGACGAACAGCGGCGCCCCCTTGGCGAAGGTGATGGGCGTGGGGTACTCGCTACGGTGGCGTTGAATCACTTCGTAGTGCATGTCTCTCTCCCGGCTCCCTCGACCGATCCATGCTACTCCTCACAACGCATCGTGGAAGATCAGCCCGAGGGTGAAGCGCTCACCGGTATGCAGGCGGCTGACGCCATGGCGCAGGTTGAGCCGGTGGTAGCCGCGCACGCCCCGTACCGGCCGCTGGGCCACGGCGAACACCACGGCATCGCCCTGCCTGAGCGGCACCACGGCCACCCGCGACTGCATGCGCGGCCGCTGCTCGGTGAGGACGAACTCGCCGCCCTCGAACTCCTCGCCCGGTTGCGACAGCAGGATCGCCACCTGCAACGGGAAAGCCAGCTCCCCATACAGGTCCTGGTGCAGGCAGTTGTAATCGCCGGCGCGGTAGCGCAACAGCAAGGGCGTCGGCCGCCGCTGCCCGGCGGCATGGCATTGAGCGAGGAAGCCGGTGTGCTCCGGCGGGTAATGGATACCGGTACCCATGCGCTCGTGCCAGCAGTTGGCGATGGCGCGCAGTGGCGGATAGAAGGCTCCGCGCAACGCCTGCAGCAGTACCGGCAAGGGATAGGCGAAGTAACGGTACTCACCGAGGCCGAAGTTGTGCCGGGCCATGATCACCCGGCTGCGGAACGGCTCGTCCTGGTCGTAGAGCGCGCGCAGGGCTTCGCATTGCGCCTTGTCGAGCAGGCCCGGGATCAATGCATGGCCGTCGGCGTCGAGACGCTCAGCCAGCAGCGGCCAGTCCAAGGCAGCGATTCGATGGGCAAGGATGGGGATGACGGGCATCTTGAAGGTCCGTGGAAACCAGGCTCCAGTCTAGGTTCGCCCCTGCCCCAGCGCGCCCCGAGGCCGACTTTCAAACTGCCCCGCAGCGACGCATTGTAGAATCAACCACTCATTCTCGATCGAACACAGCCATGCCCCCCGAAGACCCGATCCTGCGGGACATTTCCCGCGTGACCCTGCAGCATTACCAGGAGCGCGCCGAAGCGTTTCGCGAAGGCACCTGGGACCACGATGTCACCCAGAACATCGCCGCGCTGCTGCGACATATCCAGGGCGATGCGCCCTTCGCCCTGCTCGACTTTGGCTGTGGTCCTGGGCGTGACCTGTGTGCACTGAAGCGCCTGGGGCATGAGCCAGTCGGCCTGGACGGCTGCGCCGACTTCGTCGCCATGGCCCGCGAGACCAGCGGCTGCGAGGTCTGGCAGCAGGACTTCCTGGCTCTCGACCTGCCCGCCGAGCGCTTCGACGGTATCTATGCCAATGCCAGCCTGTTCCACGTCCCGCGCAGTGAACTGCCACGGGTGCTCGGCCAGTTGCAGGCAGCGCTGAAGCCGGGTGGCGTGCTGTTCAGCTCCAACCCGCGCGGGGAGAACCAGGAGGGCTGGAATGGCGGGCGCTATGGCTCCTACCACGATCTGCAGAACTGGACGCGTTTGCTGGAAGCCGCGGGATTCCGCGAGCTGGAACACTACTACCGCCCCACCGGCCTGCCGCGCGAGCAGCAGCCCTGGCTGGCGAGTGTGTGGCGCAAGGTTTGACGGCTTACAGCAGCCGGAAGTGATTCGCGAGCAAGCTCGCTCCTCCAGGCCAATGTCGGTGCAACCGTGCAGGAGCGGGCTTGCTCGCGGACCCACCTGACGTCCGGCCGAAGGCCAGACGCTCCCCTCTGGACGGCGCGGGCAGTATTACCCGCGCCGCTGCGGTCAGCCCTTCGCCGCCCAGGCGTTGAAGCGCTGCTCCAGGTCCTCGCCGTGGTCGACCCAGAACTCGAAGTTCACCGGGACGGCCTGTTCGAGGTTCGCCGGTGCAGTGTTCAGGCGCTCCACCAGCTTCGGATCGAGCAGCTTGGTAGTCCCCAGGTTCACCGAGCCGTAGCCCAGCTTCACCGTGTGGATCTTCTGCTGTTCGGGTTGGAGCGAGAAGGCGATGAAGTCCTCGGCGGCCTTCTTGTTCGGGCTGCCCTTGGGGATCGCCCAGGAGTCGATGGCATACAGGCTGCCATTCCACACCACCTTCATCGGCGCGCCCTCTTCCTGGGCGGCGAAGGCGCGGCCGTTGTAGGCGGTACTCATGGCCACGTCGCCGCTGGCGATGAACTGCATCGGCTGCGCGCCGGACTCCCACCACTGGATCGACGGCTTGATCTCATCGAGCTTCTTGAACGCGCGGTCCACGCCTTCTTTCGTCGCCAGCACCTTGTACAGTTCTTCCTTCTTCACGCCGTCGGCCAGCAGGGCGATCTCCAGGGTGTACTTGGCGCCCTTGCGCAGCGAGCGCTTGCCGGGGAATTTCCTGGTGTCCCAGAAGTCCGTCCAGCCGGTGGGGCCGTTGGCGAAGCGCTTGCCGTCGTAGACCATGGCCATCGACCAGACCAGCAGGCCGGCGCCACAGTCGGAGAGGGTGCCGGGCACGTAGTCCTCGGCCTTGCCGAGAATCGCCGGGTCGAGCTGCTCGAACAGGCCGTCCTCGCAGCCGCGCAGCAGCTCGGGGCCTTCCACTTGGACGACATCCCAGTTGACGCTGCCGGTGTCGACCATGGCCTTGATCTTGCCCATTTCGCCGTTGTACTCGCCGGCGATCACCTTCATGCCTTCCTTCTTCTCGAAGGGTTTGTAGAAGGCTTCGGTCTGTACATCCTTGCTGGTGCCGCCGAAGGAGATCACGGTCAGGTCAGCAGCCATGGCGCCGGACGCCACGCCCATGAGCAGGGCTCCCAGAATCGGGTTCTTCATTTCCACCTCTTGGCTTTGTTGTTGGCAGATTGCTTAAGCACGCAGGCGCCCGGCCTCTGCGGACCGGGGCACGATAACAGGGTCAGGTGCGGTAGACCGCCTCGCCGTCCTCGATCAGGCGCAGCGCCGATTCCCAAGCCAGCAGGTGCAGGCCGTCGACCAGCGCTTCTTCTTCCTGCACGGCAACGCGTTCGCATACCGCGGGCGCCGGGTAGCGCAACTGGCGACCGCCGGCCAGGGCCTGGACCTGCGCTTGGCAGGCGCGTTCGAGGAAGTAGATCTGGTTGAAGGCTTCGGCGATGCAGCGCCCGGTGGCCAGCAGGCCGTGGTTGCGCAGGATCATCACCATGTGGCTGCCCAGGTCGTTGACCAGGCGCGAGCGCTCGTCCGGGTCCAGGGCGATGCCTTCGTAGTCGTGGTAGCCCAGGCGGTTGTAGAACTTCAGCGCGTGCTGGCTGATCGGCAGCAGGCCGTCTTCCTGGGCCGACACCGCGATGCCGGCGGCGGTGTGGGTATGGATCACGCAGGCCACGTCTTCGCGGGCGGCGTGTACCGCGGAATGGATGTTGAAGCCGGCGCGATTGACGCTTTTCGGGCCAAAGCGCGGGTCGATGACGTCGCCCGCGTGGTCGACCTTCACCAGGTCGGAGGCGCGCATTTCGTGGAACAGCACGCCGTAGCGGTTGATCAGGTAGTGGCCCGGCTCGCCCGGCACCCGTGCGGAGATGTGGGTGTCGATGTGGTCGGTCCAGCGGAAGTGCGCGATCAGGCGATACAGCGCGGCGAGGTCGCAGCGGGCCTGCCACTCTTCGGCGGAAATACTCGACGGATCGATGTTGTAAGCTGTGTCACGCATGACGGGTGGTCCTTGTTGTTCTGTCAGGCTGTGCGGCGAATTGCCGCCGTCTGGGACCGAGTGTGCTGGGCGCGTCCCGCCCGCACCATGCACAGGCACCCTGGAGAATTTGCAGTGCTGTTATGGTCCACCGACCTGTACAGATCCTTCCTCACCAGAATCGGACCCTCGGATGCTGTTGCTCGACCCCACCTCGGACACTCCCCTGGTCACCCAGATCGTCGACGGCATCGCCCAGGCCATCGACGAGCAGCGCCTGCGTGCAGGCGCCAAGCTGCCCTCGATCCGCAAGTTCGCCCAGGCCAACGGCGTCAGCCACTTCACCGTGGTCGAAGCCTACGACCGGCTGGTGGCGCGCGGCTGCCTGAACGCGGTGCCCAATGCCGGCTTCTACGTGCGCGGCCCGGCGCTCGAGGACAGCGCCAGCGCCGAGGCACCGACGGAATTCGACTTCGACGCGCACCTGCTGCTGCACAAGGTCTTCCAGCCGCTGGGCATGGAGATTCGCCCCGGCGTCGGCCTGCTGCCGGAACACTGGCTGGATGGCGAAGGCCTGCAGCGCGGTTTGCGCAGCCTGGCGCGGGAAGAGCCGACGCAGTTCGGCAACTACGGCCACAGCAAAGGCAACCTGAAGCTGCGCGGCAAGCTCGCCGACCGCATGGGCGACGCCGGCGTCGCCGCCAATCCCGAGCAGATCCTGCTGACCGCCGGCGCCAGCCAGGCGCTGGACCTCACCGTGCGCTACCTGGTGCAGCGCGGCGATCCGGTGCTGGTGGACGAACCCGGCTACCACAACCTGTTCCTCAACCTGCGCCTGCAAGGTGCGCAACTGCTCGGCGTGCCGCGCAGCGCCGACGGGCTGGACCTCGACCGCCTGGAGCAACTGGCCCGCGAGCACCGGCCCAAGGTCTATTTCACCCAGGCGCGCCTGCAGAGCCCCACCGGCGGCAGCCTGTCCCTGGCCGCCGCGCACCGCCTGCTGCAACTGGCGGAAAGGTACGATTTCCTCATCGTCGAGAACGATATCTACGCCGACCTCGACCCGGCCGGCCAGATGCTGCTGGCCAACCTCGACCAGCTGGCGCGGGTGATCTACATCGGCAGCCTGTCGAAAGTCATTGCACCCGCACTGCGCACCGGTTTCATCGCCGCCCACCCGGAGCTGATCGAAGAGCTGGTGCCGCTGAAGATGGTCAGCGGCCTGACCAGCTCGGAACTCACCGAAACCCTGGCCCTGGACATCCTCCTGCAAGGCCGCCACCGCAAGCACGTACGGCAGTTGCGCGACCAGCTTGGCGAAGCCCACGACAGCGTGGCGCGGCGCCTGGAAGCAGCCGGCCTGGAAGTCTTCCACGAACCCCGCGCCGGGTTGTTCCTCTGGGCCCGGCACCGCGCGGTGGACGATGCCACCCTGCTCGCCAGCCGCGCCAAGGAAGCGAAGATCCTGCTGTTCCCCGGCCAGCTGTTCATGCCCGATGGCCGCAGCGTGCCGTGGATGCGCTTCAACGTGGCGCATTCCCTGGATGAGCGGCTGTACGCTTTTCTTTCCCGGCAGGGCTGAAGACGGTCACAAAACTCGCGGCAGCCAAGTCCAAGGAAGAAGAGCCGGAATTTCCCCGGCCACGTCAGGAGGACACCGTGAAGTTCCCAGCCATCGAACCCGAGCAACTGCAACGCGCCCGGCAGGGCGAACCCGCTGCCCTCGACGCACTGCTGCTGGCCTTGCAGGCGCCGGTCTACAACCTTGCCCTGCGCATGCTCGGCCGCCGCGAAGACGCCCAGGACGCCAGCCAGGAAATCCTCCTGCGCATCACCACGCACCTCGCCAGCTTCCGTGGCGACAGCCAGTTCTCCACCTGGGCCTTCCGCATCGCCAGCAATGCGCTGCTGACCGCGCGCACCAAGGTCCGCGAGACGCCCACCGTGTCGCTGGACGCCCTGGCCGACAAGCTCGACCTCGGCCTGCGTCTGGCCCAGGCCAACGAGCGCCCGCTGGAGCCAGCGGACAAGCTGGCCGCCGAACGCATCGCACTGGCCTGCACCCAGGGCATGCTGATGTGCCTGGAGCGTGAACAGCGCCTGGCCTACGTGCTGGATATCGCCTTCGGCCTGGATTCGGAAACCGCCGCCGCCGTGCTGGAGGTCGAACCGGCGACCTACCGCAAGCGCCTGTCACGGGCGCGCCAGCGGCTGGACGACTTCATGCAACAGCATTGCGCTCTGGTGAATCCCCAGGCGCCCTGCTCCTGCGAGCGCCAGGCGCTGGCCCTGCCGGCCGGCGTGAACGACACCCGCAAGGCCGAAAGCGAACTGCTTGCCCTCACCCGCCTGGCCGACGCCGCCGCGGTATTCCGCGCGCACCCGGATTACCAGGTGCCGCAACGGGTGATCGAAACCGTGCGCGCCGTGCTGCAGCAGCACACCGGAGGCTGGCAATGAACGCTTTCGCCGATCTGGGCTATCCCGAGGGCTTCCAGCCACTGCAACGGCGCAACCCGCTGCTGGACCTGCTCGGTCCCTTCCTGGTGCGTGGCGAAGGCGATTCGCTGGAACTGGGCCTGCTGCTGGACGAACGCCACACCAACAGCCGCGGCGGCGTGCATGGCGGCATTCTCGCTACCCTGGCGGATATCGGCATGGGCTACGCCATGGCCTTCTCCAGCCAACCACCACAGCCGCTGGTCACCGCCAGCCTGACCCTGGACTACGTTTCCAGCGCCCAGGTCGGCGACTGGCTGAGCATCCGCCTGCTGCACAGCCGGCGCGGCAGGCAGATGGCTTTCGCCAATGCGCTACTGTCGGTGGACGACAAGGTGGTCGCCCAGGCCAGCGCGGTGTTCGCGGTGCCGGCGCAGCGCTGAGCCGCCGGATATCGCCGCAAATATCGCCAGAGTCCGCGCAAGGCCTTAGACTTGCCGCCCATCAGCAACCGCCAGCAAGAGATCACTATGGGCGCCCAGTGGAAAGCCAAACATAAAGAAGTCGCCGCCAACGCCAAGGGCCGCGTGTTCGGCAAACTGTCGAAGGAAATCATGATCGCCGCGCGCAATGGCGCCGACCCGGACATGAACCCGAAACTGCGCCTGGTCGTCGAGCAGGCGAAGAAGGCCTCGATGCCCCGCGATACCCTGGAGCGCGCGATCAAGAAGGGCGCCGGCCTGCTGGATGGCGCCGCCACCTTCGAGCGCGTGGTCTACGAAGGCTTCGCGCCGCACCGCGTGCCGGTGATCGTCGAGTGCCTGACCGACAACGTGAACCGCACCATCGCGGAAATCCGCGTGCTGTTCCGCAAGGGCCAGCTCGGCGCCTCCGGCTCGGTAGCCTGGGACTTCGATTACCTGGGCCTGGTCGAGGCCACCCCGGCCAGCGCTGACGCCGACCCGGAACTGGCCGCCATCGAGGCCGGCGCCCAGGACTTCGAGCCGGGCGAGGAAGACGGCGACACCCTGTTCCTCACCGACTCCACAGATCTTGACGCCGTCTGCCGCGCCCTGCCCGAGCACGGCTTCACCGTTGCCTCGGCCAAACTCGGCTACAAGGCGAAGAACCCGGTCAGCCTGTCCGGCGCGGAACTGGAGGAAGTCGAAGCCTTCCTCGACGCTCTGGACGGCAACGACGACGTGCAGAACCTTTACGTCGGCCTGGCGTAACGCAGAACGGGCGGCCCATTGGCCGCCCGTTTTCTTTGTAGACCGCGCATCCCGTAGGACGCATATCGCCCCAAGCGTTATCCGTCGTCCTGCATACGGCGGATGAATCGTACCGATTCACGCGCCCTACGCTTTCCGTCCCATCAACACTTCCTGGCTGCTCTCGGCCTTCTCCCGCAGGAAGTCCCAGGTCGTGCGCATCCGCGCGATGTCCTTGAGCTCCGTGGGCATCAGCATCCAGAACGTCCGCACGAACTCGATCTCGCCAGCCAGCACCGGCTGGGCGGACGCGGCCTCTCTCTTCTACGTGCTGC
>OGQD01000175.1_pt1 | contig 52719 bp, 53 predicted proteins | sample 1553091 | NCBI WGS metagenome assembly OGQD01 (sample SAMEA2580290, study PRJEB22360) | human gut metagenome | biome: human gut; feature: human-associated habitat; material: faeces | place: Denmark | collected 2008/2010
GGGTTTCTGGCGACGCTCGGGTTTCTGGCGACGCTCGGGTTTCTGGCGACGCTCGGGTTGAGCAACGACGCGACATCTTCTGGATGTCAATCATTGGTAGCGAAAACGGCACATATACCGCATTTAAAAATAAAGATGGTGGTGTTTCGGTGAATCGTGGCTGCTTTAACGGAACATTAGAGCAATTTGTTGATGCTGTAAATGAGCGCCACACTGGCCAATTTCATCAAGAGTACCAATTAGTTATTGAATTGACGAAGGTTCGCTTGGGTGTCGGGGAGGCTGTCTAATGCAAAAACAATACTCCACCACTTTCCGCGAATTCATCACTCGCGATGACAACGGTCGTTATCACGTTCGCCTTGGTCCTCAAGTTTTTTCAACTGATTATCAGTTCAAAGATGTTCGTATCGAAGGTGAAAACGGAGGAACATCTGTAAGCCCTGACACGCTTCAAGCCAAACCATGGATCATGCGTAATTTGCGACATGAAGTAGGTTTTCAGCACAAAAAAGCAGTTGCAATCATGTTTGGCGATCCATGTTTTAGACGTGAGCGTTATTCAGCCAATCAGCGTATTGCCTATAAAAATGCGCTTTCTAACGGGCGCTAACTTCATAAATAGATAACGAATAATGAGGAATGAATAATGAGTATTGCAACATTAATTTTAGGCCAGTCTGGTACTGGCAAGTCAGCAAGTTTGAGAAACCTGAACCCGCAGCATGTGTTGCTAATTCAGGTCATCAAGAAACCTTTACCTTTTCGCTCACCAAACTGGACCTACATCACCCCCGACAATAAACAGGGTTCGATTCTTGTGTCAGATAACCCTCAATTCATTATTAATGTGATTAATGGCTCTAAACGTCCAATCATCATCATTGATGACTTTCAGTATGTCATGGCAAATGAATTTATGCGCCGAAGCACTGAAAAAAGCTTTGATAAATTCACTGAAATTGGGCGCAATGCATGGGACGTGTTCAATGCGGCAATCAATGCTCATGATCATAAGCGTATCTATCTTCTAAGTCACACTGAAGAAGATAGCCAAGGCAAAACTAAGATTAAAACCATCGGCAAAATGCTGGATGAAAAAATCACTCTCGAAGGCATGGTTACGATCTGCCTCCAAACCTCCGTGATTAATGAACAGTATATTTTTCAGACTAAAAATAACGGCAACTCTACCGTTAAGGCCCCTATGGGTCTCTTTGAAGAAGATCATTTTGAAAATGATTTGAATGAAGTGGATACCGCAATTTGCGAATACTACAACATCCCTGCTTTGTCTCAGCAACAAAACCATCAACAGCAACCAGCATAAGACTTAATTTTATTTGGAGTAATTTTTCATGAATCAGCAATACAAACAATTTGGCTTTAACCCTGAATCAGCTAAACAAGCAGATAGCAGTCTTCGTATTGAAGAAGCGGGAAAGTATGTTGGAATTATTAAACATATGGAGTTTATAACTGCCAAATCTGGTACCACGGGCTTTGAAATTGAATTTGAGACCGACAATAAAGAATCTGCTTCATTCTCAATCTGGACTGAGAAAAAAGACGGTACTCCGCTCGGTGGTGTTCATAAAATTAATGCATTACTTGCTTGTATTGGTGCTCGCGGACTAACCCCTACAAATGCACAGTTGGAAAAATACGATTTCGATGCAAAGGAGCGTGTAATGAAAAATTGCATCGTAGCACCTGAAGTGGCTGGTAAGCGTATTGGATTCTTGTTGCAACGTGAAAACTATCAAAATGATAGTGGGGATTGGAAATATCAAATGAATTTCTTCTCTTGCTTTCACGCTCAAAGCGAACTCATGGCCAAAGAAATCATAGAGCGAAAAACATCACCAGAGGCGCTTCCTAAGTCACTTTCTTCTTTAATGTCCAATCCAATCACCACACGCAAACCCAAGAATAACGGTGGGTATGGAGGAAATAATCAAGGATATGGTCAAAACAATGGTTATAACCAAGGTGGATTTGACGATTATTACAACGATGCGCCACCAGTACTAAATAACTCGCAACATGATGATTTTCCATATTGAGGCCTGATTCATGAATGCAATCATTTTAGATACTGAGACTAATAAGTTAAATGGCTATCCGATTGAAATTGCGTATGCACCTTGCTCTTTTGAGCAAGGAGTATTCAACATAAATCATGATATGGTTTTTGATGAATACTTCTCTTGTCCTGAGCCAATTAGTCTTGGCGCGATGGCAGTACACCATATTTTGGAAAGCGATATTGCAGAAAAGCCTAGCTTTGAAACATTCAAACTACCAAGCAGTGTTGAGTTCATGATTGGTCACAATATTGATTACGACATCCAGGCCGTTCAACTTTGTGACAATACCGTTCAGGTTAAAGCAATTTGCACTTTAGCCTTATCAAGAATGGTGTGGTCAGATCTGGACGCGCACAATTTGTCAGCTATCTATTACCACGTCATGAATGACAAAGAATTGGCAAGAAAACACCTTCGCAATGCACACAATGCCAAGGCTGATATTTATTTTACTGGCGTCATACTCAAGCATCTCATTGATACCTTGGCCATCAAAGATATGCAGTCCTTGTACTTATTTTCTGAAAAGGCACGTGTTCCAAAAAAAATCACTTTTGGTAAGTACAAAGGTACAGCTATACACAAACTGCCAAAGGATTATGTTGTTTGGTTATTACGCCAACCAGACACAGATCCATATCTCCGCAAAGCCTTGGAAGGTTGTGCTTGATGAAATTTAGATACTCGTCGCAAAGCCGGACACTCATCGTGTTCGGCAGCAAAATGGATCACATCTTTGAAAACGTAAATGCATCTGAAATCGAATCATTGATTTGTGATGCAAAGTTTAAAGAAGCACGTTGGAGAAAATGAGCAACTATTTGCGCATAAACTTAAATAAATCATGTTTATGCGCAAAATTATTCTCAATAGGTGAATATATGGATAAATTATGGGCAGTAAACATCCCTGAGGAACCTGATTCAGCAGAAATGCTTTATCCGGTACCAAGTAAAGAAGTCGGTGAAAAATTGGTGGAACGATTGAAGAATGAAGCGCTTCAAGTATTTCCTAAAGTGGGCCAATGCATTGCTGACTCAATCATTTTAGAAGAGTGGAACGGCTCACCGGAAGAACACACTAAATATCTTTCAGAAAATCAAAACTGGTGGGATGAAGAAACTTTTATGGAGCCGAGCCATGATTGATTCTAAAAATCCTGAAACTATTGAGATTCATGGCTACAGCACAATTCATAAACTTTGTAAATTCGCTGCTGACCGAGATATGGAAGGATGCACATTTACAGATATTGTTGATCGTGCTCTTAATGAGATTAATGCACTCAAAGCTCAGCTTGCGAAACTTGATGATAGATGGATAAACGTTCAACTCGAAGAGCCGCCACTTGATGAAACTGTACTGATTTGCTGGTCTGATTCACCAGATGTAGAAACTGAAAAGGACTATATGACAGTAGATGAAGATCTGAATCACTATTGGGCGAATTTTCATGAAGATAATCCCAGCCACTGGATGCCGCTACCAAAGCCACCAGTTAAAGAAGCTGAAGGAGGTTGATGTGGGAGCATTTAAATACGCTGTAATACTTGAATCTGATACACCACCAAACCTTATGCTTGGGCAAATCATTGGTGGGGCGGTTGTAAAAGAAATGAAAACCATGGATGTTGAGCTTGTGTCAGCATCACAATTAGCTGAGAAATACAACATGTCAGTTCCAGCAATTCGACAAAAATTAGCATCTATCAATCAAGGTACTGTTGGCAAGTGTTTGTATAATCCTTACCTTGCACATGAACTTCTAACAGCTAAAGCTAAAAAAGGTAGACCGAGAGCTAATTAGCTCTCACTACTGTTGAACATTTCCACTAAGTCTTGGGCATCTGGGTTGTAGTAAGTGTTAATTAATATCCCAATTGTTTTATGCCCAGTGATTTTTGCCAATACCTCGACTGGTAATTTACGGACCTTAACCATTCTTGTGATAGCTTCGTGTCGTGTGTCGTGAAAATTGATATGACTAAGCCCCGCCTCATCACGCATTCGTATCCACGTTCGCTTAAAAGTCTTAACCTTGACAGGCACTAAAATATCATTTTCTGGCGGGATTAAAGATAAAAGGCGCTTTGCTTCTTTAGATAATGGAACATTGCGCGACTCACCATTTTTTGTCATTGGGAGGTGAACAAAACCATCCCTAATATCGCGCCTGCGCATTGATAGTATTTCGCCTTGCCGCATTGCGGTTTCTAATGCAAACAATAGCGACCAACCAACATAGTTTTGCATGTTTTTTGGTGGAGTTTCATTATCCCATTTTGAACGAGAAAAGATGGCAGCCTGATCATCAGGTGTGATTCTTTGATTCCGTGCCTTGCCTTTATTTGGCTTCGCCACCACATGCCAGACATTTGTTTCAAGTAAAAATAACTCTTTTATAGCGTAGCTCACTATCGCCGCAAACATGGCGTGTTCACGTAAGGCTGTGCTGCTCTTTACTTCGAGTACACGCTTATTGCGCCACCCCACAATATCATTAGGCTTGATATCGTAAATTGATTTGTCAGCAAGGTCGCCAAGAATATGATTGATGTTGTCTAGCTTATTTCTTATGACATAGTTTGATTTCAACTTGAATCCATGTTCTGCAAAATATTTCTCACAAAGCTGGCGAAAGGGAAATGTGGGCTTAATGCCCTTTTCAATTTTGGCTTTTCCAGTCTTAAGTTCAAGCAGCTTTAAAGCCGCCCATTGTTCGCATTCTTTAGCAGAGTCGCGTGTAGCTGAGTATCTTTGCTTTTCATAAGTAACGGTGATACGCCAGCTTTGACCGCGCTGGATTGGTTTTGGTAGTTTCATTTCTTGGTGCAGATTTGGTGCAGATTTGTTTTTATAATATCTAAAAAATGAAAGAAATGAATAAAAATGAATAGTATTTTGTGTTTTATTTAAAACTAATGCTCTCAAAATGAGAGCATTAATTTAATTAAGTATATGTTTTATAACATATTACTTAGCAGCAGTCGCTTCAGTGGTAATGTTTACAGTGATTTTATCGCCAACATTCGGCACATAGTTTCCGATACCGAATTCAGAACGATTAAATGAAGTGGTTGCATTGAAACCAATTGCAGGGACTTTTGCCATTGGATGTTCGCCTTGTTTATTCAACACAGCATCCAATACGACAGGTTTAGTAATCCCTTTAACGGTTAGGTTACCTGTAATTTTGAAATGTTTTTTGTCTTTGGTTTCTACTTTAGTACTTTTAAAAGTGATGTTCGGATATTTAGCTGCATTGAACCAGCCTTCTTCCTGAAACTCTTTATCCAACGCAGTTACGTTTGTATTAACGCTACTGACTGGAATCGTCACTTCTACAGAAGAGTTTGCAGGTTTTGCATTGTCAACTTTAATCACACCTTGAATGTCGCTAAAGTTCGCACTTGGCGTAGAAAAACCGAAGTGGTTCCATGAAAATACAGTTGCAGTGTGAGTTGGATCAATTTTATAATCTACTGGCGCAGCTAAAGTTAATGTACTCGCAACTGCAACCGCCAAGCCAAGTGATAATGTTTTTAAACGCATGATTATTTCCTACTGAGTGGATTGTTATTAGTTTATACATTGCTGATTTTAATACACTGTTATTTATAAGACGAATTGTTGCAAGCATGCAACAATCTTGATTTAGTTAATTTATCTTAACAAATCATCATATTCATCTGAAATAAAGCGTATATTTTTAAATATTACTGAATTGAATACTATATTATTTAGATAAAATTAAACAAAAGCTTTTAAGTCTGCTTGTCAACATACAAAATAACAACAAGCTCGATATGATTTATGCTAAAGATACTACTTTATTAATCAACTTAGGTTATTACATGTCATACACTGCGCAAGCTCAAAGCACCCAAACACCTTATCGAGTGACGCTGACCGATCCCTCTGGACATGTCTGGTACGTCGATGAACCTGAAGAAAAAGGTGGGCAAAATTCTGCACCTAATCCTATTTTGCTGCTTCTTTCTGCCTTAGGTGCATGCACGACCGTGACTTTGCAAATGTATGCAGACCATAAACAAATACAACTTGAACATGTACAGGTCGATTTGATTTTAAATCCTCAAGGAGAAAGCGTTTCTTCTGACTCTAATCAAATTGAACGTAACATTAAACTGACTGGAAACTTCACAGAAGATCAGCACAAACGTTTATTAAAAGTTGCAGAAAGTTGTCCTGTACATAAATTGTTGACTTCAAATATTTCAATTCAGACTGAAATGACTTTTTGATTTTGCATTGATGCACTTATCTGAATAGACAAGTTTTATCGGTGCTCAGCAATACTGAGATTAAGCTCAACGGTTGCTGAGACAGCTCAGGTTAAAAGACAAAAAAGTTCAATAATTCTCTTAACCTAGCTTTTCTTAACTATACTTTTCTTGATCATGCTTTTCTTGATCACGAGTTATCACTTTTCCAATGACTTCCGATTTGAACGAAATCAGGCAGTTTATCACTATGAAAGACATTATTTTCGTTATCAACAGCAAATCTGGACACTTCGCTCTCATTTTCCGCATGACTTTTTTGATAAAAACTAAACTCTCCCAATACGCCATCAAGAGCAGTCGAGTTTTTAATTTCTGTGGCTAAGGCATGAGAGATAGACTGCGCAGGATGATCTATAAACTCGCAGTCACCTGTAACCGTGTGTCCATTTAAATCCACAAATGAAAATTTCATGCCGATCTCCAATTAAAACCACACTATTCAAAAATATATCATAGAAATATTGAATCAAAAAAATCCCAGCCAAGCTTTTGATTGACTGGGATTACAAACTTTAAGTTTCGCTAAAGTTTATTTTAGGCCGTTAAAGACTGCACAGCTTCAACTACAGCTTCGGTTGTAATACCAAAGAATTTAAATAGATCTTTAGCTGGCGCAGATTCACCATAAGTGGTCATGCCAATCACTTTGCCATCTAAACCGACAAATTTCCACCAGTAATCGACATGTGCTGCTTCTACAGCCACACGAGCACGGATGTTAGAAGGAAGTACAGCTTCACGGTAAGCAGCATCTTGCTTCATAAATTCTTCTGCACATGGCATTGAAACTACACGTACACCCTCAAGTTGAGCATAAGCATTCATTGCCAGTTCAACTTCTGAACCTGTTGCAATAATAATCGCTTTAAGCTCACCTTTTTCCTGAGCCAATACATAGCCACCTTTTGCAGCATTTTGGATTTGCTCATCAGTACGGGTTTGGAATGCCAGATTTTGACGAGACAAGATCAATGCAGATGGACCATCTTTACGCTCTAAAGCAGATTTCCATGCAATTGCCGTTTCAACGGTATCCGCAGGACGCCATGTATTTAGATTTGGAGTAGAACGCAAAGACGCAATTTGCTCTACAGGTTGATGGGTTGGGCCATCTTCACCCAGACCAATTGAATCATGGGTATAAACATGGATCACACGCTGCTTCATCAGTGCAGACATACGCACTGCATTACGTGCATATTCCATAAACATCAAGAACGTTGCAACATAAGGGATGAATCCACCATGCAAGGCAACACCATTAGCAATCGCAGTCATACCAAATTCACGTACACCATAATGTACATAGTTCCCTGCTGGATTGTCCTGAACACCCACACAACCTTTCCACAACGTCAGGTTTGAACCTGCAAGGTCAGCAGAACCGCCCAATAATTCAGGTAATAACGGCCCAAATGCCTGTAAAGTATTTTGGCTGGCTTTACGAGTTGCAATAGTTTCAGCTTTAGCATTGGTTTGTGCAATAAAAGCATCTGCTTGAGCCGCAAAATCAGCAGGTAAATCACCAGAAATACGGCGCAAAAGTTCAGCTGCTTCAGTTGGATATTTTTCTTGATACGCTGCAAAAACTTTATCCCAAGCTGATTCAACTTGTTGGCCTTTGGCTTTGGCATCCCAATGCTCATAAATGTCAGTTGGAATGACGAAAGCTTCATCTTCCCAACCTAACACTTCACGAGTAAGCTTGATTTCATCTGCACCGAGTGGCGCACCATGACTATCTTCTTTACCTTGTTTATTTGGAGAACCTAAACCAATAATTGTTTTGCAGATAATAATGGTTGGTTTAGACGTTTCAGCTTGCGCTTCAATCGTTGCTTGGCGAATCGCGTCTGAATTATGACCATCAACACGTAACACTTGCCAGCCATAAGATTTGAAGCGTTGTTCTGTATCATCACTGAACCAGCCTTCTACTTCACCATCAATCGAAATACCATTGTCATCATAGTAAGCAATCAACTTACCCAGACCCAAAGTTCCTGCCAGTGAACACGCTTCATGGGAAACACCTTCCATTAAGCAACCATCACCAAGGAAACAATAAGTAAAATGATCAACTACAGTTAAATCAGCTTTGTTAAATTGTGCAGCAAGCGTTTTTTCAGCTAAGGCAAAACCTACAGCATTGGCAATCCCCTGACCTAAAGGACCTGTTGTAGTTTCAATACCTGGTGCATAACCTAATTCTGGATGGCCTGGCGTTTTAGAGTGTAATTGACGAAATTGCTTGATATCTTCAATTGAAACATCATAGCCCGTTAAATGTAGCAATGCATATTGCAACATTGAACCATGACCATTTGACAATACAAAACGGTCGCGGTTCGCCCATTGAGGATTGGCTGGATTATGGTTTAAAAACTCGCGCCAAACGACGTCTGCAATGTCTGCCATACCCATTGGCGCACCAGGATGGCCTGAGTTTGCCTGTTGTACAGCATCCATAGCCAATACACGAATTGCGTTTGCAATACGACGTTCGTTTAAAGGGGTCGTCATAGGTCAGCGTCCAAATAAATCGATAGAATATAAAAGATGTGCATGAATCGAGATTCAAAAACAGGCTATATTGTCTTAAAAAAACAGGCACGGGTAAAGCCTATGTCGTGATTTTCCGTACTTTTAAATGGTCATTTTGATTGAATTGTGGTGAATCTTGTAGCGATACACAGGTTTTAATTTTTGTATTTTTTAAACGCATACGAAATAGATTATTTTTAAATCCACCAAATTCAAGTATAAATAAAATAAAATCAATGAGTTAAATTTATTTAAAACCCTATCAAGTTGATTAAAAATCGTTCATTTTCCGTATTAACTTTCAAGAAAATCATGCACCTTTTAAAAAAAGAATTTTAATCAACTATTTAAAAAAAGAATGAATCACATTCAACTAAAAGCTCAGATGAGTAATTAGACTTCTTTCATCATTGTTTAAGCCCTCTTTACTTTTCTCCCATAGCGAGAAATAAAAGAGACATACGAAAGAAATTTATTCGTTAAAAAATAGTAAACTCTTTGTCTTCGAAGCTAGAAATAACGAGTAAACTGATAATTTTTTTGAATCAAAACAAAAACTATCTTAAAAATCAGAAACTAAATTTTAAAGCACTGTCCAGAATCAATCACAACTGATCATTTTATATAGCCTATATAAGTTTTACTCATACACATATCAGATAAAACAAGGCAAAAATGAAATTAATTCACGCAATTTAGTCAGGTTAAGCTAGTCCTAAAGGGCAAGTCGATGTAACATATTATGTCTTTAAAAATTACTGTGATAGGACTTTCATGCGCGAGTATGCTGTTTTTACTTCGGAATCTGTAAGCGAAGGCCATCCAGATAAAATGGCTGACCAAATTAGTGATGCGATTCTGGATGCGATCTTAAGAGAAGACCCATATGCACGGGTTGCTTGTGAAACATTAGTAAAAACAGGCGCTGTGGTTCTTGCTGGTGAAATCACTACAACAGCCAATGTAGATTTCGAAGCCATTGTACGTCAAACCGTAAATGGTATTGGCTATCATCATTCTGACCTTGGCTTTGACGGTTCAACCTGTGCTGTGATCAACATGATTGGTAAGCAGTCTCCTGAAATTGCGCAAGGTGTAGATCGTCAAAAGCCTGAAGATCAAGGTGCAGGTGATCAGGGTCTGATGTTTGGCTATGCCAGCCGTGAAACTGATGTACTTATGCCAGCGCCTATTTCCTATGCGCATCGTTTAATGGAACGTCAGGCTGAATTACGTCGTTCAGGTGTGTTGCCATGGTTACGTCCAGATGCAAAAAGTCAGGTGACTTTTGCTTATGAAAATGGTCGACCTGTACGTCTGGATGCAGTGGTTCTTTCGACTCAACATGATCCTGAAATTTCTCAAACTCAGCTTAAAGAAGCTGTGATTGAAGAAATTGTCAAACCTGTGATTCCAGCAGGCATGTTCCATGCAGGTACCAAATTCCATATTAATCCTACAGGTATGTTTGTGATTGGCGGTCCAGTTGGGGATTGTGGACTTACAGGCCGTAAAATTATTGTGGATACTTACGGCGGTATGGCACGTCATGGTGGCGGTGCGTTCTCTGGTAAAGATCCATCAAAAGTTGACCGCTCTGCTGCTTATGCAGGTCGTTACGTGGCAAAGAATATCGTTGCAGCAGGCTTAGCAGATAAGTGTGAAATTCAGGTAAGTTATGCTATTGGTGTTGCGGAGCCTACTTCAATTTCAATCAATACCTTTAATACTGCAAAAGTCGATGATGAGCTGATTATTGCTTTAGTACGTGAACATTTTGATCTGCGCCCATTTGGTATTACGCGTATGTTGAATTTGTTACAACCGATGTATAAGCAAACTGCTGCTTATGGTCACTTTGGCCGTGAAGGCACAGATCATGCATTTACTTGGGAAAAGACAGATAAAGTTGACGTTCTTAAGGATGCTGCTGGTCTATAAAGACTCGCTCTATATTTTAAACAAGCCCGCATTTGCGGGCTTGTTTTTATGAGAACCGATCGAAATAGTTAATCTAAAAAAATTAGTATAGCTCCCTAAATACTGGACTGTTAATTGGTTTTTTTATCATTAGAGTTTAAAACATCCAGTATCGATTTTTGTTCTGGCGTATCAGTTTCATGTGTCTGAATATAAAACTGCACTGATTTAAATACCATCACAACAGCGAAACACCCCACAATACAAAAAATCCACCACCCGTATGGGCTGCGAATGTGTTGTGAACCACAATACGGACATTCTTTATCTGTCGATGCAACGACTTTGTTACAACATGCACAGTTATATTGGTATAGCATAGTTAAACCCTCCCGCAGACCTCTAAACTTGTTTTTCTATTCTGTTCAGCGACAGCTAAATCATTTTAGGCCTTATATTTTTATACTATGTGAAACAGAACAGGATTTCAACGAAACCCAAAAATAATAAATTTATTAATTATCAATAATATAAAAGAAATACTACTTACAAGATTACATAAAAAATAGAATTATCCACAAAAAAATTGTTAAAATTTATTAATAATTCCTCAGAAGTTGATCATTATGACCCAATTGATTAATAAAGGTGGCTTTCGTGAACGGGCTAATCGTAGTCGGAAATATAAAGAATCCGAAAACGAAAAAACCATCCTGGCTTCAAATAAATATCAGCCTAGTGTAAAAGCCGAGTCAAGCCATGTTGAATCCACAATTGACACGCCATCCGAAGCTCAGAAAAATCTAGGCACAGACGAATAGATCTTTTATATCTTAATACATCATGTTTTTTATTAAAAAAATAATCATAAAAGCTTTGAATGAATCGATATAAAGCGTCTGCATATTTTGACTTAAGCTCATCATGAATCATGAAAAAATAGAGTTAAGTCATGTCAAAACAAATACGATTTAATGCTTTTGAAATGAATTGTATCGCCCATCAATCTCCTGGTTTATGGCGTCACCCACAAGATCGTTCTCGTGAATACAAAGATCTTGAATATTGGATAGATTTGGCAAAAATCCTAGAAAAAGGCATTTTTGATGGTGTCTTTCTGGCGGATGTACTCGGCATTTATGATGTTTATCAGCAAAGTGCAGAACATGCTTTGACAGGTGCAGTGCAAGTTCCTGTCAATGATCCATTGCAAGTCGTACCTGTGATGGCTGCTGTGACAAAACATTTGGGATTTGGAGTGACAACCTCTATTTCATTTGAACATCCCTATCCTTTTGCACGACGCATGAGTACGCTGGATCACTTAAGCAAAGGGCGTGTCGGCTGGAATATCGTGACTTCATATCTGGCAAGTGGCTCTAAAAATTTAGGTCTATCCAATCAAGTCAGTCATGATGAACGATATGATATTGCAGATGAATATCTGGAAGTCTTATACAAACTTTGGGAAGGCTCTTGGGAAAATGATGCCGTTGTTGCAGATAAAAAATCGGAAGTCTTTGCAGATTTTAAAAAAGTGCATTCGATTCAGCACAAAGGCAAATATTTTGAGGTTCCTGGTATTCATATTTGTCAACCCTCGCCTCAACGCACACCCGTTTTATATCAAGCAGGAGCTTCTGGACGCGGACAGACATTTGCCAGTCAAAATGCAGAATGTATTTTCATAGCTGCACCATCCAAGGTAGCGACTAAAAGTATTGTTCAAAGTATTCGCCACAAATTGGTTGAAAATGGTCGTGATCCTTATTCAGCAAAAATTTATGCGTTACTTTCGATTGTCACCGATGAAACTGATGAGAAAGCTCAACACAAATTTAGAGAATATCAGTCCTATGCAAGCTACGATGGTGCTTTAACTTTGTTGTCTGGCTGGTCGGGTGTTGATTTTTCTCAGTATCAATCTAAAGATAAAGTTGAATATATCCAGACAGATGCGATTCAATCACTGCTTGATTCTTATGTCAATGCAGATCCAAACCGTATCTGGACCATAGAAGAAATTGCCAATTGGATTGGCGTCGGTGGTAATGGACCAGTTTTAGTCGGTTCTGCTCAAACTGTAGCTGATGAATTACAGCAATGGGTTGAAGATACCGATATTGATGGCTTTAATCTGGCCTATATTTTAGCGCATCAAAGTTTTCAGGACGTGGTTGATTTTATCGTGCCAGAATTGCAAAAACGCGGAGTTTATCCAAAGCAGTACAGTGAAGGCACATTAAGAGAAAAGTTATTTCAAAAAAATGCTCATTTACCAGACTGGCATCGTGGAGCAGCTTATCGCAAAACCACACTATCACCTTTCAGGGCAGCAGTTTAGAATCGGCATTTAAGCCACAAAAAAGCCGAATCACATGATTCGGCTTTTGCATATAATCATTTCACATCAAACTTATTTTAATCTTTATCTTTGTGTTCGATTTTCTTCACTTCTGGTGTCACTTCACGCGCCTCACCATCGATTACGCTTGAATCACGATACTGACCGCCTGACTGTTGATTTTGCATATCCTGCATTTGACGCATCATATCAGCAAAAGGATTTTGTCCCGCTTGACCACCAGCACTTCCCATCATGCCGCCCATCATTTTATCCATCATGGCTTGTTGACGTTTTGCCATGGTTTTCATTAAGGCATTTTGGAAAGCTTTTTGTACAGCAGGAATCAAAATCAAAACAGCTAAAATATCAGAGATAATCCCCGGTAACATCAGCAGAAAACCAGCCATTGCCATGGCAAGTTTTTTGCTCACTGCGGGATCTGTTCCAAGTTGTCCTGTCATTTGCATTTGCTGCAACTGTGGCATAATCCCAGAAGTACTGGAACGCAACATGTTTAGCCCGATAAAGAATGCGATAATAAACCAGAAAAAAACATACCAACCGCTCACAAATTGGGCAATACCAATCCATACAGCAATTTCGAGAATCGCGCCAAAAACAACAATCAATAATAAGTTCATGTAAAACGTATCTATCTCAAAAATAAATGTTTGCAGCAGTATTAAACACTGATCTCAACTGAATCAAGATTTTTTAATGCTGTTATGTAACAATATGGGCAATCTTTTATTTTTAAAGTCTGTTATGCCATTAATTATAGGAATTGATCCGGGTTCGCGCCTTACAGGTTATGGCATCATTGAAAAAGATGGCGGTCAATTACGTTTTATTGACGCTGGAACCATACGTACGGAAAGTCAGGACATGCCTGAACGCTTAAAACGGATTTTTGCAGGGGTTGAACGGATTGTAAAATTTCATGGCCCGACCGAAGCCGCAGTCGAACAGGTGTTTATGGCACAAAATCCTGATTCTGCTCTTAAATTAGGTCAAGCACGTGGTGCAGCCATTGCGGCTTTGGTGAATCTGGATTTACAAGTGGCTGAATATACCGCACGACAAATTAAACAATCTGTAGTCGGTTATGGTGCAGCAGATAAAGAGCAAGTCCAGATGATGGTGATGCGGATTTTAAGCTTAACGATCAAACCTCAGGCCGATGCTGCCGATGCGCTGGCCGCTGCTATTTGCCACGCCCATGTATCTGGAAGCATGAGCAAAATGGCAGTTTTAAATGCTCTGGGTGGCATGGCACGTGGACGTAGTCGGTATAACAGTAGAAGGCGCTAAGTTCAATTAAACATTCACAAGCTGATAAATTGCCTCTGACATGTGCTGTGCCTGAATTCCTCTTTGACCCTTTTCAGCCAACAAATCACCTGCTTTTCCATGTAAAGTGACAATGTCTGAAAGTGCAATATCTGCATGAAACTGCGCTTTTAGACTTGCCACCATGCCTGCCAATACATCACCCATCCCGCCTGTACCCATCCCTGCATTACCAGTGGAGCAAACAAATAATATGTTATTTTCCAAAATCAAACTGCCAGAGCCTTTCAGTACCCAATTGCCCTGATATTTCTGTTGTAGTTGATCAATTGCCGCCACCCGATCTTGTTCAACTTTTTGAACAGTCATATTCAGTAATCGTGCTGCTTCAACCGAATGCGGCGTTAAATACATATTCTTAGACAAATGAATATTTTCTTGTTTTGCCAAAAACCAAAGCGCATCAGCATCTAATACAATTTCAACCTGAGTTTGGCTTTTCAAGATTTCAAACCACCGCTTAAAAATCTGTGCTGACTTATCATCTCGCCCCAAGCCCATTCCAAAACAAACGGCATCGATCTGACGAAGTAATGCTTCAATTTTTTCCTGATCAAATTGATCAATATCTTGCACCATAATATTTGGAGCACGTGACAATATGGCTGAATGATGGGATGCATCACAAATTACAGTGACTTTGCCGGCACCTGCATGAAAAGCCGCTTCTGCCGCCATGATCACAGCTCCGCCCATATTGGCATGACCACCCACCACTAACACATGCCCATAGCTTCCCTTATGACCAAAAGCCTGACGTTTGGGTAACTGAATATGTGAAGATGTAAGATAAGCCACTGGCTGTAATTCCTCATCACATGGAATCAATGAAATAACTTCTAGTTGCCCCACATATTCTTTGGCTTGTCCTGTCACCAGTCCTACTTTTATTGCCAAAGCCGTAAAAGTAATATCGGCTTTGATTGCGACTGGTAAGACTTGACCCGTATTAGCATGTAATCCACTCGGCACATCGATGGCAACTTTTAAACCAGATAAGTGGTTAAAATGCTGAAGAATATCTTGCCAGTTTTGATCTAGCTTACGATTTAAACCGATTCCAAATAACGCATCAATATGACAATCAAATTGATCTGGAACTGCAAAATTTGGCTCAATCTGTATTTTATGAAGCTGCGCGTAAAGAATCGCTTGCTTTAAATCTGAAGAATCACCTGTTGGTGCTGCAAATATTTGAACGTCATATCCTTTTTGAGACAAATAAGCAGCGGTATAGTAACCATCCCCTGCATTATTTCCCGAGCCACACCAGACTGCAATTTTTTTAATACTTAGGCTATTTTGTAGAATATATAAATCCAATCGTTCAACAATCGTCCATGCCACTTGCTGCATGAGGCCTAAAGAAGAATTGTGCTGTGCAAACCAACGCTTTTCCCATGCTTGAATACTTTCACGATTATAAACAGGGCTATGGTAAACTGTGCTTCGCATTGTTCTTCTTCCTCATTATTCTTGGCATATGTCATCTATTTCTTCAGCAGCTTTTATTCCTGTTCTTCAACATGATGCCATTGCGCTTAAACAATGGATCAAACAACAGGCTTTGGCACTGGGTTTTGCTGATTGTGTCATTGCCAAACCAGATGCTCAAGCACAAATGCCGCGTTTTGAGGAATATTTAAAACGTGGCTACCATGCAGATATGCACTATTTAGAGGAAAATTTGGAAAAACGTGCAGATCCAAAATTGCTCGTTCCAGGAACAAAAAGCATCATTTGTGTGCGCATGAATTATCTGGTAGAAACACCAAAACCGCGCTATGTACCAGATGTACCCAACTCAGCCATTATCGCGCGTTATGCACGAGGACGCGATTACCATAAAGTGATGCGTGGCCGTTTAAAAACTCTTGCCTCAAAAATTAAAGAAAAAGTTGGGGAATTTGAATCACGTCCTTTTGCAGACTCTGCCCCGATCTTCGAAAAGTCACTGGCTGAAAGCGCAGGAATGGGTTGGACAGGTAAACATACCCTGCTTATTCACAAGAAATCAGGTTCTTTTTTTGTGTTAGGTGAATTATTTACCTCACTCGATTTGCCTTTTGATGAACCTGCTACAGCACATTGTGGTTCTTGCAGTGCTTGTATTGATATCTGTCCGACTCAAGCGATTGTTGAACCTTATATGCTGGATGCACGTAAATGTATCGCCTACCTAACCATTGAATATAAAGGAATTATTCCAGAAGAATTGCGTAGTGGAATTGGCAATCGAGTGTTTGGTTGCGATGATTGTCAATTGATTTGTCCATGGAACAGCTTTGCAAAGAAAGCCACGATTCCTGATTTTAATCCACGACATGGTTTAGACGATATTTCTTTATTAGAAATTTGGCAGTGGGATGAGGCTACTTTTTTAAATAATACCGAAGGCAGCCCAATTCGTCGTACAGGCTATCAATCATTTAAACGCAATATTGCGATTGGTCTAGGTAATGCGCCTTATTCTGGATTAATTGTAGATCAACTTTTGCAAGCCAAATCACAGCATGACGAAGTGGTCAATGTACATGTGGACTGGGCAATTGAACAACAATTAATAAAGCAACGCACAAGTCAGTAAAAATGATGTTTTTTGCCCTATAGGTTTGGCATGAATTCTGTATGATAAGTTGCTAGTAAATGCAATCATCATGGATTATGACAATGACCTTACGTAATGATTGGACTCGTAATGAAATCCAAGCACTTTATGATCAGCCATTTTTAGATCTGGTTTTTCAGGCGCAACAAGTGCACCGTCAATATTTTTCTGCCAATACGATTCAGGTCAGTACCCTATTATCCATCAAAACAGGCAAATGCCCCGAAGATTGCAAATATTGTTCGCAATCGGCACGCTACGATTCAAAATTAGAAGCAGAAAAACGTATTGCCGTTGAAAAAGTCATTTCTGAAGCAAAAGCAGCCAAAGAATCAGGTTCGTCACGTTTTTGTATGGGTGCTGCTTGGCGCAATCCCCATGAACGCGATATGCCTTATGTACTGGAAATGGTACGCGAAGTCAAAGCTCTCGGAATGGAAACCTGCATGACGCTTGGAATGCTTAATCAATCACAAGCTGAACGTTTATATGATGCGGGGCTAGATTACTATAATCACAATCTGGACACTTCGCGCGAATATTATAGCAATATCATTAGTACCCGTACCTTTGATGACCGTTTAAATACTCTGGATCATGTGCGTAATGCGGGGTTGAAAGTCTGTAGTGGCGGTATTGTTGGTTTAGGTGAGGATAAGCAAGATCGTATTGGATTATTGTACGAGCTTGCAACTTTACCTATTCACCCTGAATCTGTGCCTATTAATATGCTAGTACCGATTGAAGGAACACCACTGGCTGATGTAGAAAAACTAGAAGTGACTGAATGGATTCGTACGATTGCAGTTGCGCGTATTATTATGCCGCAAAGTTATATCCGACTTTCTGCAGGTCGCGAATCACTGAGCGATTCAGATCAGGCACTGGCATTTATGGCTGGCGCAAATTCTTTATTCTCTGGTGATAAATTACTCACCACCCCAAATGCGGGTGAAGGCAGAGATCAACAGCTTTTCGCAAAATTAGGATTAGTTGCTGAAAAACCAAAAGTTTCCGTTCGAGAAATGGCTATCGATGCCATGAGTGCATAACAACAAAGTCTCATATTATTTAAACCCTCTGAAGAAAGAGGGTTTTTTACGATGTCACTAAAATGCCATATTGAGCAGTGAGATACATACCTTCACGAATCAAATCTTCCCCTGCTGCATGTTTTACAGTGAGTTGCTGCGTAAGGACGTCGAAACTCAATGAATCAAAAATATCCTGATGTTGCATCAACCATATAATGGTTTGATCGAGTTGATTGGTAACGATGTGCTGATCACGATTTGAAGTATTCGACATATCTACGCTCAGTTTGCTTTTTTATAAAAATTAACGATTAAAATAATAATGTTACATGGATATTAGACATCTTAGATTAGCATTTGAAGTGCAACACCATGTTGTTGCCATAATAGCTGACTCGGACTTTTAAAACCGAGTCTTTTTCTTGGACGATGATTCAAACGCTGAGTGATTTCTGAGATATATTCATCCGTATAGGTATTTAAATGACTGCCTTTTTTAATATATTGCCTGATTAGACCATTTGTATTTTCATTCGTGCCTCTTTGCCAAGCACTATAAGGATCAGCGAAATACCAGTCTATTTCTAATTCTTGAGCAGCATACTTATGCAGGCTGAACTCCTTACCATTATCTGCGGTAATCGTTTTAAGCTGATCTTTAATCGGCTCAAGAAGGCTGATGGTTGTTTGGCAAATTTCTTCTGCCTTGCGTGAGCTACACTTTTTCAGCCATAAATAACCTGTCTTACGATCTACAATAGAGACCAATGATTGCTGATGGTTCTTACCAACAATCGTATCTATTTCCAGATCACCAAAGCGAGTCCGCTGCTCAATCTCAATAGGTCTGTCATGGATACTTTTACGATTGCTCAACTGACCACGGGTTTCAGGGGAACCGTATTTCTTCTTCCTTTGATTTCTGAAACGTAGGTTATGAAAGAGTGTACCGCCATTGTTTTTATCCTGACGTATAAAGCGATAAATTGAATGCAAGCTGACTGGAACACGAGAAGCAATCTGTTCAGGACTCCATTGAAGATCAAGATAAGAGATGACATCTGCCCACATTTCACAAGGGATTCTTTTAGGATTGGGGCAATGTCGTCTTCGAGCTACTTTATTGGCATGTTTAGCGAAATAGCCATTTCTAGCACGATTACGTTTGATTTCCCGAGAAATGGTTGAAGGTGAACGATTCAGTCTCCAAGCGATATAACGTTTGGAAAAACCTTCACGTAACAATGTATAAATCTGATATCTTTCTTCTTGGGTAAGATGAGTATAGTTCATGATGCAACTTTGACTTTGGTCGGTCGGAAGCAAAATGCTAACTCATCTTGCTTCTTTCCAATAATTTAATCTCTGTTGCACTTCATTTGAGAATCTAAGCATTAAAAAACCACTTAGGATTCGTACACCTAAGTGGTTGATTTATTTGGTGGGCCCACCGTGACTCGAACACGGGACCAATGGATTATGAGTCCACTGCTCTAACCGACTGAGCTATAGGCCCAAATAATGTAAAATATTGAATAATCAATGATTTTAAGCGAATCAGACATTATCTAAGTTGACCATCAAATACAAGTGCTTTTTAATTTATAAAACTATAAAGCACCTTGATTTTACCCGAGTGATTCTATCCGATATGGATCATTATAGTAAAGTTAAGATACTGATTTTTTGATCATTAAAGATTCAATTAGAACCATGCGGTAGCCTTATAAACATATGATATTTACATTCACTCATCATCCCAATCGATAAATAAAATAATAATTATTATCAAGTACTTGTGTTTCTTTTTTTTACAAATATGCAGCTATACTCTGCTATTTATTTATTCGATCTTCTATAAGAATGTAAAAAGAAATAATGAAATACAGAATTTCTGATTGAGCTTTTAAATAAATACACCCTAATTTATCCCATCAAAATATATTTATATATATTAAATTCAAAAAGTTGAGGAACAAACCCATGTCAAATGTAGAATTTACAGATATTGCTACTTTACGTCAAAGAGCACGTCAACATGTTGAAGAAGGTGCTGTAACAGAAGGTTATTCAGCAGATCGCGAAGAAATTCTGAAATTACTCAATGAAGCACTCGCAACTGAACTGATTTGCGTTTTACGCTATAAACGCCATTATTTTATGGCTCAAGGCGTCAAAGCCTCGGTTGCTGCTTCTGAGTTTTTAGAGCATGCAAATCAGGAAGCCACTCATGCGGACAATCTGGCAGAGCGAATTGTACAGCTAGGTGGTGAACCCAACTTTAATCCAAGAGGTTTGGAAGAACGTTCACATGCCGAATACGTGGAAGGTAAAACCCTTAAAGAAATGGTGACTGAAGATCTGGTTGCTGAACGTATTGCAATCGACTCTTACCGTGAAATCATTCAATATATTGGCGATAAAGATCCAACTACACGCCGTATTTTGGAAGATATTTTAGCTCAAGAAGAAGAACATGCCGATGATATGGCTGATATTTTAAGTGATCTTTGACAGATAAGCTTATTTAATGATCTCAGTTTAACCAAAATATAGACTTCATCATTGGCTAAACCAAAGCACGTCAGCATTTTATTTGATACGTCGTGCTTTGGTTTTTCATATAGAAATGCTATACATTGGTGAATATTTATAAAATCTATATGCTGATCATTGTTAATTTAGTTTATCAATATATTAAAAATAACTACCGCAAAAATTTTATCTTGTTGATTTAATAAAATATAACATCAGAACTAAATTTTATTTTTCAACAAAACAAGAATAATCAATAAGATACATACTTGAATACGCTTGATAAATACAGATAATAAGAATCACTCTTAACTACTCTTTTTGAACCATTTAAATGCGCAAACATGCTCTCAGTTCAGCGATCTCATTCATTTTATTTTCTGGGCTATCAACATCATTAATGGCAACGACAAATAATACACCTGTAGATGATGCTCACTCAAATGTACTCCCGATTATTTCCTTAAAAGCAAATGCAAAAGATGCTCAAACTGTAGCGACTCATGCGACTTCGGCCTTAAAGTCAGATGCTCCACTTTTCGAGACTGCACAATCTGTAAGTGTAATCACACGTGAGCAATTAGATCAAAAACAGGCGACGACTCTTGCTGATGCAATCAATGGTGTCGCAGGTGTGAGCGCAGGTTATCTTGGTCGCCGCGGTTGGGATGATTTCTTTATTCGAGGTCAAAACTCATCTGATCAAATTTTTATTGATGGTCTAAAACAAAGTCAATCTGCATCCGAAGGTGTCGCTGTGGAACTTTCGGGCATGGATCAGATTCAAATTATTAAAGGTCCTGCCTCTGTAAATTTTGGTTTGGTACAACCCGGCGGTATGATGAATTTAGTCACTAAGCGTCCGCAAGCGCAAAACTTTGCAAATACAGCATTGACCTATGGTAGTTATGATCTAAAACAAGCAACTTTTGATATGAACTATGCGCCAAATCAAACAGAAAAAGGGGCTTTTCGTCTGACAGGTCGTATTGCCGATCAGGATGATCCAACGGATTACGTCTATTTTAAAAATTTCTATATCTCCCCTTCATATCATTTTGATTTAGGAGATAAAGCTGATTTATCGGTTATTGCAAGCTATCAGCATCGCAAATATATGCGTCAACAAGGCATCCCTGTCATTGGAACATTAAAATATAATCCAAATGGCCCAATCGACCGTGATTTATATATTGGTGAACCCGAATTTGGAGGTTATGAGGGAGATGTTTATCGTACCGGATGGACGTATAACTACAATTTTGATAATGGCTGGAAGTTTACTCAAAATGCCGCCATCCAAAAATTACAATCGACTGGCCGAGTTGTTTTTACTCAAACAGGCTCCTCATTTTGGGCGGCAAACACGCCTGCCTATACAATTCTAAATCGTAGCAATAATGGTCGTTATCAAACTCACGATATTACCACCTATTCGATTGATAATAGTATTCAACGCAGTTTTAATTTATTAAACATGGTTCATGATCTGAATATTGGTATAGATGCCATGCAGACCAAAGATGATTATGTCAATGATCGGTATACCACGGGTAATCTTAATATATATCAACCTATTTATAGCCAGACCGTAAGCTATGTCAAGAACAACAGTACTCAAGATATTAATCGTTTACGTTATACAGGCTTGTATATGCGGGATCGCATCAACCTTACTGATAAAATCATTTTAACTTTGGCGGGTCGTCAAGACTGGGCTCAAGCTTCTACTCAAAATGTCTCTAAAAATGGTATTGCCAATAAATTAGAGCAAATCCCGAATTCTGATCAAAAATTTACGGGTAATGCTGGTTTGCTCTATAACATAAACGACATGATTGCTCCATATGCCAGCTATGCAACTTCATTTTTACCCAATACTCGAACGGATGTATCAGGTAATATTCTTGCCCCAGAAACAGGAAAGCAGCTTGAGTTCGGTCTAAAGTTACAAAGTCTGAATCAACGTATTCAGGGCAGTATTGCCCTATACGATTTACGTCGCCAAAATGTCGCCACGATAGATCCTAATAATTCAGGCGCTTATGTTTTGAATGGTGAACAGCAAACACGTGGTATAGAAGCGGAAATTAATGCTTATTTATTAGATCGTTTGAAACTATCCGCAAGTTATAGCCATCTTTTTGATGCCAAAATTACAAAAGATACCGTTCTAAGTAATATTGGTTTAGGCTTGAATAACGTTCCGCAGAATACCTATAGTCTGTCCTCTCGCTATTATCTGACTGAAAATGATTTTGGTTGGTATGTGGGTGGTGCCATTCGTGGTGAAAGCTCAAAGTCATATAATGGTCTGGATGTACACACTCCATCGTATATACTTTACGATGCAGAAACTGGTTATGAAGCGGTATATTGGGGAGCACAACTGTCTATCAAAAATTTATTTGATAAAGATTATTATGCAGGATTGCTCAATAGCAATATGGTTACGCTTGGAAACCCACGACAAATTAATTTTACGGTGAAATTTAAATATTAAAGTCTTGAATTCAACGTTCTAATTATTCAGATTTTATTATTTCGACTTTATATTTTAAGGCGCTACATACACCTTATTTATTTTTTTTAACGATTAAAAAAGGCGCATATATGCGCCATTTTTCCTTGTAACCATAGAATATGAATTAGGATATTCTAACGTTGCTGTTGATTAAATCGCTTTTGCTGGTCTTTTTGCTGATTTGGGTTTTGCTGTTCTTGCTGACGTTGTTTGTCAGACTGTTGGTTATGCTGAGGTTGCTTAGACGGATTCGACTGTTGATCTTGTGACTGACCTTGTTGACGTTGATTAGACATAACAATGTTCCTCTTTTTCATTTTTAAATCACCTTAGTCATTTAAAATTAAGCTCAAACCTAAGATGTCCGTTCATGCTAGACCATAAGTTACGTTTACAATAATTCGGTATGTAAGATTATTTAATCTTATGTAAGATCAAAAATATGATTTTTTTTGTCTTTTTTTTAAACAAGAATAGTTTAGCTTCTATTTCCACATTTCAATGAGAAAATAACTCACCTAATGTCACGGATCCTTACTTAAACTTACGCCTTAGTTTTCCTAAAATTTTATACAAGCGTATAAAAATATCTTTTTACTTCTTGTTTTTTCATTAAAGCTGCCTAAACTATGCCGATCTTTAGAGGATGTTCATCATGAAAAAGCAACTTGCTAAGTCTATTTTCAAACTTTCTGGCTGGTCATATCACATCGAACCCAATATTTTGGAAAACAAACAAGTGCTTATTGGCTTTGAGCACACCTCTAATATGGATGCCGTACTATCACTGGCGTTGTTTGAGATTTTGGATATTAAAATTCATACGCTGATTAAGAAAGAGCTTTTTAAAGGGCCGTTGAAACCCCTATTAGAAAAAATAGGAGGGATTCCCGTTGATCGTAAAGCCAGTAAAGATATCGTCTCACAAATGGTTGAGTTATTTGAAACGCATGAAAGCTTCAATCTGGTGATTGCTCCAGAAGGAACCCGTGCAAAAAATGGCGAAGCACGTAAACCTATTCGTACAGGTTTTTGGCATATTGCAAAAGCCGCCAATGTTCCAATCGTGATGATGTATGCCAATGCGAAAACCAAACAAGGTGGCATTTTAGGCAAAATTTATCCTTCCGATCTCAATCAGGATTTGCAAACCATCCAACGACTTTATAAAGAAAAAGTTGGGTTAGATGTATGTATTCCAGAATCTAAACAATAACGTTTGTTGATTTTTCAAAAGCCAACCTCTTCCTCCTAAAAATAGGCTTATGGTAGAATCTGCACAATTTGATCGGGTACTCTCCCCCATCCTTAAGGAGCATATTGCAACATGGCAGGTCATTCCAAATGGGCAAACACCAAGCATCGTAAAGCAAAACAAGATGCCAGCCGTGCTAAAGTTTTTACCAAATATATTCGTGAAATTGTCACCGCAGCAAAATTGGGTGGCGCTGAAGCAGCAAGTAACCCGCGTTTACGTGCTGTAGTTGAAAAAGCATTGTCGGTAAATATGACCCGCGATGCCATTAATCGTGCGATTCAGCGTGGTGCTGGCGGTGAAGATAATGATGATCTCAATGAAGTCACCTATGAAGGATATGGCGTCGGCGGTGTTGCGGTTTTAGTTGAAACCATGACAGATAACCTGAATCGTACTGTACCTGATGTTCGCCATTGCTTTAGCAAAACCAATGGAAACTTAGGCACGAATGGTTCTGTGTCTTATCTATTTACCAAGCGTGGTGAAATCAGCTTTGAAGATGTGTCTTTAGAAGACAAAATCATGGAAGTGGCACTCGAAGCTGGTGCAGATGATATTGAAATTGAAGAAGACGGTATTTTAGTCATTACTTCGCCTGAAAGCTTTGGTGACGTGCAAGATGCATTGACAGCAGCGGGTTTAAAATCTGACAATGCCGAAGTGGTAATGAGTCCATCGACCAAAGCAGAAATTACGGATATCGAGCAAGCAAAACAGATCTTGAAAATGATTGATATGCTTGAAGATCTGGATGATGTGCAAAACGTCTATACCAATGTTGAATTTTCAGACGATGTATTAGCACAACTTGATGCTTAAAATGATCTAAAAAGAACGCGCTTGATGCGCGTTTTTTTATACTTTATTTAAAAGTTTATAGCAGTTAAATACATTATATTCCTTAATCACGAAACTTGAATGAAGTGCCACGACATTGTCAATTTTTCCAATTCTACGCAGCAAAATATCACTATAATCATCCATATTTCGGGCAACCAATTCTAAAATAAAATCAGCACTCTGCCCTGTTACCAAAAATGCATTGGTGACTTCTGGAATATCTTCAATTTCAGTTAAAAATTTATCGAAGGTTTCGGTGTCATGTTTACTTAAAGAAACTTGTAGCAGGATATGCAAAGTAAACCCAAGTTTCGCAAAATTAATATCACGCTTTAGACTACTCATGATATTGGTTTCTATTAAATGCTTAATACGTCGATGTACCGAACTGACTGAAAGACTGATCCGCTCAGAAAGTTCATTTAGATTGACATCTTCATGGGTTAATATTTCAAGAATTTGTTTGTCAAAACGATCGAGTTCCATCGTTACTCCACAAGCTTAATCGTGATATTTGAGTGTATTGGAACTTTTATAATGCTTGAGTTTTTACAGGGTCAAGGGAAAACATCTGTTTACTTGTGACGACTCTTTCACCGATAAGTGAATTCATCTCGCAATTAACTTGTGGTCAATCCTGTCAAAGCTGAGTCGAGACCTTTTGGGCTAGATCTGCGTATCTCCCAATACACAGACCACTCTTCTCAATCCCCATCACACCCTGATCTATAAAGTACCAATATCTGTACGAGATTATTTCCCTAAAATAAGAAAAAACCAAGCTAAATCTAAATTATTTTTCATTAAATATAAATTCTATGTGATTTATTTCCAAATTATGATAATTAATTGATTATAAATATCAGTTTACCGCCTATAATTAATAAAATTTACTTTAAAAACCAAGAGAGAAAGAGCGATCGACTTCTAAAGGAATATTTAGATAATTGCAATAAATTGGAACATGAATGATTTATTTTAGGACTTTTTAATGCCGATTATTCTGAATAAAAAATTTAGAGTTTTCAAAGATTACAGATAGTTATCTTGTTTAATTCTTTTTTTTCATATTGACTAATTTTTTGGATGTTTTTCAACCAAACACAAAAGACTCATTAGTCTGTCTTAATTATTGGCACTATTCTTGTTAGTAAGAACACGAAGCTTTTTTCGATTTCAGCTTTTACCATTATCCTTGGAGTTATCGTGATCAAACTTAATAAATTAGTACTCTGTATGAGTACATTAGGGCTCTCTACAATCTCACTTCCAACATTTGCAGCAGCAAGTGAACAACAAGAGATTCAACAATTACGTGCAGAGGTCGCAGAACTTCGCGCATTAATTCAACAACAGGCGGCAACTCAGAAACAAATCGTGGCAGAGCAAAAAGCACGTCCAGTGGTTGTGGCTTCTGCACCTGCGGTGGTCGTGGCACAAGCTCCTGCCGCACCTGCGCCTGCTAATGCAAAACCAGGTTGGTTCACTCTACCAGATGGCCAAACTCAAGTTAAACTTTATGGTAGCATCCGTGCAGATGCAACTTATGACTTTAAAGGTACCAATGCGGATACCACCAATATCAATAACCCAACCAACAAAGTTCCTTTAAACTCTGCCAATGCGACCGAAGATGCACTGAATGTGACTGCGGCAACGACTCGTTTTGGATTGGATTTCTCTCGTCCAAGTGATATTGGTGAGATCACCGGTAAAATCGAAGCTGACTTTATGGGCTCGTCTGGCACAAACGGAACGGGATCATTACGTGTTCGTCATGCCTATGTCAATGTTGGAAAATGGTTGGCCGGTCAAACCACTTCTCCATTTGTAAACGTCGATACCGCGCCTGAAACAGTCGACTTCAATGGCCCAATGGGCTATGGATCAACACGTACCGTTCAGGTTCGTTATACTCAGCCAATTGATGCCAATCAAAAACTATTACTGGCATTAGAAGGCGGTGATGTGGATAACATTACCACAGGCAATACCACGGTAAATGCAAATGGTGTCACCTCAAGTGGTGGTAATCGTTTCCCTGCATTCACTGCGCGTTATGATTTTAAAACGGCTGATAATAAATTCTTAGCTCAAGCACATGCACTTTTGCATGAAAATCGTATCTCAAGCAATGACAATAACGACGAAGAAAAACTGGGCTGGGGGATTGGTTTAGGCGCAAAATATAAAATTACCGATGTAGATACCGTATTTGCTAACTACTATCATGTTAAGGGTGATAACCGTTATTTACTTTATGGCAACCCTGCTTATGTTGCTTCAAGCAATACGGACGGTAGCTTGAATATTTCAGAAAGTGAGTTTAACTCTGGTTTGATTGGATATTCACGTACATGGAGTCCAAAACTGAGATCAACGATTGCTGCGGGCGGTATTTGGTATAAAGACGACAATGGCTACGCTGATTTTGCTTCACGTGCAGCAACTGCGGCAGCAACACGTGATGGCTTGAATAAAACGTTGTATAACATCATCGTCAATTCATTCTATAGTCCAACCAAAGCGATTGATTTGGGTGTGGAATATACCTATGGTCAACGTAAGATTTTTGAACAGCTTGATCCAAATAAATCAGACGATGGTGATTATTCACGTCTAAACTTGATGGCTAAATATAGCTTCTAAGTTTTATGAGATTAAAAAAAACCACAGATATATTCTGTGGTTTTTTATTACAAAGCTTTATATTTAAGCAATAAAAAAGAGCCGATATCTCGACTCTCCTTTCAAGTACACAGACTTAATGCATCATCTGGATCTTATCTAAAAATAGTTTGGCACGATCATGACGTGCATGTAAATTACCGAAAAATTCGCTGGTCGCACAATCTTCCAGAATTTTACCTTCATCCATAAAAATGACGCGATTCGATACACGTTTGGCAAAGCCCATTTCATGTGTTACACACATCATAGTCATGCCTTCGTTTGCAAGCTGCATCATGACTTCTAAAACTTCACCGACCATTTCAGGGTCAAGCGCAGATGTAGGCTCATCAAACAACATACAAATCGGATCCATCGAAAGACCACGTGCAATCGCGACACGTTGCTGCTGACCACCAGACAACTGTCCTGGAAATTTGTCTTTGTGAGCCAGTAAGCCGACCCGTTCCAGATACTTGATTCCTTTTTCACGTGCTTCTACGGATGAACGCTTGAGCACCTTAACTTGAGCCACAGTTAAATTTTCAAGTACAGTCATGTGGGGAAAGAGTTCAAAATGCTGGAAGACCATTCCGACTTTGGAACGAAATTTGGCAAGATTAGTTTTAGGATCACGTAATGACACGCCATCTACCAAAATATTACCTTCCTGAATCGGTTCCAATGCATTAACTGTTTTAATTAATGTCGATTTTCCAGAACCTGAAGGCCCACAAACCACAACCACTTCACCTTTTTCAATACTGGTAGTGCAATCTGTTAAAACCTGAAAATCACCATACCATTTAGAGATATGTTGGATGTCTATCATTGGCATTTAATATCTCCAATTAGCGAATGATGGCAATTTTCTGCTGTAATCGTTTCACGAGTTGCGAAAGCAAGAACGAACTACAGAAATAAACCAGTGCTACAATAAAATAAAAAGTTGCTTTAGTTTCAGGCCCATAGGTATTCGCCAGTGTATCGGCACGACCTAAAAAGTCAGGGGCGCTGATGACATAAACCAGTGAAATATCCTGAAATAAAATAATCGTTTGTGTCAAAAGTACAGGCAACATATTGCGAAAAGCCTGCGGTAAAACCACGTATTTCATGGATTGACCGTAGGTAAAACCCAATGCATAACCTGCATTCACCTGACCTTTAGAGACAGACTGGATACCCGAACGCACAATTTCTGAGAAGAATGCAGCTTCAAAAATCGCAAACGTTACCACACTGGAAAAAAGTGGACCCCAGTAGGTGTCTGATTGGAAGGCAAACACTTTTGGCAATAGAAAATAGAAGATAAAAATGACCTGAATCAGTGGAATGCCACGAAAAACATCCACATAAAACTTGGCAAAATTACGTGCCACAAAGTTATTGGATAAACGCATCATTGCCAAAGGTGTACCAATCAGGATGCCGCCAATCATCGATAGGACTGTAACCGTCAGGGTAAAAATAAAACCTTCTTTTAATGCATGAATCACATCAGGATTTTGTAATAAACTAAAGTCCATATTACTTCCCTCCTGAACCTAAACCAGGCACAGCCATTCTTTTTTCAATCCATGCCATCACAAATTTAATGCCATAGGTAATGATGAGATAAACAGGTGTAGATAAAATGAGAATCACAATATCCTGAGAAGTCTCTTCACGCATGGTTTTGGTATAAGCAAAGAAGTTCAACACACTTAAGGCATACAGCACCGCTGAGTTCTTAAATACATTCATGGCTTCAGATGTAATTGTTGGCCAAACGATACGATATGCAACAGGTAAAACTACATAGCGATAGCTTTGTCCTGTGGTAAAACCCAGCGCAGACGCCGCATATTTTTGACCACGTGAGACTGTGCTAATACCTGCACGAACATGTTCAGAAACACGCGCGGCTGTATAAAGTCCCAACGCAAAAACACCAATAACAGCAGGATGCGTGTTTAAAATATTTTTCCACCAACCTCCCGCAACGATATCTCCACTGCCTGAACTCAAGCTATCTGGTAAAAACTCAGGAAATACAAAAGCCCAGAAGAAAAGCTGTACGATTAAAGGAATATTACGAAAAATCTCAACATAGCAATTCCCAATAAAAGCTAAAGGCTTATTGGGTAAAGTTCGAATAATGCCGAGTAATGAGCCCAAGAAAAATGCAATCAAAAATGCAGCAAATGATGTCCAAACCATGGTAAATACGCCTGAACCTAACATTTGAAGCCATGTAGGTGCATCGGCGTAAGGAGAATAACTTGCGCTACCTAATGCTTTACAGACAGACTCAGCCCACGCAGCTTTATCCAGTCCATATTCATTCGATTCAGCACAAAATGCAGTCCAGTTTAATGAGCCAACTGACATAGCTGCCCCTTTTATTAAAGTTCAAAAAAGCACAGCTCATGCAGCTAAATTCACTACATGAGCCAACAATTAACCTACCCTTATTTAGAGTTAAAAGTCAGTGCTAAATACCTGCATCTGTAGGATTCGCTTTTAATTTTTTGAACGACTGACTTTGTGGCATGTTCAGATTGGTATTTTTAGGAGGAATCGCAGATTGGAACCATTTTTTATACAAAGCATCCATCTGACCAGATTTCCACATTCCTTTTACAGTACGATCGGCCACCGCCTTAAATTTTGGATCATCTTTTGCAATCATGATGCCATAAGGTTCAGAAGATAGAACTGGCCCTACAATGGCAAACTCTTTTGGATTCGAAGACTTGGCAATAAGTCCTGCAAGAATATTATCATCCATGACAAATGCTGCTGCACGGCCAGAAGCCATCATTGCAAAGGAGTCCGCATGATCTTTACCATAAATGTTTTGCACATTAATTTTTTGACCACGCTCATTCATTTTGATGTATTTATCAGAGGTTGTACCCTGAGTCGTTACCACTGCTTTACCGTTTAAATCAGCAAGACTCTTAATGCCTGAATTAGCTTTAACCGCCATTCGCACTTCTGTTGCATAATAGTTAGTCGAAAAACCAACCTGCTCTTGACGTTGTTTCGAGTTAGTCGTCGTTCCACATTCCATATCAATATTGCCTGATAAAAGTTCAGGAATACGGGTAGATGAAGTAACCGCCTTATACTCTACTTTAAGATTTGGCATCTTAAGATCTTTCTTGATTTCATTGGCAAAGTTATTACAAATATCTACTGCATAACCGACTGGTTTACCGCCAACAACATAAGAAATTGGATCGGAAGATTCACGATGTCCAATCACAATTTTTCCACTTTTTTGAATTTTTGCCAAAGTATCGGCAGCCTGAACCTGTGTTGCTCCTCCGACTGTAAAAACCATAAGTGCTGATACAAGTAATGAGGTTGCTGAATGTTTCATAAAAACTCCTTGATTATAAGTTCTCCTCCTTTGGTATCTATTTGTATTATTCAACGATACTAAAGGATGAGCCTGTTTTTCCTAGTTGCAATTATCAAGCCAACTTTTAATTATTACTTATTATCGATTGATAATAGCTCTTTTTATACGCTTTTGAAAAAAAATGAAAAGGTTAAAAAATTCCTTTTTTGTTATACTTTAGTTTTAGTTATGGTTGTTTTTAGCTTAAGTGTCTTTTTTTTAAACAGTTTATTTAAATCATCTTAAAAAAATACGTCTCAATTGTGCACAAATTTAAAAAAATGCAACATCAATGAGCATTTCAACACAAAAACCAACATCACTGACATCTCTGGAGCAATTTCATCGCCTATAAAATTACGCTACATTTTTGTCAAATTTTAAAAGCACCTATTGTTTAATTCTTTTTATCAATCATCCTTACCTGAATTGTGCGTTTAGAAATATAGACTTTTAATAAACAACTCCATGGCACGTTGACTCTGCATGCTCTCTTTTGTGAAAAGCGCTCTTGAAAACTGAAGATGAATACCATTTATAGATTATGAGCTGATGATCATCACAATATCGTTGATTTATTCATATTTGAAACCATATAGATAGAGTCTCTCACTGCACTGTAAACCGTCTTTACAGTCAGCATTGAGTTTTTTTGCTATACTGTTTTTTTGAATATTTGATGTCTTAAATATTCAATTTATTATGTAGAGAACTAACTTCCTTATGATTCCAAATGCCTGTTGCGAACTTCCACAAACCAAACGAGGTCACGAACGACGTTTGGCACTTTTGCTCAGTGCAACGGAGCTTTTTTTGGAACGTGGTTACGATGCGGTATCTCTGGATGATATTGTCCATCATGCAGGTGGTTCAAAAGCGTCTATTTATAAATATTTTGGTAGTAAAGAAGGTCTTTTTAAGGCCATTTGTGACTACAGACGTGAACTTTTTTTTAAAAATATATGTGTGGCGTTTAATAGTCATGAGGATTTGAGAAGTTATCTCATCCAGACTTTAATTGGGTTTTATCAGAAAATTACCTGTGTAGAAAATGCAGCCTTTATGCGTCTTGTCATTGAACGCTCGCAAAGTGATCCAGAGTTGGCTTTGTATCTTCATGAAAGAGGCCCTGAATACGTTCAAAAAACAATAGCTTGTGCTTTGGCACAAGCGACTCAACAAGGCAAAATCAACTGTTCGTAACCGCTTCATTCTGCAATTATGTATTTTGGTATTTTACGTAATATTGAATGGAAAGTGACGATGGGCGTTCCCATGAAAATTGATGATCAGGAAATTTTGGATCATATCGAATATTGCGTTGATGTTTTTTTAAACGGTCATAGAATCAGCTAATTTCTTTGCATTTTCAATCACGTGTAGTATAGTATTCGATTCTTTTTTCGTTCATTTATCAGCAACTAATTGTTGTTTAACAACAATTATTGTGGAGTAACCATGGCTCTACGGCATTTCTTAACTTTACGTGACTTATCTTCTTCAGAACTTCAACGCATTTTAGCTCGTGCAAGTGAACTAAAACGCTTACAGCATGAGAAACAGATATTTCAGCCTTTTGTTGGTAAAGTTCTAGGAATGATTTTTGAGAAATCAAGTACACGTACCCGTATTTCTTTTGAGGCTGGAATTAATCAATTTGGTGGCAGTGCAATTTTTCTTTCACCACGTGATACCCAATTAGGTCGCGGTGAACCGATTGAAGATTCTGCCCGTGTTATTTCAAGCATGCTTGATATTGTCATGATCCGTACTTTTGGGCATGAAATTGTTGAACAATTTGCTTCGTACTCTAAAGTGCCCGTGATTAATGGCTTAACCGATGATCACCATCCTTGTCAGCTTTTAGCTGATCTACAAACCTATCAAGAACATCGTGGCAGTATTGAAGGTAAAACCGTGGCATGGATTGGTGATGGCAATAATATGTGTAATTCATATATTGAAGCTGCACATATGATGGGCTTTAAACTGAAAATTGCTTCACCTAAAGGCTATGAACCAAAACCTGAATTTTTGTCTGAATTTGCACATTGTGTTGAAGTTTTTGACAATGCAGAAGATGCAGCCGTCAATGCTGATTTGATTGTGACCGATGTGTGGGCAAGTATGGGACAAGAAGAAGAACAAAAGCTACGCGAACAGGCTTTTGCAAACTTTCAAGTCAATGAAAAACTGATGGATATTGCGCATCCAGATTGCTTATTTATGCATTGTTTACCCGCGCATCGTGGCGAAGAAATCTCTGAACATATGCTAGATCACAAAAATTCTGTGGTTTGGGATGAAGCTGAAAATCGCCTACATGCGCAAAAGGCATTGATGGAATTCTTGCTAAACGAACAATCAAAATAAGATGTTTGATGTAAAAAAACGCTGTTTTAAAACAGCGTTTTTTTATGTTTAAAATTAAAAACAATTATCGGATCAAGCCTTGTGGCTGCAAAATAATTAAGCTCGCGCCAATTAAAACCACGATGCCACCCAACAAATCCCAGCGCGTTAATGCAACCTGATCAACAAAACGCAACCACATCAGCGCTGTGAAAATATAGATTCCACCATAAGCAGCATAAATGCGACCTGAAGCAGCTGGATGCAAGGTTAAAAGCCATACAAAAAATGCAAGGCTAACTATGGTAGGAATCCATAACCATGTACTTTTCCCCTCTTTTAAAATTAAGTAGGGAAAATAGCAGCCCAATATTTCAGCAATAGCAGTGATTAAAAATAACCCGAATACACTGAGTATTCGGGTGATTGAGAAATCTTCTAGCATCGATTAAGCAGGTTCAGCGGTTTGGTCTTCAAACACAGAAAGCTGTAGTCCAACTTCTTTACCATCTTCTTTTTTCACAGAAACAGCGACATTGCCGCCATGATCAGCCAGCTCACCAAATAAAATCATCTCAGCAAGCGGCTTTTTCAAATGTTCCTGAATTAGACGCTGCATCGGACGTGCTCCCATTTGACGGTCATAACCATTGGCGGCTAACCAATCACGAGCAGATTGATCAACTTCAAGCACTACTTTTTTATCATCCAGTTGTGCTTGTAGCTCGGTCAAGAACTTATCGACAACCGATTCGATCACTGAAGTTGGTAAGGCTTTAAATTGAATGACGCCGTCCAAACGATTGCGGAATTCAGGAGCAAATGCACGTTTCATCGCTTCCTGATTATCATTGCTATTGTCTTGCTCAGTGAAACCGATACTGGTTCTGGAAATACTTTCAGCCCCAATATTCGTGGTCAAAACAATAATCACATTTCTAAAATCAGACTTGCGACCATTGTTGTCAGTCAAGGCACCATGATCCATCACTTGCAGCAATAAATTAAATACATCCGGATGCGCTTTTTCAATTTCATCTAGCAACAGTACGCAATGTGGATTTTTGTGAATCGCATCTGTCAGCAAACCACCCTGATCATATCCCACATAACCTGGAGGTGCGCCAATCAAACGTGAAACCGCGTGACGTTCCATATATTCCGACATATCAAAACGTACCAATTCCACGCCTAACAATTTTGCCAATTGTTTGGTGACTTCTGTTTTACCCACCCCAGTTGGGCCTGCAAATACAAAACTACCGACAGGCTTATCTGGCGCTTTTAATCCTGCGCGAGATAATTTAATCGCAGAAGCAAGTGCGCTAATCGCTTCATCTTGACCAAACACCACGCGTTTTAAGTCTCGTTCAAGATATTCAAGCACTGCTTTATCATCTTTAGAGACTGTTTTCGGTGGAATTCGAGCAATTTTAGAAACAATATCTTCAATATTTTCAATGGTAATCAAACTATCGTCTGATTCTGCTTTTAAACGGCGCTGCGCACCAGCTTCATCAATTACATCAATGGCTTTATCTGGCAAGAAACGATCATTGATAAATTTGGAAGATAGCTCTACTGCTGCAACTAAAGCTTTATCTTCATACTCAACATGATGGAAATCTTCAAACTTGGTTTTAAGACCGCGTAAAATATCGATGGTTTCAGAAATACTTGGTTCATTCACATCGACTTTCTGGAAACGGCGTGATAATGCATGATCTTTTTCAAAAACCTGACGATATTCCTGAAAAGTGGTTGATCCGATGCAACGTAAAGTACCATTGGCTAATGCCGGCTTGATGAGGTTAGATGCATCCATGGTACTGCCCATACTTGAGCCTGCACCAATAATCATGTGGATTTCATCAATAAACAAAATCGCATTTGGATTTTTCTTTAACGCATTGAGCAGTTGTTTCAAGCGTTTTTCAAAGTCACCACGATATTTGGTTCCTGCAACCAAGGCACCAATATCCAGACTATAGACTTCAGCATTTGCAAGTGGTTTTGGAGCCTTGCCATTGACAATAAGCCATGCCAAACCTTCTGCAATTGAGGTTTTACCCACGCCAGGATCGCCCACTAACAGTGGATTATTTTTACGACGACGGCAAAGAATCTGCGCGGTACGCTCTATCTCTTTTTCACGCCCAATCAAAGGATCTGTTTTACCTTTAAGCGCTTCATTGTTGAGATTTAGCGTAAATTGCTCTAAAGGGCCTGCATTTGAAGATGAAGCAGCATCTCCTTCGATATCTTCAACTTCTTCTTCTGCCTGAATATCTTCTTTACGGGTTCCATGAGAGAGATATTGCGTTAAGGTCAATCGATTGATTTGATGACGCTTTAGAAGATAAACCGCAAAAGAATCACGTTCAGAATACATTGCCACCAATACATCTGCACCTTCAACGGTACGATCACCGCCACTAGATTGCACATGAAAAATAGCACGCTGTAAAATTCGGTCAAAACTTTCAGTCGGATGTGGAGCTTGGTCGTTATTTTCACCAAGCTTCGGTGTATGTTGTTCTACATATTCTTCTAGTTCTTTACGCAATGAAACTATATCAGCGCCACACGCCTTAAGTGCATTAACAGCCGAATCATTATCGAGCAAAGCCAGCAATAAGTGTTCTACAGTGAGAAACTCATGCCTTTTTTGACGAGCCATGCTTACAGCCAAACGTAAGGATACTTCTAATTGACGACTGAGCATACGACCCCCTTTAATCTTTGGGTTCGATCTGACAAAGTAATGGATGACCTTGGGATCGAGCGTAATTATTTACTTGGTTTGCCTTCGTCTCCGCAATGTCTCTCGGATAAACACCAGCAACACCTTTACCTTCATAGTGTACAGTTAGCATTACTTGAGTGGCTTGGTCAAGATTCAATGCAAAGTATTGTTGTAAAATTTCAATTACAAAGTCCATTGGGGTGTAATCATCATTCAACAATACTACCGCATATAGAGGTGGACGTTTTAGCTGAGGCTCAGCAGTTTGTACTGCAATATCACCTTCTGGCTCGTTACTTTGCGAATCACTTAAGCGCGGATTGATATGCCAATCGACATATCCAGATTGGTAAAAGGAAGCTTTCACGTCTTTTAAACTAATTTGTCGCTTATTGGTTCGCATATACTCTTTGATTCACTCTTAATTTGCATTTGCTTCGGCTTGCGGGATTTCTGCAACAAAAGCAGATTCCGCCTCAACTGGTTTTCCACGTTGCCAGCTAAAACGTTTGGTAACAGGTGTCGCCCCTGTCAATCGAACTTCAATAAACTGCGGAGTAAAACCTTTAGGCATCGTCCAGCGTCCTGTTAAACGTTCAAAATCATCAAAATTGAAATTGTTGTCTTCTAGTGGCACTACTAAAATTTCATCACCCTGTATCAGGCGCATCTCTACCAATCCTGTTGCACGACGTTTATTTGGGCTGACTTGTACCAAATCAAGCTGATATTCAAAGGCATTTTCAGGCAATGGTTTAATTGCCAAATCTTGAATCGTTAAGCTCAAACCGCCTCGTTGACGTAAGATCTCACGATAAAGTGCACTCATACCCTCCATTTGCGCCTTATCATTTTTTGCTTGAGTAATCCCCTGATATAAATCATTGGCATTGCTCACGGCAACATCTCGTTCTTGTACAGTTGCATTCAAACTTTTATTGACAGCATCTAAAGCAGTTTTCTGCTTTTGAACCACTTCAACCAATTGTTCCGCATCTGCATCGTAACCTACTACAGTCAATCCTTGACGATGTCCAACGGTATAACCCAACGAAACACTACCCAAAATCAGAACAATCGCTCCAATCACTAAGGGTCTGTTCGTATGCCAAAATGATGGCTTGGGTGTGTGTAGATCATCATTATTTATTTGTTCAGTATTCTGCATCGCCATCTCTGTTTGAAGATAGAACCAAAGCACACATTTAAATCGATATTTAAATGTGTGTGAAGCTTAAAAGCGTTTTTTATGGTAATAAACCAATACCTGTTAGACCTGCATCTTCGGCAAAATCAAACATCAAGTTCATATTTTGTACAGCCTGCCCCGCAGCACCTTTTACTAAATTATCCTGCACCGATAGTACAATCAATTTATGGGGTTGCGGTTTGTACAATGCAATGCGTAATTCATTTGCTCCGCGTACACTGCGCGTTTCAGGTGAGCTATTTGGCGGCATCACATCTACAAATTTTTCATCGGCATAAAATTGCTCATAAAGCGCTTGAATATCTGTATTTGCACCATGTTCAGTCAAATCAAGATAAATAGTGCTTAACATACCGCGAATCATGGGCACCAGATGCGGAACAAACACGATATGATCAAAAACCCCTTTTTGACCTGAAATATTTTCGAGCGCTTCTACAATTTCAGGATGATGGCGATGTCCACTCACCCCATAGGCTTTAAAATTATCGGCATTCTCTGAATAGATCATTCCCATGCTTGCTTTACGACCAGCACCAGATACACCCGATTTGGCATCAATAATAATGCTAGAAGGATTGATTAAATGATGTTCAGATTTCAATAATGGCGCCAAACCTAATTGTACCGTGGTTGGATAGCAACCAGGATTACCAATAACACTGGCCTTTTTAATTTTTTCACGATTGAGTTCAGTCAAACCATAAGCTGAATTTTGTAAAATATCTGGGCAACTGTGCTGTAAACCATACCATTTTTCAAACTGTTCTAGATTTTGTAAACGAAAATCGGCAGCAAGATCAATCACTTTAGTCTGGGCTACAACCAATTCTTTTGCATGCTGCATCGCCACACCATGCGGTGTAGCAAAAAAGACCAGATCACATTGTTTTAATAGATCCAGATTTAAATCTGAAAATTCAAGATCAGTATGACCACGAAGGCTTGGAAACATATCGGCAACGCGTTTACCAGCTTCAGTACGTGAAGTAAGGACTCGAACAGTGACCTGCGGATGTCGTAATAAAAGACGCAATAATTCAACGCCAGTATATCCAGTTCCCCCAACAATTCCGACAGAGACCACGATCATTACCTCTAAATATCAACCGAATGGCAGATAGTATGGCAGTTTACTCGGATTTCTACAATCGACTCAGAGACCTAAAAAAAGCTTTTTAAAGGCGCTTCCAATTAGCCTTGTAATAAAGTATTTTCACATATCCGACCATTGGTCAAAAATTACTTTAGCCATTATATTGAGATGGCATAAAATGAAACTAAAGCCGACATTTTAAACTGAATAAAACTTTGTAATCGCAAAATAAGTTCTAAAAAGTATTTGATGTCGTTAAATGACAAGGATTTAAATCTAAAATTTAAATAGGCTTCTTTGATAAATCCCCTTTATTTCTCCATACGCGAGAAAAATAAAGAAGGTTTAAATAATGATGAAAGAAGTCTAATGATGATTTGTCAGTATATAAAACTGACTCCTTACTTGACACGGATGACTAAAACTTCAGGGGTGAAGGAATGCCTTTTTTTAAAAGCAGACAATATCAATATAGCAATCTATTCAAATCAATTGGCATCGTAATATTGAGTAGTTATCTTGCCAGTTGTGGGGGAAGTTCTAACACCCCTCCAACAACACAGCAAAATAACGAAAATTCAAACAATCAAGTTTTACAACCAAACGAAGTCCTGATTAAACTCCCTTTGGAAGTACATGATGTGAATCTTAAACTTTATGACAATACCAATAATCAAGTCGTTACTGAGGTCAGTTCTTTTAGCGGAACGTCTTCAATTTTGAAGTTTCCAATTGAAAAAGCAAATCGAATCTATCGACTTGAGATTACCACCAATCAAAACTCACAAATCTATGATTTTATTAATGATAGGTTTATCAATTTTGTGGGCACTTATCATGCATTGTTGTGGCCAACATCCACTGAGTCACGTATATTTTTTGCGAGTCCTGTATCTGAGGCCATTTACCAAAGAGCTTTAGTCCGCGCAGGTCAACTTCCAAATGAAAATATCGAAAACTCAAAAATTAATGACACGCATTTTACGATGGCAATGCAAGATGTAAATGCCGCACTACTCAATGCATTTAAAAATGAAAACACCCCGACTTTAAGCAATGCTAATGCATTAACCAATCTGAGTTATACCGCGTCTCCTCAGAATCTTTATTTAGATAGTTATTTAAGCTTTGGATACTTTGTGTATTGGTATAACTCACATAATCAAAGTAGCAACTATTATTCAGAATTTACTCAAAATATTGCACTTGATTTGGCAGATGGCTATCTGGATGGAAAAGCAGTGAATGGTAATACCACTGATTTTGCGCCAATGGTAAGTACTGTCGAAAATACGGAAGCAAGATTAAATACGGCTCCTGATATTGGAGCAAATCAAAAAACTGTTAGAGAACTGTTTGCAAGCCGTCTAAAAAATGCGGTATTAGACTTAGCTGCTCGTCAACTGCAACCCAGTTTAAATGGAATAGGCTATAAAGCATTGAACGAGCGCGCCTATAGTGGAACGCCGAATACCGCTTATAATACTGTTAATATTCGAACGAGTGGTGCGGGTGACTATCGACGTGCTGTTGGATTTACCAATTCAAGTGTATGTGGAGATTCTATTTATCCATGTAAGCAAGGCATTACTGGAATAAATACTGAAAATACAGATATTAACTTTCCCACAATTGAATATTTAGTGGGTCGCTATGAAGCCAATAACTGTATTTTAAAAGTCCGAGCAACAGGCGAAATTGAACTCAGTCAGGGCGAACAGACTTATAAATCTAGCTTAAACGGCGGAAGTACAGATAACTTGCTGCAAGTCAATGCATCCACAAACGACTATATTCTCAATAGCGGCTCTGCTGAACCGAGCAATAATTCTCAACAGTATCCGTTTATTCAACTTAAAATTAAGGCTAACAAAATTCTGTCTGCAACTGCGGGTTTAGATAAACATACTTCACCTGCACAACTCGAAACCGAGCAATTAAGCTGTAATTTCAATTAAATGTGGTTAGGAGCCGTAATGCATTATGGCTCCTAATACCACCACGCAGGTAATTGATAACTTTTCAGTTGCTTACGATGCATGGAATATTTTGGATCGAATTTTTCAACTTCAGCCCAGAACTGCACGCTATGATTAAAATAACGCGTATGCGCCAATTCATGTACGCAAACATAGCGTACGATTTCAGGCGGCATTAAGACCAAGCCTGCATGTAACATAATATTGTGCTGTGCGCTGCAACTTCCCCATCGGGTTTTAGGCCGTCGAATACTACAATCACGAAACGAAAGTCCAACCTGCTGACTGATTTCCTTCAGATATACAGGCAAATATTGTTTTGCATAGTCATAGATCATATCTTTCAACACTGTATTGCCTTTATCTTCTCGAATAAAGACACACGCTTGTTGATGATCAATCAGATAATTTTTATGCTGTTTACGCAAAATAATCTGATAAGGCTGATCTTGATTAAAAAAATGAATCTGCTGGAAATTTGAACTTGCAAGTTGTTGTTGCTGAGTCTGTTTCTGCCAAGTTTGTAATAACCACTCTTGCGAATAATCCAAAAATTGCTGAATTTGTTTTTTTGTACAAAATAACGGCACAGTTAAACGAATTTGATGTGGTTCGACACGTAAGCGCAAATGTCTTGCCCTTACATGTCTGACCATCTTAATTTCGGGTAATGATTCCAAAAGCATTAAATCGCTGTACGTTCTTCAATCCCACTATTGGTTGCCACAATCGCAACAGATGCAGGATTCAGCGCAAAAATACCATTAGTGACCACACCAGGAATATCATTTAATGTCTTTTCAAGTTCAATGGCATTTAAGATATTTAAGTTATAAACATCTAAAATCACATTGCCGTTATCGGTGACCACACCTTCACGATAGACTGGATCACCGCCTAAAGTGACAATTTTACGCGCGACAGCAGAACGTGCCATTGGAATTACTTCAACAGGTAATGGAAATTCACGACCTAATTGTTCCACCCATTTTGAATCATCGACAATACATACGAATTTTTTGGCGATAGATGCCACGATCTTTTCACGTGTGAGCGCAGCACCTCCGCCCTTGATCATATGCATATGGCGATCAATTTCATCAGCGCCATCGACATAAGCATCCAAACCACCGACATGATTCATATCCACTACTTCAATGCCTAACTTTTGGAGGCGTTCGGCAGTGGCCTGAGAACTTGCAACAGCTGCTTCGAGCTGTAATTCAGGTAGTAGATCAATCAGAAAATTGACTGTGCTGCCTGTTCCTACTCCTAATATGCCACCTCTTGGCAAGTGTTTTAAAGCTGCTTTCGCAGCAGCTTGTTTTTTCTCATCTTGGGTTGCATACAGGCTCATGACATCACTCAACTATTATTTTTGACATTTGGACGAATTAATCGGCGCAAATGCCTAGGGGTTTGTTACAATAATCGTTTATTTTAAACTGTTAGATGGAAGATTAACATGCTGTCTCGTTTGGTTCGACAAATTTTACAGGCAACGGTGTATGACGTTGCAATCGAAACCCCACTCGAAGCAGCGCCACGAATTAGTGAAAAACTCAATAATAACATTCGTTTTAAACGCGAAGATTTACAACCTGTTTTTTCTTTTAAACTACGCGGTGCCTATAACCGTATTAGCCAGCTCCCAAAATCCCAATTGGAACGTGGTGTCATCACCGCTTCAGCAGGAAACCATGCACAAGGGGTCGCTCTGTCTGGTCAAAAATTAGGGATACGCGCCATTATCGTGATGCCTAAAACCACTCCCGATATTAAAGTACAAGCCGTAAAGCGTTTAGGCGGTGAAGTCGTATTACATGGCGACTCTTTTGATGTCGCCAATAAATACGCGATTCAACGTGCCAAAGATGAAGGCATGACCTTTATTCCACCTTATGACGATGAACTGGTCATGGCGGGTCAAGGCACGATTGCCAATGAAATTTTACGTCAATGGCGCGATGTGGAATATGTATTTGTTGCTGTGGGTGGTGGTGGCTTGATTGCAGGGGTTGCCGCTTATTTAGGTGATGTTGCACCACATGTCAAAGTGATTCCAGTTGAATATGATGAATCAGCCTGTTTGAAAGCAGCCTTTGAACACAATCAACGCGTGATCTTGCCGCATGTCGGTTTATTCGCCGATGGTACTGCGGTGGCTCAAATTGGTGAAAAACCTTTTGAAGTGATTCAACTGCAAAAATCAGACAACTCTGGCCCGATTGTTGAACGCGAAGTCGTATTGGTAAATACAGACGAGATTTGTGCCGCCATTAAAGATACTTTTGATGAGTGTCGCAGCATCGTTGAACCTTCAGGCGCAATGGCTTTGGCTGGTATAAAAAAATACGTCGAACAGTATCAAATTCAGGACAAAAATATTGTTTCCATCGTTTGCGGCGCAAACATGAATTTTGACCGTTTACGGTATATTGCTGAACGTACCGAGCTTGGTGAACATAAAGAAGCTATTTTTGCAGTCACCATACCTGAACAAAAAGGCGCATTTTTAAATTTCTGCCGTGCTTTACATGGCCGTAATATTACCGAATTTAATTACCGTGCAAGTGATAGTAACCAAGCGCAGGTATTTGTTGGCATCAGTCTAAAATCAGGTCAGGCTGAACGTATCGAGATCTTTAATTCACTTAAAGAATTGTATGAAGTCGATGACCTTTCTGATGATGAAGTGGCTAAACTGCATATTCGATATTTGATTGGTGGTCATGCCAATATTGAAAATGAACGTTTATTCCGTGTTGAATTTCCTGAACGTCCAGGTGCCCTACTTACTTTCCTTGAGCGCTTAGGCCCAACGCATAATATTAGCTTATTCCACTATCGCAATCACGGCGCTGCCGAAGGTCGCGTACTGGTTGGATTACAGGCGACAGATACACAGGAAAATCCAGATGTATTAATCGAAACATTGGAAAACATTACGTACCCTTATGAAGAAATCACAGCCAATATTGGTTATCAGCGTTTCTTGAAATAATTTTTCAGCGTTTTCAAACATAAACCGATTTGGATTTGGATCAACCTGCCTTATCGGTTTTTTTAACACTTCTTTGCACTAAAACTTATTCAAAAATAATAAACTAACTTCATCATTATGCATTATCCAAAATTTTAAAATTTAACTTATTATACAAAGATCAGGTTTTTTTATGGCTCAATTCGCTGTCATTGGTTTAGGTAGTTTTGGTGCAACGGTTGCATTACAACTTGCGCAGCTTAATCATGATGTCATTGGAATAGATACGATTAAACGCAATGTTGAAGACATTGGCGATCAACTGACACATGCGGTGATCGCCGATGCGAGTGATGAACATGTGCTTGAAGAACTTAATATTAAAAATTGTGCTGCTGTAGTGGTCGCAATTGGCGAAGATATTGAAGCCAGTATTTTATGTGTGCTACATCTAAAAAATTTAGGTGTTCCTAAAATTTGGGTTAAAGCAAAAACCAAAGCGCATCATATGATTTTGTCACATCTGCATGTCGACAAAATTATTCACCCTGAAGAAGATATGGGCGTCCGTGTGGCGCAAGCTTTAAACTATCCGATGGTGAGTCGGTATATGGCACTCAATGATGATCATTTCATTGTCAAAGTAGAAATTCCTAAACATCTAAACGGAGTACATTTATTAGGTTTAATTGATGCCACCCATCATATCAAAACGATTTTATTACAACGTGGTAAAGATATCATTTACGATCCAGAACCTTCTTGTGCGGTACAATCCAAAGATATTCTCATCATAGAAGGTCATCTTGAACCACTCAAAAAACTATCTAAACGATTTCTAGGCTATGATGAAAGCTAAACTTAAGAATAAAACCTTTAATTTCAGTCCACCTTCTCTTTTGGCGTTGGGATTTCTTAGTTTTATCATCATTGGAACACTTTTACTTAAGCTTCCTTTTGCCAATAACGGTAATTTAAGCTGGATGGATGCTTTATTTACAGCAACCTCCGCAGTTACTATTACGGGGCTTTCCGTTGTTAATATAGGTCAATCGCTGACCACGACTGGCCAGCTTATTTTGCTATTTTTGATTCAGTGTGGCGGTCTCGGTTTTATGACTTTCGCGATACTGGCAGCATTGAGTCTTGCTCCACAATTGGGACTGAAGCAACAAATGATGGCGCAGGACTCTTTGGGGCAAACCAGTTTATCTAAAGTTACCACCATTGCACAGTCCGTGTTTTTTTATTCTTTATTCTTCGAAGTCACAGGAATCATCATTTTAACGTCAATCTGGACACCAGACTTCGGATTCGCTCATGCTTTGTATTATGCTTTTTTCTATAGTGTTTCCGCCTTTAATAACGCGGGATTTTCTTTATTCCCCGATAGCTTAGTTACTTTTCAAAGTCATTATCTTGCATGTCTTGCGATTAGTTTCCTATACATACTTGGCGGCATTGGCTTTATGGTATTGATGGATATAAAACAAAATAAGCGTTGGAAAAAGCTCAGCACCAATAGCAAAGTCGTGTTATCTACCATTGCCGTTTTAAATATCAGTGGTTTTTTACTCATTTGGTTAATTGAAGCCAATAATCCACTAACGCTCATGCAAATGAATCTAGGCGAGCAAGCCGTAAATGCGTGGTTTCAGGCGACTGTACCTCGTTCTTCTGGATTCAATACCATCGATACCGCATCTTTGATGAATAGCTCCACTCTACTGACCATGTTTCTCATGTTTATTGGGGGCGGCTCACTCAGTACCGCAGGTGGAATCAAAGTCGGTACTTTTTTCATTTTAGTATTGAGTGTTATTTCTTTTTTACGTCGAAACGATGAGATTCGGGTATTTAATCGTTCTATTTCCTATGAAAGTACGTTTAAAGCACTTGCTGTTGTCGTGATTACTTTAAGTCTCATTTTTATCGGTTTCATGACGATCTTAATCTTGGAACCACACAAAAATTTTCTGGATTTATTTTTCGAAGTAGTATCCGCGGCTTGCACTGTGGGTTTATCTCGTGGAGTTACAGGAGAATTACATAACGGTAGCTTATTTGTACTGAGTTTACTGATGTTTGCAGGTCGTTTAGGACCCCTTACGCTGGCGTATCTCATCGCAACACCCAAGAAAAGTCGACTTAAGCATCCAAGTGCAGATATTCAAATTGGTTAATGATCGACTTTAATTTTTAGTACATCGATTGAATAAAAACGCCCAATAAGTTTATTGAGCGTTTGATAAAACATAAATCATGATACTGCTTATATTGGATTAGTACCAATCCATGAGCGAAATACCCAAACCAAAATACGTAGCACGATGATTGTAGTCAATCAGGCTTTCACCGTAACCGTCAAAGACCTGAAAGTGTCCACGTAACTTCCCACTAATCGGGAACGTCCAGTCAAATTGTGCAGCGCCATGTGAATCATCACCATCTTTTAAAGAATGACGTAGCATTAAAGAAAAGTCATGGTCATTCCATTTATAAAATGCGGTTAGATCACCACGTCCAATATAATCCTCAATATCTGGATTGTTGTCATTTTTGCTATCTTCCTGAATGCGAACCCACGGGCGTAGCATTAAAGCAAAATTGTCTTTTTCAAATCCGACATTAAAAATTACACGGTTCCAACTACGCGACAATGGATCAGAACGACCATTCGATTGATGGTTTAAAGTCACACCAAGCAAACGTCCATCCAAACCAAATACTTTATAATTGGTACGGAACATTAAGCTTGCTTCAGGCTCATAATTGGTTTCACGAAACGGGCGTGACTCGTCACCATTATAAACCTGCCAACGTGAAGACTGCGTATATCCAAGCCATAAATCGCCATTGTTACCAATGATGTTTTCCCAAGCTTTTGTTTTCAGTGAAAGCTGAAATTTCGACTCAAGCGAATCTAAATTTTGATTTTCTGTCACCGTATTATTTGGGTTTGGGCTTGAAGGAAATTCATTTTTCTTGGTCGTCCAGAAAACTGGCATTAAATATACTGGCTTGAATGCTCGGATATTCCATGTGCCCAATTTTGCCTTTTCAGAGAGTTCCCAACGTTTATCCAATAAAGACACATTCGGATCAATTGGGTCAGCTTCCAATGCAAATAAACTTCCTACCTTCTCTTCAACTTTGGCTTTTAAAGTCTCAGGCTTCGCTTTATCCTCTTTAGGCTCAACAGGTGCAGCAAGCTGAGCTGCAATTGCGTTTCGAGTATCTATAGGCGCTTTGAAAATCGCATCATAACAAGCCAGACGGTCTGCATTTGAATCCAATGCGACACAGGCTTTGGCACTTGCTGGTGCGGCAGGTGCTTCAACTGTCTTAACAACAGTACTTGGTGTTTGATTCGATGTCACCGACATTTCTGCATGTACAACAGACACCCCCATACAACTGAGCATACTCAGCATGCTCAGTTGTAGCGGTGTTCGTTCAAAAGATTTGAACGACATAAGTTTCTCCAGTTTTTCTTTTAATCTACTTGTTTAATTTGAAAACCGAGCTGTTCAAGTTGCTCTCGTTTTGCAAACGGTGCAACCACAGCTTTTATGGGTTTCTGATCAATTAAATATTGTTGCGCCACACGTTGTAAATCCTCTAGCGTGACATTTAACAAACGTTCTCTCAAAGTTTTCCTAAAGGCTGGTGTACGTGCATGCAACAGCGCATAACATGCCGTTATGGCTTCACCCGCAGGTGAACCAGGTTTATCCATGCTCGACACCAATCCCAAAATGGCTTCTTCAAGTTGATGGGGTTGTTGCTGTGTATGCAAAAGCCATTCCACACTGGCTTCAAAATCTTTAAATGTTTCAGCCAGACGCGGGTCACGATAGCTATAAAAACGGAATGAACAAGCATTGCCATCATAGCTTGCACCACCGCCATACGCTCCGCCTTTTTCACGAATCGCGCTGTGCAAATAACCATTGCGTAAGTAGGCTGCGAGTACCATCAGCGGAGCTGCATCAGGATGTGCAACCTCAATGGCTGGATAAGCAGATGCACAAAACTGAACATTGGTCTGAATTAACCATGCTTCATCCTGATCATTTTCTGAATGCGAAATATTCTGAATTTCGGGAAGCTGCGTATCAATTTCAACTTTATCCCAGACATTTTGAATTTCTTCAATTAACTGTTCTGAAAGTTGTTCTTCACAAACCAATAAAAACTGTTTAGGTGCTTGCAACAGCTTCAAATGAATCGCTTTTAATTCATTAATCAATTGATCATAAGCCGTATCGTTTTGTTCAATATCATCGACCAGATCACTTAGCCAGTTTAAAGCACCCAAGCCAGTATTATGATAATCACGCTGCGCCAATGCACTCATATTGCGTGATGCAGCTTGCATCGCATAGCTATGACCAGAACCAGATAAACGTGATTTCCAACGTGTTTTACGTTGTTGTAATAACTCAATAATTCGATCTTTTTCATCAAAACGAAGCTTTTCAAAAGCCAGTTTTAACAAACCAATCGCATCTAATCGCTCATTTAAGGACTTGGTGGTCAATGTCAGCCACGCACTAATTTTACCTTTATCATCTACTTTACTACGTAATGAAGCGCCCATGCCCAAACCACCACTCAAGGCCGTTTGTACTTGTTGCAAAGTCAAATAATCATATTCGCCCGCACCCACTTCACCCATCAAAATTGACAATAAACTAAAATAAGGCGACTGCACCACTTCCTCTGGAATCTCAATCAACACCTGTTGATAATAAATCCCGTTGGTTCCCGCATGATATAAATTCAGAGGATAATCATGGCGATTGGAAATAATTTCCCGAAGTTGTCCCTGCACAATGTGCAAATCTGCTGGAACATCTTCAAGTCCAACTTTTGGCAATAAATCCAGATCATCAGGTGTATCCTGACGTTCCTTTAATGCTTGGGTTTTAGCCTCAATCTCAGCACGATCAGCATCGGTTAAATGTTCAGCAATTTTTGTCAGACGTGCTTTTTCATCCGCTTGCTCTTTCACAGATTTTTCAGCATCTGGAATCAGGGTCATTTGTACACGATGTGGATTATCCAAAAGATAGGTTTGAATCAAATCCGACAACCACATCGGATCTTCGAGTTCTTCTTTAACCTGATCAATGGCAGTATCTACATCCCAAACATGAATCGGATCATTATGGTGAATCGCACTGCCCAAACCATTTAAGATCAAACTCAAACCATAAGGCATACCATCGCCATTGATTTCGCGCTGATGCAATTCGATCTGATGCAAAATTGCATCAACCAAGGCCTGATCGATCGGCTTAGTAGCAACATCCTGCAAAACCTTGAGCACGCCCTGTTTAAATTCTTCAGCATGCTCAGCATTTGAACCTTGCACTGCACAATAGAAGGTCATCTCAAAATTAGAATCATCCACCCCCATGAGCGGGCCCGTCGATTGAGCATAACCACAAGTTTCCAGATAATGACGCAAAGGTGAAGCCGAATTTTCCAGTAAAATACCTTCGACCAGACGCATCCCTAAACGTAACTTGATATCGCTGGCTTGTGGTAATAACCAAGCCAATACATGATAGGTTTTGTCGGTTAAATCTTCACTATCGACTGCATAGGTTTCAGTCACTTCGATCGGTGCGGCCAAACGTTTTTCTGGGGTTGAATAAAGTGTCGTCCCTTTTTCAAACTTTGCCAAAGCCAGTTTTTCAAATTGCTCTTGCAGATCATAAGCACTTTGATTTCCAAACGTCATAAACACCGCATTGCTTGGATGATAATGCGACTTATAAAAATTGACCAATTGCTCATAACTTAAATCTGGAATGTCTTTCGGATCACCACCAGAATTATAATGATAAGTCGTTTCAGGAAATAAATGATAAGCCAGTTGGTGATAAAGCTGATCTGAAGGTGCACTCATCGCGCCTTTCATTTCATTAAATACCACGCCTTTATAAACAGGTTCACCATTTTCTAACTCAATACGAATCCCTTCTTGAGCAAAATCAAGCGGGTTCAAATTTGCTGCAAACGCAGCATCCAGATAAACGGATAATAAGTTTTGAAAGTCTTTTTTATTCTGTGTTGCAAATGGATAAGCCGTCCAGTCTGCCGCCGTGAATGCGTTCATAAATGTATTTAATGAACGGCGAATCATCAGAAAGAAAGGATCACGTACAGGAAACTTCTCTGAACCACACAGTGCCGTATGCTCAAGAATATGTGCTGTCCCTTTTGAATCCATGGGTTGAGTACGAAACGCCACTAAAAAAACATTTTCATCATGTGAAGTGGCTAAATGATAATGAACAGCACCCGTCACTTTATGAGCATATTCAGAAACTAAAATATCCAAAGCTTCAACATGATGTTGACGTACCAACTGAAACGCAGGATGTACAGTTTGATTAATAGTTCCAGTGACATCTACCGTCATGTGATCTCCTAAAATTTCGCTTTGATAATTGGTCTCCATTATAGCCTTAGTCAGGCGCCATTTTGGTAGTTTTAATCTGACACAATTTCTTTGTTTTGCTGTATTTTTGTGGCTATTCGAGTCACTTTATAAAAATTCATACTTTATTTTCAATTTTCATAGAATTACCTGTTCCCGAGTGAACATCATCACATGTCCTTTCGATAATGACTTTGCTTATCAATAAAAAAGCTATAGCCCATTTTTCAAACAACGCAGTTTAGTAAATAAAGACAGTCCATCTGCTTCAATAATGAAATTTATTCATCGAACTACAGTAAAACTGAACAATCGTGTAAACTGTGTGCTTTGATTTTACCTGTGAAGACAATCATGGCAACTGTTGACCTTTTTGCAATTGGAAATGCACTTATTGACCAAGAATTTAAAATTTCTGATGATTTTCTAATTCAACAAGGCTTGCAAAAAGGCACCATGCAGTTAACGGATGGTCCAACTCAAGCCGCATTATATCAAAACCTGCTCAATTCTCAGGACTATAAAGGTCAAGCCAGTGGTGGATCTGCGGCAAACACAACGGTCGCGTTTAGTGCTTTAGGTAGTTCTGCTTTTTATGCCTGTCGAGTGGGAAATGACGAACTCGGTCAAATTTACCTTGATGGTTTAAATGACGCCGATATTTACACTTCCACAAAATCAAAAACGGATGGCGTAACGGGTACTTGTATGGTACTGATTAGCCCAGATACAGAACGTACCATGCATACTTATTTGGGGATCACCACCGAGCTTTCTGCGGAACAGGTTGATTACGAACCATTAAAAAAAGCAAAATGGCTTTACATCGAAGGATATCTTTCGACTAGTCCTTCAGCTCGATTAGCGGTCAAACAAGCACGCCAGATTGCACGTGAGCATGGAGTCAAAATTGCTTTATCGCTTTCGGATCCTGCGATGGTTCAATATGCCCGCGAGGGTCTCAATGAACTGATTGATGAAGGCGTTGATGTGTTGTTCTGTAATGAACAAGAGGCCTTGATGTATACAGAAACGCATACATTGGATGAAGCTTTTGTCAAATTGAAATTAAAAAATCATACCATTGTCATTACACAAGGTGCCAAAGGTGCTTCGGTACATTCAGCTAACACACATTTTCATTTAGGTGGTCGTCGTGTTACTGCTGTCGATGCCAATGGTGCCGGGGATGCCTTTGCTGGTGCTTTTTTATATGCACTCAATCAACACATGTCTCTTGAAGATGCAACTCAGCTTGCTATTTTGATTTCAAGTGAAGTGGTTGCCCAATATGGCCCGCGTTTAGATATTGAAAACTATGCTAAACTGCTTAAAAATTTCCAGACTGAATGTGCATAAATATGGAAAAAATTTGCATGACCGAGGATATCCCTGAACGTGAAGCGCGTTCTTATGAATCGCCTCAGGGAGAGACTATTTTTATTACGCAACGTGATGGCGTTTTTTTTGCTTATCAAAATATCTGCCCGCACCTACAAGTTGAACTTGAATTTCTTGAAAATCAATTTCTAGATCAAGATCAGGAATTTATCGAGTGTTCAACACATGGTGCGCTGTTTAATGTAGAAACGGGTGAATGTATTTCAGGCCCTTGTTTGGGTGAGTTTTTGACGAAAGTTGAAATTCAGATACATTCAGATGGTGGAATTTACTTAACAGAATAATTTCTCAGGTTTTTGCCATGTCAGAATTTTTCTTCAACTACGACTTGTTTCCTTTTCATTTAAGTGTAGTTGCTTTAATTATTCTCAGCATGGCAGAAACTATTGGGATTTATATTGGGATACGTCCCAGTACAATAATTCAGAAAGTTTCTCCAAATTGGCTTGTGTATTCGCCACTTCTTAATGTCAAGTTTTCAAAAGTTCTCATTCTTGTTTTTCTTTTAATCAATTTCAGTTTTGCTGGTTATTTTTTACAACTTGCTTTTTTTGCCAAACAGCACAGCTTTGTTTCGCCCTTCTATCTGATTTTGCCTGCACTGATTATTGCCATCTTCTTTACGGTATTTATGATCCACTGTCTTGATCAAGTCATCAAGCCACAGATCGAACATCACAACACCAGTCTACTTGGGCGACTTGCAACCATCTCAAGCGGCAATGCTCGTCCAGGATTTTCAGCACAAGCCCGAATTCGGGACGAATTTGGTCAGATTCATTATGTACAAGTTGAACCAGAATTTGGGGAATTAGAATTTCGCTCACAAGTGATTTTAATTCGTTTTAAACAGACTCATTACATCGCCAAAAAAATTGCAGTATCAAATCACTTATTTACACCACAACAATAATCATGTATATCTTTTAATCAATAAGAAAAATTGACTTAGGATCATTCAAATATAATGAGTAAATTAAAAATTTAATCTCGATATTTAGCTATACCCACATAACTACAATCCGACCATTTTAGTTGGGTATTTAATTTCGCCTAAAATTTAATTATTACTATTTTAGT
>OGQD01000177.1_pt1 | contig 52354 bp, 35 predicted proteins | sample 1553091 | NCBI WGS metagenome assembly OGQD01 (sample SAMEA2580290, study PRJEB22360) | human gut metagenome | biome: human gut; feature: human-associated habitat; material: faeces | place: Denmark | collected 2008/2010
TGACCAGTGGTGCATAACCGTCAAACGCCTTACTTGAACATGCGCGAACGTGTGAGGAACCAGGCAACCGCACCGGAAAGCACCATGGAAATCACGATAATGAGCATGAAACCCCACGGCTTGTCAGTGAACGGCATACCCATCATGCCGCCATCGAAGTTCATGCCGTACATCGAGAAGATCAGGGTCGGGATGGACAGTGTGATGGAGATGATGGTGAAGATGCGCATCACGTTGTTCAGGTTGTTGGACACGATCGAGGCGAAAGCGTCGGTCATGTTCGCAAGAACGCCGCTGTAAATGTTGGCCATCTCGATAGCCTGCTTGTTCTCCACCAGAACATCGTCCAGCAGTTCCTTATCCTCCGGGTACTGCTTGATCCTGCCGTATCTTGTCAGCTTATCAAGAACTACTCCATTCGCTCTCAGTGATGTGGCGAAGTATACGAGGTTGGACTCCAGCTCGTGAAGATCTATGAGATCCGCATCCTCGGTCTCCTCCTGGATACGCTGCTCAATAAGGGTTCTTCTTCTGTCCATGACTCTCAGATAATACTGGTATGTGGTACAGTTCCTGTAGAGTATCTGGTACATGAACCTCATCCTCTTCTTGGTGCTGAACTCTCTCACCTTGCCCTCCATAAAGGCCTCAAGCACAGGAGTCTCCTCGGCGCATATGGTGATGATGCAGTCTGCAACCAGTATGATACCAAGAGGGATTGTTGTATATGCCTCTCGTTCATTTCTTATCTCTATAGAAGGAATATCCACGATTATCAGTGTGTAGTTGTCCTCCACCTGAACACGTGAGCTCTCCTCGTCATCCAGTGCGGCTCTGACATCCGCCAGATCTATCTCAAACCTCTCGGCTATGCTCTTACTCTCATCTATTGTTGGCTTAGTCATGACTATCCAGGCACCAGGACCATATTCCTGTATTTCACTCAAAATTCTGTCATCCGTTCTGTACAGTGTGATCATTCCCTGCGCCTCCTGCCACATAGATTACAGCATGCCTCAAATGCACATTACCGCCTGATAATATTAACATAAAAAACACGGCCTTTCAACAAAGTTTTGTGTAAAGACCGTGTAATATCTATGTTAGTCAAGTGCCTTCCTGTGAGCTACAGTAACTGTCTCCTCATAGCATGAGAATGCTTCCTCAACCTTCTTCTGGTCAGGCTTCTTTGTGAACAGACTCACAATAGGAACGATGATAAGTCCTCCAACCATGGCAACCGCACCGCAGTTGATAGGTGACTGCATCATTGCAGGGAACTTAAACAATCCCCATGTGTTGCTTATGAAGTTCAGTGTCATGATTCCTGTTCCCCATACAAAACATGTCCAGCAAGCTGCAACAGTTGTCTTCTTCCAGTATAAGCCATACAGGAACGGAGCGAGGAACGCACCTGCTATAGCGCCCCATGAAACGCCCATGAGCTGTGCTATGAATGTGATACGGCTTGAGTACTGCACGATGGCTATGACAGCCGATACGGCAACGAACATGACAAGCATGACCCTCATGATAAGTATCTGCTTCTTCTCATCCATCTTAGGTGCAATGACTGGCTTTATAAAGTCTATTGTAAGCGTTGAGCTTGATGTAAGAACCAGAGATGAAAGTGTGGACATAGATGCTGAGAGCACAAGTATGACCACAAGTCCCATAAGGGCTGCAGGAAGCTTCTCAAGCAGATGTGGAATGATAGCATCAAATCCCTCTGTCGCAACATCTGTACCTGTGAGTCTTCCAAATCCGCCGAGGAAATAACATCCTCCAGCAACTATCGTAGCAAAAAGTGTCGACACAACTGTACCTGTCTTGATGGATCTCTCATCCTTGATGGCATAGAACTTCTGTACCATCTGTGGAAGTCCCCATGTTCCAAGGGATGTCAGCACGACAACACAGAACAGATTGAATACGTCAGGTCCCAGGAATGATGCAAATACACCCGGTGTATCTGACACTGCAGGATCATTTATCCTTGCCAGGCTGTCAAGTGCTCCTGTGAGTCCGCCGTAGTTGTTGAGTACCGCATATATGACTGCCACGATTCCCACCAGCATGATGAGTCCCTGGATGAAATCGTTGATAGCAGTCGCCATGTATCCACCAACGATTACATATATACCTGTAAGGGCAGCCATGACGATTACGCATATCTTATAGTCAACATTGAACGCCATTCCGAACAGTCTTGAAAGTCCGTTGTACAGTGACGCTGTATATGGAATGAGGAAGATGAAGATGATGATCGACGAGAAAAGCTTCAATGACTTGCTGGAGTATCTCTTCTCGAAGAACTCCGGCATAGTTCTCGTGTCAAGCTCCTGTGTGAGCAGTCTTGTTCTTCTTCCGAGAACTACCCATGCCACCAGTGAGCCAAGCAGCGCATTTCCAATTCCTATCCATGTGGAAGCAATTCCGTACTTCCATCCAAACTGTCCGGCATATCCAATGAATATAACCGCTGAGAAGTAAGATGTTCCATAGGCAAATGCTGTGAGCCACGGGCCAACGCTTCTGCCCCCAAGAACAAATCCATTCACATCCTTTGTGTGTTTTCTCGAGTAAAATCCAACTCCAAGCATGATCGCAAAGAAAACAACAAGCATAATAACTTTGAGTACCATAGTATCCTCCCAATACATTTTTTTCCGCGTTTTACTTTATCGCGTCAAAGCGTGTCAACTTTAAAGTTTTGCGGTTTAAATTGCTACGTCTGATTATAAGTTATACCCATACCATAGTCAAGAAATATCCACAAAAAATACAGCGTGCGGCAATCGCTACACGCTGTATTTTTTATTGAGATCTAATCAAGTTCATCTAAATCATAAAAATCATCCATACTGTAATAATCCTTGTCATCGTGACTTGTTATACACACCAACTCTTCCGGTTCATAATCATCACATAAATGACTATACCCCATTCATTTGATATCTGCTACATATAATTCTTGTACATAATATAAGCAAAATATACCGCATACACAGCCAGCATCACTATTCCGCCCGGCCTGGTGAGCTTCTTCTTTCTGACGCTGCACACCCAGAGGAGAACAGCAGCCACTATTGCCATGATGCCATCCAACAGGAAGTTCTGCTCAAACTGCACTGGAGTTATGAGCATTGTAGTTCCGGCAACGAAAAGTATATTGAATATATTGCTTCCAACTATGTTGCCTATGGCAATATCTGTCTGCCCCTTTTTTGCCGCTGTGCATGATGTCACAAGCTCAGGAAGAGATGTGCCAAATGCCACTATTGTAAGACCTATGAGTCTCTCTGTCATTCCGAGCTTTCCAGCTATATATGATGCCGCATTTACAGTGAAATTGCTTCCGACCACGACCAGTGCTAATCCTATGATTATAAACAGTATAAGTCTCGGAGTCTTATCCTTCTCCGTGAGTTCTATAGAATCACTCTCGCTGTTGCCATTCTTCGCGCTGATGATCAGATATACCAAAAATCCAATAAACACTACATAGAATATCACACCCTCAAGTCTGCTGAGCACACCATCAAAATATCCCATGCAGAGTATCATGATCGACGCCACGATAACAAATGGTATATCTATCCTAAGTGTATTTTTCTTTATAGGAAGTGCTGCTATGAGTGCTGTCACTCCAAGGATGACAAGTATGTTAATAATGTTGCTTCCAAGCACATTTCCAACAGTGATCCCGGCTCCCGCAGGCGAAAGTGCCGCCTTTATGCTGACAGCTGCTTCTGGAGCACTAGTGCCCATGGCAACTATTGTTAATCCAACTACCATCTCTGGTATGTTGCATTTGACAGCTATTTTAGAAGCACCATCTACAAATACATCCGCTCCCTTTATCATAAACACAAATCCAAGCACAAGAAGCAGTATCTGACCTAACATTTTTAATATCTCCATACATTCCCTCCATTGTATATATGCTACATTTTTACCTCAGCTATATAAGCAGCTTTTCTATCCCTATCATGTGGCATATGACGTATTACAGATCTCTTCTGACAATTATCATGCCCGCAACGCTGTCCAGCAATTCCTCAATTCCAAGACCTTCCGCTTTGATATTGATATGACAGTACTTCTCATAAAGCTTTGTCCTCTCATTATACAAATCTTTCAGAGTCTGTCCATCCTTCAGCACCACGCCTCTTCTCTTGATATTGCCAAGTCTGTTCGCTATCTCCTCATATGGAAGATTGATATATATAACTGTATCCTCCGCCATGTATTTCTTCATGGCCTCAGTACAGTACACAGCGCTTCCACCTGTGGCTATGACTGCATGTTGGTCTGTGATACCCTTGTTCACATCATTCTCTATCTTTAAAAACCCATCATCGCCATACTTTGCTATGATCTCCCTGAGCAGCATTCCCTGACTGTTCTGTATGAGAATATCTGCATCGATGAACTTATAACCGAGAACCTTTGCCAGAAGAACCCCTATAGTGCTCTTGCCCGCTCCCGGCATGCCTGTAAGTACTATGTTGTTCATTTCTCTTTTACCTCCGGTATAACTGATACTTCGTCCTTAAGCGTCTTGAGAACAAAGTGCGTTTCAGTTGCTGACACCCCTTCATATCCCTTCACAAATCTATACACCTCGTCCAGACCTGCAGCGGAATCAGTCACTATCTTCAATATAAAGTCAAAATCTCCTGTCATATAGAAGCATGCGACTATGCTGTCATTTGTCTGTATAAGCTGTGCAAATTCATCATAATATTTCGGATGCTTCAGTCTCACTTCCATGATGGCTACCATCTCATTGCCCAGCTTTTTCTGGTCAACCTCAATGGTATATCCCTTTATTACCCCGCTGCTCTCCATCTTCCTTATTCTCTCTATCACGGCCGAGACAGAGAGATTGATCTCCTCACTGATGGCCGATGCTGTAAGTCTCGCATTGTCCTTCAGGCATCTCAGTATCTTGTAGTCAATGTTATCCATTAATTAAACCTCTGTATAATAAAATTAGATTACTCCCAAACATTTTAACACAAACACCCACAGAGTCAACGTCACTGACGATAATAATGTGGATAAAACGATAATATTCGATGACAGCACATAATCATTGTCCATATTCTTCGCCATGATGTATCCCGACACCGTAGCCGGTGCTCCAACCATTATAAGTATAGCAACAATCTCACTCGGCCCAAAGCCCATACCAATGGCAACCGGAAGGAATATGACAGGAAGAATCACAAGCTTTATGACCGTTGCCACAAGTGACGGCTTGAGCCTGGTCAATGCCTGCTGTGAGTCAAATCCAGCACCTATGGCTATGAGCGCTATAGGAGTCGCCGTCTGTGCTATATAACTGATAGTTCTTGTCGGTATGGCTGGTATCGGTATGTCAAATACAGAGAACGGGACTCCAAGCAATATTCCTATGATGATCGGATTCTTCAATATATTGACGAACGCTTTCTTGATACCCGCTGTTCCCCTCTGTCTGTCGTTTCCGCCAAATGTCAGAGCTATTACAGATATAATATTGTACATCGGCACCGCTGACACTATCATGAGAGGCGCCATGCCCGAGTTGCCACAGATATTCTCCACAAATGCAACGCCGAGAACCGCAGCACTTCCTCTTGCTCCACCCTGCACAAATGCACCGATCATGGTTCTGTCCTTACAGTATATCAGTGCAAACACCCATACCAGCCCAAACATTATGATCGTTCCAAAGAAGCAGAACAGAACAAACTTTACATTGAGGTCGTCCAATATGGAGGTCGTCGCAATATCCCTGAACAGCAGAACCGGAAGGGCTACCTTGAACACATATTTATTCGCCACGTTGGCGAACTCTTCTGTTATAATATGTATCTTCATCAGAAACCATCCCAGAAGTATCACCAGAAATATCGGTATCGTTGCATTTATGCTGAATATAAAATTATCCATTTCTACACATCCTCACAATTTTCAATTTTTTTCAAAATACCTATTGACTTTCGCTCCTATAATGCATATAATGCAAAAGTCGGTTTGATGAACAGGCGATAACGTCTGATTCAATATAACACATCAGCAACTGATTTTCAAAAAAAAATTAAAAAAAGAGAATTTTTATTGCAAGCAGGAAATGTTTGCAGAGAAGTTTCTTTTACTGTTAAAGGATGTGTAAAAGTTTTCTATATTGATGATAATGGGACGGAGGTAATAATGAGATTTTTTGATGAAAACTGGTGGGTAGTGGATATGTTTAGTCTTGTTCACAAAAAACCGTCAAATTATAACATTGATGCCATAGAAGATTCTGAATTTTTGGTACTGAGCTATGACAGCGCAGTAAGACTTTATGAAAAAATACCTAAAATAGAAGAGGTATTCCGGGCTACTTATCTTAAAAATTCTGAAATTCTGGCAAAAAGACTTACCAGTTTAATTTCTGAGCCAGCGGAAAAAAGATATAGTGATTTTATAGAAGAATATCCATCTATTTATAAACGTATTCCTCAGAAATTATTAGCGAACTATTTGGGAGTTACTCCTTCATTTTTGAGCAGAATGAAAAAAAATATCCCTGGAAATGATCGATAGTACAATAAACAGAATATAAATGAGTATATATGATGGATCTGTTTAGATTTTTAAAGAAAGATTTTCCAGAGAACTATCCGTTTAAAGTTGTAAAAAATAAAATTTGTAGCTTATAAGCAAAAACGAACAAGGATTTTCAATGAGATTTGATTGAGAATAAATCTCTAAGATTATTCTCACACAATTGGAAAAAGTTGATAAAGCCTCTTTTTAAGAAATAATAAGTTGGCAATTTATTTATTATCACAAGTTTGATATTAAAATTTATCCGAAATCAGCATTTTTAGTTTCATAATAATTATAAATCATCCTTAAAATTAAGTTAGTAGGCTTTACAGCAGTATAGCAACCATATTTCTGGTTAGGAATTTAGATACCTTTACTATAAAATAACTTAAAAAAGATATAAATTTATGAAGTCAAAATGTTTATTTGTGGCACTATTGCTTTTGCTCACAAATTATGATGCTGTAGCTCAAAACCTAAAAAACAATCAGGAACTGAAAATTTCAGCCTTACTATCAAGAGAAAATACCGTCTTACTTTTAGTCGATCATCAGGTGGGTTTACTTTCAGGAGTAAGAGATTATAACACTGCTGAATTAACTCACAATATTGTTGCCTTGGCAAAAGCAGCAAAAGTATTAGGAATTCCTGTAATTATTACCGCTGTTGATTCTAATGGATTATGGGGACCTACATTACCTGAATTAGTTGCGACTTTACCGAATGTTTCTATAATTAAAAGAACATCGATCAATGCGTGGGATGATGCCAATGTAGTAAAAGCAGTGAAAGCTACCGGAAGAAAGCAGTTATTAGTTGCTGGAATATCTCTCGAAGTATGTGCATCTATGCCCGCTATTTCTGCTAAAGAAGCGGGTTACGATTCCAGAGTTGTCATAGATGCTTCGGGTACATTTAATGAATCAAAAAGGATTGCAGGAATGCAACGCTTAAATACTTTGGGCATTCAGGTTACAGATTATGCAACTGCAGCGGTTGAAATGCTTAAGGATAATGCTGATCCATTATCAGGAGCTTTATACAATGCTATCGATTTAAGTTTTTCCAACATTGTTTATGAGCTGAGTGAGGCTACTAAAAAAAGTATTAAATGATAAAATAAAAAACACAATGATGTTAAAAAAAATTAAAAAAGTTGGTGCTATTTCTATAAAGAACCTCTTTCCAAGTTATGCATAAAATATCACAGACAATACTAAAAAATTTAATTCCTTCATATCAGTATTTCAATGGGATGAAAGAATCACAAAAAACATATCCTAAAATCTGGGTTATTTGAAGCAGTTGTTAATTCAAAAAAATGATGTCAAAAATTTAAATATTCAATTTTAAACCTAATTGCAAAAGGAAAGGGATCATCATAAAAATACTATTAACTAAAACTTTACCGTATGAAAAAAACATTATTATTTTTATTGGTTGCAGATTGTATGATTTTTGGACAAGTTTCAGAAAATACCAAACCAATAGCACAGAAAGTAAATATTTTGAAAACAGTGAATAATCCCAAAAATAACGATTATATAATTCCAGGAATCAGTCTGGGAATTTCCGGCATTCCTAACCTTCGTGATATTGGAGGTTATAAAACAAATGATGGAAAAACTGTAAAGTTTAATCTTTTATACCGCTCAAATGAGCCAAGTTCAGACGTAAGTAAAGACTTGGAAAGAATTTCTTCACTAAGGCTTATTAATGATTTTGATTTCAGAACAAATTCTGAAATCAGTTCTGTAAAGGATATAATGCCTTCCGGAGTGAACTATAAACATCTTAATATATTGGCTGACAATGCTAATTCGGCAGCTTCGTCTTTAGAAAGTCTATTTGGAAATCCTAATGTTGTAAATAAAGAACTCGGTGATGGGAAAGCATTAAAATCATTTTTAGAAGTTTATAAACAGTTGGTTAGCTCTCCAAGTGCTTTAAAAAATTACGGCATCTTTTTTAATACCATTTTGGATGAGAAACAACTGCCATCTCTATTTCACTGTACAACGGGAAAGGACAGAACAGGTTGGGCAGCGGCTTCATTATTAACTCTTTTAGGGGTAAGCAAAGAGCAGGTTTATTATGATTATCTACAGACGAACAATTATATATTACCTCTTTTCTATGAAGAAAGACAACTATTTATCAGTAATGGAGGGGATTCAGGAATTTTAGATGTTATATTACAGGTTAGACCTGAATATTTAGATGCAGCTTTTGAAGAAGTTAATGTAAAATATGGTTCTGTTGAAAACTATTTTGATAAAGGTTTAGGTATTGATAAAGCTAAACAAACTACTTTAAAAAAAATATTTTTACAATAAAGAGTATATATGGCTTTGGAAAGGTTAATTTTTCCAAACTCGATTCAGACAAATCAGCCGAACTTTTTAGAGTGGAAATTTCAAAACTCAGTATAATCCGATCATTAAAGAACTGGATGAACAAGTTTATAATAGAGATTAAAGGTTCACAAGATTATCAATAGAATAACATAAGCAGGAGCTTCAAAAGAATAAGCACTATTAATTGTTTGATTTATATGTTTTATTTCTTCATAAATTCTTTTACAGGAAGATCTTCTAACAATATAATTTTAAACATAAAAAACAATCGAAGTTAATAGAGCCCGCTTCGATTGTTTTTTTGTTTTCACACAAAGATTTTACGAAGAATACAACAGAATATTTGGAGTTACCGATTGCTTTTTTCTTTTACGGTTGAAAGAAAAACGATTTACTTATATTTGCCCTGCAAAGCAAATTCAAATGTTCAGAAAAGTAACCCTTGTTTTTATCCTTGTCTTTTATGCGGCCTTTTGTCCGGCTCAGCAGCTTCGGCCGTCAAAATCATCTGAGATTTACCGCGAACTCAAAACCCTTAAACACCTGCCAAAAGTGTTATACCTTGCCGCTCATCCCGATGATGAAAATACAGGATTACTTTCATGGCTGGTTAATGATCAAAATGTAGAAACAGGCTATTTGTCTTTAACCAGAGGCGATGGAGGGCAGAATTTATTGGGGACAGAGCAAGGTGCAGCACTGGGATTAATCAGAACGCATGAGCTTTTGGAGGCAAGAAAATTAGACGGTGCCCAACAGTTTTTTACCCGTGCGATTGATTTCGGGTTCTCTAAAAATACCACCGATACTTTTAAACAATGGAATGCAGACAGCATTACAGCAGACGTTGTCTGGGTAATCCGTACATTCCGTCCGGATGTCATTATTTGCCGATTTCCTCCTACTTCTGCGGCAGGACACGGACAACACGCGGCTTCCGCTGTGGTTGCCGAAAAAGCTTTTAAACTGGCAGGTGATAAGACTGCTTTTCCTGATCAGCTAAAATACGTCAATGTATGGCAGCCAAAACGTGTTTTGTGGAATACGTTCCGGTTTGGCTCAGTTAATACAACCGCTGAAAATCAACTGAAAATTACGGTTGGGCAATATGATGCACAATTGGGAATGGGATATGGTGAATTGGCAGGATTAAGCAGAAGTTTACATAAAAGTCAGGGTGCTGGAACACAATCTCTTGCCGGAATTAAAACGGAATATTTTTCCCACGTTATCGGAGGTCCTGCAAAATCAACACTTTTTGACGGTATCACTAAAACATGGACTTCGCAGGGAAATGCAGACATCGATCAGTCTTTAGATAAAATCATTTCAGACTTCAGTTTCAATAATCCGGAACGGAGTTTACCATCTTTACTTAGTTTGAGGAAAAAAGTGATGACACTAAAAGATTCAGACCTAAAAAGTAATAAAATTAAATCTCTTGATCAAATCATTCTTAGCTGCGCCGGATTTATGGGGGAAGTAGTGACCAATCAGGCTGAAGCGGTTGCCGGAAATCACTATCAATTTAAATTAAATGTCATTTCTAGAGCTGTAAATCCTGTTGTTTTAGAAAATGTAAAATGGCTGAACCAATCTGAAAGTTTGAACAGAAACCTTTCAAAAGATTCTTTAATTACCATTCAGCATGATATTCAGATTCCTGCAGATGCAGCACTTACGGAACCTTACTGGTTGGCAAAACCTGCCACGAACGCGGCAACTTTTTCAGTTCCGAATGATACGTTAATCGGTTTGCCGGAAGCAGAATCACCACTGAATGTTTGGGCGGATTTAAAAATCGGCTCGGAAAAGTTTCAGCTTAAGCTTCCTTTATCGTTCAAAAAATTAGATCCGGTAAGAGGAGATGTGGTAGAACCTTTGCGCATTGTTCCTGCTCTGGAACTGAAATTTACACAACCTCTTTATTTAGCAAAAGAAAATGAAGATCTACATTTGAGCCTGAATGTTAAAGTTAATTCAGATAAATCGTTCAGCAATGGTAAAATTAATCTGATGTACAACGGAGAACAATTAGGCAGTACAGATGTCAATTCATTCAATGGAAAAGAAACAACCATCGATTATGTAATTCCCAAAAATAAACTCAGCAAAATAAATGCATCCCGTTTACAATTGGAGGCTAATTTTGTCGCAGATGGAGCTACTTACAATAAAAAGCAGGTATTAATTCAGTATCCGCATTTGCCTTCTTTACAATATTTTGCACCTGCAACGGTAACCGTAATGAAAGGTGACATTCAAACAAAGGTTAAAAAAGTAGGATATATAGAAGGTGCAGGAGATTTTATTCCTGAATTTTTGAGAATTGCGGGGATTCAGGTTGATGTTCTGAAAGACGAAGATTTTTACAGCGGAATCGGCAGCCAAAATAAACTTTCGCAGTATGATGCCATCATATTGGGGATTCGTGCCAATAACACAGAGAAAAAGCTCGGTCGCTGGATGCCTTTTTTATGGTCTTATGTAAAAGCCGGAGGAAATCTGTTGATGCAGTATAACACCAGTCAGGATACAACTGTCGATCAATTGGGAATCTACAATTTCCGTATTGCCACAAGTAAACGCGTTACTGAAGAAAATGCAGAGGTTACATTTTTAAAACCGAATCATAAATTACTAAACTTTCCGAATAAAATTACTCAAAATGATTTCAAGGATTGGGTACAGGAACGCGGCGCGTATTTTCCGGATCAGTGGGATTCTGCTTATGAACCGCTTTTTGAAATGCACGACACCGGTGAAGAACATTTGCAGGGATCTACTTTATATGCCCCATACGGAAAAGGGAACTTTATTTATACACCGTTGGCATTTTTCAGGCAGTTACCTGCGGGAAATGTTGGAGCGGCACGTTTATTTTTAAACTTTTTATCTGCACAGAAAAACTGATGAACAAGCCACTTAAAAATTGGAGTACATGGTACATATTACTGGCGCTCGCTTTGGTAGTGCAGATTGCTTTTTATTATTGGTTTACTAAATTCTGGGCATGAGTACGATAGATTGGGCAGTTCTTATTTGTACACTGGTTGCAGTGGTTGTGTACGGCGTATTTATCGGGCGTGGACAGAAAAGCAACGAATCTTACCTGAAAGCAGACAATAAAATGCCATGGTACATTGTGCTGATTGGAATTATGGCGACTCAGGCAAGTGCCATTACATTTCTTTCGGCGCCGGGACAGGCGTATACAGACGGGATGCGTTTCGTTCAGTATTACTTTGGGCTGCCTTTGGCGATGATTGTGATCTGCATTACGTTTATCCCGATTTTTCAGCGTTTGAATGTTTACACGGCTTACGAATATTTAGAAAACCGTTTTGATAAGAAAACAAGAGTACTTACTTCACTACTTTTTCTTTTTTCGAGAGGTTTGTCTACAGGAATCAGCATTTATGCGCCGAGTATCATCTTATCCAGCGTTTTAAACTGGAATATTTACCTGACAAATGTTTTAACAGGCGGAATTCTGTTAATTTATACCTACGTTGGCGGTGCAAAAGCGATCGCGCATACCCAAAAACTACAGTTTCTCATTATTTTGGGAACGATGGCTTTTGCAGGATATTTACTTATTGATAATATGCCGAATGGAATAGGTTTTAAAGATGCGCTTTATCTGGCGGGGAAATCCGGAAAGCTGAATGTCATTACCACAGAATTCGACTGGAAAGACAAATACAACATCTGGAGCGGATTAATTGGCGGTTTTTTTCTGGCGCTTTCTTACTTCGGGACAGACCAGAGTCAGGTTGGGAGATACATTACGGCGAAAGACAATACCAACGCAAAAATGGGGTTGCTGCTAAACGGATTGGTTAAAATCCCGATGCAGTTTGCAATTCTTTTAATTGGCGCTTTGCTTTTTGCTTTCTTTTCTCTGAAACCGGCTCCGATTTATTTTAACGAACGTTCTTATCAGCATTTAAAGGAAACGAAACCCGAACAGGCAGCGGTTTTTGAAAAAGAACATCAGGATTTACAGGCAAAATTTAATGCAGAATCGAAGGAAATTTTACAATTAAAACAAAACAATTCTTCACAGCTTGAAACAAAAATTCAGGATTTTAAAAATACGCAGTCTCAGGTAAAAGCACTTCACGGAAGGGTAGAAGAAGCGATCAATCAGTCAAACTTTAATGCAGAGAAAACCGATACCAATTATATTTTCCTGTATTTCGTGAAAAATACGTTGCCAGTTGGAATGATCGGGTTGCTGTTTGCCGTTATTTTCCTTGCGAGTTGGGGGTCCATTTCGGCGGCGCTGAATTCCCTTGCTGCCTGTTCCTTAAAAGATGTTCATCTGATCTTTAAAAAAGAAATTCCGGATGATAAAACCGAACTGAAATACAGCCGACTTCACACGTTAGCGTGGGGAATTTTCTCCATCGGTGTGGCGATGTTTGCCACACAGATGGGCTCTCTTATTGAAGCGGTGAATGTATTGGGTTCCCTTTTCTACGGACCGATATTGGGGATTTTCCTTGTGGCTTTTTACTTAAAAAAAATCAACGGGGCGAATGTATTTATTGCAGCTATTTTATCTGAAATTGCCGTGATTGCCGTTTATCAGTTCGATATTGTTTCCTTCCTTTGGCTTAATGTGATCGGGGCAGCAGCGGTGATTGTATTTTCTGCAATCGGGTTGGTGTTTTATAAGCCGAAAGCAGTAACTTCGTAAATGAATAACAACAATTAAATTAACAAACAAAAATATTATGAAAACAATTTTTAAATCGGCTACCGTTCTTGTGGCTGCCATGACGCTTTCGGTAAACGCTTTTGCACAGGACACCAAAAAACCTGCGAGTCCTCCTGCTACGGCAACCGGAAAGATTAAGGATGCCAATATTACGATTGCTTACAGCAGTCCTTCTGTTAAAGGGCGCACCATTTGGGGAGGTTTGGAACCGTATGATCAGGTTTGGCGTGCGGGAGCCAATGAAGCCACCACTTTTGAAACGGATAAAGATATTACCGTTCAGGGTAAAAAACTTCCTGCCGGAAAGTATAGCTTTTTCTTAATTCCTAAAGAAAGCGGAACATGGACTGCCATCTTCAACAAGGAGGCAAAACAGTGGGGCGCCTACAAATACGAACAGGCAAAAGATGCTTTACGTGTAGACGTAAAAACAAAAGCACTTCCTGCAAAACAGGAAACTCTGGTGTACAAAATAAATAATAACGGATTCTCGATGGATTGGGATAAAATATCGGTTCCTGTGGAGATTAAGTAAGTTTGAATTTAAAATTTGAAATCCCGGTTGTCCGGGATTTTTTATGTTTACAGTTTGTGATGTATTAATGATGACTATTTTACATTTCAGATAAAATTTCCACTCAGTATTTTCCCTGAAATTTTTAAATATTATTCTTAAGTAGTTAAAAACAATAAATCCCAACTCTCGTCAGGATTTATTAGCAAGTTTGATATATTTCTTCATATCAAAATCAAAGAGTTCTTGAATCGTAACATTAAGTTCCCTACATATAATAAGCAAAGTATCATAGCGTGGATTCGTATTGCCTCGCTCTAATTCTCCGATTGTCTTTTTCGCATGACCAGTTCTTAAACCCAGCTCTTCCTGTGAAATAGGTTTATTGGTTTCGGGATTTATAATTTTCTTTCTTAATTCAGAAATTCTGTACCCAAGTGCTTTTTTACAGCTAGTAAGATCAATTTCATTCATTAAGTGTAAAATTCTATGTTTGAAGTTAAAATTTAGGATACTTATAAGTATCCTTTTTTAATTTTTTATTTATATTTGTAAAATCAATTTTGCAACAACGTAAAGCAAAAGAGCAACCCCAAAAAACAATAAAAACACAAAATCTTCTTCGTATGAAAAAGAAAAGCATAGACTTTGAATCCCGTTTTTGGTGTGGTCGGAAGAAACATTCCGCACTTTCACTGATGGAAGTATTTTTCCAGTTTCATGATTTGGTAACCGCCAAAAAACATCTAAATCTCATCATGCAATACGCCGCACAGCGCAAAACACGGATTCCGGAAGAGCCTTCTGTTGTCTTTTATTTTCACCAGTCGCTCCGGTCGTTTATTCGCGCAGCATATTCCCTTAGAAACAAGCACGGAAAATGGTTGGTTCATGAACTTTCGGAACATAAAAATCCGATGTTGCAGGGTTCATTGTCGGGAAAAGAATACTGCGATCCGGCAAAAGTTTTCAAAAAAGCCTTTAAAAAATATCGTCTTGAGGAATTCGAAGAGTTTCTCTCGGAAGTCGTGTATTTCTCGCTCGGAACCTTCAATAATGTACCGGAGCGCAATATCGTAGATCCGTATTTGCACCTCATCAAAATGCTGGATGCAGCATGGCTGATTCTGGAAAGGGAAAATAACAGGGAAAAACTTACGCATGAACAGCAACAGACTGCTGAACTTCAGTCAACATAAATGCTTTCGTCAGTCCAACGCGCCAAAATGAAATGATTAGAATATTTTAAACCCTCAAAAGCATAAAACATCAGAGATTTTTAAGGTTGGTATGAACTTCATTTGTAATCACATTTACATACAAGTTTAGCCCATCATTTGCGCCTTTTGTAGTTAATTATAAATTAGCTTAAACAACGGTATAATCAATTACAATCAGGATGAAATAAAAACCGGCTTGAAGTCAACTTCCAATGCCGGTTTTTTTGTGACTTCAAGAAGTGTGACTTTAAACATTTTATTAATGATTTCTTCCTGCGGAGAATTTATTTCAAAGCCTACTAAAATTCTGTTATTTGTAATTTTCCGATGGCTTACGTGCAAAAATGGTAAAAAATAATATCAATTTTTAACGTTTTTTTTGTTTAAAAGTGTTTTTTTTACACTTGTTTATGTTTTTTTTTAATTTATTTTTTTCTAATTCTTATCATAATATTTTTCTGAAAAAAGCACCTCTTTTCTTCCCGTATTCTTCATCATAAATACTTGTTAACTGATCGGTTACAATATCGATAAGTGTAATTTTGATGATAACCTTATCATAATTTGTATGTGAATGTTTTCATAAAAAATCGATATGTAAATTGCTGATATTTAGGTGTTAGTGTGAAATTTATTTTTTTTATTCATTTGAATTTTTATATTTGTCATGTTACATAAATGTTAACACTTGCATGAGCCCCAATTTTATACATACCTATGTTTCGGTTGATTGTGTTGTTTTTGGTTTCGACCACGAAAACAGATTAAATATTTTATTGGTAGAAAGACATCTGGACCAGGAAAAACAGATAAAGCTTCCGGGAAGTCTTATTTTTAGTGATGAAGATGTGGATGACGCTGCAGAAAGAGTACTGCACGAGCTTACAGGAATTAAAAAGATGGTTCTGAAACAGTTTAAGTGTTTTGCAGATCCTATGAGAGCCAATAATGAAAACGACATCCAATGGATGGGAACAGAGTACAAACAACATATCGACAGGATTATTACCGTTGCTTATCTTTCTCTGTGCAAGATTGATCATAAGATTAACAGTACAAAATACAGTACAGTAGATTGGTTTCCCATAGATGAGGTTCCCTCTCTGCCGTTTGATCATAATAAGATTATTAATGAATCTTTGGGGGAGGTAAGAAAATGGATAGAAGTGGATTTCTCTATTATTTTTGAGCTGCTTCCCAAGAAATTCACCATCAGACAGCTTTACCAGTTGTACAGTGCATTAAGTGAAAAACAAATTGATATTAAGAACTTTCATAAAAAAATCTCTTCATTCAATTACATCATTCCATTGGATGAGATTGAAAAAAATGTATCACACCGCGCAGCCCGATATTATAAATTCGATGCCAAAATTTACAAGAAAAACAATACTAAACTAATAAAATAATACCTTTTTAAAACTATATGTACTTACTAGGCTATGATATCGGCAGTTCTTCTGTGAAAGTTTGTCTCATCGAGGCATCCAGCGGAAAAGTAATCGCATCCGAATTTTCTCCTAAAAAAGAAATGAAAATTACTGCGGTACATCCGGGTTGGGCAGAGCAGAATCCTGTCGACTGGTGGACAAATCTGAAATTGGCACATGAAGCGGTAATGCATGAAGCCGGTATACATGCAGAAGACATTAAGGGAATTGGTATTACGTGGCAAATGCACGGTTTAATTTTAGTAGATAAAGATCAGAACCTGCTAAGACCATCCATCATCTGGTGCGACAGTCGCGCTGTTCCTTACGGTGAAAAAGCCTTTAAGGCAATCGGAGAAGAGAAATGCTTATCTCATTTGCTGAATTCGCCCGGGAATTTTACCGCTTCAAAATTAGCTTGGGTAAAAGAAAATGAACCTGAAATTTTCGGGAAAATAGATAAAATAATGCTTCCCGGAGATTACATCGCCATGAGACTTTCCGGAGAGATCGGAATAACGGTTGAAGGATTATCAGAAGGAATTTTCTGGGATTTTAAAAACAATTGCATCTCAGAAGATGTCATTAATTATTACGGGATTCCGAAAAGCTTTTTTCCTGAAATCGTACCTACATTCGGGATTCAGTCAACAGTTTCTGCTGTAGCGGCGCAGGAATTGGGTTTAAAAGAAGGAACTCCCATTTCCTACAGAGCAGGAGATCAGCCCAATAATGCATTGTCACTCAATGTTTTCAATCCCGGAGAAATCGCTTCCACAGCAGGAACTTCAGGCGTTGTTTACGGTGTTTTAGATAAATTAGAATACGATAAATTATCAAGAGTAAATACTTTCGCGCACGTTAATCATACCGAAGAATTAACGAGATTAGGAGTTTTACTTTGCATTAACGGAACAGGAATTTTAAATTCATGGTTAAAACATAATCTGGCAACCTCCCTGTCTTCTTACGGAGACATGAACGACATGGCATCGCTTTCACCGGTAGGAGCCAAAGGATTAAGCATCATTCCTTTCGGAAACGGAGCAGAAAGAGTGCTGGAAAATAAGGAAACCAACTGCTCCATCCACGGAATTAATTTTAATATCCATACCAAAGGAGATATTCTGCGTGCCGCGCAGGAAGGAATTGTATTTTCTTACGAATACGGAATGAATATCATGAGAAATATCGGGATGGATATTCAGGTAATTCGGGCAGGAAATGCCAATATGTTCCTGAGTTCAATTTTCAGAAAATCATTAGCCGGAGTAAGCAATGCCGTTATTGAACTTTATGATACCGACGGAGCGGTAGGTGCTGCAAGAGCCGCAGGAATGGGAATCGGCTTTTACGCAGATGCTAAAGAAGCCTTTGCCTCTCTGGAAAGAATAGCCGTAATAGAACCGCAGCTGGAAAAAAGAGAACAATACTTAGAAGCCTATTCGATATGGAAACAGCATCTTAACGAAATAGTATAATCACCAATACAAAAAGATTTTTTATTGTACTTATTGACCCTCAAGGATCAGTGAGCAGGGAAACTTTATGTTGAATTTTAAAATTAAACTAAAAATTATAACAAATATATGAACACTTTAACAGGTACGAAAGAGTTTTTTACAGGTATCGACAAAATCAAGTTTGAAGGGAAAGAAAGCAAAAATCCAATGGCTTTCAGATATTATGATGCAGAAAGAATTGTGATGGGAAAACCTATGAAAGACTGGACGCGTTTTGCGATGGCTTGGTGGCATACCTTATGTGCAAACGGAAGCGATCCGTTTGGAGGACCAACAATTCATCATCCATGGGACATCGGAAACGATGCAGTAACCAGAGCAATGCATAAAATGGATGCCGGTTTCGAATTTATGTCTAAAATGGGCTTCAATTACTATTGTTTCCATGATATAGATTTGGTAGATCCTGCCGATAACTGGAAAGACTACGAGAAGAATCTTCAGGCTGTAGTGGAATATGCAAAACAAAAACAGCAGGAAACAGGAATTAAACTTCTGTGGGGTACAGCCAACGTTTTCACTCACGAAAGATATATGAACGGAGCTTCCACAAATCCAAATTTTGATGTGGTTGCCTGCGCAGGAACTCAGGTTAAAAATTCTATTGATGCTACAATTGCTCTTGGTGGCGAAAACTACGTTTTCTGGGGTGGTAGAGAAGGCTACATGAGCCTTTTGAATACCGATATGAAGCGTGAAAAAGACCATTTGGCACGTTTTCTTACCATGTCCAGAGACTACGCCCGTCAGCAGGGCTTTACAGGAACTTTCCTTATTGAGCCAAAACCGATGGAACCTACAAAACACCAGTATGATTATGATTCTGAAACGGTGATCGGCTTCCTGAGACATTACGGATTAGATAAAGATTTTAAATTAAATATTGAAGTGAACCACGCAACACTTGCTGGTCATACTTTCGAACATGAACTTCAGGTGGCAGTAGATGCAGGACTTTTAGGAAGCATCGATGCAAACAGGGGAGATTATCAGAACGGTTGGGATACAGATCAGTTTCCGGTAGATTATTTAGATATGGTTCAGGCATGGCTGGTTTTACTTCCTGCAGGAGGTTTAGGAAAAGGAGGAGTTAATTTCGATGCTAAAATCAGAAGAAACTCTATAGATCCTGAAGATTTGTTTATTTCTCATATTTCTGGGATGGATGTTTTTGCGAAAGGACTTTTAGCAGCAGCAGATATTCTTGAAAATTCAGATTATAAAAAACTGAGAACAGACCGTTATGCGTCTTTCGACAATGGAAACGGAAAGGCTTTTGAAGCAGGAACGCTTACTTTGGAAGATCTTCAGAGAATAGCTCATGAAATTGGGGAACCACAGCCAAAAAGCGGAAAGCAGGAACTGTTTGAAGCGATTGTGAATATGTATATCTAAATAAACGTAAAAAGGCTGCTAAACACTAAGGATTTTTCAAAACGATAATTATTAATAGCCTTTTTATTCAACCCTAATATTAAACGTAATAATTATGAATCGATCTTATTTAGCTAAAACCAATAAAGCAGCGCTCTTTTTTGCGATGGCTTTATTACCTTCCGGTTTAGCCTATTCTCAGAGTAAAAAAGATACTGTTGCTAAGGAGAAAAAAATAGAAGAAGTAGTGGTAATCGGGTACGGAACCCAAAGAAAAGAAGCCGTAACGGGCTCTGTAGCATCCGTAAAAGGTGATGTTTTAAGAGAAGTACCTACTGCTAACATTACTCAGGCATTGCAGGGAAGAACAGCAGGTGTCGATATTAGCCAGACCTCTACCAAGCCCGGAGCAAGCATGCAAATTCGCATCAGAGGAACAAGATCTTTAACACCCAATGCTAACGATCCGTTAATTGTTCTTGATGGAATTCCGTTTGTGGGATCACTTGGTGATATCAGTTCCAGTGACATTAAAAGTATAGATATCCTGAAAGATGCTTCTGCAACTGCAATTTATGGTTCCAGAGGAGCAAATGGAGTTATTTTGGTAACAACCAACAGAGGTTCCAAAGGTCAGAAGCCGAGATTTACGTACAATTCTTTCACAGGAGTTCAGACCTTGTTTTCAAGGTTTCCGATGATGGATGGTCCTAAATTGGCTAAATTAAGAGCTGATGCCGGAAATATTTACGGATTAGGAAAAGATGAAACGTTAGACACCAATACAGACTGGCAAAAGCTGTATTATAAACCGGCGATGATGACCAGTCATGATGTAGGGGTTTCAGGTGGAACAGAAGGTGGTAATTATAACGTAGGGTTATCCTATTTTAAACAGGATGCTTTAATTCCGATCCAGAGTTATGAAAGATTCTCATTAAGGATCGCTCTGGACCAGCAGGTTGGTAAAAGTTTCAAATTCGGATTTACATCCAATACCAACTATACCGTATCGGATGGTAACGGAGTGGCAGGAGCGCCGGTTCTGGGCAACTCTCCTTTAGCAAACCCTTACAATCCGGATGGCACTATCAAAAGAACCATCAGTACGGCATCGAATATTGATCAGTCTTGGGTATACATCAGAAAGACCCTCGAAAATCTGGGGGATAAATATGTAGATGAAAGCAAAGGTCTTTCTTCATACAATAATTTATATGGAGAAGTAAGCTTACCGATTAGCGGTTTGAAATACAGATTAAATGTCGGGTTGGATTATACCACTTCTAACAGCGGAAACTATACAGGAGTAGGGGTTTTCAATGTGAATGCAGCAGCTCCGTCCAGTGCAGGAAAAGGAAACAGTCAGACCTATCACTGGACTTTAGAAAATTTATTAACGTATGACAAAACTTTTGGAAAACATAAGATTAATGCTGTAGCTTTATATTCTGCAGAGGGCAATCGGTATATCAGCAGCTATATGAGTGCTAAAAATGTACCGGCAGACTTTTTCCAGTATTATAATTTGGGACAGTCTCCACAAGCAGATATATCTGTAAAGCCTGAAGATCAGATATATGTACAGAGAGGGCTTATATCGTATATGGGACGTGCTATGTACACCTACGATAATAAGTATATGATTACGGCAACGCTTCGTGCAGATGGTGCATCAGTTTTGGCACCGGGTAACAAATGGCATACCTATCCCGCAATATCGTTAGGCTGGAACCTTGCTAATGAATCTTTCATGCAGAGTCTCAAAGCCATCAACCAGTTCAAATTAAGATACGGATGGGGGCAGACTTCCAATCAGGCGGTTGGTCCGTACACTACCAAAGGAACTTTAGGGGTTGTTCCGTATAATTTCGGAAATACAAATACGACAGGGGTATATATCACTACCGCGCCAAATCCTGAGCTGGGCTGGGAATATTCTAAAACCAATAACTTCGGTTTGGATTTCGGATTATTTAATAATAGATTGACAGGTACTGTAGAGTATTACAGAACCAAAACAGAACAGGTTTTATCTCCGACAAATCTTCCTATATCCGGAGGTATTGCAAGTGTAACAAACAATATAGGCCAGATAGAAAACAAAGGTTGGGAAGTTTCACTTAATGGTACGATCATAAACAATCCTGATGGCTTCAGCTGGGATGCAGGGGTTAACTGGTATGCCAACAGAAATCAGATTTTAGCTTTGAATTCAGGGACTACCCGGGATGTGGCGAACAACTGGTTTGTTGGACATAATATCAATGCGATCTATGACTATCAGAACATTGGTTTGTGGCAGCAGGGAGATCCTTACCTGAATATATTGGAACCGGGGGGTAATGTAGGAATGATTAAAGTTCTTTACACCGGCGGTTACAATGCAGATGGTACTCCGGTAAGAGCAATTGGTCCGGACGACAGACAAATTATCGATACCGCACCGGATTGGCAGGGTGGCTTCAACATGAGATTCGCTTACAAAAATTTTGAATTGAGTACTGTAGGTGCATTTCAGCATGGGGGTGTTTTAATCAGTTCTATTTATGGTTCTTCGGGTTATCTTAACAGATTAACAGGAAGAGGGAATAACGTGGATGTAGATTACTGGACAGCAGAAAATCCGAATGTAAGATATCCTAAACCCGGAGGAATAATGAGTGGAGACAACCCGAAATATGGTTCTACCCTTGCTTACTTCGATGGATCATATCTTAAACTGAGAACAATAACACTAGGTTATAATTTGAAGAAAGAATTTCTGGATGATCTGAAATTAAATAGTTTAAGAATTTATGTAACCGTAACTAATCCTCTCGTTCTTTTCTCTCCTTATCATAAAGAATCCGGGATGGATCCGGAACCGAACTCTTACGGTAACCAGAATCAGGCGGTAAACAGCAGCCTTCCTTATAATGCGCGTCAGCTGATTATAGGAACCAATAATCCGTCTACACGTAATTATCTAATGGGAATCAATTTATCTTTTTAAATTACAAAATCATGATCAAGTTTAATAAAAAAATAGTTTTAGGAGCGTTTTTCTTCTCGCTTTGCTTATCCAGTTGTAATGAAATTCTGGACGAACAGCCAAGATCTAACTATACGGTGGATTATTTTAATACGCCGGATGGGGTAACAGCAGGGGTAACATCTTTATACAGAAGTTTACGTTTATTGTATGGTAACGGCTACTTCATGAGTAACTGCCAGAACGGAACCGACGAATCTACTTTTGCACAGAGTGCAGACGGAAACTTTAAAGAATTGGACTTTTCAGGAAATGGTAACGTTACACCATCTTCTTTCCCTCCGAGTATGATTTGGGGATCTGTATTCCCTTCTATTAATACCGCAAACGGAATTGTAGAAAGAGGTCCGCAGTTTGGCGTGGCAGAATCATTAATTTCCGAAGCAAGATTCTTCAGAGCATTTGATTACTTTATGCTGGTTCAGACGTATGGGGGAGTTCCGTTAGATTTGGGAGCAGGAGAACTTGCACTGAATACAAATGCGATAACAACTTCTAAGAGAAATACCGTTCCGGAAGTTTATACCAGAGGAATTTTTCCTGATCTCAGAAAAGCAATAGATAATTTACCCGCTTCACCAAGAGTAACGGGAGGAGTAACGAAAAATGTTGCAAGATTATTTTTAGCAAAAGCTTACCTTACATATGGATGGTGGCTGCAGAATCCCAATAGCATTCCAACGTATCCGGACGCTCCCAGAACCGATCCGGACGGTCATAATGCACAATGGTATTTCCAGCAGGCTTATGACACAGCTATGCAGGGAATAACTACTCCTGGTCCATATTCTTTGCAGCCTACATTTTATGATGTAAATGTAGGATCAAACGACAGGAATAACGAATGTATGCTGTATGCAGACCATACTCAGGCAAGTGCATTTTATAACGAATCAGATCCTGTAGGTTTCGGTTCAGGATGGGCTCCTGATAACTTCGCTGCGTGGATGCAGACCTGGAACTACACCAACCTGAAGAGCAGCAGTTCTGCAACAACTTTTACTGCTGTAAGTTCTGTACAGCGTGCTGCTACTCAGTCTTTAGGACGTCCATGGGTTCGTATGGCTCCTCCGATTGGGGTTATTCAGAATACATTTGCTGATAAAACGACCGATTCAAGATATGACGGTACTTTTGTTACGACTTACAGAGGTAACTGGGACAAAGCAGGTGTTACGAACCCTGTTCTGTACAATGCCAATAACTTACCTGTACAGCCGGGAGGAGCTATTCTGAGCTTCCTTAATGATGATTCCCAGACGCCAACTTATCCTTCAGGAGCAGGGCAAAACGGTGTGGGTGCAGGTACTTTGCCGGGAAGAGCAGATTGGGTAGTTGCACCAAACGGAATCAGCAGAATCGTTTATCCGGGATTATGGAAAATCGGAACGTACCGTACGGATGATCCAAACGGACTTGGATATCCTAATGCAGGACTTACCCGTCCTTTCAACGTAGCAAAATTCTCAGAATTCTACTTTATCGCAGCAGAAGCGGCTGTAAAAGGAGCATCTGGTTCTATGACGGCGAGAGATTTAATTAACGTAATCCGTGCAAGAGCAGGTAAATGGAAATTTAATAACGCTCAAAATACAACGTACATTGCAGATAATAGTGCTGCAATGACTGCTGCAACGCCTTCTGTAATTACTATAGATTATATTCTGGCAGAAAGATCCCGTGAATACTACGGAGAATTCTACAGATGGTACGATTTGGTGCGTACACAGAAGTGGGGCGAATATGCAGCTACTTATAAAATAGGAGGTACTGCTTATGGAAACCATACACCTCAAACCGTAACACGTAATATTCAGCCGTTCCATTATCTGAGACCGATTCCGCAAGGACAAATCGATGCAATGAGTGGTGCAACTGCTGATGAAAAAGCAAAATATCAGAATCCTGGTTATTAGAAATCGGTTAGTTTCACATTCATATATAGTTCACAGGGCAGATCCTAAAAAATATCTGCCTTGTTTTTTAATTAAAAATTTTAAATGGTATGGAAAAAACATGGCGCTGGTTTGGAAAGAACGATAAAATTAAATTACAAACCCTTTTACAAATCGGGGTGGAAGGTATTGTATCTGCATTACACGATATTCCTAATGGAGAAATCTGGAGCTTAGAGGCTGTTAACGATTACAAAAATTATATAGAGAGTCACGGTCTTCGCTGGTCTGTTGTGGAGAGTCTTCCCGTAAGCGAAGCAATCAAATACGGAGGAGAAGACCGTGATTTTTTAATAGAAAATTATATTAAAAGTCTCGAAAACTTAGGAAAAGCAGGCATTACTACGGTTTGCTACAATTTTATGCCGGTTTTAGACTGGGCAAGAACTGATCTTTTCCATGAATGGAAAGACGGTTCTTCTTCATTATATTTTGATAAGGCTAAATTTGCTTATTTTGAAATTCATATTCTTAAAAGAGAAGGAGCAGAAAAGGACTATAGCGAGGAAATTCTTCAAAAAGTTGAAGAACTGAAAAATACACTCACAGAAAAAGACAACCATGATCTGATCGATTCAGTAATTGTGAAAACACAGGGATTCGTCAACGGAAACATAAGAGAAGGCGAATTAAATCCCGTAGAAAAGTTCAACAATTTACTGGCTTTATATCATGGAATTGATAAAAATAAGCTTCGCGAAAACCTGAAATATTTCCTCGAAAAAATAATGCCGGTTTGTGAAGAATGGAATATCCAGATGTGTGTTCATCCCGATGATCCGCCTTTCGCTTTACTCGGTTTACCAAGAATTGTCACCAATGAAGAAGACATAGACTGGTTTCTGAATGCAGTAGACAATCCCCATAACGGATTAACTTTCTGCGCAGGTTCGCTTAGTGCCAATCTACAAAATGATGTTCCGAAACTGGCTCAGAAATTTGCTCACAGAACAAAATTTGTTCATCTCAGAAGCACCAATGTTTTTGAAAACGGAGACTTTATTGAAGCACATCATTTAGGCGGAAGACGAAAGTTAATCGATGTAGTAAAGGTATTTGAAAAAGAAAATCCCGATCTGCCCATGAGAATCGATCACGGAAGATTATTGTCGGAAGATACAGATAAAGGCTATAATCCGGGATACTCTTTCCTTGGAAGGATGTTGGCTTTAGGACAGATAGAAGGAGTAATGGCAGCCGTACAAAATGAAATGAACAAAAAACTTTAGAAAAAAGAACCCGAAGGGTTCAATACAAATAACCGTAGGTGAAACCTATGGCAAACAGAAAACAATGAACAGCGAACCCGAAGGGTTCAATATCAACCATCATTCATCAAAAATAAAAAATGAACGAAATATTCAGTATAAAATATAAAGTCGCAGTCATTACAGGAGCTTCCGGCGTTTTGGGAGGAAGCCTTGCCAAAAGTTTTATCGAAGCCGGTGCAAAAGTGGTGATGTTAGGAAGAAACCACAAAACACTGCAGTCCCGTGTAAAGGAACTTGCAGGTTCAGAAGATAATGCATTTGCCGTGGAAGCCAATGTAATGAACATTGAAAGTCTGGAAAATGCATCAGAAAAAATCATCGAAAAATATGGTAAAATAGATATTTTGCTGAACATCGCCGGAGGAAATATTCCTTCAGCAACCTTATCTCCCGACCAGTCATTTTTAGACATGAATATCAGCGGATGGGATGAGGTTACTGCTCTTAATATCAACGGAACCGTTTATCCGAGCTATGTTTTCGGAAAAATAATGGCGGAACAAAAAAGTGGCAGCATTGTTAATATTTCATCAATGGCAGCGTATTCTGCAATTACAAGAGTCGCCGGATATTCGGCGGCAAAATCCGCAATTACCAATTTTACCCAATGGCTGGCTTCCGATCTGGCTTTAAAATTCGGAGATAAAATCCGTGTAAATGCCGTAGCGCCGGGATTTTTCATCGGAGATCAGAACCGTGCCATTTTACTGAATCCTGATGGATCTTTAACGGACAGAAGCAAAAAAGTAATTGCCAAAACACCCATGCAGAGATTCGGGGAAGTGGAGGAGTTAAACGGAACTGTACAGTTTCTCTGTTCAGATGCCGCAAGCTTTATTACCGGAGCTTTGATTCCCGTTGACGGAGGTTTTAGTGCTTTCAGCGGAGTTTAATTTTTTTAAAATTGAATAATGAGTCATTTCATTAAGAATAAAGACGTTTTCGGAGATTCGTTTTTGTTGGGATCAGCAAAAGCAGAGAACCTCTATTTTGGCTATGCGAAAGGAATGCCCATCATCGATTATCATAATCATCTGGAACCTGATGTCATTTCACATAACCGGAATTTCCGTTCCCCTACGGCGATCTGGCTGGATGGCGACCATTATAAATGGCGCGCAATGCGAAATTTCGGGATTGATGAACATTTCATTTCAGGAAAAGCAGCCGATAATGAAAAATTCCTTAAGTGGGCAGAAACCGTTCCTTATACGCTTCGGAATCCGTTATTTCACTGGACTCATCTGGAACTCAAAAATACTTTTGGAATTAAGGAATATTTGTCCGGTAAAAATGCGACAGATGTTTACAGCTCAATGCAGGATTCCTTACAGAAACCTGATTTTACACCACAGAATTTGCTCAGAAATTATAAAGTGGAAGCACTTTGTACAACAGATGATCCTTCGGATGAGCTGGATCATCATAAAAAATTAAGAGCTGGTGATTTCAGTACAACCGTTCTGCCGAGTTTCCGACCGGATATTTACATTAATATTATTGATCCCGAATCGTATATTCTCAACCTTAAAAAACTGGAGAAAGCTTCCGGAATCAATATCAGTTCGGTTTCTGATTTATTGGATGCGCTTCAGTCAAGAATCAATTATTTTGATGAGGTTGGAGCTAAAGTTTCAGACCATGGGTTTGAATATTTTCCTGATACAACGAAATGGAACTCAGATCTGGAACAAGAGTTTTCAGAATTTCTGAAAGGCAACAAACCTGCATTTTCCAATCCGGATGCGCTTTGCGGATTTCTTCTGAAAGAACTTTGCAAAATGTATTCTGACAAAGGCTGGGTTCAGCAGTTCCACGTAGGGGCAACAAGAAATAACAATTCCCTCATGCTGAAAAGTATTGGCGCAAATACAGGTTTCGATGCAATCGGAGAGCAGTATTTTGCTCAAAGGATGAGTATTCTTTTTGATGAACTCAATTCCGAAGACAAACTTGCAAAAACAATTATTTACAATTTAAATCCGTCTTATAATGAAGTTCTGGCTTCTCTTGCAGGCAATTTCAACCAATCCGGAATCCGCTCAAAAATACAGTTCGGTGCTGCATGGTGGTTTCTGGATCAGTTGGATGGAATGCAGAAGCAGATGAACACCCTTTCGAATATTGGATTAATAAGCACTTTTGTCGGAATGCTTACCGATTCCAGAAGTTTCCTTTCGTTTTCAAGACACGAATATTTCAGGAGATTGCTTTGTAACATGTTCGGAAGAGAAATGGAAGAAGGGCTTCTTCCCGATGACGAAAAATGGGTTGGAGCGATAATTCAGGATATCTGTTACTACAACGCCAAAAATTATTTCAACTTTTAAAGATGAATCAGGGAAATTCAAATAAAATTTTATGCTTCGGAGAACTGCTTTTGCATTTTTCTCCGGATTCTCATGGAAATTGGCTGGAAAATCAGTCCGTTAAAATTTATATAGGCGGAGCTGAATATAATGTGGCTTTCGCTCTTTCCAAATGGGGAAATAAGGTTTCTTTGTATTCCGCATTACCGGAAAATTATCTGGGAAATCAATTGGAATTAAAATTAAATCAGGAAAAAATAGAAATCCTCGCAGAAAGATCAAATGGCAGACTGGGAACCTTTTATCTTCCTTTTGATGGCGATATGCAGAATGCCAAAGTGATCTACGATCGTTTTCCTTCCGTTTTTTCAGAATCAGACTTTTCAGGATTTTCCGATGACGAAGTTTTTCAGGATATTACCTGGCTTCACATAAGCACAATTACGCCTGCTTTGAGCGAGAATGCATTTCAAAAATGTTTTGATTTGATGAAGAAAGCCAATGCCCGGAATATCAAAGTTTCTCTGGATCTGAATTACCGTGCTTCTCTTTGGCAGAATCAGAATCCTTTTGATAAAATCTCAAAGCTGATGCCGTTTGTGAATGTTTTAATGGGAAATATATGGTCAATTCAGGCGTTTCTGGACATTTCAATCCAATACGAATTGAATGGAAATTTTGATGATGAAAACCTTTTAAAACAGGCTGAAAAATCAGCTTTGGAAATTCAGAAATCTTATCCCAATGTAGAAAGCATTGCCAATACTTTCAGATTCACAAAAGAAGATGAAGTTCATTATTTTGCAACCCTTTATTCCGAAGGGAAATTATTCATATCAGAACACTACTATTCTGATAAAATTCTGGAAAGAGTAGGCAGCGGAGATTCTTTCATGGCGGCTCTTATTCACGGAATCATCAAAGGAAATACAACCCAAAAAATCCTGAATGATGCTGTAAAAGTCGCTTTCAGAAAACTTTTTGTACAGGGCGACACCATCAACGAAACGATTAATATCGAGAATTTATGAATTTACTAATCATACAAAAAATAAAAGACCAGAAGATCGTTCCATTGTTTTACAATGAATCTTTCGAGGTTTCAAAATCCATTGTAGAATCGCTTTATGAAGCAGGAATCCGCGTTGTAGAATATACCAATCGTGGAGCATCTGCTTTACAAAATTTCAGAAAACTGAAAGAACTTTCAGCGACAGAATTTCCGGAACTCTTCTTAGGAATAGGAACCGTAAAAAATGCAGCAGAGATGAGTGAATATGTAAATGCGGGTGCAGACTTTATTATTACACCGGTGATCGATGACTCCATCGTGAAAAATGCCTCGGAAAGAAATGTTTTATTAATTCCGGGATGTTTTACCCCGTCAGACGTAAATCTGGCTTATCAAAACGGGCTCAGAATGGTAAAAATATTTCCTGCGGATGTCGTAGGGAAAAAATACATCAGATCGATCCGGCCGGTTTTCCCCGAAATGGAATTTATGCTGACCGGCGGAATCAGTTCCGATCCGGAAGATATTCTGAGCTGGCTGGAAGGCGGAGCCGTTGCAGTAGGACTCGGAAGCTCTCTGATTAATCCGAATCTTTCTTCCGAAGAATTAAAAGATAAGATGGAGAAATTATTAATTCAGTTAAAGTCAAAATAAAATGCAGATACCTAAAACGAATCTCAGATGGTGGATGCTGTCTTTGGTTTTCCTCGCTACAACCATCAATTATCTTGATCGTCAGGTGATGGGATTGCTGAAACCAACATTAGAAACCGAATTCCACTGGGACGAAAAAGATTACAGCTATATTGTGATGGCTTTTACCGCAACATATGCATTAGGTTATCTGGCAATGGGACGTTTTATTGACAGAGTGGGAACCAAAATTGGTTATGCGGTTTCTTTAATTGTATGGAGTCTGGCGTCTATAGGACATGGCTTTGTGAAGAGTACAGTAGGATTTATCATGGCAAGAATGGCTTTAGGGCTTAGCGAAGCCGGAAATTTTCCCGCGGCTATAAAATCTGTTGCAGAGTGGTTCCCAAAAAAAGAGAGAGCTTTAGCAACAGGGATTTTCAATTCGGGAGCAACGGTCGGGGCAATTCTAGCTCCTGTTCTTGTTCCTTTTATTCTGGGGCATTACGGATGGCAGCAGACCTTTGTCTGGATTGGCGCATTGGGATTATTATGGATTATTCTTTGGTGGAAATTCTATCACACACCGGAAAAATCGAAGCTTTTAAGTCAGGAAGAACTTCAATACATTAAAAGTGACCAGCAAACCCAGTCTGAGTCTCAGGAAAAAATTCCGCTGTCAGAATTATTGAAATACAAAGTAACATGGTCATTTGCCATCGGAAAAATAATGACAGACCCCATCTGGTATTTCTTCATGTTTTGGCTGCCCGCTTATTTTTCCGATGTTTTCAAAATGGATTTAACAAAACCTTCCCTTCCATTAATCGTTATTTACAGCGGAACCACCATCGGAAGCATTGGCGGCGGTTATCTGTCATCATTTTTAATTAAAAAAGGCTGGGCAATTGGAAGAGCGAGAAGCATCGTGATGCTGTTGTTTGCATTGATGGTCGTACCGGTAATGTTCTCAAAATATGTAGAAAATATGTGGATAATAACGGTTATTATTGCGTTTGCAACCGCTGCGCACCAAGGTTGGGGAGCGAATCTTATGACAACTGTTGGCGACAGATTACCCAATAGCCATGTAAGTTCCGTGATCGGATTTGGCGGAATGCTTGGCTCGGCGGCAGGAATCATTTTCCCTCTGTTTATTGGTGTTGTTCTGGATACATTCAAAAAATCAGGAAATATTAACGGAGGATATAACATTATTTTCTTTATTGCAGGAATCTCTTATGTTGCCGCATGGCTTATCATTAAACTGATTAATAGGAAATCTGTAACTGAAGAGTTAAACAAGAATTAAAATTGCATCTGCTTTTAATGAGGAATAAAATGCAGCTTTGAAAGATTTAAAAAGGTCAGATTCAATATTTTTCTGACAAGATTAAAAAGCATAAATACCATATTAAACAATAATCTAAAAATATAATAATGAGACAGAGAATAATGCATTCGATTTTTTTAAGAAATAAACTTACTTTGTTGGCTGCTGCCTCTTTGCTTTCTGTAAGTCATTTTTCTGCACAGACTTTCTCAGATTTTACCTATCGTGGAAACGACAAAATATACAACGAAAATCCCCTGAAACCGGACGAATTTTACTCCCCGATTCTTCAGGGCTGTTATCCCGATCCAAGTATTACAAAAAAAGGAGATGATTATTATTTGGTAAATTCTTCTTTCTCAATGTTTCCCGGAGTTCCTATTTTCACTTCCAAGGATCTGGTGAATTGGAAGCAGGTCGGTCACGTTCTCGACAGACCTTCCCAGCTTAAAGTAGAAAAAGGAGGTGTTTCACAGGGAATTTACGCACCGGATATCAAATACAACAAATATAACGACACCTTTTATATGATTACCACCCAGATTGCAGGTGGAGTCGGGAATATGGTCGTGAAAACCAAAGATCCGGCAAAAGGATGGAGCGAAGTACAAAAGCTGAATTTTGACGGGATTGATCCTGCCATTTTCTTTGATGATGACGGAAAAGCATACATTGTTCATAACGATGCACCGCCAAAAGGAACCGAACAGTATCAGGGTCACCGCGTTATTAAAATCTGGGATTACGATCTGGAAAAAGACCAGATTGTCGCAGGTTCAGACAAAATTATCGTGAACGGAGGAGTAGACCTTTCCCAAAAACCAATCTGGATCGAAGGTCCTCATTTATACAAATACAAAGGAAAATATTACCTGATGTGCGCAGAAGGCGGAACCGGAGGCAACCATAGCGAAGTCGTTTTTATGGCAGATTCTCCAAAAGGTCCGTTTGTTCCGGCTAAAAACAATCCGATTCTTACCCAAAGATATTTTCCAAGAGACAGAAAAGAAAAAGTAGATTGGGCAGGTCATGCAGATTTGGTGGAAGGCCCGAACGGACAATGGTACGGCGTATTTTTAGCAATTCGTCCTAATGTAAATAACCGCGTCAATAAAGGCAGGGAAACCTTCATCCTTCCTGTTGACTGGAGCGGAACATATCCTGTATTTCAAAATGGTCTGGTTCCGATGAAGCCTAAATTGAAAATGCTACAAGGCGTTCAGAATCAGACCGGACAAAACGGATTTTTTCCGAATGGAAATTTTACCTACAATGATAAATTAATCGATAAAAATCTGGATTTCCGTTGGATTGCAATGCGTGGACCGCGCGAAAATTTTATCACCACTACAAAATCAGGTGTAAAAGTGAATCCTATGGAGACGAATATCAAAGCTTTAGCCCCTGTTTCTGCATTATTCCACAGATTGCAGCACGAAGATTTTGAAACCTCCGTAACGCTTGATTTTAAACCTAAATCCGAAAAAGAACTGGCAGGAATTACTTGCTACCAAAGTGAAAGATTCAACTACGTTTTCGGGATTACGAAAAAAGACAAAGATTTCTATATCGTTTTGGAAAGAACAGAAAAAGGGGAATCCAGACTGTTAGCAAGCGAAAAAATTTCACTTTCAAAAAATATTAAATTTAAGGTAACAGGAGAAAAAGATGAAATCAGCTTCAGTTATTCTTTGGATGGCAGAAACTTTAAAAATCTCGGCGGTCCGGTTTCGGGAGATATCCTTTCTACCGATGTTGCTGGTGGATTTACAGGAAGTCTGATTGGATTATACAGTACTTCTTCCAATGATATTGTGCCGAATTAATAGTAAAAGCAATCATCCGGAATATGAATAGGAACGGACTTCAGCCCGTTTTCAAAGAAGACCAGCCAATTCGGCATTAGCCAAAATAAAAGATCATACAGGCTTTAAAAAAGACTAATCTGAATTTGTAATATATTGATTATCAGTGAGTAATTACTGGTTTTGTCAAAGTGTTTTTTTAAATTGATTAAAACCAAACCAAAATTGCAAAAACGTGAAAATTAATACACCATTTTATATAGTTTCTTTTTTGGGATTTATCGGGCTGAATCTACTTTCAGCCCAGATAAATCATTCTGAAAAGACGACAACTCATTTTACCAACCCCATTATTTGGGCGGATGCTCCGGATTTATCAATCACGAGAAACGGTGACGATTTTTATCTGATAAGCACGACCATGCATCTGATGCCGGGAGCTCCCGTAATGCATTCCAGAGATTTGGTAAACTGGGAAATGTCGAGCTATGTTTTTGATACACTGAATGATAATTCTAAATATGATTTGATAAACGGAACTGTTTACGGACGTGGACAATGGGCTTCTTCCATCCGTTATCACAAAGGAAAATACTACGTTTTGTTTTCCCCGAACGACGAACCTTTCAAATCCTATTTTTATGTTACCGACAATCCTGAAAAAGGAAACTGGAAACTCATCACGAGAACCCGGCATTTTCATGATGCGTCTTTGCTGTTTGATGATGATGATCGGGTGTATGTATTCACCTCAAACAAAGTTTTTGAGCTGAGTTCAGATTTTAAAACCATTATCGGAAATCAGGACGGAACAGAAAGTTTTCGGAAAGATGAATCAGAAACCGGACTTTTGGAAGGTAACCAGATCATTAAAAAAGACGGAAAATATTATATGATGATGATTTCATGGCCAAGAGGCGGAAAACGCCGTCAGGAAGTGTACAGAGCGAATAAAGTCACCGGACCTTATGAGAAAAAAGTTATCCTCGAAGACAATTTTCTTGGATTTTCTTATGCCGGACAGGGTGCTTTGATTGACGATAAGAATGGCAACTGGTATTCCCTGATCTTTCAGGACAGAAATGGAGTAGGAAGAGTTCCGGTTTTGCTTCCCGTGAAATGGGAAAACGACTGGCCTGTTTTGGGCGACAACGGAAAAGTACCTTTGACGGGTGAAGTTCCGCTTCCCACCTTCAAACCAAAAAATCATTTAATAGAAAGCGACGAATTTTCCGGCAAAAAAATGAAAATTCAATGGCAGTGGAATCATAATCCTGTCAATTCAGCATGGTCCCTATCCGAAAGAAAAGGCTTCCTAAGGTTGAAAACAAGCAGAGTAGTGGATAATTTGTACCTCGCTCCAAACACCTTAACGCAGAGAATGGAAGGTCCTAAATCCAGCGGCATTGTTTCTTTAAATGTGAAAGGAATGAAAGACGGCGATGTTGCAGGTTTCAGTGCTTTCAACGGTGACTCCGGCATTCTGTCTGTCATAATGGAAGGTGGTAAAAAATTTATTGTTTTTTCAGCCGATACAGTCAGTTTAGATAACAAGACTAAGGCAGTTATGAGCGTTAAAAAAGAAGAGAAAAAGCGTATTCCCCTGAATTCCGATACCGTTTATTTTAGAATTGATGCCGATTTCAATCTCGGAAAAGATCTGGCAGATTTCTATTACAGTACCGATCAGAAAAACTGGACCGAAATGGAAAAAGGATACAAAATGATTTTCGATTACCGAAGGTTTTTTATGGGTTCCAAGTTGGCAATCTTCAATTATGCAACCAGAAATCTGGGCGGTTTTGTAGATGTCGATTTTTTCAGAGTCAATACCATTTCAGAGTAATGAATGTAGGATTATTTTTTGGGTAGCTTATCCGTCTTCCACTCCCGCTTTTTTATTCGTCGTTTCTCCTCACAAAAAGAGCTCCGTTCAAGCCGGGCTACGAGAGATTCGCTGTTTAAAAAGAAATATGAGCTCCGTAGGAGCATTCTGTTAATAGAAAAAAGTTGCGTCACCAAAACAAAGCCTCGTAGAGGCGAACTGTTAATAAAACAGACTATAAAATTTAAAAAACAAATCCATTTGAATGAATATTTTTTTATCAAAATCAATAAGTGTAAAACTTAAAAATAAAAATCATGAACAGATCCATCATATTAACAGTCACTTTCATGTTATCCGGAGTCCTTTTTTCTGCACAGACTTCCGATAAACAGGCACCACAGGGTTTTGATGTAGAAAATCCTACAATTTCCCACGGAAAAATCGATACGGTTCAATATGTTTCAAAAACGGTAGGAACGACCAGAAAAGCACTGATTTACACACCACCCGGATTCAAAAAAGGAAATAAATACCCTGTTCTTTATCTTCTTCACGGCATCGGCGGAGACGAAAAAGAATGGTTCAATCAGGGAAAACCAAATGTTATTCTCGATAATCTCTACGCACAGGGAAAACTGCAGCCGATGATTGTTGTTTTACCGAACGGAAGAGCAATGAAGAATGACAGAGCAACAGGAAATATTATGGCTCCGGATAAAGTAGAAGCCTTTACAACCTTTGAAAAAGATCTGCTGAATGATCTGATTCCCTTTGTAGAAAAAAAATATCCTGTTAAAAAAGACAGAGAAAGCAGGGCTTTGGCAGGCCTTTCAATGGGAGGCGGACAAACACAGAATTTTGCCTTCGGAAACATCGATAAATTTGCATGGTTAGGTGCATTTTCTTCAGCGCCTAACACCAAAGAGCCCGATAAGCTTTTGCCCAATCCACAAGATGCTCTGAAGCTGAAGCTCATTTTTATTTCCTGTGGCGATGCAGACGGACTGATGCCTTTCAGTAAGAGAACCAGCGACTATCTCAAAAAAAATAAAATCCCCCATATTTTTTACATCGAACCGGGCGGTCACGACTTCAAGGTCTGGAAAAATGATTTATATATCTTTTCACAGCTATTATTCAAGCCTGTAGATAAATCTCAGTTCAGTAATTTTACGGTTTTGGGAACACCCGAAGCAACCAATATCAGGAATACACAGTATCCCAAAATTCTTCCCGACGGAAGAGTGATGTTTAAAATCAAAGCTCCGGAAGCGCAAAAAGTGCAGATCGATTTAGAAAAAAAAGATGCCCTGAAAAAAGAGTCAGATAGTTTTTGGATTGGTACAACAGATCCTCAAAGCGAAAGTTTTCATTACTATTCCCTGCTGATTGACGGTGTCGCAGTTGCAGATCCTTCCAGCGAAACATTTTACGGAATGGGAAGATACGCCAGCGGAATCGATATTCCTTTTGAAGGCGATGATTTTTATGCTTTAAAAGACGTTCTTCAGGGGGACATCCGCATTAAAAATTTTTATTCCAAAGTCATTAAAATATGAAAAAAATAATGTTAAATATCTGTCTGGTAGGCTTTTCGGGAATATTATATTCGCAGAATCCCATTATTCAGACCAGCTATACCGCCGATCCGGCTCCAATGGTGTACAACGACAGACTTTACGTTTACACCACCCATGATGAAGATGATTCCACATGGTTTACGATGAACGACTGGAAAGTCTATTCCACCAACGATATGGTGAACTGGACCGATCATGGAACCATTCTTTCCTACAGCGATTTCGACTGGGCAAAACGTGATGCATGGGCGGCACAGTGCGTGGAAAGGAACGGTAAATTTTTTATGTACGTTCCGATGTGGTCTAAAACCAATAATAAAGGAGCGATTGGTGTTGCGGTGGGAGACAGTCCGTTCGGGCCGTTTCATGATCCGCTTGGAAAACCTCTTGTGCAAAGCGAATGGGGCGACATCGATCCGACGGTTTTTATTGATGACGACGGACAGGCGCATATGTACTGGGGAAATCCAAAACTCAAATATGTAAAACTGAATCAGGACATGATTTCTTACTCCGGCGAGATTGTTGAAGTTCCCATGACAGCAAAATCTTTCGGGAAAAGAGACGGAAAAGAAAATCCTGAAAGACCAACAAAATATGAAGAAGGACCTTGGTTATATAAAAGAAAAGATCTGTATTATCTCTTCTGGCCGGGCGGTCCGCTTCCCGAATTCATAGGCTACTCCACAAGCAAAAGCGCAAAAGGACCATGGAAATATGGCGGTATTGTAATGCCAACCGAAGGGAAATCGTTTACCAATCATCCCGGAATTGTTGATTTCAGAGAAAAAACCTATTTCTTTTATCACAACGGTGCTTTGCTGGGAGGAAGCGGATTTACAAGATCTGTAAGTGTGGAGGAACTCAATTTTAATAAAGACGGTTCGGTTGTACCCATCAAAATGACGAATGGAATTTCCAAAGCCATTGCAGCCATTAATCCTTACTCGTTGAATCAGGCTGAAACAATTGCATGGTCTGAAAATGTAAAATCTTATCAGAACAAAGCAGCAGGGGTTTTTATCAAAGCAAAAAAAAGCGGCGCTTATACCAGTGTGAAAAATGTGGATTTTGGCAGAAAAGGAGCCGCTACATTTTCAGCAAGAGTTGGGACAACACACAACAGTGACGTGACAATGGATGTTCGTCTGGACGGTATTAACGGATCATTGGTTGCCACAGTAAAAGTTCCTTTAACCGGCGGAGACGACCGTTGGGAAACCGTGAAAACAGAACTGAAGGAAAAAATTACCGGCGTTCACGATGTGTACTTTGTATTTAATGGAAAAGCACCTAAAGATATTATGTTTTTCGATTATTGGACTTTTCTTGAAAATAACTGATTATGATTAAAATATCCTATCTATCCATATTGTTGTTGTTCCTCACCGGAATTTCAGGTTTTGCACAGGTCGCAGAAATCTCAAGTCCCGATGGAAAATTAAAATTAAATGTCTTTGCTGAAAACGGAAAAGCTCTTTACAATCTTAGTTTTCAGGGAAAAATAATCTTGGAAAAATCTCCTTTAGGTCTTATTACCAATGAATCTGATTTTTCTGAAAATTTGAAATTAGTCAACAACAAAAAAGATAAAATTTCTAAAAATTACACCAACGAAAAAATTAAAAAATCACAAGTCAGTTACACGGCAAATACTTTAATAGTCAATTTTACCAATGCAGATAACTTTAATATTGGGATTGAATTTCAGTTGAGCAATAACAATCTGGCTTTCAGATATGAAATTCAGCCGATGAAAGACCATTTAAGTGCGGTCGTACGGTCAGAAACTACAGGTTACAGATTCCCGGCTCAAACCACAACTTTCCTTTCTCCGATGATGAAACCGATGACAGGTTTTGCCAGAACGGCACCAAGCTACGAAAGTGGTTATAAAGCTGATGCAGAATTAGGAATAAAATCTGATTATGGTTACGTTTTTCCGGGATTGTTTCATGTCGGAAACGATGGATGGATTTTATTGTCCGAAACTGGTGTAAACAGTCTCTACTGCGCTTCTCATTTGGATACAACCCCAGAAAAAAATCTTTATCGGATAGCTTACCCGAATAAGGCTGAAAACAATGGATTCGGAAGCGTAGGAGCCGCCATTTCACTTCCCGGAAAAACACCTTGGAGAACAATCACCATTGGCGATTCTTTAAAACCGATTGTGGAAACCACGATTCCTTTTGATGTTGTGGAGCCAATGTATGAACCCTCACAGAAATATACTTTCGGAAGATCAACCTGGAGCTGGATTCTGTGGCAGGACAACAGTATGAATTACGAAGATCAAAGCCTTTTTATCGATTTAGCATCAGAAATGGGGTATGAATACATTCTGATCGATGCGCTTTGGGACAAAAACATCGGCAAAGAAAGAATGAAAGATCTCATTCAATATGCAAAATCTAAGAACGTAAATGTCTTATTGTGGTACAATTCCAACGGTGCTTCCAATGATGCGCCGATGGGGCCGAGAAACAAAATGAGTTCCTCCATAGAACGCAAAAAAGAAATGAAATGGCTGAAAGAAGCAGGTGTACAAGGGCTGAAAGTCGATTTTTTCGGTGGTGATAAGCAGGAAACAATGCGTCTGTATGAAGACATCCTTTCCGATGCCAATGATTTTGGGTTAAAGATTATTTTTCACGGAGCAACATTACCGAGAGGCTGGGAAGTAATGTACCCAAATTATGCCGGAAGCGAAGCTGTTTTAGCATCCGAAATGCTCTATTTTTCCGAAGATATCCGCAAGCAGGAAGCTTTTTTCGCCTCGCTGCATCCCTTCATCAGAAATACGGTCGGAAGTATGGAGTTTGGCGGGACTTTTCTCAATAAATATTTAACGAAATCCAACAAAGACAAGAATAAAAGATACACAACAGACAGTTTTCAGTTGGCAACGGCGGTTCTGTTTCAGAATCCGGTTCAGATGTTTGGAGTAACACCGAACAATCTGAACGATGCCCCAAAATTTCAGCTTGACTTTATGAAAGAAATTCCCACACTTTGGGATGAAACGGTTTTTGTAGACGGTTATCCCGGAAAATATTCCGTGATCGCAAGAAGACATCAGAATCAATGGTATGTTGTCGGAATTAATGCAGAAAAAACGGTAAAAAAATTGAAAATCAGTCTTCCTGTGTTTGCCGGAAAAACGGTAAAATTCATCAACGACGATACTCAGGGAAATTCATCGGAAAAAGAAGTGAAAGTGAGTGCAAAAGGTAATTTTAATGTGGAAATTCAGCCAAACGGAGGATTTGTTTTGAGAAATTAATTGGTTTTGGGCAGCTTTTTCCGCCTTCCACTCCCGCTTTTTTGCCTCCGCTTTGCTGCGGCAAAAAGAGCTCCGTTCAAGTCGGGCTGCGAGAGATTCGCTGCACTCAAAGAATCCGAAGGATTCAATATCAATAGCCATAGGTACAAACCTATGGAAAGAAATATGAATAAAATCCGAACCCTGAAAGGGTTCAATTTGATAAGTCGTTCAAATTTTATTTAAATAGAAAATAAAACATTATGAATCAGATAAAAATATTTTTTCTCGTCATGGTATTCGGATGCTGTTTACAGTTCAATGCAACAGAACCGTTCATCAGCAAAGAAAAAAATTCGGAAACAATCGTATTGAAAGAAAAATCAGTCAGCCTTTCGATTCTTGTCAGTTCCGGAATAGATACCGGAATTTTGAAAGCAGTTAAAAATCTGCAGTCCGATTTTCAGAAAGTAACAGGAAGTGAACCCAATATATTGAATCAGGTTTCGAAAATGAATTCTCCTTTAATCATCATCGGGACAGTCGGAACAAAATCTGTAATTGATGATCTCATTAAACAGAAAAAAATTGATGGAAAATCTTTAACAGGGAAAAATGAAAAATACATCATTCAGAATGTAAGCCATCCATTTCCCGGCGTTTCTGAAGCAATCGTCATTGCCGGAAGCGACAAAAGAGGAACCATTTACGGCATCTACGAAATGTCTCAGCAAATCGGGGTTTCGCCATGGTATTACTGGGCAGATGTTCCGGTTGAGAAAAAAGAAAATGTATACTTCAAAAAAGGAATGTATACAGACGGAGAGCCCGCAGTAGAATACCGTGGTATTTTTCTGAATGATGAAGAACCTTCATTGGGAGGATGGGCGAGAGCAACTTTTGGAGGAATCAATTCTAAATTTTACGAAAAAGTTTTTGAGCTGATTTTAAGGCTGAAAGGAAATTACATCTGGCCTGCCATGTGGGGAAAAGCTTTCTATGACGATGATCCTTTGAACGGACCTTTAGCCGATGAAATGGGAATTGTTATGGGAACTTCGCATCATGAACCAATGGCTCAGGCTCAGACCGATTGGCATCGGTACATCAAGAAAAATAATCTGCCAAATTTCTGGGATTATTCCAAAAATGAAAAAGTTTTACAGGAATTCTGGAAATTGGGGCTTGAAAGAAGCAAAAACTGGGAAAAATTAGTAACAGTCGGAATGCGCGGCGATGGTGATGAAGCGATGGGAGAGGGAACGAATATCTCCCTTCTCGAAAAAGTAGTGAAAGACCAACGAAAAATCATCGCTGAGGTGACCGGTAAAAAAGCAGAAAAAACACCGCAGGTTTGGGCTTTGTACAAAGAAGTTCAGGAGTATTATGACAAAGGAATGCGGGTTCCGGATGATGTAATTCTATTATTCTGTGATGATAACTGGGGCAATGTGAGAAAACTTCCCGATCTTTCAAAACCTTTACACAAAGGCGATTACGGAATGTACTACCACTTCGATTATGTGGGCGGACCGAGAAATTCAAAATGGATCAATATCAATCCGATTCAAAGAGTTTGGGAACAGATGAATCTTTCCTACGAACATAAAGTGGATAAAGTTTGGGTGGTAAATGTAGGAGATTTGAAGCCAATGGAATTCCCCATCAGTTTTTTCCTTGAAATGGCGTGGAATCCGAAGCAGTTCAATTCAAAAAATCTTTTAGAATATACCGAAAAATGGTCAGCACAGCAGTTTGGTGAAAAGCACGCCAAAGAAATTGCGGGAATGATTAATCTGTATGCGAAATACAACCGTCGCGTTACACCCGAAACACTGGACAGCAAAACATACAGTCTTGAAAACTACCATGAATTCGAAACTGTTTTAAATGATTACAGAGCGTTGGCTGTTGATGCATTGCGCTTGAAAGAACAGATCCCTGCAGAATATCAGGATGCCTATTATCAGTTAGTTCTTTATCCCATTGATGCATGCAGTAATTTGTATGAAATGTATTATGCCGTTGCCAAAAACAAGGAATTGGCTGCCAGATATGATTTAAAAGCAAATTATTTTGCGGACAAGGTAAAAGAATGCTTTGAGAGAAATGCATATCTGGATCATAAATACAACAATGAAATTGCCGGCGGGAAATGGAAGCACATGATGGATCAGATGAGAATAGGATACAAAACCTGGGCAGACGGAAAAGAAAATATAATGCCTGAAGTAACCTATGTATATGATGATAACGCTTCCAAAGAAAAAATATTTCAGGAGAAAAATGGCTATATTTCAATAGAAGCGGAAAATTTTGCGAGAACCAGCCATTCAGACCGAATTCATTGGGAAGTGATTCCGGATTTTGGGAAAACTAAATCCGGCGTAACCACCTTTCCGCAGAATGCTTATCCAAAATCTGATGAAAATATTTATCTGGAATATGATATGAATTTTGAATCCAAAGGCGAATTCGAAGTCCAGTTGTTATTGGCGCCGACTTTGAATTTTAATCACAATAAAGGATTGCGTTATGAGATTTCCTTTGATGACGGAACGCCGCAGATAGTTAATTTCAATGGTCATTACAGAGGCGAATTGGGAAGATGGCAATCCGAACATATTATTAAATCTGCAACAAAACACCAGATTTTACAACCCGGAAAACATACGCTGCGATTCAGAGTTCTTGAGCCGGGAATCGTTCTTGAAAAAATACTGATCGATACGGGAGGTTTACTGCCTTCTTATCTGGGTGCACCCGAAAGTGAAATTCTTCACTGAAAATCAGCAAATAGTAATAACAATCAATGCTTTGCTTATGAAACATTAATCTAATTTATCATTCTCTTTCTTTAAATATTGTTTTCAGCAAATACAGGACAAGGAAAACAGCAGAAGCTTTGTAACAAAACTTTATTTAAACCCGCTACCTGATACAGTTCAGGGAATTTTCTTGATGGTTTTTCAATAATAAACTGTCTTGAAGGGGATTGTATATTCCATACTTTACTGAAAAATGATCAAAATTAAAACTAGAACATTATGAAAAAACGTTTAAACTTTTTAGTAATTCAATCTATTTTTCTGCTTTTTAGCAGTTTTTTTTACGGACAGCTTACCACCGTTAAAATCGATAAAAATACCTCGTATCAGAAAATAAAAGGATTCGGAGGATTTGTCTGCAGTCCGCAGTTCGCTTACAATCACATGACGACTTCCGAAATTCAGACGCTTTGGGGATCAGGAAGCGAAGGAGGCTATAATATCATGAGGCTGTATATTCCGGAAGATAGCAACAACTGGAGCGCTGTATTACCAACGGCACAGTTGGCAAAATCAATGGGGCTTACCATTTTCGCAAGTCCGTGGACGATGCCTGCAGCCTGGAAAACCAATAACCATGTGAATGCCGTGTATACAGACGCCAACGGAGTCCAGCAGATCGGATATTTAAAGCCTGAAAATTATCAGGATTATGCATTGTATCTCAACAGTTTCGTTACCTATTTACAAACAAATGGAGTGGATCTGGATTACATTTCCATTCAGAATGAACCGGACGAAATGGCTCAATATCAGGGATGTATATGGACTCCGACTCAGATAGCGACTTTTGTAAAAGATTACGGACACCTCATCAACTGCAAAGTGATTGCACCGGAAAGTGTAGGTTTTACCGATAATTTTGCCAATGCAATGCTGAATACTGCTACTATGGCAAATTTTGAAGTCTACGGAGGACATCAGTACGGATTAATGCAGTCGGCTTACAAACAGTTCCAGAATTACAATAAAGAAATCTGGCAGACAGAATATCTGATTAATTGGAACTCAGGCAGCCAGACGCCGCGTGATTTTAGCTGGAACCTTGATGCTTTTAACTTTGCTTCAAGCATCAATAATTCCATGCTCGGAAATATCAATGCGTGGATTCATTATGCTTCAAAAAGATATTACGGATTAATGGGCGACGGAACCTACGGAACACCAACAGGAGTGATGTCTAAAAGAGGTTATATCCTTTCCCATTATGCAAAATACGTAACAGGAAAAACAAGAATTGATGCCAAATGGGAAGATAAAACCGGAGCTTTACAGGGATCTTCCTATATTTCCGCAGATGGTAACCAGATTGTTTTGATGGTCATTAATTCTTCTGCCAATACTTATAATCTGAAGGTCGATCTGCCTTTTTATACCACATCGGGAACAAAAGTACTCACAAATGCTTCTTCCAATATGGTGACCACGCAGATTTCATTCAGTACACCCACTTTCCGTCCCGGAGCGGATATAGCTCCATCCAGCGTCATGACTTTCGTATTCAATAAAAGTGGCGACAGACCGGTTTCTCTGATGACAGGCGGAAATATCCATTACAATAAAATCGAGACACAAACAACCACCAATTCCGCTTTCGGAACTGCTTTTAACATCAGTAATACAACGGTAACATTTTCCAATCCAAGTCCTTTGATCAGTAATAATATGACTGCTTCAAACGGTTATCTTCAGTTGAATGACAGATACAACAAACTAATTTTACACGTTAACAGCTACACTACAGCCGGACAAAGCTATTCAGATAATACGACTCTGTATTATATCAACAGTCAAGGTATTGCAAAATCTTTCAATTACGGAAGGATCAATTTTCCGACAGGAGGAAATTTTGATATTACCCTTGATATTTCGAGACAGGTGCTTACCGACGGTTGTAAAGGAATTTTAGGACTTAGAAATTCAAATTACAGTTCCGTTCTTACCTTAAATTTAGGAGATGTTTATTTTAATGTAGGCAACGAAATTGCTACAAAATTTGGCGGAACCTATTCAGACAGCGACAGCAATCTAATGGACGCATTAGAAAACGGCTACTTTACCTCACTGGATTTCAGGACAACTGCAGGAATTACCCCTTCAAATAACTGGCAGCCTCTAAGCGTAAATTCAAATAACATTTTTTATGTGAATTCTAATGTAAATTCTACCTCAAACAATGTAATTTCCGGAACAGCTTGTTCCAGCCTTGTCCTTTCAGATTTGGGCAAAGATTTTCAGGTTCCGTTTAATTTCAGCACGACATCAGCTTCTTACAGCAGAACTTTTAACGGGTACGAAACTTTACTGTTACCTTTTGAAGCCAATATTCCTTCAGGAGTATCGGTATATCTTATGTCGCCGGGCGCAACAGCGGTTTCGGGAACCCAGATTTCTGGCGGAACAATTCCTGCCAATACTCCGGTACTTGTGAATGCGACAGGAAATTATACTTTTACAGGAACAGGTAACGTTTCTACACCAAAAGCCATTACCGTAAATCAGATGAACGGAGTATATCATACCATAAAAGTTCCGGCTAATAGTTATGTCTTGAAAACAGAAGGCGGAGTAACAGGATTTTACAAAGTTGTTGCAGGAAACGAGCCGATGATTAATCCTTTCAGAGCATATCTTACCGAAGAAAATCTGTATTCCGCAAATATGCTTCCTCTAAATTTCTCAGTATTGGCTGCACAGGAAAACAGTCTGCAGAAAGATGCAATAAAGCTTTATCCTAATCCTGCAAAAACGGAAATTTTTGTTGAATTAAAAACTCAGGATGCAACGGCTAAAATTTATGATGCAAGAGGGGGCTTGGTAAAATCGGGATTGAAAATGAATGCCGGAAAAAATCGTATCGGAATCAGCGAACTTTCTGCAGGAACCTATTTTATTGAAATTTCATCCGGAAACCAGAAAATAGGATCACAGAAATTTATTAAACAATAATCTGTATATCAGTTAATTCATCAAAGCCATCATCAGTATAATATTTTGATGGCTTTGTTTTCTCCGATAAAAAAATAATAAGTGTTTTTTTTACATTTATTTAACAGAGAATCTTATATTTGTTTTCATTACAAAATTCTTAATTGGATGATGTAATAATTAAAGATTTCTAACCATAAAATATTTTGTTTTGATTAAATGAAAAAACTCCTGTTCAATATATCAATCGTCATCTCTGCTTTCTCGTACGCACAGAATTTTAAATACCCTTTCCAAAACCCTGATCTTCCGGTAGAACAAAGAATCGAAAATCTGCTCGGGTTATTAACGGTTGATGAAAAAATTGGAATGATGATGGATAATTCCAAAGCAGTTCCCAGGCTGGAAATTCCCGGTTATGGTTGGTGGAACGAGGCGCTTCACGGTGTTGCAAGAGCAGGAACCGCAACGGTTTTTCCTCAGGCAATCGGAATGGCAGCAGCGTGGGATGTTCCGGAACATCTCAAAACTTTTGAAATGATTTCCGACGAAGCGAGAGCAAAATACAACAGATCTTTTGATGAGTCTCAAAAAACCGGACGTTATGAAGGTTTGACGTTCTGGACTCCGAATATTAATATTTTCCGTGATCCGAGATGGGGAAGAGGTCAGGAAACCTATGGTGAAGATCCTTATTTAACTTCTGTTTTGGGCGTTGCGGCTGTGAAAGGTTTGCAGGGAAATGATCCGAAATATTTTAAAACACATGCCTGCGCAAAACACTTCGCCGTTCACAGCGGTCCCGAATGGAACAGGCACTCTTACAATGCAGAAGTTTCCAAAAGAGATTTGTATGAAACTTATCTTCCGGCTTTCAAAGCCTTGGTTTTAGAGGGAAATGTAAGGGAAGTAATGTGTGCGTATAACGCTTTCGACGGTCAGCCTTGCTGTGCGAACAATACTTTATTGACAGAAATTCTCCGCGGAAAATGGAACTACGACGGAATGGTCGTTTCCGATTGCTGGGCTTTGGCAGATTTCTATCAGAAGCAATACCATGGAACACATCCCGACGAGAAAAGCACCGCTGCAGATGCCCTGAAACAATCCACAGATTTAGAATGTGGCGACACCTACAATAATTTAAACAAATCTTTAGCAAGTGGTTTAATCACAGAAAAAGACCTGGATGTTTCTATGCGCAGAATTCTGAAAGGTTGGTTTGAGCTCGGAATGCTCGATCCAAAAGCTTCTGTTCACTGGAACTCCATTCCATATTCGGTTGTGGATTCTGAGGAGCATCAAAAACAGGCTTTAAAAATGGCTCATAAATCAATTGTATTGATGAAAAATGAGAAGAATGTTTTGCCTTTGAATAAAAACATCAAAAAAATCGCAGTCGTTGGTCCAAATGCAGATGACGAACTGATGCAGTTGGGAAATTACAACGGAACACCTTCATCTATTGTAACGATTTTAGATGGAATTAAAAACAAATTTCCAAACGCTGAAATTATTTATGAAAAAGGAACCGAAGTTGCTGATCCATCTTCCAGAACTTCGCTTTATCAGAATTTTTTAAGCCGGAAAAACGGCGAAAAAGGAATGAAAGTAGCGTTTTTCAACAATAATGAATTCAAAGCAACTCCGGCTAATATTTCAGTCAATAAAAGCGGAATCAATTACAACAGTTTCGGCGGAACCCAGCTTGCTCCCAATGTGGGAAGGGAAAATACATCGGCAATTATTTCCGGCGTTTTCAAAAGTTCTTACACCGGCGATGTCATTCTTTCACCTTCCACATCAGATATTTACACACTTTTTGTTGACGGAAAAGAAATCGCCACAAGAAAAGGTCCCGATGCAAGGCATCCTTCGGAATTTCCTGTGAAAATGGAAAAAGGTAAAGAATATCAAATTGAATTAAGACACACCCAAAAAGGAAAATATGTAAGCATCACTTTCGATGTATACAGAAAAGATCCTGTGAATTTTGCTGCCGTTAGAGAAAAAGTAAAAGATTCAGAGGTCATTATCTTTGCAGGAGGACTTTCGCCAAGTCTTGAAGGTGAAGAAATGATGGTGAATGCAGAAGGCTTCAAAGGCGGCGATAAAACGTCCATTGATTTACCGAAAGTTCAGCGTGATTTATTAGCTGAATTGCGCAAGACAGGAAAACCAGTCGTTTTTGTTCTTTGTACAGGAAGTTCATTAGGTTTAGCGCAGGACGAAAAAAATTATGATGCTTTACTGAATGCATGGTATGGCGGACAATCGGGCGGAACGGCGGTTGCAGATGTTCTGGCGGGAGATTACAATCCGGCGGGAAGATTGCCGGTTACATTCTACAAAAATCTGGAACAGCTCGACAATCATCTTTCTAAAACCGGTAAACATCAGGGATTTGAAAACTACGACATGCAGGGAAGAACCTATCGTTATATGACGGAAAAACCATTGTACACGTTCGGACATGGGCTGAGTTATTCGGAGTTTGTTTATGGAAATGCTTATTTGGATAAAAATTCTGTCCAATCCAATGAAAATGTAACGATTACATTTCCTGTTACCAATAATTCGGAAAGAGATGGTGAGGAAGTGATTCAGGTGTATGTGAAAAGAAATAATGATGCTTTGGCGCCAGTAAAGACTTTACGGGCATTTGAAAGAACCCTGATTAAATCTAAAGAAACAAAAAATATCCGGTTAACTATTTCTAATGATTCTTTCAAATTTTATGATGAAAAAGTAGATGATCTGGCTCCAAAAGCAGGAGATTACACCATTTTCTACGGCGGAACTTCTGATGAATCAGGATTAAAAAGTATTCAAATGAAAGTTAATTAATCAGCCTTCAACCTACAAAATCTATAAGGTTTATCAATCAAAATTCAACTTTTCAACTCAAAAAATGAAAACGAAAACCAAAATATTCGTCACCGCATTTTCTCTAAGCACAGCTTTCCTTTCAGCACAAAATGGGAAGGTTAAAAAGCACGTTCTCGATTTGGACGGAACCTCAACCAACATCAAGATCCAACCTACGATGTACGGAATTTTTTTCGAGGACATCAACTTTGCTGCAGACGGAGGATTGTATGCCGAACTCATCAAAAACCGAAGCTTCGAGTTCGACGAACCTTTGACAGGCTGGAAGCAATCCAATACCAAAACACTTTCACCCAACTTGGATTCCGGATTTTTGACAATTATAACCGACAAATCCAAAACCAATAAAAATTTCGCAAGAATCACCGTTTGGAACGACGAAAATTATGTATTGGAAAATGAAGGTTTCCGGGGAATTGGGATTCATCAGGGTGAAAAGTATGATTTTAGTTTCAATCTGGAAAATGTGTCAGGAAATATTTCTGCGGTCAATACAAAACTGATTGATGAAAACGGAATGGTGATTTCTTCTGTCTCATCCATAATCAAGGGAGCAGGATGGCAAAAATACAGCACCGTTTTTATACCTTCCAAAACCATTGAAAAGGCTAAACTTCAAATCACTTTTACAGGGAAGGGCGTTGTGAATATGGATATGATTTCTTTATTTCCGCAAAACACATGGAAAGGAAGAAAAGGCGGTTTACGGAAGGATTTGGTTCAGAAATTATATGATTTACAACCCGGGTTTTTACGTTTTCCCGGCGGATGTATTGTTGAAGGTCGAACGTTGGCAGAACGTTATCAATGGAAAAAAACAATCGGAAAAGTGGAAGACCGTGAAAATTTGATTAATAAGTGGAACAACGGATTTGCTCATCGTTTAACTCCGGATTACTGGCAGTCTTTCGGTCTTGGCTTTTTCGAATATTTCCAGTTGGCGGAAGATCTGGGAGCTGAGCCGCTTCCGATTCTGAGTTGCGGAATGGCATGCCAGTTCAACACGGCAGAACTTGTAAAAATGGAAGATTTAGATCCTTATGTTCAGGATGCTTTAGATTTAATTGAATTTGCAAACGGAGATTCCAATACGAAATGGGGTAAAATCCGTACTGAAATGGGACATTCGAAACCTTTTAACATGAAATTCATTGGTGTAGGAAACGAACAATGGGGAGCAGATTATATAGAACGGTACAAAGTTTTTGAAAAAGCAATTCACACCAAATATCCTGATATTAAAATTATTTCGGGAAGCGGACCGTCTCCCGATGGCGAATTTTTCGATTACGGCTGGAAAGAACTTAAAAAACTGAACGCGCAGGTTGTGGATGAGCATTATTATAATTCGCCGGAATGGTTTATGAAAAACGCCGGAAGATATGATGAATACGACCGTTCAGGACCTAAGGTTTTTGCCGGGGAATACGCCGCACAATCGGTGGGTGTTGTAAAGCCGGACAATAAAAACAACTGGTTGACCGCACTTTCCGAAGCCGCTTTTATGACCGGATTGGAACGCAATGCAGATGTTGTAACCATGACTTCCTACGCACCGCTTTTCGCTCACGCAGACGGTTGGCAATGGACGCCCGATTTAATCTGGTTTAATAATCTCACATCTTATGCAACTCCCAATTATTATGTTCAGAAATTATTTTCAAACAATAAAGGAACAGATTTAATTAAAATTTCCGAAAACAGAAAGCCGCTGAAGGGCGAAAACAATCTTTATGCATCCGCAGTACATGACCTTGAAAAAAATGAAACAATCATTAAAATTGTTAATACGGATGCTGAAAAAATATCAGTTGAAATCAATCCCAAAAACATTAAACATGCCAGTAAGCTCACCAAAATCTTACTGACTTCATCAGGACTTTCCGATGAAAATAACTTTCAAACGGAGACCATCACACCCAAAGAAGAAACGCAGACCATTAAAAAGGGAAAATTTTCAGTAGAAATTCCGGCAAATTCTCTCGTGATTTTAAAGCTTAAATAGCTCCAAATCCCCATCAATAAAAGAAAATTTAAAATTAAGTGTAAATATTACATTTATTTAAAATAGAATCTTATATTTGTTTTATCTCTTCAATAGAAAACCGGAGAATTTGTTAAGGTAAATGAAAGCTTAAAGGGAAATCCTTGCATAATGTAATCCAATACATCCGTTATTTTAAAAAAGAGCCAAAATATAAATCAAATAAATCACTTTCGTTAATGAAAAAGTACGTTATCGGCTTAGACTATGGAACAGATTCTGTTCGCGCCGTTTTGATTGATACTGAAAGCGGGGCAGAATTGGCAACCTCTGTAAGCTATTACCAAAGATGGAAAAAAGGACAGTTTTGCAGACCGGAAGAAAATCAGTTCCGTCAGCATCCGCTGGATCACATCGAAGGACTGGAAAAAACCGTTTCCGATGTCGTGAAAGAAAGTGGAGTTGCACCTGAAAATATTGTCAGCATTTGTATAGATACTACGGGTTCTTCACCCCTTCCGGTAAATAAAGATGGAATTGCTTTATCCCTTTTGTCCGAATTTTCAGAAAATCCTAATGCAATGATGGTATTATGGAAAGACCATACTTCCATCCGTGAAGCTGAAGAAATCAATGATCTGGCGAAAAATTGGGGTGGCGAAGATTATACAAAATTTGAAGGCGGAATTTATTCCTCAGAATGGTTTTGGGCAAAAATTCTTCATATCAACAGAGAAGATGAAGCCGTAAAAAACGCTGCGTACAGTTGGATGGAACATTGTGATTACCTCACATTTTTACTTTCCGATCATCAGGATTTAGCAACATTCAGAAGAAGTCGTTGCGCAGCCGGACATAAAGCAATGTGGCACGAGTCGTGGAACGGACTTCCTTCCAAAGAATTTCTTGGTCAATTAGACTCGTCATTGGCAGAACTTCGCGATAGATTATATGATAAAACCTATACTTCCAACGAAGTTGCCGGAAATCTGAACGAAGAATGGGCGGCAAAATTAGGCTTAATGGTCAATACAGTCATTGCTGTCGGAACTTTCGATGCACATTCCGGAGCAATAGGTGCAAAAGTAGAAGAGAACACGCTCATCAGGATTATGGGAACATCCACTTGTGATATCATGGTGGCTCCCAATGAAATTATCGGCGACAGAACGGTAAAAGGAATCTGCGGACAGGTCGATGGTTCCGTCATTCCGGGATTAATGGGATTGGAAGCCGGGCAATCTGCATTCGGAGATGTTTTGGCGTGGTACAAAGATATTCTCACAGAACCGACGATCAATATTATAATGAGTTCCGACGCAATTGACGAAAACCAAAAACACTTGCTGAAAGAAGAAATAGAAAAAAGCATGATTCGCCATCTCACTCTGGAAGCAGAAAAAATTCCACTTTCGGAAACTGTTCCCATTGCGTTGGACTGGATCAACGGACGAAGAACACCGGATGCCAGTCAGGAACTGAAAATGGCGATCAGCAATCTTTCTTTGGGAACAAAAGCTCCGCATATTTTCAAAGCGTTGGTGAATGCCATTTGCTTTGGTTCCAAAAAAATTGTCGACCGCTTCGAAGATGAAGGCGTTAAAATCGATAAAGTCATAGGAATTGGCGGCGTTGCCAGAAAATCACCATTCATCATGCAGACTCTGGCAAATGTCCTGAATATGCCGATTGTTGTGGCAGCATCAGATCAGGCTCCGGCTTTGGGGGCGGCTATTTATGCCGCTGTTGCCGCAGGAATTTATCCCAACGTCCAGGAAGCAAGCCAAAAAATGGGCTCTGATTTCGAAGCTGAATACTTCCCGCAGAAAGAACATGTAGAACAATACGAAGAATTGATGCAGCACTATCAGATTTTAGCAGATTTCACCGAAAATAATATCAAATCTAAGAAAAAGTTGACGGTTGAGAGTTTATAGTAATTAATTAGGTTTAAAAAAGCTCCGTTAG
>OGQD01000178.1_pt1 | contig 52035 bp, 50 predicted proteins | sample 1553091 | NCBI WGS metagenome assembly OGQD01 (sample SAMEA2580290, study PRJEB22360) | human gut metagenome | biome: human gut; feature: human-associated habitat; material: faeces | place: Denmark | collected 2008/2010
CCGGCGGCCGCGCCGCCACCACCACCTTCATCCAGAACCAGATCGGCGACGTGCTGGTGACCTTCGAGAACGAGGCCGAGATGATCGCCCGCGAATTCGGCCGCGGCGGCTTCGAAGTGGTCTACCCGACCGTGTCCGCCCAGGCCGAGCCGCCGGTGACGGTGGTCGACAAGGTGGTCGATCGCAAGGGCACCCGTGCCGAAGCCGAGGCCTACCTGAAATACCTGTGGTCCGAAGAGGGCCAGCGCATCGCCGCCAACAACTACCTGCGCCCGCGCAACGAGAAGATCCTCGCCGAGTTCTCCGACCGCTTCCCGAAGGTCACTTTCCTCAACGTGAACGAAACCTTCGGCGACTGGCCGAGCATCCAGAAGACCCACTTCAACGATGGTGGCGTGTTCGACCAGATCTATGCGCAGTGACGCCAGATCGGTGACATAAGGAAAGGGGTGATGCGAAGGGCAGGGATGCCCGGGGAACGCAGCCCGGAGCGACGAGGCTCCGGGCTGCAGCAACGGATCAGTTGACGGCGTCCTTCAATAACCATTGAGAAATATCGTTTCAAATAAATGAAACACAGCTATCTCAACCAAATCAGGTCGGCATTGATAATCCCAGTGATCACGTCGAGAATTCGTTTCATTTTGATGGAAAATCGCTGGTCCATTCGTGCATAAACACGACTCAAGTGGCTCTGCCCGGCACACCAAACTTTCCTCCATGCTTCCTTACCCTGCCCCCAATGACAGCTATTGCAAAACTTGTATCCACCAGAATCCTTGTCGCCCACGATCACCCCGCGCTGCGCTCACATATTCGAAACTGCCTCGAGACATTGGGCTACGACGTAACAGAGGTAGAAAGCTGCAAGCAAGCCGCTAACGCTATCAATACATGCAAATTCTCGGTGATGGTTATTAACTGTGACACCCCAGACTTTATATCAGAAGCGCCTTTGACCATCAGGCAATCCACTATAAATAAAGACACCCCATGCATTCTGTTAGCGAAAGTTAATTCTCTGACAAATCATAAGAAGGACTTCGACCCGAAGATAGATGACTACATACTTAAACCATTTAAAAATGAGGACCTCGCAAGACGAATCGATGCCGTTTTAAATCCAATGCATTACGAACCAACAAGGCCTATAGGCAGCATGACCATGTGCAGCATAAGAGGCACCGTCACTATTAGCGGATTAACGTCGAAACTACCGAAAAGACAACAGCAGGTACTCTCAACGCTGGCCAAGCATGCACCCCGAGTAGTCGCTCTAGAGCTAATAACTGATGCGATCGGACTTCACCAAAAATGCAAATCCAGCACCGACATCGCTATCCAGTCTACTATTTTTCTACTACGCAAGAGATTGCGAAATATTAACAGTGACGTCCAAATCAAAACCGTTCGAGGATGTGGGTACAGGATCCAAATCTCACAGACCAAATCTACGAAATGAGGGATTCCTCAAGTCTGGATCAAACACGCACTAAAAACTCAAATATCAATGAGAAATATCCATTGAAAGTTTTCAGCTGAAATGGGTCTTAGCCTATAGGGCTTTTCCATGGAGACGCTGCATGCCCCACCTGGAAGTCGCCTGACTTGATCTGTCGCCGACTAGGTGCCGGCATCGCAAGAAACGTTTAAATGCTTCATTTAAGTGAGTATAACTACAAGAATCGCAAGCGACTTCAATTATCTACAATGAATCCGCGAAGAAATTTGCAAATATTCTGCGAGCAATCCCAGCAGCCCCTTGCAGCCCCCACTCAAGTCATAAGATTTTGACTTCTCTGATTAATCTCGCAGAAGACCTCCAGCCGAGTCATAGGCGAGCATTAATCCAATCCCAAACTTGCCTGTCCAACCAGCCCTGATGGTTGTTATGAGAAACCTGAGACACAAAAATGCGATCGTTTGCATCCAGCTTGGTACGAAGGTCAGCCTCCACCTCACCAACCGAGCGAGCACTGCTAACCCAGCGCACCGACTCTAGACCAGAATCTTTCGTATTGTCATAGCGCTCAAGGTGCTTAATGAACTCACGGCGCGCAGTGTCATAGTTGCTGCGCTCCTTATTCAGGTTCCAAGTAACAACGTATACTGCCATATCCACCACCTTATCTTGATTTGCTAACGATTAATTAAGCCAAAACTTTAATCAAGGACGCACACCATATTACTCGCAAACACTGACTAAACAGCTCCTTGGCGTAGCTGGTGCGAATGCCCCTACGACCTACTCACGAACGCTTAACTCGAGTTTCTAGCCTAAACCACGTTTAGCCTTGCTCGAACGAATGATCCGATCTCATCAATTGCACGCGTAGCCTCAGTACTGAGCATCGGTCGCCGGAGTTGCGGAGTCGAACACCCTAAGCTTCGTGAGCTTCTGCTCCCGGATCTCTTCGACATCAGCAACGTTGAGAGCCAGCTGGTGGGCTACGACGCCTGTATCTGGGCGGTAGGGGTTAGCTCCGCCGGGCTGGATGAGGTTCAGTACTCGAGCATCACCGAAAAGCTGACGCTTTTCTGGGCGCAAACCTTGTTGCGTCTGAATCCCCAGCTTGCCTTCTGCTATTGCTCTGCAGGCGGCGCCGGCGGGCCAGGTATGTGGGCTCGGGTACGTCGCCGCGTGGAAAACGAGCTCAAATCCATGCCCTTTCGGCACTCAGGTGCGGTAAGGCCAGGCTTCATACGTCCAGCTAAGGGAATCCATAGCCAAGTGCTGGCCTACAAAATAGGAGCCATAGTTTTTGCCCCGATCTTCCCGATATTTGTGCCCCTGATGCCGTTTCTGTTCACCACCTCTGGCCCCCTCGTTGAAGGGGTTTGTGCTCGGGCCGTAGCCTTCCACGTCATGCGACCAGGCCAGGTTTGGACGCAGGCTCACGCCGGCGAACACGTTGCGGTAGTCCCAGACGGCGCGAACGCGGTAACCCCAGGCGGTGCTGGTGGTGAAACCGTTGTTGTTGCACTCCTCGGGGCGAGTCGTGTTGGCACTACGGGCCAAGTGACGATGAAGGCAAGCCGATGGCGGCGATTCATGAGATGCCGCTGGATCTGTGCTTCGGTCCGGGAGTGGTCTTCGACATGACGCACAAGAAGGAAGGTGAGGCTATCCAAGTTGAGGACATGGAGCGTTCACTCAAGAACAGCGGCGCGGTTCTGCAGTCTGGAACCATCGCTCTGATCCGCACCGGACGCGACGTGTACCAGGGCACCAAAGAGTACTGGAAGGTCGGTACCGGCATGAGTGGCCCAGCCACCGAGTGGCTTATCGACCAAGGTGTCCTGGTTATGGGGATCGACCAGTGGGGCTGGGATTTGCCTTTCCACATGCAGATTGCGAAGGCTCGGGAGAACAAGGACGACTCACTCTTCTGGGAGGGACATCTGGTCGGTCGCAAAAAGCCGTACTGGCAGATGGAGCAGCTGCGCGGGCTTGATCAGCTCCCTGCCCACGGGTTCGATGTCGCGGTTTTCCCACTACGACTGAAAGATGCGTCGGCTGCTCCTGCTCGTGTTGTGGCGTTTCTGTATGAAGGTAACTCGTGATAAGCACGCACTCCCAACCCAAAACATATTGGAACTCGCCCCCCTAAGTCACCACTACTCGGCCAAATCGATTGGTGCTCCTAGCCGAGCATGACAACGATAAGCAGAATCCATACCAATACCTGCTGTTGGTTTGCTATCAGCATTGTCATTTTCGGCTCATGCTCTCGTTAGCCACCGCTTCGTACTCTGACCACATCACTGCTGAGCAGTGACCTCCCAATCAGCGTACGTAGGTAGCTAAATGAAATTCCAGACTCTCGCCCTCGCCACCATCATGGCTCTGACTTCCACAACCATCTTTGCCAGAGGTGATGGCTACAAAAACTCTTACGAAGCGCAGAAGCGCTTCCGCGAAAACCAAGAGAAGATCCACGGCAAGAAGCAGCAAGCCGAGCCGCAACTCAAAGCGAGTAAATCCGATGCGAAGCTCCGGACCGATCAAAAGTGATTCATCATCAAATCGAAAAAGGCGCCGCGAGGCGCCTTTTTCTTTGAAGGTCTATCTATCTCAGCGTGATAGCTAATCCAACAAGAAGTTCAAGGGCAAAGCTCAATGTTGCCAGGTGGATCTACTTGCACCGTGGAGTGCTCAATCTGATGCCTTGCTCTCAATCTCTCGCCTACAAGCGCAGGCAACGATAGAGGATCTGTCCCTGGCATCGGAACGACGTGCACGGTTGCGATTCGAGTTTCATCAGTAAGGGTCCATGCGTGGAAATGACCAACCTCGGCAATACCAGGTAAACCCCGTAAATCCTCAAGAACCTCTACCGGATCCATACCCCGCGGTGTTGCCTGCAAGAGCACCTGGATTGAGTCACGGACCAACCCCCACGCAGACTTCACCACCAGCAAAGCTACAAGCACGGACAGAATCGGATCGAGGACAGTCCAACTAGTGAGCATGATCCCAATTGCAGCTGCGATTGCTCCCACGGAACCCAGCAGATCACCTACCACATGAAGAAAAGCCCCTCGTAGATTGGCATCGTCCTGGCTGCCCATACGCAGAATTAAAAAGCCGGCGATGTTCACGAGCAACCCAATCACTGCGACTGCCAGCATGGGGCCAGCCAGGACCTCAGTGGGCTCACGGAATCGATCTATCGCCTCCCAGACGATCCATGAGACGAGGACTAGCAGCGCTGCGCCATTAGCAAGCGCCGCCAGAACACGAACACGATGGAATCCATAGGTTCGGGTTGCGTCTGCCGCTCGAGATGCCACTCGATAGGCGATCAGCGCCAACAGCAAGGCAGCCGCATCCGACACCATGTGACCGGAATCTGCGATCAACGCAAGAGAGCCGGATAACCAGCCCCCAATTGCTTGAATCAGGGCATAGCCCGCCGTAAGACCAAAGACGAAGCGGATACGACGCACGTTTCCTTCCGTCACGGAGGGAGTATGGTCGTGCCCCTCGTGACCATGATCATGATGCTCGTGGCCCTCATGGCCATGGTCATGCTTCTTGCCTTCATGCTGCGCCATGATTCGCTCCACGTTGACCGGATTTGCTAGCTAGTGACCGCTACTAGCAACCGGTATGGCTTGTTCGGTCTCGTCCTCTTCGTCCCTACGATGCACCCATTGGTACAAGGCCGGCAGCACGAGCAGAGTCAGGGCCGTCGACGACAAGATCCCACCGATTACCACTGTAGCCAATGGCCGCTGTACCTCTGCGCCTGTGCCAGTTGCCAAAGCCATCGGAACAAAGCCAAGAGATGCTACCAATGCAGTCATCAACACCGGGCGCAGCCGTGTCAGTGCTCCCTCAGTAATAGCCATCGACAGCGGTCGACCTTCTTCTCTCAGATTGCGAATGAAGGAAATCATCACCAAGCCATTGAGGACCGCGACACCAGATAGAGCAATGAAGCCGACACCTGCAGAGATAGACAACGGAATACCCCTCAACCATAGGGCTAGCACGCCACCGGTGAGAGCAAACGGAATCCCTGTAAAGACAACCAATCCATCCTTCAGGTTGTTGAACATCATAAAGAGCAGCGTAAGTACTAGGAGCAGCGCTACGGGAACTACGATTTGCAGACGCTTAGCCGCAGACTGCAACTGCTCAAATTGCCCGCCCCATGTAGTCCAATAGCCCGCTGGAATCTTCACGTCCTGATCAAGGCGACTGCTCGCTTCCGACACAAACGAGCCAATGTCTCGACCGCGAACGTTGGCGCTAACTACTACCAGACGTTTGCCATTCTCACGACTCACCTGGTTTGGACCAAGCACCAGATCCAGGCTGGCAACCTCAGACAAAGAGATGAATCCGATCTGACCATTGCCTGCCGCCGCTGGCACAGGGATCAGCAGCCTCGAGAGCCCCTCGATGTCCGTACGGAGATTATCTGCCAGCCGTACCACCATATCGAAGCGACGATCCCCCTCGAACAAAGTCCCTGCGCGCTGGCCACCTACGGCCACTGCAATAGTGTCCTGGATGTCACCGACGTTCAGTCCGAAGCGAGCCGCCTTGTCTCGATCGATGTTGATGGTCAGTACTGGCAAGCCAGATGTCTGCTCTACCTTGACCTCAGAGGCGCCAGGAATCTTCTCAAGCACTTCCGATATTTCAGTTGCCGTGGCGTTGAGCGTGTCCATGTCATCGCCGAATACCTTCACAGCCACATCGCTACGTACGCCGGATATCAGCTCGTTGAAGCGCAGCTGGATAGGCTGCGAAAGCTCATAGTTACTACCGGGTAGAGACGCACTCGCACGTTGCAGATCAGCGATCAGATCTTCCCGCGACTTGCCCGGATCTGGCCATTTGTCCTTGGGCTTCAGCATGACGTATGCGTCCGAAATGTTCGGCGGCATTGGGTCAGCGGCAATCTCCGCGGTTCCGGTCCGTGCAAAGACTCGCTCCACTTCCGGGACCTTTTCCAAAATGACCTGCTCAAGCCGACTCTGCATTTCCACAGATTGCGACAGACTAGTACCAGGCACTCGCAGGGACTGCAGAGCGAAATCTCCCTCGCTCAAACTAGGTACGAACTCACTGCCCATCCGGCTGGCAAGAACACCGGACAGCAGCACAACGCTGAAGGCTCCGATAAACACCGACGTGCGATTCTTCATGACCCATAACAGCACAGGCTCGTAGCCTTGCTTCGCAGCGCGCATCAGAGCGTTCTCCTCCTCCTTCACCTTGCCGGTGATGAACAGCGCGATAGCAGCAGGTACAAAGGTGACCGAAAGGATCATCGCACCAAGCAAAGCAATGACCACGGTGAAGGCCATCGGGTGGAACATTTTCCCCTCGACGCCAGTGAGGGCAAAGATCGGCAGGTACACCACCATGATGATCAGCTGGCCGAAGATCAGCGCTCGGCGGGCTTCCTTAGATGCGGCAAATACTTCATGAAGCCGCTCGGAGCGAGTCAGCAGGCGCCCATGGTGCTGCTGAGCATGAGCCAAACGGCGGATGGAGTTCTCAACGATCACCACCGCGCCATCCACGATGATGCCAAAGTCCAGTGCTCCCAAACTCATCAAGTTTGCACTCACCTTGTTGGAGAACATCCCCGTAAAGGTGAATAGCATCGATAATGGAATGACCATGGCGGTGATCAACGCCGCCCGGATGTTGCCCAGGAAGATGAACAGAATGGCGATCACCAAGATCGCCCCCTCAATTAGGTTTTTCTTGACCGTGGCAATGGCTTTGTCGACCAGGTTGGTTCGGTCGTACACCGTGATCGCTACCACACCATCTGGCAGCGTACGGTTAATCTCGGCCAGCTTGGTTGCGACCGCCTGCGATACAGCACGGCTGTTTTCGCCAATCAGCATGAACACCGTGCCGAGCACCACCTCTCGACCATTCTCAGTTGCCGCACCAGTACGCAACTCTCGGCCAATTTGAACCTCGGCGAGCTGCTTTACACGAATAGGTGTCCCATCGACATTGCTGACGATGATGTTGGCAATGTCGTTTGCATCCGCAACCTGCCCAGGAGCCCGAATAAGCAACTGCTCTCCGCTTCGCTCGATAAATCCGGCACCGACGTTAGCGTTGTTCCGCTCAAGAGCAGTAACTAGATCTGAAAGCGTCAGTTGGTAAGCGGCCAGGCGCTTGGGATCTGGGGCAATCTGGAATTCCTTGGTGAACCCACCAATGGTGTTGATCTCAGCTACACCAGGGACGTTGCGCAACTGCGGTTTGATGATCCAGTCCTGGATCACTCGTAGGTCGGTCGGCGTATATGCGCTTCCGTCTTCCTTCCGGGCCTCCGGTGTGGCCTCGACAGTCCACATGAAAATTTCGCCGAGGCCCGTAGAGATTGGCCCCATGCCGGCTTCCACACCCTCTGGCAACTGCTCCCGAGCACTCTGTAGCCGCTCGTTCACGAGTTGGCGAGCAAAGAAGAGATCAGTTCCGTCAGCAAAAATGACAGTGACCTGGGAGAAGCCAGAGCGAGAAAGTGATCGTGTTTGCTTCAGATGAGGCAAACCTGCCATCGCCGTTTCAATGGGAAAGGTAATGCGCTGCTCGGTTTCCAGGGGTGAGTAGCCAGCTGCGGCTGTGTTGATTTGGACCTGGACGTTTGTAATGTCCGGTACTGCGTCGATGGGGAGCTTCTGGTAGCTGTAGACACCCAGCCCCGCCATCGCCAGAACAGCAAACAGCACAAGTGCTCGCTGCTCGATTGCGAACTGAATAATGCGCTCAAACATAGTGGAGATTCTCGGCTAGGCCTGTCAGTGTGCGTGGTCAGCAGAGCCCTTACCGAGCTCCGACTTCAGGATGAAACTCCCCGCAGAGGCAACCTGAGCCCCTGCCGATAGCCCTTTCTGTATCTGGACATAACCATCGCTGCTGAGCCCTAACTCAACTGGTTGGGCTACGAATCCATCAGTCACCCGTACAAACACAGTCGGAGACTCATCGATGGTTTGCACTGCCGCGCTAGGAACTACCACGCTGGCCTCGCTTATCTCCGATGCAAACTGTACGGAAACAAACAAACCTGGACGCCATCCCCCATCTGGGTTCTCAATCACCGCTCGGGCGACAGCTGTACGGGTTTGCTCCCCCAGAAGGCTCCCAACATAGGAAACCTTTCCGGTTACCTCGTTACCCAGCTCGGCAGCCGTAACGCTGACTTTCGTACCGACTTGTACCTTGTTGAGATCCTTGGGTGCGACATTGAACGTCGCCCATACTCGGTCCAAGTCCGAGATGGTGAAGGCGCTAGTGGATTCACCTACAACCTCACCACGTACGAGGTGCTTCTCGACGACCATGCCGTCAAATGGAGCTACCAATTCGTATCGATTACCGCCTGAAGCTGCACTCACCCCACTGAGGGTCTGCATCTTCTGACGTGCATTTGCTAGTGCAATATCGGCCTCTTGAAGGGCCTGTCTTGCAGCAAGGTAGTCCTGCTCCGCCGAGATCTTGTCTTCCCAGAGCTGGCGTTCTCTCTCAAACGTGGTTTTCGCGAGCTCCGCTCTACGCTGAGCTCCGGCTAGCTCGCTACGGAGATCTGAAATTTGCTGGCTAGCGATGACAGCAAGTACTTGGCCTCTCTTAACACGCTCGCCTAGGTTGACTTGGACACTCTCGACAACGCCCGCCGCTCGAGGAACTACGTGAGCCGTGTGGTCCTCGTCAAAACGAATTTCTCCTGGAAGAGAAATCATTGATCCAAGGGTACGTGGCTGTGCCTGCGCTAACTCGATCCCTGCAGCCTTCATTTGCTCAGAACTAATCTCCAACATTCCTTCACGCTTGGTGTAAGCAAAGTCGTAGACCCGCTCAGAAGTGCTGACCCTGATTCGGCCGTCAAAGAAATGCGGCTCAGCAATGCCTGCGCTGCTCACGTAAGACTTCCCGTTTGGCCTGAAGTCGTACGTGGTGGTTTCTCCAGTCGGCCGCCGAACCTCTATCGAAACTCGGTTTGATGCTGTTGGGCTAAGAGCCACCCCTTGCCATGTCAGATAGATCGACATTGGAGCTGAGCCATCGGCGCTTTCAGGAGCAACCAGCTCCGCACTAAATCCATCCTGGACAAACAACTTCCCTCCATTCGGACCGCGCTTGGCCTTCACCTTTTCGCCATGCGAGTCCTCGGCACCAGTATCCCCACTCCCATGGCCATGCCCATCTTCCTTCTGATGGCTGTCGGTGTGGCTCCTCTCTTGGAGCCAATAAACCCCTGCGCCACTGAGACCGACGGCAATCACAGCCGCAATGGCCAGGGTTAACTTCTTGCTCATAGAAACTCCTGATGTAACGCAGGCATCGCTCAGCTATTAGGTTGGGGCTAGGGCTGTGCAACACGCACAAGCCCGCGCCTCGCTCCGAGCGAACCGCAAAGTGAACTAGGGGTTAGGGAGGGCCAGGGTGTCGCCATACACCCGCTCGATTTGCACCCATGAGTCGGTGGCGCTGCTAAGTGCCGCCACGTACTGATTCCGCGCACCGATCAGTGTGCGCTGGGCATCAAGCACCTCAATGAAACCGAACTTGCCCATTTCAAAGCCGCGAGTGGCGCTGTCCACTGCACTTTTGGCGGAGGGCAAAATGTCAGTGTTGAAGGAGTCGATTTCTTCTGATGCTGTGCGCCAGAGATCGACCGCCTGCTGGATAGTGGACTGCATACGGAGCAGGGAAGCATTACGGGAGTCCCGTGCTTGATCGGCGCGCCGAGCAGCCGCGTACACATTGCCCTGATTGCGGTTAAACAGAGGAATTGGCATCGATATGCCGACCAGATTGACTCTCTCCCTATCAGCAGCGCTGTACTGGCTTCCGAGGCTTATGCTCACGTCTGGGATACGTTGAGTTCTCTCTAGGCTGTACGTGGCATCCTGCTGAGCAATGGCCAGCGTCGCCAAGCGCATTTCTGGAGTGCTATCCAATCGCTTCAATAGGTCCGACAGCATCGGAGGAGGAGGAATGCTGGAAGCATCGCCCTCTACAAAAATCTGTCCGGCTGAAGCATCAGCCCCCATAGCAGCCTTCAGCAAGACCTGAGCATTGGCCAGCTCTGCGCTAGCGCGCTTGAGCTCAAGGCGGACCTCGGAGAGCTGTACTGTGGCTCGGGTTGCCTCAACTGGCGAAGCACTGCCTGCACGAACACGCCCCTGGGCAATGTTCACACCTCGCTCAGCAAGCCTCATTGACTCTGTCGCTAGGTCAACGCGCAACTGCGAAAGCAGCACCCCGTGAAAGGCCTGAATCACCTCAGCACGCAGTGCGTTGCGTGCACGCTCTACTTCAACTTGCGCCGCATCGATACCACGATCAGCAAGCTCAACTCGGGCACTACGCTTTCCACCCAGCTCAATCGGCTGGGTCAGCTGCACGGTGGTAGTACGGGTATCGCTACGGGTGTCTTCCATCTCCCAGGAAATCTCCGGGTTCTGGATCAAGCCAGCTTGCGTCCTTTCTCCTTGAGAAATTGAAACGCCCCAATTAGCAGCGGCCATCTCAGGGTTGTTTTCAACGGCAATTCGTAGCGCATCACTCAATGAGACCTCTGGGGTGGCTGCCAAAGCCTGCTGCGAGCTCCCAAGAAACAATACAAATGCAATTGATACATACCCCAAGGGAATGTTGCCGACTTTATTAGCAAGTTTCCTCAAAACCAGATCCTCCACGGAAACTCCTGACGACCAGCTGCAATATCCATTACATGGGAAGCAGCAGGCCTCACGAGAGAAAAATTCCGGACCGAATCTAGTTCATTAGCCCTATCGCCACGGTGACCACAGAATTACAAATATGTAATCAACTGCTGAGAATGACATGTAATAAAGTTACCCAACGCCGTATCAGCCCCAAACAATTAGATACAACTCCGCAATACAGAGCATCTCCAAGGCCCGCATTCATGGGGCTTTCAGAGCATCCTGCGGCACCCGGCCGCATCATTACCGCTTGACCCTGTAGTCGCTACAGCCTTTACCATCCACTAACTTTCCGCCCAAATGAACTTATCTTTAATCTGGCGATAACAAAATAAAAGCGCCCCTCACCAGGTAACTAAAATGCGAATTTTAGTCGTCGAAGACGAAATCAAAACTGCCGAATATCTGTATCAAGGACTGAAGGAAAGCGGATACGTCGTCGACAACGCCGCCACAGGTCGAGATGGGCTACATCTCGCCAAACAATTCGATTACGACCTGATCATGCTTGATGTAAATCTCCCCGAAGTTGACGGCTGGGGGGTGCTAGAGAAAATCCGCCACAGCAACAGTGATACGAAAATCATGATGCTCTCAGCTCGCGGACGCTTGGCAGATAAAGTTAAGGGGCTAGATTTAGGTGCCGACGACTACCTCGTGAAGCCTTTTGAATTTCCTGAATTGCTTGCACGCACCAGGACTTTGCTCAGGCGGGGTAACCGAGTAGCCATTTCTGACAGCCTCAAAGTTGCCGATCTAGAGCTCGATGCAAGCCGCCATCGCGCCTACCGCGGCGCAACGAAGATCAGTCTGACCTCAAAAGAGTTTGCTCTGCTGCATCTGCTGATGAGGCACTCTGGAGAAGTGCTTTCCCGCACTCAAATTATTTCTTTGGTGTGGGATATGAACTTTGACTGCGACACCAATGTAGTCGAAGTATCAATACGGAGACTTCGAGCCAAAATTGATGACCCGTTCGAGAGAAAGTTGATCCACACCCTCCGGGGTGTTGGATACACCCTCGAAGAGCGCGAGTAGATCATATGGAATGGCTTAGCCAGTGGCTAGGCCATTCCATTTACGCTCACCGGTTGTTCCAGCACTGACCCTGAACGAGGTAGCGGATGGTGTATAGCTCACCCATAGAGTCCTCATAGGTCATGAGCTTGCTCACATTCCCACAGTGGTTAACGGTTGGCGTCATGTAAACAACCTTAGCCACATCAAGCTTCATTCCATATGTGTAGTCAACTGGCTTTGGAACAGCCTTCCCAGTGCGCTCTGCGTAACGTTCCGCAGCGAGGAGGCTACTTTGCTCAATATCCTGTTTGACTTTATCTGGCAGACCAACAGAGTACGCGTGCGCGCTCTGAAACATTAGCAGCACTGCAGCAGCTGTCAGATACTTTATGACTTTCATGGCTATTCCTCATAAGAGTTTACGCTATCTTATCGCCCCATCACTTACACCGAGATGGCGCAACAATTACGTTTATGAAACTTATGAACAATAAAAAAGGCGCTCATCTCTGAGCGCCTAGGATTCACCTCTTCCAAAGGAGCACTAGGCTTCAAAGGTGAATTACTAAAGACCCTGGGACTCCGCCAAGAGACAACCAAGGCCTTGTAGATGGAGAAATTTCGCAGTTGCAGCCCTAACTTATACGACAGCAACTAACGAGAAGATGGTTGGAAGATTACAATTTTGAAAAGGTTGCGCCTGCGCGAACAGGCGCTCCCTGGGGTGGGTTAGAGCACGCTCAGCGGGTACTCAACAATCAGACGAAACTCATCCAGGTCCGACTCAAACTGAGTAGCACGTGTATTGGCCTGCCGAATACGGAAAGACATATCCTTGAGCGAGCCCGTTTGCACCACGTACTTAGCTTCGATATCACGCTCCCAACGCTTCTGATCGGTCAGCGGGTTGCCTGCATCGTCGCGACGCATGTAGACATCGTTAGCATTGGAGTAGTCAGCATCCGTGCCTTTGCCATAACGCGCCATGAACGATAGGCCGGGGACACCATAAGCCTGCATATCCAGGTCGTAGCGCACCATCCAAGAGCGTTCTTTTGGCGAGTTAAAGTCGGTGTACTGAATGGAGTTGTCCAGGAAGATAGAGTCCGACTGACGGAGGTAGTCGAAGTCGTCATCACCATTGTTACGCTGGTGCGACAGGGTGACCGTGTGCGCTCCGAATTGCACGCCGAGTTTGGCACTCCAGATGTTGTTGTTCAGCTCGCCTAGCAGCTGCTTACCTTCATCTTGGACGTTGTAGTAGTTAAACCCTGCGATCAGAGCAAGGTCATCGCTGAGCGGCTGGGTCAGGGAGGTACCGAAATAGTACTGGTCCCAAGCATCCTTCAATCGAGCGCTGTAGGCGCTGACTGAGATGTTGTCGTTGATGCTGTAATCACCGCCAAAGTAGCCGACCCAAGGCGAGTCGACGGGCCCAGCATAGAAGGTGACGAAGTTGTCACGCATGTTGCTCGACACCGGCTGGCTCATGGAGTGCAAACGGCCACCTTGCAGAGTCAGCCCCTCTACGCTGCCATTCTCCACGGTAACGCCCCGGAAGGACTCAGGAAGAAGACGCGAATCGCCATAGTGAACAACTGGGGTAGTTGGAAAGACGTCACCGACTTTCACAACAGTGTCAAAAGCCTGCGCCTTCAGTGCACCGCCAACCTTGGTGTACTCATCTCGAGCCTCGCCCTCACTGTTCACAGGCAGGATGTCGAACGAGCTTCGACCGCCATTGCGACCGTCGCCGGTGTCCAACTTCAGGCCGATCATTGCAAAGGCATCGACACCCACGCCGACAGTGCCCTTAGTGAATCCTGACTCGAAGTTAGCCATGATCCCGTGAGCCAGCGTCTCGGAATAGCCTGCACCGCCGGGAGCGTCAGCACCGTTCCGGTCATCGCGATTAAAATAAAAGGTGCGATTTAAGATGTTGAAGCTGCTTCCTTCGATAAAGCCTTCCTTCTGCTCTTCAGCAAAGGCAACAGGACTCATCCCGCAAATCGCGGAGAAGACAGCAAGCGAAAGCTTAGCTTTGGCGTTCATGATAGCTCCATTGGTTCTGGCAGTTCTTGTCGATAGAGCGGTCTAATTTAGTTATATGTATAACGTCCGCGGCCCTATCCTTACTGCCTGAAGCTAACTGCAAGATGATTGAAGAATTACAATTTTGAAAGAATTGATATCCCCCTTATGAAGATCACAATAGGTTGTTACAGTTAGAGAGCCCTTCAGTGGCGCCTAGCTTTCAACGACGCCATCCTCTCTTGTTCCGGTAGACTGGTACGCAAGCTCTGCTCAATCCGCCTTCGCTCACGCACCGGAACAACCCTCACATCCCCCTTTGCGACAACTGAACCAACGCCAGATACCGGCCCAGCATCACTTGCTGGGCTGCTCATCAACACCATCAACATCAGTAAATTTTCCATTCATGACCTTCGGGATCAGCATTCTGCCGCCCTAACATTATTGGGCACAAAGTGAAAATTTCATGATCAGCAGCCACACCCAAATGGCTTTGTGTCACTCCAGGCAGAATCTATCTCTTCATATCACGCACCTTACGCTCAAATTACAAATTTGTAGGCTTTCACCGCCACATGAAGAGGCAGGTTAGAATGATGAACACTTGAAATTAACTGCCGAAAATAACAAATAACACCATCGGCACTTAATAGCTCTACGAAATCAAATTTATTAGGTAGCCGCCGCCAAATGCGAGTACTAGTTGTTGAAGACGAGACAAAAACTGCCGAGTATCTACAACAAGGTCTTTCAGAAAGCGGGTACGTTGTCGATAGAGCAAGCAATGGTGTCGATGCCTTGCACCTTTTCAACCACAATACCTACGGGCTAATCATTCTGGATGTAAACTTGCCCAGTATTGATGGGTGGGGAGTCTTGGAATCAATTCGCAAGACCAGTCGTGTACGAATCATGATGTTGACTGGCCGAGGGAGACTTGCTGACAAGATAAAAGGCCTCGATGCCGGTGCTGACGACTACCTCGTGAAGCCATTCGAGTTTCCAGAACTCCTAGCTCGTGTTCGCTCACTTCTCCGCCGCGGCGATGAGCTCATCGAAAGCAATACTCTGCACGTAGCTGACTTGGAGCTCGACCCAGGCCGGCACCGTGCGTACCGTGGAAAACACCGCATTGACCTCACAACCAAAGAGTTTGCTCTTCTACACTTACTCATGAGCAGAAGCGGAGAAGTATTGACACGCTCTCAAATAATCTCCCTTGTGTGGGACATGAACTTTGACTGCGACACCAATGTCATCGATGTATCAATCAGGCGTCTTCGCGCAAAAATTGATGACCCTTTCGACTCAAAGCTCATACATACCCTTCGCGGCGTTGGATATGTGCTCGAGGATCGCTCATGAGCAGAAACAGCCTGGCCACTCATCTGGGCCTTAAGGTTGGCCTCATGAGCCTCGCCCTGGTGGCGGTGTTCTCAGCCTTTGGTTACTTCATGCTGTCCCAAGGGCTCGATCGCATAGCTAAAGCCGCGCTTGAGTCAAAAATGAGCAGCTTCTCTCATAGCCTTGCTGCCTCTTCTGATGCCCAGGACGTGACGGCACGCTCACATGCATTGATAGAGCTCGCAATGGGGCACTCCAACCTCTACGTCTATATCGTTCGCCCTGATCACCTTTACTCGCCGTTACTGACTATTGGTCCACAGCCTATGCAGTTTCAGCCGGGTATTGCTCCGTCAACTCCAGAGCTGGCTCTTCAAGAGTGGCAAGACGGGCCCAATCGCTTGATGCTCACCGGGGCTCAGACCGTTCAGCTCAAGGATGGAACATCACTCACGGCCTACCTGACAGTAGACCGCACCTCTGACCAAGAACTTCTTAATGCGTTATTGAAATGGGGCTTAGCAGCATCCCCACTCATTTTGATGGTGATCCTCACAGTGTCCTGGATCACTGTCCGACAAGGGCTTCGGCCGCTGACCAGCTTCTTGAAGGTTGCAGCCAGAATTTCAACGGACAACCTGGAGCACCGCCTCCCCACAGAAGGGCTTCCATCGGAGCTGCATCAGCTCGCCGTTGGCATCAATTTCATGCTCCATCGATTGGACAATGGAGTGCAACAGCTCTCCCAATTCTCTGACGATCTGGCCCATGAACTGCGATCGCCTATCGCTAACCTCATGGGCAAGGCCCAAGTTGCACTCTCGCGCGGCAGAACCTCCGAAGAGTACAGAGAGGTGCTGGAGTGCTGTACGGAGGAGCTGGATCGGGTCACCCGCATTGTTTCAGACATGCTCTTCTTAGCGCAGGTAAGCCATCCAGCTGCGCTAGTGCATTTCGAAACGGTCTGCCTGCAGGATGAGCTAGAGCGGGTGAAGGATCTCTTTCTACTGACGGCTGAGGAGAAAGACGTCCAAATCACAGTCAGCGGGCAGGGGGCAGTTAGAGGTAACCGCCTGATGATTCAACGCGCCATCTCCAACCTTCTATCCAACGCTATTCGCTATTGCCCCGCCGGGAGCACCGTCGCAATGCGCGTTGAGCCGCTCCCCTCTGGCTTCCGGTTAAGCGTGGGGAATCCAGGCTTGGGTATTGCACCTGAGCATCTACCGCATCTTTTTGAGCGATTCTATCGAGTAGATAAGAGCAGAGCTCGAAGCGAAGGGGGAACAGGCCTAGGGCTCGCAATAGTGCGCTCAATCATGAGCCTACATCACGGCACTGCTGCTGTAAGCGTTGAAGAGAATGGATTTACTCAGTTCTATCTGGATTTCCAGCAGGAAAAGCCCCTTAAAAGTTTGCCTTAAACTTTGCGCTCATGCGAACACCCTTATGAAGAAAGCCACACTGGCACTTCCAATTTTGCTTGCACTCGCGGCGGATCAATACAAAGCACCGCCCAGTTCACACTGGTGCATTCATGACATGCACATATCAATCTTCAACATATTCACCACTGGATAATCGATCCAACCTTACGAATTAGTAATTCTGCTGCGATCTTGCTGACAGGTTTGACTGGGTATTCTCAATGCATCGAGATACTCCCGTCCAACTTGCCCCAAACTCCAAACGTTGGTTCTTTCCATCGTTGGGGGCCATGCTTATAGGCCACCACGCATGATCGAAAAGCAAACTATTAGCCGCGAACTTGCCATGGCGTTTTCAACCACGGCTCGCTGCGCCTGCTTCAGGCAGGCCGCTAGATCTTTAAATGTCCACACCACCGCTCTTAGAAAGCAGATAAAGCAGCTAGACAATGAAGTTGGTGAGCCGCTGTTCTATTTACAGGATAGGTCACTGAGACTAACTCTAGCCGGTGAGTCTCTGTTTCAAGAGCTAGCTCGAAAGTTTGGAGATCTGCGCCCCTCCACACCTCAGATTAGCGAGCCACTACGAATCGCGGCTCCAGAATCATTAATGCATGACGTTCTAGCCCGAAACCTTATTGCCTTCATTCGGCGAAATGGTGCTCTGCGGGTTGAGCTATCTCCGCTCGATGGCCCCAACATAGAACAGGCTGACGTAATGATTTGGCTAGCAGAACAGGGCAGTCGGCGCCCCGACCCTGGATTTGCTATGACTAAGCCCCACTTACTAGGAACTATAAACTACTACCCTCACATTGCTACAAGATACTCATCGGACACCCGCCATCCATCCGACATAAGCGCTCTTGATGACTACATGCTAGTGCAGCAACAAATTAACTATCCTGTAGATGCCTTTACACCATGGAACAACCTGGTCGATCAGCGTAAAAACTCCGTTACGCTCGCGCATAAAAATGAGCTAGTTAGGGAGCTCATCAAAAATTCATCCTGCATCGGCTTACTACCCGAATACGTATCCAATCTGGATAAAAAGCTGCACCCATTGAAGAATATCTTCGACAAGAAAATGCAAAGATCAGCCTGGATAGCTACAACGCCAATATCGTCAAAGAGGGACGAGGTACAAAGCGCTGTAAAACTTGTTCTCAACGCCTTTTCAGAACGCCATGAATGGTTTGAATGAGCGTGTAGCCATCCGACCTAGCATCAATAAAAATGACATACTCCTGAAATATTTAGAGCTGCACCAACTGTCATGGCAACCTCAGCAATTACTAGGGCTGCAGCCATTTCACGACTACATGAAACATAAATGTCATTAAAATAAACAAAAACAGCAATGCGGCACTTAGAACCTCCTCCACGCCAACCAAAACCAAGCGTTATTGAGGAGAAATTCATGTTCAATTCAATCCCAAATTTCAAGATCCTGAATCGAATTACAGTGGGGCTTCTGCTTAGCAGCACTGCTGCCATTGCAACTGCTGGAACCGTCACCACCGACGGTGCAGACCTTGTGATCAAGACCAAGGGCGGCCTAGAGGTCGCTACCACTGACAAGGAATTCAGTTTCAAGCTGGGCGGCCGACTCCAAGCCGATTACGGCATGTTCGATGGCTACTACACCCGTAATGGAAACTCGGCAGATGGCGCATACATCCGCCGAGCATTTCTTGAGTTAGGCGGCACGGCTTACAAAGACTGGAAATATCAAATCAACTACGACATGTCCCGTAACACGGGCAACGACAGCTCCGGTTATTTCGACGAAGCAAGCGTGACCTACACAGGCTTCAGCCCGGTTAATCTGCGATTTGGTCGTTTCTATACCGATTTCGGCCTGGAGAAAGCCACAAGCTCGAAATGGACTACCGCGCTCGAACGCAACCTTTCTTACGACACAGCTGAGTGGATCAACGATAACTCGGGCATGGGCATTCAGGCCTCCTCCGTCGTGGGCAACATGACTTATCTCTCTGGTAGCCTGTTCAGCGAGAACAACAACGACACCGACGGTGATAGTGTTAAACGCTACAACGTCCGTGGTGTATTTGCGCCTCTCAACCAGCCAGGTAACGTGCTGCACGTTGGCGTGCAATACGCATATCGAGATCTGCAGGACGCAGCTGTCGACACCCGCATCCGCTCCCGAATGGGTATTCGCGGGGTAGATACCAACGGCGGCAATAGCGCTGGTAGTAACGGTACACGATCGCTCTTTGGTGGTGCTTCTGCCACAGAAGGTCTGTGGGAAGACGATTCTGTTTGGGGCGTAGAGGGCGCTTGGGCAAAAGATGCCTTCTCCGTCCAAGGTGAATACCTACGCCGCACCATCAAGGCTGATGAAGCGGCCGAAGATATCAACGTCGATGGTTACTACGCTCAAGTCGCATATACCCTCACGGGTGAACCGCGCATTTACAAGCTGGATGGTGCGAAATTCGATTCTATTAAACCGGCCAATAAGCAGATTGGTGCCTGGGAGATCTTCTATCGCTACGACTCTTTCACTGTCGAAGATGACAACTTCACCGTTAGTACTGCTGTGCGCCAGGTAGGCGACACGGAAGGCAAGTCCCACACTGTAGGCGTCAACTGGTATGCAAATGAAGCAGTGAAGGTCAGCGCAAACTACGTTAAAGCAAGCACCGACAACATCAACAACGAAGCAGGTGATGATAGCGGTGACGGAGTGGTAATGCGGATACAGTACGTTTTCTAAATACGTTCTCAGCAAAGGGCGCTACGGCGCCCTTTGCTGCTTTAACCACAGCTTGAGCCTAAGAAGGCAGACCTATTAGCTGATACAGGCTATAGTCTTGGATTCCTTTGTGTATTGAGCTTTAATGGAGGTCTACTCTATAACCACGCCTCAAACACAGAGAACCGACATGTCGATCATCGCAGAATTCAAAGCCCTTGAAGCTAAAATTGCCGAGCAGCAAAAACGCCTCGAAGCCCTCAAAGGTGATGAAAAACTCAAGAAGGAAATCGAGTTTGAAGCCAAGCTCCGCGCACTCCTGGGCGAGTATGGGTACTCCCTGCGTAACATCGTTAACCTGCTAGATCCAAATGCCAGCAAAAGTACTGTTGCGCCAGTCAAAGGGGCTCGCCGCGAGCGCACCTTGAAGCGCTACAAGAATCCGAATAACGGTGAAGTGATTGAAACCAAGGGTGGCAATCACAAAGTGCTGAAGGCCTGGAAAGAGCAATACGGTGCTGAAAAGGTAGAAAGCTGGCTTCAATAAGCTAGTTGCTGCATGCACAAGGGGCCGCGAAAGCGGCCCCTTTTGTTTCCAGCAAGGACGACGACTGAGGATGCTTATTCCGGTTATGCGTGAGAGAGCGGCCTACTCGAATAATCGGCTCACTGGCCAGGCCGTGACATTCTCATGAGTCGTAAGGCTGCTGGCGCAACGGATCTATGAGCCTGCACTGCCCAACCCGTTCCCACACTGCAAGCAATTAGACGTTGCAGTTCTTTTCTTGGCGATGGCGGTTGTTGAGCTGACACTGCACTCGCCGGTGGCCACAGGCTGCTCATCACTTTCATGCGTTAACACCCACCAAGGCAAATAAGGAAATCACATGAATCGCCTCCCTATCACACGCAGCTGGAGTCTGCTGCTACTAGCATGGCTAGTCGCTCTGATGTCGAGCCTCTCCGCGTTATTCATTGGCGAGGTAATGGGTCAAGTCCCGTGCGTGCTGTGCTGGTTCCAACGTGCCTGCATGTTCCCATTGGCCGTGATTTTGGCTATCGCCTGTTACCGCTCAGACTTCGCAATTTGGCGTTATGCCTTGCCACTGGCCATTATCGGCGGAGCGTTGGCCTTGGCCCATACGCTGCTCTATGCGGGACTTATTCCCCAGCCGATTCAACCGTGCACAGCTACTGGTCCGTCTTGCTCGGGAGCCAACATGACCATCTTCGGCGGCGTACCGCTGCCTGTTCTGGCCCTATTCGCGTTCACGCTGATCAGCACCCTACTCATCCTCATCCGCCGGAGAACTCTCTAATGAACCGCCGCCCCCTAGTCCTGATCATCAGCGTGGTGATTCTGGCTGTCTTCGGTGTTGCTGCTTATCTGTATTCACCATCGACCCCACCCAAATCACTGCAGACCGAAACGGGACCAGCACAATCCGCACCTGCCGGCTCAGCGAACAGCAGTAACTTGGTTCGGTTCCACTCGCCAGTGTTCGGTCCCGCACAAGCGCCGGTGACCATCGTTGAGTTCTTTGATCCGTCGTGTGAGGCATGCCGGGCTTTTTACCCGCATGTTAAGACGATCCTCGCCGAGAATCCCAACGACGTGCGCCTGGTGCTGCGCTATGTGTTGTTCCATCAGGGATCCGAAGAGGTTGCACGCCTATTGGAAGCGTCGCGCAAGCAGAACCTGTTCACACAGGTACTGGAGGCCGTTCTTGAAGCACAACCTGGCTGGCATGACGATCCAAAAGCCCAAGAGGCCTGGGTTGTCGCCGAGCGGATCGGCCTTGATGTCGAGAAAGCCCGCGCCGACATGTACACACCCGCTGTCGACGCCGTGCTGAAGATGGACATGCAGGACGTAAAAGCCGTGGGCATCCAAGGCACTCCGACCTTCTTCGTTAATGGCCGGCCGTTGGACAATTTTGGTCTCGAGCCACTTCGCCAATTGGTCAGCAGTGAAGTAGCAAAGGTAAGGAACTGACATCATGGGCGCGCTAGAGAATCGTATCCCGCCACCTCTGGTCGCGACCCTGATCGGCGTGCTGATGTGGGTGAGTGCTCGCTATCTACCAGGTTTCGAGCTTGCATTCAGCTGGCGCCTAACCCTCACTTTGCCCGTCCTACTGCTAGGCGCCAGCGTGTGCCTTGCTGGCGTCTTGTCATTCCATCGCGCTCGCACCACCGTCAATCCACTGCGCCCAGAGAAGGCCTCCACTCTGGTCGACAGCGGCATCTACCGATACACCCGTAACCCCATGTATTTGGGGTTTGCCACTATGTTAATGGCATGGGCTCTGGCGCTTGCCTCACCTCTAGCAATGTTCGGCCTGGTCGCCTTCGTGCTGTATATGAATCGCTTCCAAATTGCTCCCGAGGAGCGAGCGCTGGCCATTTTGTTCGGCGACGAGTTCTCCCACTACTGCTCGCGAGTGCGACGCTGGCTCTGAGGAAAGCACCGGAAACAGAAGGCGACATGTCGCCAACAGGCGCCTTAGCTACTGGTGCAGGCATCTGCTGTAGGGTTGAGGAGCAGCATACTCAGTTGCTGTGGTGGCTTATGTACGAGCCCTGATGGGGACTCACAAACCCGCTGGATGAAGTTGTCTGTGAACAGTAGCTTGCCGTGCACAAAGTATTCGTTCGGCCGCAGGTTGGGATTGTTGATCTTCGTCCCTAGTCGTGCGGCCAACCACTTGCCCGCCTCGTAGTGGCTAATCCATCGTTCGCGGGAAAAATCTGCCAGTGCGCCCCCCGGAGCATCGCGAGCGACCACGATCACCGGTACATCGCTGACTTCCGGCACCAGATCGTTGTGCCCCCAGTAGCCGTCCTCACCCAAGCGCTGACCATGGTCACCCGTGATGATCAGGTAGCGTTCTCCCTCCAAGCGATCGAAGTCAGCAAGAATCTCCGCCAGCATGTCATCGAGGTAGCGGATCGAGTTGTCATAGGCATTACTCTGGCCCTCAGGCCCTTGATCCGGCCAGGGCGAAGGTGTCGACTCATGGCGATAGTTCTGTGCATACGGTAGGTGAGCCGTACGCAGGTTGAGTACAACAAAGTTGCGATCGGCCCAGCGCTGTTGATCAAGTAAATCGAGTAGCGCCCGATCCTGACGCCGGAGGAAACGTAGCGGGTGATCCTCGCGGGTGATGGACACATCCAAGTAGCGGCTCCCCAGGTGTGCCAATAGCTTGGACTCCTGCGAAGACAGCCAGTACGTACGGAATCCCGCCTCGCGAGCAAAGCGGAATAAGTTGATCTCTCCTGTGCGCAGCAAGTTGTCCTGCCCCGGCTCACGAATGGGGTTGAGCAGGTATGGCAGGCTCACGTCTGTTGCTACACCCGCAGCTACACCAGGCCTCACAAAGGCACTTGGATGGTTATGTAGGTAGGCCGCCAACTGAGGTGTCGTATCACGGGCGTATTCATTCTGCTGTTCTACTGAGGACGTACCGCACCACACCGAAGATCTCGATGGGCACGTCACCATCGAGCTGCACATCTGGTATGTGCGACTCAGCAGCCCGCAGCCAGCGACCGCCGAACATATCTCTCATGACCAAGCGCACTTGGTAGCCCTCACTACCCAAGTCGACCACCGCCAAACGGTCATCCACATGGGTGGGCGCTCGGTTTACGACTAGCTTGTCGCCCTGAAAGATGGCGAACCCGACCAGGCTCATATCCAACACCCGCACGGGCCACATGTGGGGGGCACCTATCTCGGTGAGGAGGTCGAGCGACAGCCCGTACTCCTTCTCGTCCTCTGCAGGCGATTGGAAGCCAGTAATGCGTAGGCCTTTGGCCACATCGGTGAGTAAGCGCTCGCGGAGGTACTCACCTCGGGGGAGTATGGAGAGAGATGGCATCGGAACACCTAAAACTATACTGTATGGATAAACAGTATTTGAGATGATCCGACGCTGGTCAATCAGAACCGAGAGGAGTGCCGACAGGTGGAGTGGACGGTCTCAGTCCTCGACCAACTCAGCGCGGCTGATCTGGATCTGCTTCGGCGCCTCGATGCCCACGCGGATATGCCCGTCGCGCTGACCTCGATGCATGTGGATGGTGATGCCATCGCGCAGTAGCAGCGCGAGTAGTTTTTCGGTGTCGACGCCGGGGTCGATGGTGAGGCGGATGGTCTCGCCTTCGCGGCGAGTGACAGTCAGAAATCCCATGACGAAATCCTTTCCGGTTGGGGAATGTGCGTCCTGCGCAAGCAGTCTAGAACAGGAAGACGAGCACCGAATGTGCAGCTGCGCGCAGCTCGAGGAGGCAATCGATGTGCGGAGGTGTTGAGGCCCGCGAGGCGGAGAAGGTCTGGAAAATCTACTTCCCCAATCCCAAGGCAGCCCTACCAGTGCTCCTGGAAGGCTCCGGCCAGCTCGATTGGATTCAGTGGGGCCGGCGCAAGGAAGAGCCTGGCGAAGGTCCACCTGGTGGCTGGGCAAGGCTCAGCACTGTGCAGGCCGGCGGGTGGACCAAATACCGGCCGCGGCAGGGGATGGCAATTGTGCAGCGCTTCATGGAGAAGGACGGCCATCCGGGCGACAAGAACCGACAGTCCCACTGGTTCGATGTGCCGGAGGGATCTGCTTTGGAGTGTTTGGTCATTGGGGAGGGCGAGCAGCGACGGGTGTATATCGTGACTACAGATGCACCGGCTGAGTACGCATGGATTCACGATCGATGGCCGCTTCTCGCAGGTAGCAGCTAGCCCTTAGGTGCCGCTTTGAGCGAGAAGTGACTGCCAAGTCAGCGAATTATGAATTTCCGCATAATTTTGACTAATTCCGAAAATGAAGCTGTATCTGCCAAGATACCTTTGGCAGGCGGCTAATAATTGCTCATCAAGCCGCTCATGCACTCCCTCCTGCCCGCTCGCGATTTTATAGAGAATTATTCCAGGGCAATAATTATTGCTCTGGAATAATTCTCTATAAAAAGGCTGGGGCAACCGGTTCATCACCAATCGGAATCATCGCCTCACTGCTGGCGGATCATTCTGTGCGGAGAGGAGTAGTGCGGTTGCGATTCCAAGCTTCTGCTGAGGAGTGCAATCGACCAGAAGCAGCCGAAGCTCGAACCTCGAGCACCTCGCATTGGGACGGTACCTATCTGGCGCAACGTACTGGCTCCGTCATTACCCCAAGAGGATCCATGCTCGCCCCGCACCAGAGCATCTGGATAATGCGCCGCGCCTAACCCGCTGTCCCTATTGCTCACGACGATAGCGCGGTTGTTCATGGGCTGGTGACGTACAGGTCAAATTGTACACAAAATAAAAAGCAGCTCTTTAGAGCTGCTTTTCGATCCTACTCCCCCTTCTTATGCTTATGGGGTTTCAGGTCTGGATGATCCTTTTGCTTTTCGGGCGTTACTCTCTGTCTTTTGTCCGGAGTACCATCTTCGTTTGTTCTTTTAGGGCCAGGCTTGATGCTCATGGTCGACTTCCTTTATCGCTTCGGTTGTAAAAATCCTGTTTTCTAACTAGTCCACCCTCTTACGGCTGTCAAACAGGACGCGGGGAAGGTTTGCAAATCAGGACGCAGACATTCGCTATGTTAATCGCCGATATAGCCTCGCCTCAGAAGCTCCAACTTCATAGCCTTCGTCGAGCAGCTTGAATCAGCCCTTAGATTTTAGACATCTCCGAAATGCTTGCTTTGTCCGGAAACAGCCTCTCGCGATCGGCAACAACCTGCCAAGCGTCTGATTTGGGCGCAGAATGCAGGATCTAGTAAACCGTCTTGCTCAGCCGCAACAATGCCTCGAAGGAGGCAAAATTCGGAGACTGATGTGTCCGTTACACAAGCGATTTCTAGACGAGTCATGCGCAGGCAGAAGGGAAAGCTTTTTCTAAGCACCGTGTTCACGCAAGAAGGCTCACGTGCAGCTGTTAATAATGCGCTGTGCCGGCTAGTGAAATCTGGGGTGCTGGAAAGGGTTTTCCGCGGCGTCTACATGCGACCGAAGCAGATCGAATTCGTCGGTGCGGTTCGACCATGCGCGGTCACTGTTATGAAAGTCATCACTAAGGCCAGAGGTGAGACGGTTCAGACTCATGGAGCAGAGGCCGTTCGCAGATTTGGGCTCAGCACTCAAATGCAGGTAGTTCCAACCTACTACACAAGCGGCCCAACACGCGAAATTCGCGTTGGCAAGGGAAGAGTCCGGCTCCGTCACGTAGCACCTGAGCGACTGCAACATGCCGGCACAAAGGTTGGACTAGCTCTTAGCGCTTTGCATTACCTCGGGAAGAATGGTGTGGATTTGGAGGTGCTTTCCAAGATTTCCAGCGAGCTCAATACAGAAGAGCTCAACAAGCTTCTAAGCTGCAAACTGCCTAAGTGGATGCGTGCGTTTTTGAGCCCCATATCCAACGGATAGCCCCCAAAGAACGCTGACATTTTGGGAGGAGCCCCCAGGCGATTGTGAGCCCCTTCCTGGCACAAAAAGCCAAGCGAAGCCAGCGTTACACAGTATGAGTTCCCGATTGAGCTCAGAACAATCGCTGCCAGTCTCTATGAACAAGCTCCCTACACACTTCAGGTGCACCACCAAAGCATCGCCTTGATACGCTCATCATCTGCGCAACTGAGTCGTAAGTAACCGGCAATCCATCCTGGTTTAGGAGCACACCATTCGCACCAGTCAGAAGCGCATGACCAGCCACAACGTCATGTGCCCCTACAGACACAAGCGATGCACCTGCGATTGCATCACCGGCGGCAACTCGAGCCAGCCGATAGGCAATGCTTGGCATGGGGAAATATTCAGCGGGCGAACATAGCTCGGTGTTCAGATCCGGCTTACTAAGTGCAGCTGTACTCATCAACACTTGGCTACCAAGCGTGAGAGGGCCCCGCAACAACTCAGAGCGAACATCCTCACCATTGCGAATGACGCTATCCCATCCTTCCGCCCAGGCGATACAGTCGGGCCCCCGGTCGACAGTTATCGGCGCATAGACCACGCCAAGAACCGGCTTTGCATCTCGCAGTAGACCAACCGAAATGGCCGAGCCCTTTCGCCCGAGTAGGAAATCCCTGGTCCCATCGTTGGGATCAACGACCCAGCAGTATTCATGACCAGTTAGGTGATAGCCGGTTTCCTCTCCCCAGAAATCGCAGTCAAGAAGCTCAAGCAAGCTCTTGCGCAACAACACTTCGATCTCTGTATCGACGTCTGCTTTGTCTCCCTTGCCCCTGGGCCCATCTGAGCGCGTCCACTCGGCAGACAGTAACTCGCCAGCCAAATGCACATACTTAGTAACTGGGGCGAGTAATTCGGCGCAGCTCATAGAACCCTCCTAGAGTGAGAAGCCAGGGCCTCCCGCAACCCACAAATAGACACCTAAAAAAGCGCTAACAATTGGTGGTGATAGCGCTGCGAGAAACTCAGCTGGTAGATCGAAGTGGAGTTGGAACCGCTGGGTGAAAGCCCCAAACAGAGTCCATGCATTGATGGCTCAGCGTCATCGGTCGACGGACACCTCAATTCGGAGCTGGGTGACAGCTCGCCAGTCGTGTCTTCGACCGTCACAGCCGGCGCATGCACCCGACTAAAAATGGCAAGATCCTCGGGCAAGTCATCAGCCACTCGTTGAGAAAATCCTTCGAGTGTCGACTCTGCCAACACATACAACCAAGCCTGGTCATCAGCCGCTCCGGTTCGACGCAAAACACGCCCTAACACCTGTCGGTAATGCAGCTCCGTGCGAATACGGCTGAGGTAGCAACAGACCTGTAGTCGGGGGATATCTGTGCCTTCACTGATCATTCCGACTGCTACGATCCAACGAGAACCGCCATGCCTGAACTCGTTTATTCGATCCTGGGCACGTTTATCTCTGTTGGTCACGATTCGGCATGATTCGCCTCTAGCCTCAAGTGCCAGCGCAACTTGGTGCGCATGCTCAACATCAGTGGCAACCACAAGCCCGCCTGCATTCGAGTTAACCGCTCGGAGGTCATCGAGCTTAGCGATCGCGAGACCAAGCATCTGGCTGATGATTTCAGGGTGCCGAAGCAGCTCCTCATAAGAAACCGGGGACTCACTGAGAAGCCGATTGAAGCTGGGGAACAGTCGTACGGGGTTGTCGCTATCAGGCTCCCCCGTCAGTTTCACAGAGTGATTGTCTAGCAGCACGATGCGAGGTGAGCGGCAGACTTCGTCTGAAATGGCCTCGCGTAGCCCATAGCGGTAATCGCAGACCAATCGACCTTCTGCGGTCGAATAGCGAGCCAGTGCAATGCCCTTATCGTCGGAACGCCAAGGCGTCCCCGAGAGCGCCAAGGTGAATGCTGCCTGATCTTGGACTCTTTGGATAATTTGCTGACCCCAGGCATTACTCAAGAGGAGGTCATGACCGGCGCAATGATGAATTTCATCGAAAATGGCTAGTACCCGATAGTTTTCTAGGAGTGCCCAGAATTCTTCATCCTGGTAGTCCATTGCCTGATTCTAGGGCAGCATCGATGCATCGACGCTGCCATTCTCTGAGTGTTGACTTCATGCTTTGGGTGCGAAGGTCTTGAGGGTTTTCTCGACCGCTCGAAGATGCCCAAGAAGCCGAGAGCTTCGATCTCGCGCGTCGAGATACTCCACTTCAACCCTTGGCTTGAGATGGGGCATTTCTTCAAGGAGCTGCTTATAGCGCTCCGTTTCGCCCATCGAAGTTAGAAAATCGAGGCGAATTTCTTTTTGGAGTGACTCCAGATGCTCCAATACATCCGTCTCCGTGACTGAAGGGGGGTGCGTAGTTGAGCCCTCAGCCTGTTGGTGCAGCGGCTGAGACAGTAGAGGCGTGGGTGAACCGAATCTTCCCTCCACAAGCTGAAGATCAAGCCCTTGCGGAATTGCCCCTAGGTGGTAGACCTGGCCCCGCTTACGGCGCACGGTGTCGTAGCTAACCCAGCCAACCCGAAGCAGCCGTCGAATCTGCTCATAAACGTAATACCGAACTTCATTGATATTGAAGCTCGCACCTTCCAAGCACTCGGCATAAGCGTCTCGCAGATCACGAGTCGTAAATTTCGCGAACCTCTCCTGCTGCAACAGCTGGTACAGCCGACTATCGAAAGTGAATGAATCGGATTTCATGCGGGCACCTGGAGGGGGTCGCGCGGAACAGCTGAAAATACGGATTATAATCCGTGGCCGATTCGTCCGCAAACGCAGGATAGTGCCGCCTCATAAGAGCCGAGGCGGCCATGGGTCAGCTTGCGATCGCATTGGGCAAGTCCATCCGAGCACAAAGGAAAGCCAAAGGCATTCCTCAAGATGCCCTAGCGTTGGCTTGCAAAATTGATCGGAGCTACATGGGACGCATCGAGCGCGGTGAAGTAAACCTCACTGTGGAGAAGCTGTACGCCATTGCAGAGGCGCTGCAATGCGAACCAGCAGCACTACTCCCCCAAGCTTCTCTTTGACTCACGATCTCGCACTCGAGGCCTGCTAGGTTTCCTTGGATGGAAGCTTTACAACGGCTGCTGCCTTGCCTGGCTTCCTGAACAATGGAGTCCCCTCCATGAACTCTGCCGGGTCGATATTCCTCCTTCGAGCAATCATCGAGGCGTAAAGCACTCTTTCCCGCTCCCTGTTCAGTTGCGTGGTCAATTCTTCTATCCGCTCCTTCAGCCTCTCGATCTCTTGGTCTCGTTCGCGCTCCCTAGCAGCCTTCAACGAACCAAGCTGATCGAAGTGCTGATCCCCTTGAGCGTAACCCTTTGTCAGGCCTTTAACTCGTTGAAACTCGAGTTCAAAATCTCTATTCCGCCAGAGTGTAGGCTTAGATATACCACTTTTTTCTACGAAGTAACTCCAGCTAAAGAGCTCAGGTGAAATCAGTTGCCTCTCAAACTGCTGAAGCGTAGAAAAAGCAACATCCCACTGTTTAGTAGAAATAGTCACAATTAAGTCGCTCCGCACTGAAAAACACAATCACTTGGGACAGACCCTTCATGAAGAAACGGCTGGTAGTCCAGACTTTGCTCGACTTGGTTCTGAGTAAGAACGATATCAGATCGATCTATTATATATGAGGCGTTTCTGAATACCGTCATTTGGTGCTCAATATGCATCTCAACGGACTCAGCAGGGATGCCCGGCCTAGTTAGCGCTTCAAAAAGCCTGGAAAGCTCATTTTCTGCACGACTACGTTCCGCTTCGATCTGCTTTACCTGCACAGGGTCAAGCAAATCCACCACAAACTCTCTGCAGCCTTTACCAGCATTCCCCGTCAAGCATTTCAAGTGAAACTCACAAGGCTTGAGATTGATATCGCGGAAACAATGACCAAGGGGGCCGTAATGTACAGTTTTAAGGGTGCTATTCAAATAGTCATGGAGTTGCTCTTCAGGGACATCTTGCACTGACCAAGACTTGATCTTATTAGCCAAGTCGCCGATGAACCTTGATTGTTCAGAGAGCATCAACTCGCTTACTTTCGCGGCGCGCTCTCTTGGGGTTTGATGGTCATAATGATCACCTTGGCTGTCAGTTCTACCCATCCATTTATTGACGATACTTGCAGCTAAACCAGCACGAAACAAAGAATTGGTCTGCCAATGCCGCCCCTTGTGGCTCTGAAACGACCTAATTAAGGTGTCATCTGCATCAACGCCATAACGCATAAACGCGGAACGGTATAAACTAGTAGGCTTGATTACATGCAGGACTGAGTGATAAGAGAAGATTGATGGCAAAAATTCGTTATACACGTTACTGACAGCACCTGGAACTACGAACAGGTAATCAGAGACTTTTTGGTTTATACCAAAGGATGCAGAGCTGATTTCAACACCCTCTGCCAAGAACTCCTCTTTAATTTCTTCAATCAAGTCCGAAGAAACTCTAGAATTTATTGAAACAAAAGAAGACGCAATGGCATCAACAATGCTTCTGTGTTCAATTAAGAAACCATAGGCTAGACGATAGCGTAGTAATGATGGTGGAGCTGAAACCCTGTAAAAATGCCTCCTTGTCTTAGTCAACCTCAAGAATGAATAAAATCCGGTATCCGAGGCACCAACCACAGATGTCATAGTCTTCTGGCTAAAAAACTCAGGATACAGTTTCTCAGCATCCAAAACAGGTATGTACTTAGCCGCATCATATCCACCGCCTACCACCATGCGCACTACCGCCACAGCATCGGATCGACTCAAATATACTCTGCGGCGCCCATGCGGAGAGGGCTCCCCCCCAAAAGCAAACTCCTCGAGAGACCTTAGAACTCTGAACTTAAGCTTATCCTTGAAAGCAATATTATCTTTAGATCTCGCTTTCGCCGGTTTTCGGCCATGAAGTATTTCGAAGACCTCATCGTAAAACAAGAAGCTTCGCCTTAACTCAACCAGCTCTTTGATTCGCTTCTTCAGCCCCCTACCTTGCACATAGTGCGCGCACTTAACTCTCCCCAATGGTTTAGAAACCACATCAAAACCATTAGCCTTGTAAAATTTCAGCAGTGAGTCACTGCTGCCAGAATTAGAAGAAAATGGTAGATACTCCGCAAGATCCTTAAGCTCTATTAACTCGTCATCAGAAACCGTTTTAAGTAGCTTCAATCTTTGCTTCGTTGTGGTGACATTCGCATTAACCAACAAATCTAGCCGCTTTAAAGCAGCCTGAACTTCATATTCTATCGACTCAACTCTTGCTTGGAAGCGTTCATCAAAATCTATGGCAAAGGATCCGTCCTCAATGCTTGCAGCACGAACTCTATAGGGCTGACAAATAGCATTGATGCTATCTACCGCATCCTGTATTGCAGCCCTCCATATGGTTGGAATATATCTGGCAATGGGCTCGGCTCCCTTTTCGGTCCAGACACGGCAATACATTTCACCCCTCTCCATAATCAAACAATCCTTGGGAAGACGGAGAACCTCCCCTATTCTCAGACCTAGTCCGTACTGAAAAATCTGAGTTAGAACGGCAAGATAATCAACTTGGCTTCTAAGACTCCCATCCCATTGCGTTTTGATGGCCCATTTAAGCGCGATTATTGCCCGGATCAACTCTGGAAGGGGTAATTTATCCTCAACTGCCACACGGCCATATTTATCTTTATGACCATGGCTGCCAGCCCCAATTAAATCGAAGCTTTGCGACAACAAACCAGAATCAGACAAATATAGGACGAAGATATTTATCGCCCTACAGGGCCCAGCAGAATGTTTGTATTTGGACTGCAAGAAGCCAAATGTTTTAACATAACAAGCCTGATTCAGATCCAAGAGAGAGGTAGCCCCTTGGGCAGCAAAATACCCAAGGCAGCGAACCAGATCCTGCACACGCCCGACAGAAACCTGCTTGCTTGCAGCTCTTCTCTCCCATAAGTAGGTTACAATAAATACTTTATTCAGAAGCGTAAGCTCTGGATAATCTTCGGAACCGACAAGTAAATTTACCTTATCCCGCCCCTTGTACTTCCAAACATTTTCCTGCCAAACAGCACCCTTAAAGACAGCTAACTTCGAGAATTTCGACTCAGCCTTAGCTGTTAGGCTTTTTAACCTTAATAGCAGCTCTTCGTGCTGTATATCTCTTACGACATCAGATCGCATTAGAGATCCTTTACACTAATTAGCACAACGTCATGGCCCTCTGAATATGCTATGGCGGCCTGGCAGCCAGCAATTGCCTGATCAATAACTGAGACAACGTTATTTGTGCTTACCTTAGCTAAACGGTCCTTTCTCTCGATCAGTCCCTCCAAGGCGTGCACGTGGGCACTTGTAGTTTTATTTGGACAGAATCTATTGCACGAATAACAAGCGATTGCAGGCTCTTCGAAACAAATTGAGTTGGACGCACACTTGCCGATCACATTAAAGTTTTTTGGCTCACATATTTGACTATACACATTACCCTTAAGATCGCCTTCTTTCATCCAAGCGGCCGTGAACTGCTTCTGCTCTACACGATTTAATGTAGCGTTCTCTAGAATCTCCCACATTTCGTGCGTAAATCTAAAGTAATGTTTGATGCTGCTAGTGCCTTCATGATCTAGCAAATCTGCTACTTCTTCAGGCGTGCAGCCAGACATAACCGCCTGAGTACCTACCGTGTACCTGAACCTATATGCACACAAATTAAATTTCTTACCTGTTCTAGGAGATAGGGGGAGCCTATGCTCATTACCCCAAAGCAAGTAATTAATTCGACACGGCGATTTGTGATATAGCACAGCTCTTTTCTCTTCTTCAGAGAAATAGTCGCTCGATATTCGATTACCATCTCCCCAGTAATGACTACCCCGATAATTCCCGTCATCTTCTAGACCTCTAACTGTTGGCGCAATGAAGATTGGGAGCTCGGCAGGATCAAAACCATTAGGAGTAGGTGAGGAATCAATGTATAGCCGGAGCAGGCTCGCAGTTCGTTCTGAAAGAAGCCTTGCGCTGAACTGCTTTCGTCTGCCTCGAGATCGCTGTTTCACGCGGGGAACATTTAGATATCTAACACCAGTAATCTTATCTTCGATGAAATCCTTCCGCTTTAGCAAAGAAATCTGAATAGGCCTTAATCCAAAGCACAAACACAGATCTAAAATAGCTCGGAAGTCTAGCGGAAGCGATTCTCTATCTACTTGGGTAGATAGTATGACGATCTCCTCACTACTAAAAGGCCCCCTCTCTTCATCCATCATATAAAGGGATTGATAAGAATTTCTCTTCGACGAATAGTCACGAAGCCTATGAAACTCTTCGTATGCCTCAAAAGACAACCCTTCATACTCATGTAGCAAAGCAAACCTTAAGAACTCTTTGCAAGCTGCAATAAGATTCTGCCTATTCGGGCTATTTTGCGTAGAAACGTCTTTTAGAAATTCATCAATACCAACGCCTCTAGTCATCTCCTGGGCAAGTCGGTCGATGAATTTGAATTTTCCCTTGATGGTAGAGTTTTGATTTCGCTCCAGTATGTATCTCAGATAGCTGGCAACTATCTCCTTTAAATCCCAATCCAAGAAATTGAGATACTCTGACCTTAAATAGGTAAACTCATTGGTATCATCCGGCAACTTTATAACGCTGCAAAAATCGCCACCAACGTCAAGTAACTCAACGTCATAGCCCAGCCGACTCTTTACGTATCTCGTATGATCTCGAGCGTCTAACTGGATATCAGTAGTGGCTGAAGACTTCAGGCCTGTAGCTACTACCATCATTTACCCACCTGCGATTTAAGTATTTGTTCCTGAAGAGCAACCTGGAGCTCGGCAACTTTGGCCTGTATTGATCCCTTAGAGTAGTGCTCAGGCATGCTGCTATTTCTAGCCCAGCCTCCTGCTGCTTCTTGGATAGGTGCCTTCATAACCTTGCGACTTAGTCCGCCAGCTCCTTTGAATTTCTTATCCAGTGCCTGATTTAGAAGATCATGAAATGTATTTCGCAGGCGATGCGGGCTTAACAAGCCTGTAAACTCTGGATATCGCTCTATAAGTTCATTTAACATCGAGTTTGGAGTTTGTATAGACAGCGGCTTTCCATCTCGACACGATAGAAATACGTAGCTAGACCGCTGCCAACCATCAAATTCCTTTCTCACATTAACAATGTAGTGCTCAATGAGAGCAGCAAAGTCATCATGCAGCTCAACCTGCCGACCATATGTTTTCACGGACGGGGATTGGGCGCGCGGGTAATTAACCACTTCAGAATTTTTCAGAATATCGTAATACTTACGCCGCCCAGTAAGCTGAAAATTATTCAACTTCAGCAACAACGTTTCGCCTTTCCTGTTCCCTCCAAGCATTAGAAGCAGGAGGAAGATATAGTTACGCCATTTGACTCTTGCTGACTTCCAAGGATTCTCATTATTACTGGCATTAGGATCAATGAGGGCTATGAAACGACTCTGAAGCTCGGGTGTCAGTCCAATCTTGTCTTTTCTGTCCCCTTTATAAGGAGACTTGAGGTAAAGCTTAAATCCTGCGTCCATCCGCTCATATAAACGCTTTGCTGTCGTAAGCTGTTGCAGATTTCGCGAACACCGCCCCTCGTAAAATAGCCACAAATAGTCTATGAACTTCTTCGCACTCCGTATTCGCGCGCTATACCAGTTTGCGCCAACTCGTTCTCCGGTCTGCTGCCCATATCCGCAATATGAGGAAAAGGATTCAATTTCACCGATTGTAAGAGGATCCAGATCCACTATCCGTTGAATCAAATTGATATCTTTGCTTTCGCAGAATCGATACAGAGTTAGAATGGCATTCTGATCTACCCTGATAGTATTGGGCTTCGCGCCGTTATCAAACCGCTGCAGAGCATATGCACCTGCAAATAAATCAACTTGATCATTTTCAGACACGAGCTGTAGTTTGAGATCATCTAACTTAGTGAACTCAACTAGTACTAATGAATAACGAGAGGGCTTCAAAAGATACACCGCACATGAAGAAGCGCGGCAGCCTAGAGGCAGGCGGATGAGGCGTCAATAATGAAACGCTCGGCTAGCTATACGATCATTTTCTTTTGAACAGCAAAATGAAACGCGTATCAAGACAGATCAGAATATCCAAAAACTGAAAAGCCCCGACTAGCGGGGCTTACAGAGAGTTATCCACAAAAAATGAAATAATCTCTATTTAATTTACCGCATCCTTCAGGGACTTGCCCGGCTTGAAGGCCACGGTGTTGCTGGCCTTGATCTTGACCGGGGCGCCGGTCTGCGGGTTCTTGCCGGTACGGGCACCGCGATGGCGTTGGAGGAAGGTGCCGAAGCCGACCAGAGTGACACTGTCCTTGCGGTTCAGCGCACTGGTGATTTCTTCGAGCACGGCGTTGAGTACGCGATTGGCCTGGTCTTTGGTCAGATCGGCCTTTTCGGCGATGGCCGCGGCGAGTTCAGGTTTGCGCATAGATGCCTCTTTGACGGTTTGTTGTTGTTGTGTCCGTGCTGTCCGTCCAGAACAGCGCCAAAGGCGCCGCAACGGCTCTGCGCTGCGGCAGACCCGGGGAGAATGGCATGCCATCCGGCACCGCGCCAGTACTGCCCGCCGGTTTGCCGGGTCGATCACAGGACGAAACGGACAGAGCACCCGCCATTTCAGCCATCGACCGGGCGCCTCCGGCAAACGGCCCACAAACGCAAACGGCGGCCCGTAGGCCGCCGTTGCCGGTGGATAGCGCCTTGGATCAGCCGATCTCGATCATCTCGAAGTCGGCCTTGCCCACGCCGCAGTCCGGGCACAGCCAGTCCGCCGGCACGTCTTCCCAACGGGTGCCGGGTGCGATGTCGTCATCGGGCCAACCGAGGCTCTCGTCGTAGATCAGGCCACAGACCACACATTGCCACTTCTTCATCGTCTACCTCATCGCGGGCCGTCTTCTGGTGGACGCTTGCCCTGGTTAAAAAATCAGCAGGCTTTGTACTGGTATGGAGGCCGGTGTGCAAGTGCCTGGCACGGGCGTCCGTCGTGTTAAGCTCGCCGCCTTCCACAGGTTAGCCGAAGCCGTTGTCGTGCCCACCTCCGCCCTCGCCCACCCTCCCCGCTGGCTCAACGCCGCCCAATTGCACCCGGTGCCGGCGCCGCTGCTGCGCGACTGGCTGTTCGACCAGGGTTCGTTGACCCGCCGCCTCACCACCCTCAGTGCGGACCACTTCGCCGTGCAACCGCTGGAGCAGGGCTGGCAGGTGCTGCGCGCCGACGAATGCGCCGCCCTGCAGGTGTCGGCCGGCAGCCTGGGCTGGGTGCGCGAGGTGTTCCTGCTCGGTGCCGGCCAGCCCTGGGTGTTCGCCCGCAGCGTGGCGGCGCGCCATGCGCTGGAAGGCTCCGGCTTCGAACTGGGCAAGCTGGGCAGCCGCTCCCTGGGCGAGCTGCTGTTCAGCGACCGCGCCTTCGCCCGCGGCGAGCTGCAGGCCTGCCGCTACCCGGCGGCCTGGCTGCCGGCCGAGGTGCGTGCCGAGCAGCTCTGGGGACGGCGCTCCTGCTTCCGCCGCGACGGCCTCGGCGTGCTGGTGGCCGAGGTGTTCCTGCCGGCGTTCTGGGAGCATGCGCAGGCCATCGGGTAGGCCCCACAAAATCCCGTCATTCCCGCGCAGGCGGGAATCCATGCCAGGCCGAGACACCGCGTTCCTGGGTCCCCGCCTGCGCGGGGACGACGGGGTGTCAGGGTGCTGCTCCACCCGTTCGCCCTGGGAGCGCGCGTCCCGAAACCAGACGCCGCCCTCGCTACGCACCGTGCCACTGCTCGTATAATCGGCGCTCCTGGCACGGAGACCCGCCGATGTATCAATCCTTCCTGCTCGCCCTCAACCGCCTGCATCCACGCACCTGGGACTTCGTCCAGCTGATGCGCCTGGACAAGCCCATCGGTATCTATCTGCTGCTGTGGCCGACCCTCTGGGCCCTGTGGGTGGCCAGCAAGGGCGTGCCGAGCCTCAAGCTGCTGTTGATCTTCGTCCTCGGCACCCTATTCATGCGCGCCGCAGGCTGCGTGATCAACGACTACGCCGACCGCAACTTCGACGGCCACGTGGCACGCACCAAGGCGCGGCCACTGGCTGACGGCCGGGTGACGCCACGCGAGGCGCTGATCCTGTTCGCCGTGCTGGTGGGCATGAGCTTCGTACTGGTGTTGTTCACCAACCTGACCACCTTCCTGCTGTCCTTCGGCGGCCTGGCCCTGGCGGCGTGCTACCCCTTCATGAAGCGCTACACCTACTACCCCCAGGTGGTGCTGGGCGCGGCCTTCTCCTGGGGCATGCCGATGGCCTTCAGCGCGGTGACCGGCGAACTGCCGCCGGCCGAGGCCTGGCTGCTGTACATCGCCAACCTGCTGTGGACGGTGGCCTACGACACCTACTACGCGATGACCGACCGCGAGGACGACCTGAAGATCGGGGTGAAGTCCACCGCCATCCTGTTCGGCGACGCCGACCGCGTCATCATCCTGACCCTGCAGGGCCTGGCCCTGCTGTGCCTGGCCATGGCCGGCGCGCGCTTCAGCCTGGGCATCTGGTTCCTGTTCGGCCTGTTCGCCGCCGCCGCCTGCTTCGCCTGGGAGTTCTGGAGCACCCGCGACCGCGACCCGCAGAAGTGCTTCGCCGCCTTCCTGCACAACCACTGGGCCGGGCTGGCGATCTTCGCCGGCATCGTGGTGGACTACGCCGTGCGCTAGGCGCCGCCGAGCCTCGCGGCCTTTCGCCAGAGCAGCCGGCCCAGCCAGGTGATCCCGAGCGGGATCACCCAGCCGATGCCCGCCAGGGGAATCAGCCAGTAGGATTCGGCGGACTTCGGGCCACTCAGCCAGAAGAAGCCGCCATGGGTGTCTACGACGAACAGCACGCTGAACATCACCGCACTCAGCAGGATCGCGCCCGGATTCGGCGCCCAGTAGGCAGCGAAGACGAAGCCGAACCAGAAGGCGGACAGGCTCGCGTAGGCAAGATTGTCAGGAGGACCCAGCCAGCGCATCAGCGAATACACGCCGGCCGAGGTGAGCAGGTAAGCCGTCGCATAGGCTATCGACTTCGTCTTCCATGAGTATCCGGACAGCTTCATCGCCAGGGTTCCTTGTCCATCGAAAAGTCCTTTTCAAAGCGTACCTACCGGCCTCCGGCAAAACTGCCGAACAAGCCCCCGTTACGCAAACCGGCCCCACGAAGTTCGCGCTCGCAGGGCACCCGTACGGCCCTCATACCTGTCACATCGCTGCAATAATTCTGTTATCTAATGCGGCGCAAGACAGACGACCCGAGGCTCGACCCATGGTTGGCAAGAACATCCTGATCGTTGACGACGAAGCGCCCATCCGGGAGATGATCGCGGTGGCCCTGGAGATGGCCGGCTACGATTGCCTGGAGGCGGAGAACACCCAGCAGGCCCACGCCCTGATCGTGGACCGCAAGCCGGACCTGATCCTGCTCGACTGGATGCTGCCGGGCACCAGCGGCATCGAGCTGGCCCGGCGCCTCAAGCGCGACGAGCTGACCGACGACATCCCGATCATCATGCTCACCGCCAAGGGCGAAGAGGACAACAAGATCCAGGGCCTGGAAGTCGGCGCCGACGACTACATCACCAAGCCCTTCTCGCCACGCGAACTGGTGGCCCGCCTCAAGGCCGTGCTGCGCCGCACCGGCCCGAGCGACGGCGAGGCGCCGATCGAGGTCGGCGGCCTGCTGCTCGACCCGATCAGCCACCGCGTCACCATCGATGGCAAGCCGGCCGAGATGGGCCCCACCGAATACCGCCTGTTGCAGTTCTTCATGACCCACCAGGAGCGCGCCTATACCCGCGGCCAGCTGCTCGACCAGGTCTGGGGCGGCAACGTCTATGTCGAGGAGCGCACCGTCGACGTGCATATCCGCCGCCTGCGCAAGGCGCTCGGCGAGGCCTACGAGAATCTGGTGCAGACGGTGCGCGGCACCGGCTATCGTTTCTCCACCAAGAGCTGACCCGATCAAGGACGCCCTGCGTTGAACCAGAACTGGCGTGGCGCCATCGGCCGCCATCTGTTGCTGCTGCTGATGGCCTGCGGCCTGCTCGGCCTGATCACCGGCGAGTACGCCTGGGCCCTGGTCGTCGGTATCGGCGGCTACCTGCTGTGGCACCTCAAGCAGCTGCTGCGCCTGCACAAGTGGCTGCGCGAGCGCCAGCCGGACGAGGCGCCGCCCGAAGGCTACGGCCTGTGGGGCGAGGTGTTCGACAACATCTACCACCTGCAACGCCGTGACCAGCGCGTGCGCGGTCGCCTGCAAGCGGTGATCGACCGGGTGCAGGAGTCCACCGCCGCCCTGCGCGACGCGGTGATCATGCTCGACGCCGAAGGCAACCTGGAGTGGTGGAACCTCGCCGCCGAACAGCTGCTGGGCCTGAAGACGCCCCAGGACAGCGGCCAGTCGATCACCAACCTGGTGCGCCATCCGCGTTTCAAGGACTACTTCGAGGCCGGCCAGTACCAGGAGGCGCTGGAACTGCCGTCGCCGGTCAACGACCGCCAGCGCCTGCAACTGCAGATCACCCAGTACGGCAACCACGAACACCTGATGCTGGTCCGCGACGTCACCCGCCTCTACCAGCTAGAGCAGATGCGCAAGGACTTCGTCGCCAACGTGTCCCACGAGCTGCGCACCCCGCTGACGGTGATCACCGGTTATCTGGAGACCCTGCTCGACAACGTCGAGGACGTGAACCCGCGCTGGCTGCGTGCCCTGCAGCAGATGCAGCAGCAGGGCGCTCGCATGCAGAACCTGCTCAACGACCTGCTCCTGCTGGCCAAGCTGGAGGCCACCGACTACCCGGCGGACAACAAGCCGGTGGCAGTGGACCTGATGCTGCTGTCGATCCGCAACGACGCCCAGGCGCTGTCTGGCGCGCGCAACCATCGCATCAGCCTGGAGGCGGATTCGAAGGTGAAGCTCAAGGGCAGCGAGGCCGAACTGCGCAGCGCCTTCTCCAACCTGGTGTTCAACGCGGTGAAGTACACCCCCGACGAGGGCGAGATCCGCATTCGCTGGTGGGCGGACGAACAAGGCGCGCACCTGGCCGTGCAGGACAGCGGCATCGGCATCGATCCCAAGCACCTGCCACGCCTGACCGAGCGCTTCTACCGCGTCGACTCCAGCCGCAACGCCAGTACCGGCGGCACCGGCCTGGGCCTGGCCATCGTCAAGCACGTGTTGCTGCGCCACCGCGGCACCCTGGACATCAGCAGCGTGCCGGGCAAGGGCAGCAGTTTCACCTGCCACTTCCCGACGCAGCAGGTGGAGAGCCGCGCATAACGGTGCCCGACTTCGACTCTGGTATAGACGGGCTTGCCAGCCAGGCCCCACGAACCGCATTCTTGTCCGTCCATTCTTAATCCAACAGAACCATGGACCCTTCCCCTAGTAGCAACTTCCTCACCTATTTCGCCGATTTCGGCCTGATCCTGTTCGCCCTGTTCCTCGTCGTGCTCAACGGCTTCTTCGTGGCCGCCGAGTTCGCCATGGTCAAGCTGCGCTCCACCCGCGTGGAGACCATCGCCAACCAGCACGGCTGGCGCGGTACCATCCTGCGCAAGGTGCACAACCAGCTCGACGCCTACCTTTCCGCCTGCCAGCTGGGCATCACCCTGGCCTCCCTTGGCCTGGGCTGGGTCGGCGAGCCGGCCTTCGCCGAGCTGCTCGAGCCGCTGCTGGCCGCCGTCGGCGTGCACTCCGAGGAAGTCATCCGCGGCGTGTCGTTCTTCACTGCGTTCTTCATCATTTCCTACCTGCACATCGTGGTCGGCGAGCTCGCGCCCAAGTCCTGGGCGATCCGCAAGCCGGAGCTGCTGTCGCTGTGGACGGCGGTACCGCTGTACCTGTTCTACTGGGCGATGTACCCGGCGATCTGGCTGCTCAACGCCAGCGCCAACGCCATCCTGAAGATTGCCGGACAAGGCGAGCCGGGGCCGCATCACGAACACCACTACAGCCGCGATGAGCTCAAGCTGATCCTGCACTCCAGCCGCGCCCACGATCCCAGCGACCAGGGCATGCGCGTATTGGCCTCGGCGGTGGAGCTGGGCGAGCTGGAAGTGGCCGACTGGGCCAACTCCCGCGAGGACCTGGTCTACCTTGAGCGCACTGCGCCGCTGGATGACATCCTCGCCACCATTCGCCGCCACAAGTACAGCCGCTACCCGGTGTACGACAGCGAGAAGAACGAGTTCATCGGCCTGCTGCACATCAAGGATCTGCTGCTGGCCCTGGCCACGCTGGATAGCCTGCCGGAGTCCTTCGATCTCGATGAGCTGACTCATCCGCTGGAAATGGTCACCAAGCACCTGCCGCTGGCGCGCCTGCTGGAGCAGTTCCGCCAGGGCGGTTCGCACTTCGCGCTGGTGGAGGAAGCCGATCACAAGGTGGTCGGCTATCTGACCATGGAGGACGTGCTGGAAGTGCTGGTCGGCGATATCCAGGACGAACACCGCAAGGCCGAGCGCGGCATCGTTGCCTACCAGCCCGGCAAACTGCTGGTGCGTGGCGATACCCCGCTGTTCAAGCTGGAGCGCCTGCTGGGCATCGACCTGGATCACATCGAGGCCGACACCCTCGCCGGCCTGGTCTACGACACGCTCAAGCGTGTGCCGGAAGAAGAGGAAGTGCTGGATACCGAAGGCCTGCGCATCATCGTGAAGAAGATGAAAGGCCCGAGGATCGTCCTCGCCAAGGTGGTGAAGCTGGATTGATTCTCCTGCGCGGAAATGAACAAGGCTGCCCCAGGGCAGCCTTTTTTGTCTGTTCGTAAGAGCGAGCTTGCCCGGCGCCGGCGCTGCTGGCAATTCTGCTCGCGAGCAGGATCGCTCCTGCAGGGAGTGGCCGTCAGTGGTCTCTGACCACCGCGAAATTGGGCAGCGTATCGACTGGCTGGGCAAAGTCGTAGGGAATCGAGACCAGATCCAGCCCGACGTTGCGCTGCACCACGAAATGCAAGTGCGGGCCGCTGCTGTTGCCGGTATTGCCCGATTTGGCCAGCGGCGAGCCGGTAGCTACGCGCTGCCCCTCGCGAACCAGCACCGAACCCTGCATCAGGTGCAGGTAGACGCCCATGGTGCCGTCATCGTGGAGGATGCGCACGAAGTTGCCCGAGGGGTTCTTGCCGCGCCCGTTCTGCCCGTTCTCGATCTTCACTACCATGCCGCCGCGTGCCGCGACGATCGGCGTGCCCACCGGCATGGCGATATCCATGGCGTAGCGGCCCTTGGGCGTGAAATGGCTGTAGCGGCCGTTGGCACCCTGGGTCAGGCGGAACGGGCCGCCCACCCACGGCAGCGCGTACTGATAGGACAGCGGTACCGGCCGCGGATCACCCAGCGCGTAGCGCAGCTTGGGCTTGTAGCGCAGCGGCTGGTTGGGATCCAGCGCGCTGAGGGTGGCCAGGCGGATCGAACTGCGCGGCGGCAGCACCCAGCGAATCGGCTGCTTCGGAACCCCAACGGCGTTCTGCGCACCGGTCACGCTCAGCTCCACTTCCACCGGCGCGTACAGGTCGTTGCGCACCTGCAGCGTTTCGCCGCCGGCGTGCTTCCTGGTCTCCAGCTTCACCTGCTGTTCCAGGTGCTCGACCATGCGATCGCGGAAGACGAAGACGGCCGCACCCGGCACGGCCTTGTCCGTGTAGGTGACCACGCCGTTGGCGTCGGTGTACTTGTAGATGGTCACGGCCGAAGCCGTCCCGGAGGCGGCCAATAGACCGCACAGGAGGATACTGCGCCCTAGCATGTCGACTCTGGTTATAGGTATGGCGACGGTGGCAAGACTAGCAGCGTCGCTCCTGCGTCGCGACCTGCCGCCGGTCGGCCTGTGAAGCAGTACTACCCGCCGGTCGGCGCATTTGTAGCCGGATCAGGCTCCAGGCACGTAGTGCTTCTGGGTGCTGCCTCGGGCGATCAGGCGCGACAGGTAGTCGAGTTTCTGCGGGTCACGGTCGACGAAGCGGAAGGTCAGCTGCAGCCACTCGCTGTCCGGCTTGGGCTCCAGCGCCGCCACAGCATGCAGGTAGCCGTTGAGGCGAGCGACATCGCTGTCTTCCTCCAGGTCCAGTACCGCACTTTCCAGTACCTGTGGCAGCGGCGTTCCGCGCTTCACCACCAGCAGCGCCTCCTTGAGGCTCAACGCCTTGATGACGCAGGGCAGGTTCGCCGATGGCAGCCGCAGTTGCCCCTGCTGGCCCTTGGCGCCGCTGCGCGCGGCGGGGGCAGCTGCTGTCGGCGCCGCAGCAGCCGGACTTGGTGCAGCGGGTGCCGCCGCCGGGCGAACGACTTCGGCCTTGCCTCCGGTAAGGGCCGCGAGGGAGTCGTTGGGCAGCGAGCCAACCAGGCTGCGCTGCGGTGCCTGCGCCGCCAGGGCCTCCAGCTTGCCGGCGCGCGACAGCGCCTTCTTCACCTTGCTCACCAGCTGATCGTTGGAGAACGGCTTGCCGATGAAGTCGGAGACGCCGGCCTGGATCGCCTGCACCACGTTGTCCTTGTCGCCACGGCTGGTGACCATGATGAAGGGCGTGGTCTTCAGGCTGTCCTGCTCGCGGCACCAGGTGAGCAACTCGATACCGGAGAGCTCGGGCATTTCCCAGTCGCAGAGGATCAGGTCGACCGCTTGGCGCGCAAGGAACTGCTGAGCCTTGCGGCCGTTGACCGCCTCTTCGATCTGCAGGCCGGGGAAATGGTCCCGTAGCCCCTTCTTCACCAGGTCACGGATGAACGGAGCGTCATCCACCACCAGCACACTGACTTTGCCCATCGGCATCTCCCGAAAACGATAGGGCGAAGAATAGCCTTGCCGGGTGGCTACATGCCATTGGTGAGGGACCGCTCGGCCATAAAATGACGAACCCGGCGCGGTGGCCGGGTTCGTTCTGGCACGAGCGTCCGGCTTATTCGGCCTTGTCTGCCTTGCCAGCGGTGCCCTGCACTTCTTCCTTCATGCGGGTCAGGCCCAGGTGGCGCACGTCGGTGCCACGTACCAGGTAGATCACCAGCTCGGCGATATTGCGCGCGTGGTCGCCGATGCGCTCCAGCGAACGCAGGGCCCAGATGACGTTGAGCACGCGGGAGATGGCGCGCGGGTCTTCCATCATGTAGGTGACCAGCTCGCGCAGGGCGGTCTTGTATTCGCGGTCGACGGTCTTGTCGTACTGCGCCACCGACAGCGCAAGGTCGGCATCGAAGCGGGCGAAGGCGTCCAGCGACTCCTGCACCATCTTGCGCACTTGGTTGCCAATGTGGCGTACCTCGACGTAGCCGCGCGGCGACTCGCCTTCCTCGCACAACTGGATGGCGCGACGAGCGATCTTCGAAGCTTCGTCACCGATGCGTTCCAGATCAATCACCGACTTGGAGATGCTGATGATCAGGCGCAGGTCGGAGGCGGCCGGCTGGCGGCGGGCGAGGATGCGCAGGCATTCCTCGTCGATGTTGCGCTCCATCTGGTTGATCTGGTCGTCGATCTCGCGCACCTGCTGGGCCAGGCCCGAGTCGGCGTCGATCAGCGCGTTGACCGCATCGTTGACCTGCTTCTCCACCAGGCCGCCCATGGCCAGCAGATGGCTGCGCACATCTTCCAGCTCGGCGTTGAACTGCTGCGAGATATGGTGGGTGAGGCTTTCTTTGTTGATCATGCTTTCGCTCCGCGAAATAGCTGCAAGCTGCAAGCTGCAAGCTGCAAGCTTCAAGTCAGTCGTTTCCTGGTGTTCTTGCCGCTTGTAGCTTGCGGCTTGAAGCTGGCGCGCAGCGCTTAACCATAACGACCGGTGATGTAGTCTTCCGTCTGCTTCTTGGCCGGGTTGGTGAACAGGGTATCGGTGTCGCCGAACTCGATCAGCTTGCCCATGTACATGAACGCCGTGTAGTCAGAGACGCGCGCGGCCTGCTGCATGTTGTGGGTGACGATGACGATGGTGAACTTGGATTTCAGTTCGTAGATCAGCTCTTCGATCTTCAGGGTGGAGATCGGGTCCAGTGCCGAGCAAGGCTCGTCGAGCAGCAGGACTTCCGGCTCCACAGCGATGGTGCGGGCGATCACCAGGCGCTGCTGCTGGCCGCCGGACAGGCCGAGAGCGGATTCGTGCAGGCGGTCCTTCACTTCATCCCACAGCGCCGCGCCCTTGAGCGCCCACTCGACGGCCTCGTCGAGCACGCGCTTCTTGTTGATGCCCTGGATGCGCAGGCCATACACCACGTTCTCGTAGATGCTCTTGGGGAACGGGTTGGGCTTCTGGAACACCATGCCGACGCGGCGGCGCAGCTCGGCGACATCGACGTTCTTGGCAAAGATGTTATGGCCGTCCAGGCGGATCTCGCCCTTCACGTTGCAGCCGTCGACCAGATCGTTCATGCGGTTGAAGCAGCGCAGCAGGGTGGACTTGCCGCAGCCGGAAGGGCCGATGAAGGCGGTCACGCGCTGCTTGGGGATGTTCATGCTGACGTCGAACAGCGCCTGTTTCTCGCCGTAGAACAGGCTCAGGCCGGGTACTTCCAGAGCGACGGTCTCGCTTTCCAGGTTCATGCCCTGGCGATCGCCACGGCCGAGTGCGCCGATGTCGATGCCATGGGTTGCGGTTTCATGTTGCATATCCAGTCTCCTTGGGAGGCTTGGCGGCGGGCCTTGCCCGCCGCCTGCAGAATCAGTTTTCCAGCGCCTTGTACTTTTCGCGCAGGCGGTTACGAATGGCGATGGCCGAGAAGTTCAGCAGGGCGATCACCATCACCAGCAGCAGCGCGGTGGCGTATACCAGTGGGCGTGCAGCCTCGACGTTGGGGCTCTGGAAGCCGACGTCATAGATGTGGAAGCCCAGGTGCATGATCTTCTGGTCCAGGTGCACGTAGGGGTAGTTGCCGTCCACCGGCAGCGCCGGAGCCAGCTTCACCACACCCACCAGCATCAGCGGCGCCACTTCGCCGGCGGCGCGGGCCACGGCGAGAATCAGGCCGGTCATCATCGCCGGGCTGGCCATCGGCAGGACCACCTTCCACAGAGTCTCGGCCTTGGTCGCGCCCAGTGCCAGCGAGCCCTCACGGGTGGCCCGCGGGATGCGCGCCAGGCCTTCCTCGGTGGCCACGATTACCACTGGCACCGCGAGGATGGCCAGGGTCAGCGAGGCCCAGAACAGCCCCGGCGTGCCGAAGGTCGGCGCCGGCAACGCTTCGGGGAAGAACATCCGGTCGAGGGAACCGCCCAGCACGTAGACGAAGAAGCCCAGGCCGAACACGCCGTAGACGATCGCCGGAACGCCCGCGAGGTTGTTCACCGCGATACGGATGATCCGGGTCAGCAGGCCCTGGCGAGCGTACTCACGCAGGTAGACCGCGGCGATCACGCCGAACGGGGTGACGATCACGGCCATCACCAGGGTCATCATCACGGTGCCGAAGATGGCCGGGAAGATACCGCCCTCGGTGTTGGCTTCACGCGGGTCGTCGCTGAGGAATTCCCATAGTTTCTTGAAGTAGAAGCTCAGCTTGGTCGCGACGCCCATCTGGTTCGGCTGATAGGCATGCACCAGCTTGCCGACGCTGATTTCGGTCTGCTGCCCGGTGGCATCGCGCATGACGATGCTGTCGCGGTTGAACTCCTGGTGCAGGCCGTTGAGCTGTTCTTCCAGCACCTTGTACTGGGCGTTCAGCTCGGCGCGGCCGGCAGCGATGTCAGCCTCGGCAGTGGCGTCCAGCTTGTTGTTCAGCTGCAAGCCGCGCTCTTTCAGGCGTAGGCGCTCCAGGCCGTGGTTGATGCCGCCGATGTCCTTCTTCTCCAGCTGATACAGCTTGGTGTAGAGCTCATCGACGCGCTTGAGACGGGTCTGCAGCTCGGCCATGGCGCCCGGACCTTCGGCGACCACCTTGCCGTTTTCTTTCACGCTCAGCAGGTAGCCATAGAAGTTGCCCCACTCGCGGCGCTCCAGGGTCACCAGCTCGGCGGGGTGGTGACGGTCGGTCAGCCACTCGCCGATCACCCAGGAGAAGTCGCTGCCATACAGGTCGCGGTTACCCAGCTTGAGCAGTTCGCGGGTCATGAACTCCGGGCCGTTGTCCGGCACCGGCAGGCCGGCGCCGCGCAGGCGCGCACGCGGCACCTGTTCGATCTGCACTTCTTCGCCGATCAGGGTCTTGGGGGCTTCACCGGGGACGCTGTACGTCGCCTCGATCACGTCCGCCGGCCAGAAGTGGCCAAGACCGCGCACGGCGATCACGGCGAGCAGGCCGATGGTCATGATCACGGCGATGGACACTGCCCCCGCGTTCATCCACACCCAGGGAGAACCGCTGGCAAACCACGCTTTGACGGATTCCTGTTTCTGTTTCACGGAACTAGCCTCGTCGGGCGGCGCTTAGAGCGACGCGTATTTCTTGCGCAGGCGCTGACGGATCAGCTCTGCCAGGGTGTTCATCACGAAGGTGAAGGTCAGCAGTACCAGTGCCGAAAGGAACAGCACGCGGTAGTGAGTCCCGCCCACCTCCGACTCGGGCATTTCCACCGCGACGTTCGCCGCCAGCGTGCGCATGCCCTGGAAGATGTTCACGTCCATGACCGGGGTGTTGCCGGTGGCCATGAGTACGATCATCGTCTCGCCCACGGCGCGGCCCATGCCGATCATCAGCGCGGAGAAGATGCCCGGGCTGGCGGTCAGGATCACCACGCGGGTCAGCGTCTGCCAGGGCGTGGCGCCCAGGGCCAGGGAGCCGTAAGTCAGGCTGCGCGGCACGCTGAAGATGGCGTCTTCGGCGATGGAGAAGATGTTCGGAATCACCGCGAAGCCCATGGCCAGGCCGACTACCAGGGCGTTGCGCTGGTCGTAGGTGATGCCCAGGTCGTGGCTGATCCACAGGCGCATGTCGCCGCCGAAGAACAGCGTCTCCAGGTGCGGGCTCATCCACAGGGCGAAGGCGCCGGTGGCGAGGACCACGGGGATCAGGATCGCTGCTTCCCAGCCGGCCGGCAGGCTCAGGCGGATGCGCTCGGGCAGTCGGCTCCAGATCAGGCCGGCGGCGAGGATGCCCAAAGGCGTGAGCAGCAGCAGGCTGAAGATGCCCGGCAGGTGGCCTTCGACGTAGGGCGCGAGGAACAGGCCGGCGAAGAAGCCGAGGATCACGGTCGGCAACGCTTCCATCAACTCGATCACCGGCTTGACCTTGCGGCGCATGCCCGGCGCCATGAAGTAAGCGGTGTAGACGGCAGCGGCGATGGCCAGCGGCGCGGCAAGGATCATCGCGTAGAACGCGGCCTTCAGCGTACCGAAGGTCAGCGGCGACAGGCTCAGCTTGGGCTCGAAGTCGGTGGTCGCGGCGGTGGACTGCCAGACGTAGGACGGCTTGTCGTAGCTCTCGTACCAGACCTTGCCCCACAGCGCGCTGAAGGACACTTCCGGGTGCGGGTTGCTCAGGCTGAAGCGGCGCAGTTCGCCACCCTGCTCGACGATCAGACGGTTGGCGCGCGGCGACAGGGTCATCGGGCCGGCGGACGGAGCGACGTTCTCCACCAGCAGCGTGCGGTGCGCGGTGCTGTGGAAGATACCCAGGTTGCCTTGCTTGTCGAGGGCCAGGAAGCCCTTGCGGCGCTGCTCCGGGGCGATGCTGGAGATCGGCTGGTCGCCCAGCTTGAAGTCACGTACGTGAGACAGGCGCGGCTCGCCATCTTCACCACGAGCCATGAACCACTGGCCGATGCCGCCCTTGGAGTCGCCGACCATCAGCGAGATGCCACCCAGCAGCTGGCTGCTGGCAGTCACTTCGGCGGAGGCGTCATCCAGCAGCTTGTAGCGGCCGTTGAGCTGGTGGGTATTCAGGTTGAAGACGTCGGCCTGGGCACGGCCATTGAGCACATAGAGCCACTGCTTGCGCGGGTCCATGTAGATGGCTTTCACCGGGTCGGCGATTTGCGGCAGGTTGATGCGCTCTTCCTGCAGGGTGCTTTCACCGGTCAGCATGTTTTCCTGCTGGGTCAGGCCGAGCAGGAGCATCTCGCTGCCGGTGGACGCGGCCAGCAACAGGCTGTCATCACCCGAGACGATCGCCACGTGCTCCAGCGGACGGCCCTGGGGATCCAGGTTCATCGGAGCTTCGCCATAGGGATAGTCGATCTGCGGGGTGATGGTCTTCTTGTTGTCCGGGTAGGTAACCTTGTAGTTGTGCTTGAACACCAGCACCTGACCGTTGGACAGGCCCAGCGCAACGGTCGGATGTCCCGGCTGGTCCTCGGCGATGGAGGTGACGCTGGTACCGGCAGGCAGCTTGAGCGCAACGCGATCCATCTCGTCGCCTTTCTTGGCGTCGAAGAACATCACCTCGCCGTTCGCGGCCACACGCATGCCCACCATGTTCTGCTCTTCGATGCTCAGCAGGAGCGGCGCCTGGGCCGTCTTCAGCCAGGCCGGAGCCAGGGGATCACGCGTCTCCAGTTCGGCGCCGCGGAACAGCGGCAGCACGACGTAGGCGAGGTAGAAGAAAATCAGGGTAATGGCAGCCAGCACGGCGAGACCGCCGACCAGGACGTACCAACGGGTCAGTCGATCCTTGAGCGCTCGGATACGGCGCTTGCGCTGCAGGGCAGGCGTATTGAAATCGATCCGCTCGGGGAGAGAAGAAGTCATCGGGGAGTTGGCCATGTCGTTCATGGGGTGACACCCTAGCGGCTCTGTATGACAGAAAGATGACATGGAAGTGACGCGACAAAGCCCACCAGCAGAGCCATGCTGGCGGGCTCGGTCGAGTAAGCGTCAGCCCATGCCGGGCGGGGATCTCCGCCCGGTTTGAAGGCTGATTACAGACCCAGGTCCTTGATCGCTTTTTCGGCGACTTTGGACGGCAGCGGGATGTAGCCGTCTTTCACGACAACCTGCTGGCCAGTCTTGGACAGCACCATCTTCAGGAACTGTGCTTCCAGCGGGTTCAGCGGCTTGTTCGGCGCCTTGTTGACGTAGACGTAGAGGAAGCGCGACAGCGGGTAGGTGCCGTTCAGGGCATTCGCCTCGTTGTCCTCGATGAATTCGCCGCCTTCTTTCTTGGCCAGGGCAACGGTCTTCACGCTAGCGGTCTTGTAACCGATACCGGAGTAGCCAACGCCGTTCAGGGACTGGCTGACCGACTGCACCACGGAAGCCGAACCCGGCTGCTCGTTCACGTTCGGTTTGTAGTCGCCTTTGCACAGGGCTTCTTCCTTGAAGTAACCGTAGGTGCCGGATACGGAGTTACGACCGAACAGCTGCACGGGCTTATTGGCCCAGTCGCCGGTCAGGCCCAGGTCACCCCAGGTCTTCACTTCCGACTTGCCGCCGCACAGACGGGTGGAGGAGAAGATGGCGTCGACCTGTTGCATGGTCAGGCCTTTGATGGGGTTATCCTTGTGCACGAAGATCGCCAGGGCGTCCACGGCCACCGGAACAGCAGTCGGCTTGTAGCCGTACTTCTGCTCGAAAGCCTGCAGCTCGACGTCCTTCATCTTGCGGCTCATCGGGCCCAGGTTGGCGGTGCCTTCGGTCAGAGCCGGCGGCGCGGTGGAGGAGCCGGCGGCCTGGATCTGCACGTTCACGTTCGGGTACAGGCGCTTGTACTCTTCCGCCCACATGGTCATCAGGTTGGCCAGCGTGTCGGAACCGACGCTCGACAGGTTACCCGACACACCGCTGGCTTTCTGGTAGTCCGGCAGAGCCGGATCGATCGCGGCCACCGCACTGGCGGTGCCTACGCCTGCGGCGACAAAAGTCAGGGCCGCCATCAAACGCTTGAGTTTCATGCCTTGCTCCTTGAGGAGAATGGGGTTGGATGGAACGGGGGCCAGTATCGTCAGGCCGCATGAAGACTCTATGACGCGAATATGACAGTTGGATGAAATGCCATCAGCGCTGCTGAAGAGGTTTTGTAACAGCAAGAATAGCGCCTCCCGAATAGGAGAAATCACGCTGAAATAGCTGTTCTAGAGCGCTTTCTGTTAAACCAACCTGCTCCTGCGCGCGCTGTTCGCAGACTCTTGGTGGGATTCATCCGGCCATGATCATGGCGGAGGTGAAGCACCCCATGCACACCAGATACGGCAGCAGGAGCCACTTATAGATGCCGTGGCGGCGACCGAGGAAGAAGCCAAAGCCTGGGATGATCAATGCAAGCAGCGCAGCTGGCCCCGCTCGCGAGAGCAACAGGAAGAAGGCAAGCAACTGGCCGACGCTGAGGCTCAGAACGCCCAGCAGAATGAGGGTTGAGATCAACGTTTCCATGCCGGGTGGAGTCCTTTTTCAGGCGCAAAAGCAAAACCCCCGGCCAGCGAAGCTGACCAGGGGTCTTGGGATAGGAGCTTGACGATGACCTACTCTCACATGGAGAAACTCCACACTACCATCGGCGATGCGTCGTTTCACTACTGAGTTCGGGATGGGATCAGGTGGTTCCAACGCTCTATGGTCGTCAAGCAATTCTTTATGGACGCTCGTGGCAGTTGCACACGCTCATCCAGATTCGGGTATGTGACAGGTATTTGCGGTTCACACGAACTTTCGGTTCGTTACGTCTTCACCGTACAACACGCAAATTGTTTGGGTGTTATATGGTCAAGCCTCACGGGCAATTAGTATCGGTTAGCTCAACGCCTCACAGCGCTTACACACCCGACCTATCAACGTCGTAGTCTTCGACGGCCCTTCAGGGGAATCAAGTTCCCAGTGAGATCTCATCTTGAGGCTAGTTTCCCGCTTAGATGCTTTCAGCGGTTATCTATTCCGAACATAGCTACCCGGCAATGCCACTGGCGTGACAACCGGAACACCAGAGG
>OGQD01000180.1_pt1 | contig 51945 bp, 47 predicted proteins | sample 1553091 | NCBI WGS metagenome assembly OGQD01 (sample SAMEA2580290, study PRJEB22360) | human gut metagenome | biome: human gut; feature: human-associated habitat; material: faeces | place: Denmark | collected 2008/2010
TTTCGGGCGCAGGCGGAGGGTGGGGGTGTAAATGGGCTCGCCTGCCGCAGCCTTGATCGGCGCGGGTTCGTCGTGCAGTTGCACGCCGTCGAGCAGGCTGGCGATGCTTTCCGGTGTCAGCGGGTGGCGGGTCGTCACCCGGTACACCTTGGGCACGCGCCGTTTGCCGGAAGCCAGACGATGATTGAGCTGGCCGTCGTCGGTCAGCAGCAGGAGGCCGGTGGTGTCGGCGTCGAGCCGGCCGATCGGTTGCACGCCACGCTCGCGCAGCGGTTCGGGGATGAGTTCGAAGATCGAGCGATGGTGCTGCGGCTGGCGCGAGCACTCGTAATCCGCCGGTTTGTGCAGGATGATCGTGGCCTGTGCCTGGAATGGCCAGGTTGCATCGTCGATGCTGAAATTCAGGCCGTCTGTGGCGTATTCGGCAAACGGGTTGTCGCACAAAGCGCCATTGACCATGACGCGCCGGTGCCGGATCAGCACGCGGCAATCCTTGCGCGTGCCAAAGCCCTGGGATTGGAGGATTCGTTCGAGTTGCATGGCGGGATGCTACCATCGCCCCATGAAATTCGAGCACCTGATTGCCATCAACGATCCCGCCAATCCCCTGATCGAGCCGCTTGCGCGCGCCGATGTGTGGCGTGGCCTCATCTACCGGGTGGATAATCCCATGCCCTTCCTGCCGGGGTTACGGGGCTGCACCTTGCTCGAGCGCAGCGCCCTGCATGCGCGCCGCGAACTCGATTTCGGGGCGGCGCGCATCATCGACCGGGTGCATATGAAGGCAGAAGAAGCGGTCGAATTCGTGATCGAACCCGGCGCGGCCCACGCCGGTGGCAGCCTGTGCATCCGGATCGAGGAGCCCGCTCCGGGGGCGTTGTTCCTGCGGTTTACCTACTGCACCAATCTGGAAGCGATGGGCGGCGAAGACGTGGCCTACGCCGATTACGTCAAGGCAGCCTACCGCGACTCCGACATCGAGTGCGTGCGCACCATCCGGGAACTGCTCGCTGCCGGCCTGCTGCACTGAGCGCCTGCCCGGAAGGCGAGGGGCGGTTGCATCGCGCGCCCGATTCTTCGATGATGGCGCACATGAACCTGCGCCAACTCGCCCTCTACCAGCCCGACCGCCTCGGCAAGATCATCCTGTGGCTGTTTGCGCTGTGCGCGGTGGGTTTGATCGCTTATCTGAACGTGTGGAGCGGGCCGGCTTACGAGTTGCACATTTTCTTCATTCTGCCGGCCATGTTGATCGCCTGGTACGTCAGCCTGCCGCGCGCCTATCTGCTGGCCGGCATCACCATCCTGCTCTGGCACATGACGGATCGCCAGTTGGGCGGGGAGAACGTCAGCCAGTGGCCGCTGCTGTTCAACACGCTGGTGCGCATTGCCATTCCCTTCAGCAGCATCTGGCTGCTGGGCAAGATCCGCCAGATCCTGCAGCGCGAAACGCGCCTGGCGCGCAATGATGCGCTGACGCGTCTGCCCAATCGCTTCGGCTTTCTGCAGGACGGCGAATTGCTGCTGAACCTGGCCCGCCGCCAGGGCACGCCGATCAGCATCCTGTTCATCGATCTCGACCATTTCAAGCGGGTCAACGATGAGTCCGGGCATGAAACCGGCGATAGATTGTTGCGCCGGGTCGCCGAAGTGTTACAAAAGCAGTTGCGCGCCAGCGATCTGGCGGGGCGGCTCGGCGGTGACGAATTCGTGTTGCTCCTGCCCGGCGCTGGCGCAAATGCGGCGCTCGAATACGCTGAGAAGCTGCGCGAGCGCCTGTTGTTGGCCATGCGCAAAGCTGATTGGCCGGTGACTTTCAGCATCGGCGTGGCCAGCTACGCGCTGCCGCCGGCCGAATTGACGGAGATGTTGTGCGAAGCCGACCGGCTGATGTACGAAGTCAAGAACGGCGGCCGCGACGGTATCCGCTGCCAGTCTTACGAAGCGGCGTAAAGCGGCCGAAAAACCCATCTGCGCACAGGGTTTATCTTGCGCAGACTGTTACGGAAGTTTACATTGCCTCCATCTTGTTCCCGGAGGTTCCCGATGTTCGGTTTTTTTCGGAAAAAACAAAGCGCCGAGCCAGCAGTGCCCGTGCAACCAGCCGCCGTACAGCCGCAATATCAGGCTGCACCGGGAACGGAGATCCGCTTTCAGCCTGAGCTGGTGCCGCAGTTGAAGGCAGATCATCAGAACCTGATCGGCGTCTATCTCGAAATCAAGACAGCCTTCGAGAGCGGTGATTACGAGGAAGTTTCAAAGAAACTGGGCCATTTCCGCAGCGGCCTGCAGGCGCATCTGCTGACTGAGAACGTGCGTCTTTACATTTACCTGAGCCACAGCTTGGCCAACGACGAGATCAATTCCGAACTGATCCACGAATTTCGCCGGGAAATGGACGGCATCGCCCGCGTGGCGATGAACTTCCTGAAAAAATATGAGGCGATCGGCGTCGACAAGGAACTGGCGGGCGCTTTCGCCAAGGATTTCGCAACCATCGGCCAAGTGCTGACCGAGCGTATCGAGAAAGAGGAGCGGGTGCTCTACCCGCTCTATCTGCCGTACTACTGACAGGGACGGCCTCAGCCCTGGGCCAGGCAACTGTCCAGATAATCCTCGTAGCCGCCCAGGTAATCGACGATGCGCCCGTCGCCCTTGACTTCGAGGACGCGGGTGGCCAGCGTGGAGACGAATTCGCGGTCGTGTGAAACGAAGACCAGGGTGCCGGGGAATTTGTCGAGGCCGGCGTTCAAGGCTTCGATGGATTCCATGTCGAGGTGGTTGGTGGGTTCGTCCAGCACCAGCACGTTGGGACGTTCCAGCATCAGGCGGCCGAACAGCATGCGCCCCTGCTCGCCGCCGGAGATGACGTTGACCGGCTTCTTCTGCTCGTCGCCGGAGAACAGCAGCCGGCCCAGGGTGCCGCGGATCAGGGTTTCCAGATCGCCGCCGTCCTCGAGGCTGGCGCGGGCGTAGCCGGCGATCCATTCGGTCAGGCTCTGGGTGCCGCTGAATTCCGCCGAATGGTCCTGCGCGTAGTAGCCGACGCTGGCTTTTTCCGCCCATTTCAGCGTGCCTGCGTCGGGCTGCAATTCGCCCATCAGGAGCTTGAGGAAGGTGGTTTTGCCGACGCCGTTTTCGCCGATCACGGCGATCTTCTCGCCGCCGTTGATGGTCAGCGAGAGCTTGTCGAAAATCTTGCGCTCGCTGCCCGGATAGGCGAAGGAGAGGTTTTCGATTTCCACCGCCTGCCGGTGCAGTTTCTGCTTCTCGTCGTACTCGAAGCGTATCCACGGGTACTGGCGCGACGAGGGTTTGACGTCCTCCGGCTTGAGCTTGTCGATCAGCTTCATGCGGCTGGTGGCCTGCTTGGCCTTGGATTTGTTGGCCGAGAAACGGCGCACGAAATCCTGCAGTTCGGCGATGCGCTCCTTGGCCTTGGCGTTGGCCTGCGACTGGCGCGCCCGCGCCTGCGCCGAGGCTTCCATGAAGTCGTCGTAGTTGCCGGGGTAGATCTGGATCTTGCCGTAGTCGAGATCCGCCATGTGGGTGCACACCTGATTCAGGAAGTGGCGGTCGTGGGAAATGATGATCATGGTGGAGTTGCGCTCGTTGAGCACGTCCTCCAGCCAGCGGATGGTGTTGATGTCGAGGTTGTTGGTCGGCTCATCCAGGAGCAGGATGTCCGGGTCGGCAAACAGCGCCTGACAGAGCAGCACGCGCAGCTTCCAGCCCGGCGCCACCTCGCGCATCGGGCCGTCATGCTGGCCGATGGGAATGCCTACCGCCAGCAGCAGTTCGCCGGCCCGCGCTTCCGCCGTGTAGCCGTCGTATTCGCCGACCTTGCCTTCCAGTTCGGCGGCGCGCATGTAGTCGTCCTCGGTGGCTTCCGGGTTGGCGTAGATGGCGTCGCGCTCCTGGATGGCGGCCCACAATTCGTCGTGGCCCATCATCACCACGTCGAGCACGCGCATGTCCTCATAGGCGAACTGATCCTGGCGCAGATAGGCCATGCGCTCGGTGGTTTCCTTGGAAACGTTGCCGGCGGAAGGCTCCAGCGCGCCGCACAGGATCTTCATGAAGGTCGATTTGCCCGCGCCGTTGGCCCCGATCAGGCCGTAGCGATAGCCTTCGCCGAACTTGACGTTGACGTTCTCAAAGAGGGGCTTGGCCCCGAATTGCATGGTGATGTTGGCAGCGACGAGCACGGCGGTCAGGCTCCGGCAGGAAACGAAGAACCGCGCATTTTACCCTTTTTGCCCAAGCCGGACGCGGTGTAACATCGTGCATCGTTCTGGAGAAAAACAAGCCTCATGGTTCCTCATCTCACCACGGCCCTGACCGGCCCCCTGCTCGAACTGGAGCGCCGTTTCCTGGATGCCAGTCCGCAGATCGAGCATTGGCTGCGCGAGCAGTGGCAGGTTCATTCGCCGCCGTTTTACTCCTCGGTCGATCTGCGTAACGCCGGTTTCAAGCTGGCGCCGGTCGATACCAATCTCTTTCCCGGCGGCTTCAACAACCTGAACCCGGCCTTCCTGCCGCTGTGCGTGCAGGCGGCGATGAGCGCGATCGAAAAATTCTGCCCGCAGGCCAAGCGCCTGCTGCTCATTCCGGAAAACCACACGCGCAACCAGTTCTATCTGCAGAACGTGGCGCAGATCGTGTACATGCTGCGCCAAACCGGCCTGGAAGTGCGCATCGGTTCCCTGTCGCCGGAGGTGAGCGGCCCGACGCGGGTCGAACTCGACAACGGCCAGAGCCTCCTGCTCGAACCGCTGCTGCGGCAGGGCAACCGCCTGGGCGTGGCCGGGTTCGAGCCGTGCGCCGTGCTGCTCAACAACGATCTGTCGTCCGGCATTCCCGACATTCTCAAGGGGCTGGACGATCAATTCGTGCTGCCGCCCCTGCACGCCGGCTGGGCGGTACGCCGCAAATCCAACCACTTCACCGCCTACGACGAAGTGGCGACGGGCTTTGCCAAGGCCATCGGCATCGACCCCTGGCGCATCAATCCGACCTTTTCCCTGTGCCGCGCGGTGAATTTCCACGAGCGCCAGGGCGAGGAATGCCTGGCGGCCAACGTCGCTGGCGTGCTCGACGTCGTGCGCGAGAAATACCGTGAATACGGCATCGACGAACGGCCCTACGTCGTGGTCAAGGCCGATGCCGGCACCTACGGTATGAGCGTGATGACGGTGCATGACGCCGACGAAGTCATTGCGCTCAACCGCAAGCAGCGCAACAAGATGAGCGTCGGCAAGGAGGGGCTGGAAGTTTCCGAGGTGCTGATCCAGGAAGGCGTGCATTCCTTCGAAACCGTCAATGACGCGGTGGCCGAGCCGGTGGTGTACATGATCGACCGCTACGTGGTGGGCGGCTTCTACCGCGTGCACACCGGGCGCGGCAAGGACGAGAACCTCAACGCGCCGGGTATGCGTTTCGAGCCGCTGGCTTTCGAGACGGGCTGCAACCTGCCGGATTACCGCTGCGGCAATCCCGATTCCGCGCCCAACCGCTTCTACGCCTACGGCGTGGTCGCCCGTCTGGCCTGCCTGGCCGCCGCGGTGGAACTCGCCAACACGGCGCCGGGCCAATGATCGAGGTTCGTGTCACCGACGACTGGCACGAACACCCGCCGCCCGCCCGTTTCCTGCACATCGACGGGCACAATTGGGCGATCGCCCTGCCCGACGAGGACGCGGCGCAGCAACTGGCCGCCACGCTGGCGGCCCAGCCGAACGCCCGTTTGCTCGGCCTGTCGGGAACGACGCTGGCGGTGCTGGTGCTCCTGCTGCCGGTCGGGCTGTTCGCCGTGCTCGGCAACGGACTCTACGACCTGTTCATGGAGGCCGATCCGCCGCCGCGCCAGCTTGCCGTGCTCGGCATCGCGCTCCTTCTCTACGTGGTATTGGCCGCGGTGGCGGCAAGCTCGCAGCACATGAGCCTGCTGTCGCAGGAACTGGGCGGCATGATCGACAGTTTCCGCGACATGACGCAGCGGTTTCACCTGCGCCCGGCCCGTCTGATGCGCCTCGCCCGCGCCTGGGGGCGGCACGGCGGCTTGCCGCAGGCCAGGGAAATTGCCCTGTGGAATCCGGGTTGGCCCGATGCCGAGGGCGTGCGCGCTTTCTGGGACATTCTGCTGCCCCTGTTCGAGGAGCAGCTTGCCGACGGCAGCCGCTTGCACCTGCGCGTGCGTGCCGACGAGATGCACGCCATCGGCAAGGCGCTGGCTGGCCGGGAGCGTCTGCATCTGGAAAGCGTTTCTGTCAGTATTGCCGTCGGCGCTGCCCGCAATTTGCCGGCTGATTTGTCGGCTGTTCGGGCGCTGACGCCGTTTGCCATCCTGTCGGCCTTCGAGCGCAGGCTCCTTGGTCTGGCTCACGTCGCCAGTTTTCCCCTGCGTTCGGTCACTGCCTGTCAGCTCGCTGCGGCAGCCGGGCCGCTGGTTTTTTCCGAAAACGCCTTTCTCAAGCTGGCGCAGCATTTTGCCGGGCGTTTCGAGCAGGATGCGGTCTACCGCTTCCTCACCCGCTGCCGTAACGATTATGGCTACCTCGCCCGCGACGGCGAGCGGATCGAACAATTGCGCCTGCCGGAAGATGCCGCCGCCAGCCTCGACGAAATCCGCGATCTGGCCCGCCGCAGCCGGTTGCTGCTCATCAGCAACAGCCGGCGTCTGCTGCACGACGCCGATCCGCTCGCCGTCCTGTGCACCATCAACCAGCTTGCCGTCGTGCATGACGAGAGCGCGGCGGATCCGCAACTGCAATTCGCGCTGCGCCGGCAACTGCGCCAACTGATCGGCGAAGCGCTCGCGCATCTGGAAGCGGGCGAGCATTACCCGCTGTTCGCCCACCTCGCCGAGCAGGAATTCGCGGGTGGTAGCGGTTTCATCGCCCGCTACCTGCCCCGGATCATCGCCGAAGAGGACGCCAGCCCCGGCACGGCGCGGGAAATCCTCGCGCTGACCCGCTTCAACGCCTTCGACGACGCCACCCTGCGCTGCCTGGCCCGTCTGCTCGAAACCGCGGGGTTCTACGCGCCCGCCGCCGCCATCTGGCAGAAGCTGCTCGGCCTCGATCCCCTGCATGCCACCGTGCGCCTGGCCCGGCTCAAGGAAAGGCTGGGCGATGCCGCCGGCGCTTATGCCGACATCCGTCACCTGCTGGCTTCCAGCCAGCTTGCCCGGCGTCCCGAACTGCACATCGCCGCCCTGCTCGAAGCGGCCTGGCTATGCTACTGCGCCCAGCCGGCCAGCGGCCTGGGCGAAGGCCAGCTCTGGCTGGATCAGGCGGGCAGCGAACTCGAACGCAGTCCCGGCGGCGCGTGCGAATACTGGCGTCTGCACAATTACCGGGCGCTCTACCTCGATGCCGCCCGGCGTTATCCCGAAGCCATCGCGGCGCACCGCCAGGCGCTGGCCATTCCTGGCTTGCAGCAGAAACTTTATAGCGGCACGCTGACCAATCTGGGCTACGTCAGCCGCAAGCTGGCACTCAATCAGCACGCTGCGGCGCAGGATACTTTGGATATGCTGGATCAGGCGCTCGAATACGCCCGTCTGGCGGTCAAGCTCAAGCGGCGCATCGCCGACGTGGATGAATTGCCGGTCGCGTTGCACAACCTCGCCCTGATCCACCTCTGCCGGGCCTGGCTGGGGGCGGAGGACGCGCAACAGGCGGGCGAGGCGGCGCAGGCGGCCTGCGCCGAGGGGCTGGCGCGGCTGGATCGCATCGCTTCCAGCAAGAAGCGTTTCGCCCTTTGCCTGGAAAACGCGCTGGCCGTCGCCCTGCTCGGTGAGGACAGCGCGCCGCTTCTGGATGCCGCCGCGCTGGCCGCGCCCGATCCACGCGAAGCGGAAATCCTTACCGCCGCCCGCCGGAGCGCCGATGTGCCGGCCCGTCTGCGTGATGCGATCCTGCGTATGGAACTGCTCACCTGAATGCTGCTCTTTGCCTACGGATCGCTCCTCAACCCGGACAGCGCTGAACGCGCCCTGCAACGGCCGCTCGCCGCGTCCGGCCTGATCTGCGCCGAGCTGCCCGGCTATCGCCTGTGCTGGACGTCGATCCAGCGCATCGCCGTGGCGGGCGTCGGCGAACTGGACGCGAGCTTCCTCAATCTGCGCGCGGATGCTCCGGCGCGGACGCCCGGCGTGCTGCTCTCCATCAATGCCAGCGAATTCGCCCGCCTGCGCGCCCGGGAAAAAGGCTACAGCGTGCACTGCGTCGAGTGCCAAACAGAGGCAGGCGAGCGCCTGTCTGCCGTGACTTTCGTCGATGAACGGCCCGTTCCGGCCATGCTGCCGCCCGCCCCGAAAGCTTATCTGGTAAAGATCGAGCAGGGCTTGGCACAGCTGTCGCCGGCTTTCGCCGCCGCCTACCGCGCCTTCCTGCCTGCGCCGCCCGGCTGGGTCGAGGGGGAGTACGCTTTTGTCGATCCCGGACAAAAAGCCCATACTTGAGCCGGGAGGTTCGCCATGCAGCTCAATTTCAACAAGGAAATCGCTGGCCGCAGCGTCAGCCTGAAGCTGGGCTTCGTCATCGACCCTCTGGACAGCCGGCGGGCCTACAACGATCCGGCGGTGGCGCTGATGCGGGCGGCGCACAGCCACGGTCACGAGGTCTATGCGATCCAGGCGCCGACCCTGGGCTGGCACCAGCCCGCAAGCGGTCAGCCGGGCGGTGTGTTCGGTGAAGTGCTGCAACTGCATCTGCGTCCGGACGACCACGACTGGTACCGTGAAATCAGTCGCACATGGCGGCCCCTGCATTTTCTCGATGCGCTCATGGTCAGCCTCGATCCGCCTGCCGATGCCGAATTTTTCGCCGCCACCTGGCTGCTGGAACGGGCCGAAGCGGACGGGCTGCGCGTTTTCAATCGGCCACGGGCGCTGCGCGAGCATTCGGAAAAAATCGCCACCGCCGAATTTCCGCAATTTACCCCGACCACCCTGATTACCCGGCATCTCGGAAAACTGCGTGAATTCATCGACAACGAGCGCGACGTGATCCTGAAACCGATCGACGGCGGGGCCAAGGTGCGCGTTTTCCGCGTGCATCGCAATGACCGCAACCGCAATGCCATTGCCGAATCGCTGACCGACGATGGCCGGCGCACCATCATCGCCCAGCGTTATTTGCCGGAAATCGACCAGGGCGACAAACGCATCCTGCTCATTGCCGGCAAGGCCGTTCCCTGGTGCCTGGCGCGCATTCCGCGTGCCGGCGAGACCCGTGGCAGCCTGGCTGCCGGAGGTACCGGCGTGGCGCAGGAACTATCGGCGCGGGATCGGGAAATCGCCGAAACCCTTGCGCCCATCCTGCTCAAGCGCGGTCTGTTGATCGTCGGACTCGACGTCATCGGCGATTTCCTCACCGGCATCAACGTCAGCCATCCGTGCGGCATGACCGAACTGCGCCAGCAATGCGGTTTCGACGCGGCAGGCGCGACCATCAGCGCCATCGAACGGGCCTGCGGCCTGACCTGAACGGCCTGCCTCATTCCGGCAGGCGCGAATCGATGAACAGGCTGACTGGCCCGTCGTTGACCAGCGCCACCTGCATGTCGGCGCCAAACACCCCGGTTGGCACGCTTTTTCCCGTAATTTCACTTAATTTGCCGACAAATTCGTCGAACAGCGGCGATGAAATTTCTCCGCGCGCAGCACGGCTCCAGGACGGTCGATTGCCCCTCTTGACCGAGGCATACAGGGTGAATTGCGACACCGCCAGAATGTCGCCGTCAATGTCCTGCACGCTGCGGTTCATCACTCCGTCGGCATCTGGAAAAAGGCGCATCCTGACGAGTTTTCCGGCCATCCAGTCGAGGTCGGCGCTGGTGTCATCGACCGCGAAACCCGCCAGCACCAGAAGGCCGGGGCCGATCTTGCCGACCGTCGTGCCCGCCACGCTGACCGCCGCCGAACGCACCCGCTGCACGATTACCCGCATGACAGCGCCCCGCGCAGGCGCGCCGCGTAGTCTTCCAGAACCGCCAGCCCCGGCTCCTTGCGCGGCCAGGAGAGTGCCACGCCGTCGGCTTCATGGCGCGGCACGACGTGCATATGCACATGAAACACCGTCTGCTCGGCCGCCTCGCCGTTACATTGCAGCAGGGTCAGGCCCGGCGGATCGAAAGCCGCCTGCACTGCCAGCCCGACCCGGTGCGCCGTGCGCATCAGCGCCGCCGCCTCGTCCGCCGTCAGGTCGAGCAGCGTCGCCGCGTGCCGCTTGTGCGTCACCAGCACATGCCCCGGATTGACCTGCCCCAGATCCATGAAAGCCAGCGTTTCGGCATCCTCGAACACCCGCGCTGCCGGAATCTCGCCGGCAATCAGGCGGCAGAAAATACAGCTTCCCGGCGGGGAATCATCGACAAAAAAGGGCATGCGGCGCTCCTCCACAGGGCTTTGTACTGGATGAAGCGGGCGAGCTTAAACCCGATCGGGCCGCCATGGCCAGCGCGATGGCCTGCGCGGGCGCTCAGGAAAGTCTGTCGTTCGGGATGAAAACCTGCCCGAGGTCGAGCGGATGGCCGTAGAGCCAGCCCTGGCCGAGTTCGATGTCGCAGCCGAGCAGTGCCGCGTGCTGGCCTTCGCTTTCGACGCCCTCGGCCAGTACCCGGCAACCCAGTTTGCGCAATCGTTCCGCCGTGTTCTGGATAGTGCCGATGAAAGGATTGCCACGGTCGGCGTTGCGGATGACCGTGATGCACAGCTTGACGATGTCCGGGCGCAGGATCTCGGCGGTGGCGAGGTCGGCAAAGCCGCAGCCGGTATCGTCGAGCGCGACGCGCAGATCCAGCCGGCGCAGGCGTTCGACGGCACCGCGCAATTCATCTGCCGCATCGAGCGGCAGATGTTCGGTCAACTCGAACACGACATCGTGGCGACCGGCCAGCGGCAGAACGTCCGCCGCCTGAACGAGCGCCCCGGGGCCGAGATTGATGGTCAGGAAGTGTTCCGCCCCGATCAATCCCTGTGTGCGTTCGAGCGCCAGACGGGCGCAGGCCAGTTCGGTTTCGATGCTCATGCCGGCGGCGCTGGCGGCGGCGAACAGATGATCGGGGCGTTCCAGCGGCGATCCGGAGGGGCCGCGCGACAAGGCTTCGAAACCCAGCAGGCGGCGATCCTTCAGGCGAACGATGGGCTGCACCACGGTGCGCAGGGCGTCGGTGCGGAGGATGCGTTCGATCTCGGCGGCGTCGCCGCTGTCCGGCGAGACGAGCGGATGCGTGGCGCCGGCTGGCAGGACGGCCAGTCTGGCCCGCACGCGCATGCCGGTGCCGACGCCGAAGATGTCGTTGAGCGTTTCGTCGATCAAGGTTCGCGCGGTCAGGTTGAGGTTGCGCAGGGTTTCTGCCGGATCGAGGGTGCCGTCGATGCGGAAGCGGGCGCTCCAGGTGCAGTGCTGGCCGTCGTGCTGGCGCTCGATGATTGCATGGTGTGCCAGCAGGTGTTCGATCAACGCCGCGCAGGCGGCGTCGAGATCGTCGAGCGCCTGTCTGGCAGCGGCTTCCCCGAAAATGTCGAACAGGCTCTGGCGGTCGGTGAGATCGATGATGAGACAGGCGGTATTGGGCATGGCGAGGCAGGGCATATTTGGTGGTGGTTTCCCCTCAGTGCAGCTTGAAGTGCCTGATCTGCGCTTTCAGCGAATGCGAGATGTTTTCCAGATCGGCCATGGCCAGCGCATTGTCCTTCATCGCAGTGCTGGTTGCTGTCGACATGTGGGCAATGTCTTCGACGCGGTGCGCAATGTCCGCCGCGTTTTCTGCCTGCTGCGCGGTGGCGCGGGCAACTTCGCGGACATTATGCAGCGAACCCTGCGCCTGGCGGTGGATTTCGCCGAGCATGCGCGTGGCTTCGTTGGCCAGTTCCAGTCCCTTTTCGACCTGCGGCGCAGCGGTGTCCATGGCCGTTACCGAATGCTGGGTTTCGGTCTGGATGATCTGGATCATCTGGGCAATCTCGGCGGTGGCGCTGCTGGTGCGCTCGGCCAGCTTGCGCACTTCATCGGCGACCACCGCGAAGCCGCGCCCGGCTTCACCGGCGCGGGCGGCCTCGATGGCTGCGTTGAGGGCGAGCAGATTGGTCTGTTCGGCGATTTCCTTGATGACGCTGGCGATACCGCCGATATTCTCGGAACGTTGCTGCAGGCTGCGGATTTGCGCGCAGGAAAGCGTGACGGTTTCTGCGATACGGGCTATTTCGACGGCGGCGTCGCTCACCAGGCGGCTGCCCTGTTCCGAAAGATCGGCAGTGAGTGCCGAATTTTCCTCCGTCTGCCGCGCAATTTGCGAGACTTCGCCGATGCTGTGATTCATCTGTTCGATGCCGGCGGCAGACGCCGACGATGCGCTGGCCTGCCGTGCGGCGGCGCTGTCGGCGGCGCGCGAGGCTTCGCCGACCTGGGTGGCCTTGTCGAACAGATTGTCGGTGGCCGTACCGATTTCGGCGAACAATTGCCGCAACTGTTCCTGCATGGCGGCAACGGCGGCAAGCATGCTTTCAGGATGGCTGGCGGTGATCGACGTGCTCAGGTCGCCGGCAGCGATGCGGGCGACGATGCGGGCGGTTGCCTCCGGCTCGCCACCCAGCGCGAGCTTCAGGCGGCGGGTGATGCGCCAGGCGACGATGCCGCTGATCAGCATCGCCAGAGCGCACAGGCTGATCATCAGCAGCGCGAATTGTTCGGCCACGGTGCGGGCGCGAGTGGTGGCCGTCTGATTCTTTTCTTCCTGGTAATCGATGAAACGGTTGATCGCCGCCAGCCAGTCACTCAGCGCCGGGCGTGCCTGCGCCAGCAGGATGCGGCGCGCGCTTTCGGTATCACCGCCCTGGCGGGCGGCGATCACCTGTCCGGCCAGCGGCAGGGTACGCGCTTCGACCGCCTTGATGGCCTGCAGCAGCGCTTTTTCTTCTGCCGGAATGGCCGGATCGGTAGCGAAGATCGCATCGAGCGCGGTGGCCGCATCGCGATAAAAGGCAGCCAGACGGTCGATTTCGACCAACGCGGCGTTCAGTTCTTCCGGCGTTTCGACCAACGTCACGTCGCGCAGGCTGATGGCGCGATCATGGACGCTGCCGCGGAAATTGATCGCATAGCGCTGCTTGACGGCATTGATGTCGGTGATTTCGGTCAGCGTCCGCTCGATGAAACCGACTTTCTGGATACCGAAGCCGGTAAGAACGATCATCAGCGCCAGAACCAGGCCGAAGCCGAGTGCCAGGCGCGTGCTGATGGGCATTGCAGGTGATTGCATGGTTTTTTCCAATGAGAGGTGAAGGGGGGCGGGTTCAGGCATGCAATGCCCATCCGTCGACATGCGGCTGCGACGGTTCCCGGCTGCGTTGCCAGTCGAGCAGGTATGGCAGCAAGCTGCCGACGACGGCGAAAAACATCAGCAGATCCCCCGGCTTGTCGACCAGATGGTGCGCGCCGCCGGCCCGGGCGGCTGCCATTTCGGCGGCGGAACAATCGGCACAGAGCAGGATGACGGGCAAGCTGGACAAGGCCGGGTCGGCTTGCAGGGCGGCCAGGCATTCCAGACCGCCCATCTCCGGCATGTGCAGATCGAGCAAAACCCCATCCGGGCGCGGGTTGGCTGGGTCGAGTAGAAAATCCAGGGCGGCGCGGCCGTGGGGGACATGGTGTACTTTGACGGGCATGTCGCAGGCGCGAAAACCGAGGTGGATCCGATGGGCGTCCCGCACTTGATCCGTGGCCAGCAAGATCCGTAACGGCAGGCAGGGTGCGGGCAGGGGCGGCAGGGTGGGGATCGAGGGGGGCGCGGACCGTGGGCGCTGTGGTGTCATGTCAGCCTCGCGGGCAGCAGGTCGGTTTCGGGTGGTGGGCTGTTTGGCGTCAGGCTTTTTGCCAGCGGCAACTGAAAACAGAAGCTGCTGCCTTGGCCTTCCCCGGGCGATTCCGCCCAGATTTTGCCTTTGTACTGTTCGACGATCTTGCGGCACACGGCCAGGCCGATACCTGTGCCCTCGTAGCGCTCGCGGCTGTGCAGGCGCTGGAAGATCTGGAACAGACGGCTGATTTGTCCGGGCGCAATGCCGATACCGTTGTCACTGATACAGCAGCGCCAGGCGTTTTTTTCCAGTGCGCCGCTGATGCGGATGCGGGGTGTCCGTTCGGGGTGGCGGAATTTGAGCGCGTTGCCGACCAGGTTCTGCATCAGGCGCACCACGTCATCGCGCCGGGCATGGAGCGCCGGCCATTCGCCGTCGACCTCGATTTCGGCGTCCGTTTCTGCATTGATTTCGCCCTGGCCGGGGTACAGGTAGAGCAGGGCTTCGGTAAGCGCGGCGCGGCTGGCAAAGGTGCTGACGTTTCCGTCCTTGCCGATGCGGGAATAATCGAGCAGGCCGACCAGCATGGTATCGAGATGCTTCGCGCCATCGATGGCGTATTGGAAATAGCACCGGTTTTTGTTGTCGAGATGCCCGGCAAGAGAGCTTTCGATCACTTGCAGGTAGCTCGAAACCATGCGTACAGGGTGGCGCATGTCGTGCGAAATGCCGTAGCTGAATTGCTCCAGTTCGGCATTGGCGCGTTCCAGGGCCATGTTCTGCTCTTGCAGTTCGGCATGCACGGCGACCAGGTTTTTCTCGGCCCGGGCCATGTGGCGCAGGGCCAGTCCTACGCCGCTGAGCAGCAGGAATACCAGGGCGCAGGCCAGGATTGCCTCGTGCCGCCAGACCATGAGGAAATCCTTTTCGGCCAGTGCCACCTGGACATAGAAAGGATAGGCGGCGAGTTGCTGAAAGCTTGCCAGACGCCGGACGCCATCGGTACTCGCCACCAGGCGCAGGCTGCCGCGTCTTTCGCCGGCCTCGATGTGCTGCCGGACGGGATTGCCGGGCGGCAAGGGGCGGTTGAAATCCTCGATGTTGAGCGGCGGCACGCGCTGGATCAGTTTGAAATCGTCGTTGCGCCGCAGAAGGATGGCGCCGTTGGAGCCGAGATCGATCATGCTGCCGTGGTGCGCCCCGAACCCGTGACTGTCGCCGGCATCGGGCAAATCCGGGCGCTTGGAGGCGATGCCGCCCAGGCGTCGGGCGAGCGTATCGACGTCGATCGTGGCGCTGATGACCCCCCGTAGCTGTCCTTCCGGGCCGCGAATGGCGCGTAGCTGTGAAATCGAGCGGCGTCCGGTGGCACGGGTGATCTGCGCTTCCGAGAAGCTGCGCGTGGCGTCCGTATTGAGCAGGTGCAGAAAATGCGCCCGGTCGCCGATCGAGAAGGGCTGGGTTTTTTCAGAGGCCAGCCGCAACACGCCCTGCGCATCGAAGATGTAGATGCCGCTCAACAGGTCGAAATGTCCGACCTGACGCGCCAGGTGCGGCGCGATGCGTGCTCCGTCCGCCGCATTGCCTGGGCGGAGCATGGCGGGCGTCACTTCATCCGCGATCAGGCCCAGGGTGCCGTCGATGCGCGCGAAATCGTCGTACAGGCGCGAGGCGATGATTTCAGTCAGATTGCGCGTCGCCGTTTTTGCCGCGCCGATGGCGTGCTGCCAGGAAGACCAGAGAAACACCCCGAGCAGACCCAGCACGCACAGACTGGCAGCGAGAAAAAAGCGCAGGGTGGCCGGTGGCTTCATGGCAGAAACGGCGCGATGCAGATTTCAGCGCATTACCTCGAGATGGCGCGCAAGCTGACGTACCATCCGGCAAATTTGCCATGCGGCAAAAAGGGGCTTCGGCGGAGGGCTGGAAGGCTCGTTTTCATGGTGCGGCGTCGCTGGGAGAGGATCAAAACTGTACGTATCCGCGCTTCAGGGAGGCGGGAGCAAAACTTACATTTCTTTACAAGCCGAAGATAGCACTTAGGATAGGGGCTGATAATCCTCACGACGAGGTAGATACTACCTAATTCATGGTATTTTTCTCTCCTGAGTCGCCTGCTTGATTACTTGTTTCCATGTAAATAAATGCCAGTAGATACGCCCTTCCTGCAAATCCTTATCATCGAAGACGATCCCGGTGACTACGGTCTGGTCGCCCTTGCCTTGCAGAAGATACAAATGGCCGGCGGGCTTGCGCCGGGAGTGCGCTGGGCGACGAATCTGGCCGAAGGCATCGCTCTGGCGGATGTGGTGAACCCGGATCTCGTCCTGCTCGATCTGAACTTGCCGGATTCCGGCCGGCTGTCTTCCCTGACGACGCTGCTCGACGCCCTGCCCGGTCTGCCGGTGATCGTGCTGACCGGGCACGATGATGAGCATCTGGCGATGGTGGCACTGGACAACGGTGCCCAGGATTACCTGGTCAAAGGGCAATTCGACGCTGCAATGCTCGCCCGGGCGGTGCGCTACGCGCTGGCCCGCAGCCGCTTGGAAGCGCGCACGCAGTTGTTTCAGGCGGCGCTGGAAGCCAGCGCCGAATCCATTCTGATCTCCGATATCGAGGGCCGCATCCAGTGGTGCAATCCGGCATTCGAGAAAATGACGGGCTATTCGGCAGCAGAGGCGACAGGACGAACGCCCGGCGAATTGCTGAAATCCGGCCAGAGCGACGCGGCGTTTTACCAGCAGATGTGGGAAACCATCCTGGCCGGACGGGTATGGCGGGGAGAGCTGGTCAATCGCGACAAAAATGGCCGTTTTTACGACCAGATGCTGTCGATTGCCCCGGTGCTGGGGCGTAGTGGCGCGCTCTGCAATTTCGTTGCCGTGATGTACGACATCACCGACCGCAAGCGTTTGATGCTGGACGGCACCGACCTGTTGCGCAAGATCGAAGGGCTGATCCAGCGTGTCAGTCGCCTGGATGAGGACAAGCGGGAGGAAACGCTGCCAGCCCCGGCGAGCAGCAGACTGAGTGCGCGGCAGCGTGAAATCCTCGATCTGGTGACACAGGGCATGACATCGACGGAAATCGCGCAGCAACTGCAAATTTCGCCCGCCACGGTGGTCACGCATCGCCGCGACCTGATGCGCAAACTCAACGTGCGCAGCGTTGCGCAACTGGCCCGCCATGCGCTGGAAAATTCGCTGCTCGGAAAGCCGCGCTAGCATGCCGGCCCCCGGTCTTGCCGATTTGATTTGACGCGGTGTGGCGCACTGTATAGATTAAGTTTCCCTTGGTTATGCCAAGATAAACATCAGCAAAAGATGAACTTCGTCCGTAATCTCACTTTGCGCCAGTTGCAGATTTTCGTCGTGGCCGCCCGCCACCTGAGTTATGCGCGCGCCGCGGAAGAATTGCATCTGACGCCGCCGGCGGTGTCGATGCAGCTCAAGCAACTGGAAGACAATGTCGGCCTGCCGCTGTTCGAGCGGCTGGGGCGTGGCGTGGGTCTGACCGGAGCGGGGGAATTGCTGGTGCATCACGCGCTGCGTATTCTGGGCGAGATCAAGGATGCCGAGGCCAGCCTGCAGGCTTTGAATGGGGCTGAAAGCGGGCAGATCACGGTGGGCCTGGTCAGCACCGCCAAATACTTCATGCCGCGACTGCTGGCCAAGTTTGCCCAGGCGCACCCGGGGGTGGACGTGCAATTCACGGTCGGCAACCGTGCTTCCCTGTTGCAGAAATTGCAGGACAAGACCATCGATCTCGCCATCATGGGCCGTCTGCCGCAGGAAATCGACGCTCACACCGAGCCTCTCGCCAGCCATCCCTATGTGCTGATCGCGCCGCCCGATCATCCGCTGGTCGGTGAAAAAGGCTTTGAATTGCATGAATTGCGTGCAGATACCTTCCTGTTGCGCGAAGAAGGCTCCGGTTCGCGGCGCGTGGCCGAGGACATGTTCAAGAATCATCTGTTCATTCCGGGGCGCACGCTGAGTCTGGGAAGTAACGAGACGATCAAGCAGGCGGTGATGGCAGGCATGGGGGTCAGCCTGATTTCCTTGCATACACTTTCCCTGGAATTGAGGATGGGGGCGTTGAAATGTCTCGATCTTCTTGGAACGCCCATCGAACGTACCTGGTATATCACGCATATGGCGACCAAGCGCTTGATGCCGGCAACCGCGAAGTTCCGCAATTTCCTGCTCAACGAAACGGTATATGCGCTTTCCGGTGAATTTGATGTCTATCTGCCGCCGCAGCGCCGGCGCGGAAATCAGCATATCGCCTGCATTCCGCTCAACGACTGAAAGCGCGGGCTGCCTTTTGGTAAACTGGACAAAGTTCCCGTAATTACGGCAAACTTGCCGCCATGACGAAGCGAAAAACTGCGTCCAAGCCAACGGAAAGAAGCCGTATCCTGGTGGTACACGGCCCCAATCTGAACCTGCTTGGCACCCGCGAACCCGAGCACTACGGGCGTTTGACCCTGGCCGACATCAATCTTGGCTTGGTCAAGTTTGCGGAAAATGCCGGCGTTGAGCTGGAAACCTTTCAAAGCAACCACGAGGGCGCGCTGATCGAGCGCATCCATGCAGCGCGCGAACAGGGCGTGCGAGCGATCATCATCAACCCCGCTGCTTATACGCATACCAGCGTCGCGCTGCGCGATGCGCTGGCGGGCGTGGCCATTCCTTTCATCGAGGTGCATCTGTCGAATGTGCATGCGCGGGAGGCGTTCCGCCAGCATTCGTATTTTTCCGATCTGGCCATCGGCGTCATTTGCGGCCTGGGGCACGAAGGCTACCGGCTGGCCCTCGAGTATCTGCTCAACCGAATCAATCTCGATTGAAAGCGGCGATCTGCTGCGATTGATCGAATAATTGCGCACAAAATGCGCGAACTTGGAGTCAACATGGATCTGCGTAAACTCAAAAAACTGATCGATCTCGTTCAGGAATCCGGTATTTCCGAACTGGAAGTCACCGAAGGCGAAGAAAAGGTGCGTATCGCCAAGCACGTCGGCGTGGCAGCCGCGCCCATGCAATACACCCTGCCCGCAGCCGCGCCGCAAATGGCACCGGCTGCCGGCGGCACCTCGTCCGTCAATCTGGACGAGGACGATGATCTGCCGGCGGGGCACGTCGTCAAATCGCCCATGGTCGGTACGTTCTATCGCTCGCCTTCGCCGGGGGCCGATGCCTTCACCCAGATCGGCAGCGTGGTCAAGAAGGGCGACACCCTGTGCATCATCGAAGCCATGAAGCTGCTCAACGAAATCGAAGCCGATGCCGATGGCACGATCAAGGCGATTCTGGTCGATAACGGCGAGCCGGTGGAATTCGGCGAGCCGCTTTTCGTGATTGGTTGACCCATGGCGATGTTCGAGAAAATCCTCATCGCCAACCGTGGGGAAATCGCCCTGCGGGTGCAGCGCGCCTGCCGGGAAATGGGCATCAAGACGGTGGTGGTGCACTCCGAAGCGGACCGCGATGCGAAATACGTGAAGCTGGCCGATGAATCGGTCTGTATCGGCCCGGCGGCGTCGGCGCAGAGCTACCTGAACGTTCCGGCGATCATTTCTGCCGCCGAAGTCACCGACGCTCAGGCCATTCATCCCGGCTACGGCTTTTTGTCGGAAAATGCCGATTTCGCCGAGCGCGTCGAAACCTCCGGTTTCGTTTTCATCGGCCCGCGCGCCGAAACCATCCGCCTGATGGGTGACAAGGTTTCCGCCAAGGACGCCATGAAGGCGGCCGGCGTGCCCTGTGTGCCGGGATCGGACGGCGCTTTGCCGGAAGATCCGCAGGAAGTGCTGCAAACTGCGCGCAAAATCGGCTATCCGGTCATTATCAAGGCGGCTGGCGGCGGCGGTGGCCGTGGCATGCGCGTGGTGCATACCGAGGCGGCCCTGCTGAACGCGGTGGCAACCACCAGCCAGGAGGCAGGCACGTTCTTCGGTAATTCCGCAGTCTATATGGAGAAATTCCTGGAAAACCCGCGCCACGTGGAAATCCAGATTCTTGCCGACCAGCATCGCAACGCCGTCTATCTCGGCGAGCGTGATTGCTCGATGCAGCGCCGCCACCAGAAGGTGATCGAGGAAGCGCCCGCGCCGCACATCGCGCCGCGCCTGATTGCGCGCATCGGCGAGCGTTGCGCCGAAGCCTGCCGCAAGATCGGCTATCGCGGGGCGGGTACGTTTGAATTTCTCTACGAAAACGGCGAGTTTTATTTCATTGAAATGAATACGCGGGTGCAGGTCGAGCATCCGGTGACCGAGATGATTACCGGTATCGACATCGTGCAGGAGCAGATTCGCATCGCTGCTGGCGAGAAACTGCCTTTCCGTCAGCGTGACGTCGCGCTCAAGGGCCATGCCATCGAATGCCGCATTAACGCCGAAGATCCCTTCACGTTCGTGCCATCTCCCGGCACGATCGAGTTTTACCACCCGCCGGGCGGCCCCGGCATCCGGGTCGATTCGCACATCTACCAGGGCTATCGCGTGCCTTCGCACTACGATTCGATGGTGGCCAAGATCATTGCCTATGGCGATACCCGCGATCAGGCGATCCGCCGCATGCGCATCGCCCTGTCGGAAATGAGCATCCAGGGCATCAAGACCAATATCGCGCTGCATCAGGAATTGATGTTCGACGCGCGCTTCAACGAAGGCGGCACGGCGATTCATTATCTCGAACACAAACTCGCCCAGAAGGACGAGGTCAAGCGCTGACATGGGCTGGCAAAACGTCAGTTTCCTGACCGATGCAGCCAGCGCCGAGCCTTTGTGCGACGCGCTGATCGAACTGGGAGCGTTGTCCGCCAGCATCGAGGACGCCGATGCCGGCACGCCCGACGAGCAACCGCAGTTCGGCGAGCCGGGCACACCGACCACGCCGGGCTGGCAGCGCTCCCGCGTGCTGGCCTTGTGCGAGGCGGATACGGCAGTCGAACCGCTTTTGCGGGCCGCGTGTGAGCAACTGGGTTTACCGCCGGTCAGCGAGTTTTCAGTCGACATCGTGGCAGAGCAGAACTGGGTGCAGATGACCCAGGCGCAGTTCGACCCCATCCGGATTTCAAACCGGCTGTGGATCGTGCCGTCCTGGCACGAAAGCCCGGACCCGGCGGCGATCAATCTGGTGCTGGACCCTGGCATGGCTTTTGGCACGGGCTCCCACCCGACGACCCGGCTTTGTCTGGAGTGGCTGGAGAAAACGGTGACGCCGGCGTGCAGCGTGTTCGACTACGGCTGCGGTTCCGGCATTCTGGCGATTGCGGCGGCCAGGCTGGGTGCCGGCAAGGTGTGCGGCCTGGATATCGACCCGCAGGCGGTGGAGGCGGCCCGCGCCAACGCGCAGCGTAATGCGGTGATCGCCGAATTTGCGGAGAGTTCGCCGGCAATTGGCGGCACGTTCGACATCGTTGTCGCCAATATACTGTCCAATCCCTTGCGCGTGCTGGCACCGGCCATTTGTGCGCTGGTGCGTCCTGCCGGGGGGCAGCTCGCGCTTTCCGGCATCCTGCGTGAGCAGGCCGAGGAAATCATTGCCGTGTATGCGCCGTGGATCAGTCTGGCGGTGGCCGATGTGTGTGAGGACTGGGTATGTCTGAGCGGCCGAAAAATCTGATGCGCAGCCGCTGCCCGGCGTGTGGCACGGTGTTCCGTGTCACCTCCGAGCAGTTGCGCCTGAAAGCCGGGAAGGTGCGCTGCGGCCAGTGCCGTACCGTGTTCAATGCGTTCGACCAGCTGCTGGTGGGCGCGGGTGGGCAGGACAATCCGCCCACCATCATGCCCATGCCTTCGATCGCCCCCATGTCGGAGCCGCCCAAATCTCCCAAACCGCCGCCCAACTCCACGAGCGCAGGGAAATCCGAGCCAGCGCGCCCACCCGCATCGGCGCCTGTTGCTGCGCCCGCGCAACCCGCGCTTGAAACACCTGAGCAGGATGTGTTGGAAACGGTAGCGCCGCTCGCCTCGGAGCGCACGCCAGAGCCGTCGCCAGAAACAGGGGCGTTCCTGCCAGTACGACAGACACCGGAACAGGCATCGGCACAGGAGGTGCCAGTGGCCGTATCAGCGGATGCGGCAGAAACACTTGTCGTAGCCCCGTTGCCCCCGCAAGCACCGGCAACCATTTCCGATCAGGAGCCGGAAACCCTGGAGCAGACCCTGGAAGCCGCTCGCGCCGCAGGTCTGGTCGCAGCGCGGGAAGTCGGCGACAGCCCGGGCTACAGCCGCTGGTCGGCTGCCCCCGTTTCGAGCGGTGGCCTGGACGATTTCGACGAGCCCGCGCAACGCCCGCTCTGGCCGTATCTGTTGCTCGCCTTTTTGCTGTCGTTCGTCTTGTTGGGACAGTTGGCTTACCACTACCGCACCTCGCTCAGCCTGCGCCTGCCGGCACTGGTCCCGCTTTATCGGATGCTGGGGGTCGACGTGCCGCTGCCGCGCGAGGCCAGCCTGATTTCCATCGAAGCCTCCGATCTGCAGGCCGATCCGGTACGCGAGCTGTTCGTGCTCAACAGCACCCTGAAGAATCGGGCGAGCTACGACCAGGCCTGGCCGCAGCTCGCCCTGACGCTGACCGACGTCAATGACCGCACGGTGGCCCGGCGCATGATTTCCGTTGTTGATTATCTGGGGACGCAGCATCCGCCGGCATTCGCGGCGGGTAGCGATGTCGGCGTGCGGTTGTGGATCGAAGCGCGCGACATCGGTGCGGCCGGTTATCGTCTTTATCTTTTCTACCCACCATCATGAAAACACTCATTTGCGGCTCGCTGGCCTACGACAATATCATGGTTTTTCCGGATCGTTTCCGCAACCATATCCTGCCCGAGCAGATTCACCTGCTCAACGTCTCCTTCCTAGTGCCGGAAATGCGCCGCGAGTACGGCGGTTGCGCCGGCAACATCGCCTACAACCTGAAACTGCTGGGCGGCGATCCGCTCATCATGGCAACCGTCGGCGACGACTGCGCGCCCTATCTGGAACGCCTGGACGCCCTGCGCCTGCCGCGCACCCACGTGCGGAAAGTGGAGGGCAGCTTCACTGCGCAGTGCTTCATCACCACCGATCTGGACGACAACCAGATCACCGCCTTCCATCCCGGCGCGATGAGTCATTCGCATCTGAACAAGGTGACTGATGCCGACGCGCAACTGGGGATCGTCGCGCCCGATGGCCGTGACGGCATGTTCCAGCACGCTCGGGATTTCGCCGCCGCCGGCATTCCCTTCATCTTCGATCCGGGCCAGGGCCTGCCCATGTTCGACGGCACCGATCTCATCGGTTTCCTCGATCTGGCCGACTACGCCTGCTTCAACAGCTACGAAGCCCACTTGGCTTGCGACCGCACCGGTTGCAGCATCGAGCAACTGGCCACCCGCGTCAAAGCCCTGATCGTGACCAACGGCGGCGCAGGTTCGCAGATTTACGTGGACGGCAAGGTCATCGACATTCCCTGCGCGCCGGCCGAGGCCATCGTCGACCCCACCGGCTGCGGCGACGCCTACCGCGCCGGCCTGCTGTACGGCATCGCCCACGGCTACGACTGGCCCGTCACCGGGCGTCTTGCCGCCGTGATGGGGGCGATCAAGATCGCCTGCCGCGGCGGTCAGAACCACCAGCCTACTCGCCGCGAAATCGACGAGCGCTACCGTCAGGCTTTCGGCGATCTGCCCTGGGCGGCCTGAATCGGAATTTGGCCCAACCTCTGCCGGCCGCGCGCGATTCTTGACCGGCGCGGTCCGTCTTCTCTATAATCGCGCCCTTCAACGCGTGGGTCGGTAGCTCAGTCGGTAGAGCAGCGGACTTTTAATCCGTTGGTCCCGAGTTCGAATCTCGGCCGACCCACCAGAAGTTCAAGCAAAAACCCACCCTACGCGGTGGGTTTTTGCTGTCTGCGCTGTGCAACTTTGATGCTGTGCTAAAAGCAAGGCTCTCACCCCGGAAAGCTACAATGCGGCTGCCGCAACAAGGGTCGAGCACTCGGTTGTAGCTCCCTCTCTCACCCCGGAAAGCTACAATGTTTTGACTTCAAGGATGTGTTCAGCCAGTGTTGTAGCTCCCTCTCTCACCCCGGAAAGCTACAATCCTTTCATCTGAAACTATCGTCATTGCCAGGTTGTAGCTCCCTCTCTCACCCCGGAAAGCTACAATCGACGCTCTCATCTATGCGCAGAATTTTAGGTTGTAGCTCCCTCTCTCACCCCGGAAAGCTACAATCCAATTCCTGAAGCGTATCGAGAGCAGCAGGTTGTAGCTCCCTCTCTCACCCCGGAAAGCTACAATAATCCACTCCACCCGAAGATGATTCTTGAGGTTGTAGCTCCCTCTCTCACCCCGGAAAGCTACAATCGCGATGAATCCGCAAACTACGGCGAAATCGTTGTAGCTCCCTCTCTCACCCCGGAAAGCTACAATTCACTGAGAATTTCCATTACGCTGCGACGGGTTGTAGCTCCCTCTCTCACCCCGGAAAGCTACAATGTGTCTGTAGGCGGCCCCCGGGGGGAAAAAGTTGTAGCTCCCTCTCTCACCCCGGAAAGCTACAATTATTGATGGCACAGTATGCTTGAGCAGCGTGTTGTAGCTCCCTCTCTCACCCCGGAAAGCTACAATAGTGCGGCGCTCCCAAAGTTACGCCATCTCGTTGTAGCTCCCTCTCTCACCCCGGAAAGCTACAATCTGGTTCATGAAAAGGAGGCTGCGCTGCTCGTTGTAGCTCCCTCTCTCACCCCGGAAAGCTACAATCCCCCAGAAAAACCATCAGTGCAGTCTCGGGTTGTAGCTCCCTCTCTCACCCCGGAAAGCTACAATCTCCAGCAAATGATACCGCGTGATCTCGTAGGTTGTAGCTCCCTCTCTCACCCCGGAAAGCTACAATAGGCAGGAAGGTGCTTCTTGCGCCTTCCGCGTTGTAGCTCCCTCTCTCACCCCGGAAAGCTACAATGCTGGCCGTTCCCATGACCCTATGCACGCTGTTGTAGCTCCCTCTCTCACCCCGGAAAGCTACAATCCATCTTCACGCCATTACGCTCCAGTTCCGGTTGTAGCTCCCTCTCTCACCCCGGAAAGCTACAATCGTGGCGGGCGGCGAAAGCATCGTCAACATGTTGTAGCTCCCTCTCTCACCCCGGAAAGCTACAATCAACTATGAAGCCGAGATTCTGCGGCCGTTGTTGTAGCTCCCTCTCTCACCCCGGAAAGCTACAATCCAGCCGCGCAAAGTCACGTCCTACAAGTGGTTGTAGCTCCCTCTCTCACCCCGGAAAGCTACAATCGCACCACGACAGCACGCCACACTGGCACAGTTGTAGCTCCCTCTCTCACCCCGGAAAGCTACAATGCGCGATGTCCGGGTCGCGCATCAGTTCGGGTTGTAGCTCCCTCTCTCACCCCGGAAAGCTACAATAAGTGAAGTTATCGTACGACCGGTTGCGGAGTTGTAGCTCCCTCTCTCACCCCGGAAAGCTACAATCCGGTTCTGGCGATTCACGACCGCCCCCGAGTTGTAGCTCCCTCTCTCACCCCGGAAAGCTACAATTAATCTCAGCTAATCGGAGAATAACCATGCGTTGTAGCTCCCTCTCTCACCCCGGAAAGCTACAATCGACGAAACCAAATTTCCCGCCCGGCTTAGCTGGGCGGGAAATTTTTTTGTGCAAATCCGGGATCAAAACAACAACATCTGGCTCGCTGGAACCTTTTTTTCCTGAAAAAGCGGCATGCCGACCAGCAGGCGAATGCCGGCGAACTGCTTTTCCGTGACTGTCATGCAGCGAATGGAACCGGCGGGCGGGAGGCTGTCGATCAGGCGTTTAAGGTGTTTTTCGTGGTCATCGTTGCCGTTTAGCAAGCGGGCATAGACGGACCACTGGATCATGTCGTAGCCGTCATTGAGCAGGAAGCGGCGAAACTGGACGTAGGCGCGTTTTTCGGTCTTGGTGACCATGGGCAGATCGAAGAAGACGATGAGTCGCATGAAGCGTCGTGTCTCCAGTCCCATGCCTCAGCATTCCAGCCGATGGGCCTGCAAGCCGATCAGGCCGGGAAGCTCAAGCTCGCTGTTGCCTTGCTCGAATAGCCGGGCAAGGCTCTCGACCGCATATTCGATGGCGGATAGCGCGGACATCTTGCCTTGCGGCATACTGACATCGACGTTGAGCAAGGCAACCAGTTCTGCCTTGTCCTGCGGGCTGAGATCGCCTTCGGTGAAAGCTGGGTTTTTGGCGACGTGCAGGTCGACCAGAGGGCGGAAGGGTTCGATCAGGTCGTCGGCCAGATTGAAGGCGTTCTGTTCGCTGGCGTGGAAGAGAGCGATGGGCGGATGCATGCCGTGGGCGACCAGTCCTCGGGCGATGGCGCCACGTAGTACGGCATAGCCGTAATCAAGTGCAGCATTGACCCAACGCTCTTCGGCGCGATAAAAGCCTTGGCCGAAAAGTTGTGTGAAGTAGAAGGCAGCGGCCTGACCTTCGAGGTTTTCGGTATCACCCGAACGCACGCGCCGAGCGTAGGAATCCATGCGATCGAAGCCATTCTTCGCGCAAAAACGCAGCACGGCCGCTTGGTTTTCGATCTTGCGTCGGACGATGCTGGCCCAAGCCTGCTTGGCGAGGGGGCGGGGAATGTCCATCTGTTTGCGCATCAGGCGCGTGGTGCGGGAATGGGTGAGAAACGGCAAGAAGACGCCATTGGGCTGGTGGTTGTCGCCGGTGGCGTAGAGGCCGATGCCGTAGTCGGCGCAGGCCGAGAGGACAGGATGTGTGAGCTGGATTTCGCGGTGGTTGAGGACGATGATGGCGATGTCTTCGAAGGGGACGAAGGCAGTCTGTTCCTGCTCAATGGCCAGGGAGAAATGTTCCCGGCGCAGCTTGGCCGGCCGGGAGATCATCACACTACGCCAGCCCACGACGTTTCTCCGGCGGGGCGGGGTAGATGTTGCCGAGGGTGTCGACGTGGAGTTTTTCTAGGGTGAGGGCCGTTTTTACGCCGATTCCCTCCAGCATTCCATCTTTCCCAACAACAGTGTTACGGTCGTGGGTCCAGACATTCAGGTTGCCCGTGCCTCGATGGCAACTGGCGTAGTATCCGAGTATTGGTTGCTTCCCTTTCTGGTGGATTCGAACAAGATCGTTTGGGTGTAACGAAAACAGGAATTCGAAACTTTCATCAACCAGCGTCCAGTCCTCTTCGTCCTTGAAAGCCACAATCGCCCGATTCGGCAGCCCCGTCACCCGGTGATGCACATAAACCGGTACCAGATGAAATTTGCCGGCCTTGGTGAAGACATCCACCCGCAGCATGGTGTCGTTCTTGGCGATGCCGCCGCGTATGGGGATGCCGGACAGCTTGTCGATGACCTTGGTGACGGTGCGAACGACGGGGCCGGTCTCGTTACCTTCCTTGTCCGGCTTTCGTAACGGCTTGGATGGTGGAAAAGCCTTGTCGCCCTTGCCCCCATGGGCTTCAAGTCGTTTGGCGATAGCTTCGTACAGTTTTACGTTCCGGTGGGGATCGGCGAGCGAATCAAGGTCTCTCAGTGTTAGGCTGGAGAGAGGGATTTTTTGAGTGACTCCGCCTGTTCTTTTCATTTTCTCCGGCTGGCCGTAGATGGTGTCCTTGTGCGCAGCACCACCGTTGCGGCGTTGCGGTGCGCGGGAGACGAACAAGGGTTTGAGGGCCGCGAGTTCTTCCTCGTTGTAGCTTCCCAGGCGCGACATTTCTTCGCGCAGCAGTTCCGGCGAATCGATCTTCAGGCGGGCTTCGAGTTCGTGCCGGAAGTAGGGCCACGGGTCGGGGAAATGTTTGCGCAGTTGCTGGTGCATGGCCAGATTGACGATTTCGCCTGTTTCGATATCGACGAAGCCGTCCCGGACCTGTTCCAGTTCGCGGGTGCGCGAGTAATTGGAGAGGCGCTGCACCATGCTGTGACTGCAGGCCGCGACAACCGCCGCATCGAGCGCATGGTGGCGGTCGCTGTCGGAACGGACCTTGAGCAGCCCCCAGCGGGCGCGCAGGAAGTTGGTCAGTTGACCGCTGACGACGACGCAGCGTTTCACCTCACTGCCTTCCGCCAGTTTCAGGTGCTGCTCGACGTAGTTCTTGAAAAAGCGGCAGATGTAGCGGGTGTCGTTCAGGTTACGTTGGCGGAATTCTTCGGCTTCCTTGGTGCCGAAATCCTTGCGCAGCAGGCGGGTGCGTTTGGCCAGCCGATATGCCTTGTTTGCTTCGACGAAGGCGACATAGCGCTGCCAGCGTTCGCTGTTCTCGGCGCCACCCAGGTATTCGTAGGGTGTGCGGTTAGCCTTGTCGCGGTTTTCTCGGGTCAGGACCAGCACCTTGTTGTTCTTGCTGTCGTCGAAACTGCGCGAGTAGGGCAGGGCATGGTCGATTTCGGTGGAGCCTTCGAGGAAAATTTCGGCAACGTTGCCTGACGGCGCCAGCGGCTTCTGCGAATAAGCGCATTGCCCGTTCTGTTCCCGGTACAGGCGCCATTTTTCAAATTCCGGGCCTTTGGGCGGATGGCCGAACAATTCGATGAATTGTTCCCTGTCACGCTGATTCCGGGCCTGGTATTCGTCTTGGTCCTTCTTGATCTTGTTGCGCTCGTCGAAAGGGCGCGAGAGATCGCGGGCCATTTCGATGTGCACCGCAGCCGGCGAGTCGTAGCGGCGGATGATGGCATTGACCACCTTGCGCGCCTGATTCAGTGAACGCAGGACGACAGGATTGCGCGGGATGTCGGTATCTTCGGCGAAGCGCAGCCGGCCGTCCTTGTCGCGCCCGGCGTAGAGCGGCGGCAGATATTTGTGTTCGCCTTCGCCGACCTTGTGCAACTGGCTGTGATGATAGCCGGCCTCAACGCAGGCCTCGTCGTAGCGCAGCCCTTTTTCCATATGCGGGACGATGGCGCGCAGGGCTTTCAGCGACAGGGAGTGGAATTTGTCGAAGCGGATGTTGAGCAGGGCCTCGATGAGCGCGTCGCGGTTGGGGAGCGGCAGCTTGGCGAGTTCGGCGCGGACTTCGTCGTCGTCCTTGTAGACACTGAGCACCCAGGCAATTTGGTCGAGGATTTCCGGTTGACCGCAGAGCGCATCGACCGAGAGCTTTTTCCACTCGTCGTCGAGGTCGGCTTTGGTGAATGTTTGGCGCAATTCCTGCCAGGTCGGGATTTTGATCAGCGTGGCCGATTCCGGGTCTTTGGCCTTGCCTTCGGCCTTTTGCGCCTCAGTAGGGTAGGCGAGGCCGGTGAATTTGAAACTGCCAGCTTCCAGCAGCCCGGCTTTGGTCAGCACCGTACCGAGTTGCTTGTAGGTCAGGTCGCCGGCTTGTTGGTAAGGCAAGGGCAGGCAGCGCAGGCGTTCCTGTTCGGTCAGTTGGCGGGTAACGCCATCGGTGACGATGCGCAGGTTGTTCAGGCGCGTCAGCCAGACGTGGTGTTCGGCAGTGAAGCTGGCTTTGGGCGCGCGGTGTTCGCCTTTTTCGAAGGTACAGGTGCCGAGCATCTTGAGCAGGTCGGCACCGGCCAGGGCGGGCTTCTGCTGCCAGAACAATCCGCTCTTTTTGTCGCCGTTGCCGAGGATGGCGGTTTCCAGCGCACTTGATGCATGCGGATTTCCGAATTCACGTTGCCGGGCAAAGAGCAGGGCCAGTTCCTTGGCAAGTAGTTCTCGTGCCAGGGCTTTTGTGTATTCGCCCTGTTTGTTGCGTTGCGCATCCGGGAATTCGCCCAATACCATTTCGGCCGCACTGCGATAGCCTTTTTCTGCCATTAGTCTGGCGGTGCCGGCCAGTCCCTGTTTGACCTTGCCGCCTTCGCTCTTGCTGTCGCCTTCGGCTTGTTTGGCTTCGGCGCGGCTGATCCAGTGGAAGCCCCGATGTTTGCAGAGATGGTAGATGACGCGCGCCCATTCTTCGTCGTTCAGGCGGCGGTCGAGTCCACCGACGCGCAATTGCCAGAGCGGGCGGGTGAAAGCGTGCTCAGGCTGGAATGTCTTGGTGTCAGCGATCAGACCTTCACTTTTCAGGAGACGGGCCAGCTTTTTCAACCGCCAGGCTCGCCGGAATAGGCGGCGGCGCATCAGTCGTGCGTTGCGCCGCGCAAGGTTCAGCGATTCACCCTCCTTGGCCGTTTCGGCTTTGTCGAAGGCTCGTACGCCCAGATCGATGATGTGTGTCTCGCCAAGAACGCACCAGCCGACCGATGCGATGCCGATGTCCAGACCGATGGTGTATGTGGCGCCCATGATTTGCCTTGGTCGATTTAAAGTGCGTAGAATAACGCCATGTAGCTTTCCGGGGTGAGAGCCGTTGCTACAATAAGGTGTCCCTTCGGGGACGACCGAATCCGGCCCGGCAGGGAAACCTGCCGGGTCTTTCCATTTTGGTCATCAAACGCGATCCTCATTCTGAAAGTGGCACGTTTTATCCAGTAGCTGAAATTGTTGGGGTGGCAAGAAAGCTGCCAAGAATGGACAAATCCCCCGGTTCAGCTATAGTCAAATTGACCCTTCACTTCACAAGGAGATAGCCATGTCCATCTTTGACGCTCCCATCGCTCGTTGTGAAGCCGCCCGCGCCATGGTGTTGACCGATTCGACGCAGCGCGAGTGCGCCCGCGAACATGCCTGCCCGAAGAACCGCCGATGCCCGTTGGAAGGGTGCTTTGCCGAGTTGAGCGGGGTTGAGTCGGCGACTGCCGATGCTTGGCGGGCTGCGGCTGTGCAGCACTGAATCCAGGCTCCGCCGGGAACCGGAAATCGCGTCAGCCGTTTGGCGGCTGGCGCGGTTTGCGTGGGGCGCGCGTAAAGAGCAGATCGTAGAGGGCGTTGGGCAGGAGTCGCAGGCATTTGGCAACGATGGCCATGGGCCATGGAATTACCCGGTAGCCGGCGCCGAGCTCGATGGCGCGGGCGAAGCGCCGGGCGGCTTCGTCGGCGGGCAGGAGAAAGGGCATGCGGTAGGGATTGACGGCGGTCATCGGCGTGGCGATGTAGCCAGGGGCGATGGTGACGACGGCGATGCCGTAGGGCTTCAATTCCAGGCGCAGGCTTTCCAGGTAGGCGATGGCGGCGGCTTTCGAGGCGGAATAGGCTTCTGCGCCGGGCAGGCCGCGGATGCCGGCGACCGAGGCCATGCCGCACAGGCGGTGCGGGCCGCTGGCTTGGCGCATGGCGGGAATGAAGGCGGCAAAAGTGGCCGCCATGCCATATACGTTGGTGTCCATCACTCGGCGAAAGGCGGGCAAATCTTCCGGGTATTCGCTCAGGGTGCCGACGGAAACGCCGGCGCTGGCAATGACGATGTCCGGGGTGCCGAAGCGGGCGATGAAATCATCGGCTGCCGCTTGTAAGGCGTCCGCGTCGGTGACATCGAGCGGATAGCAGGCGTGCTGCCCGCCCAGACGTTCGTTCAGCGCTTCCAGGGCGGTCCGGCGGCGGCCGGACAGGCCCAGAACCGCCCCCTGTGCAGCGTAGAAAACCGCCAGCGCTTCGCCGATGCCGGACGAAGCGCCGGTGATGAAGATCCTGTGCGGCATGTCGGGCGCGGGGTGCGCTGGCGAGTGCGGGCTGGCTTACTTGCTGCCTTTGCCGCGCCGTTCCTGGGCGATCAATTTGTCGGCCACCGCCAGCTGCTGCTCGAATTGCAGGCTGGCAACCAGGTATTTGCCATTGACGGCAAGGGCTGGTACGCCTTCGATCTTGTAGGCATGGGCGAGCTGGTCGCCCCGGCGCACCTTGCTCTGCACGCCGAAGGAAGAAAAAGCGTCGGAGAATTTGGCTGCATCCACGCCTTGCGCGGCGATCCAGGCCTTGATGTTCTTTTCCTCGAACAGGTTGGTGCGTTCCTGGTGAATGGCCTTGAACACCTTGTCTTCCAGGCGCTTCAAATCGCCGGTCGTCTGCAGTGCGTAAAAGAGTTTGGCGGCATTGCCCCAGGCAGCGCGGCCAAAGCTGACCGGTACCTTTTTCAGCACCACGTCGGCCGGTAGTTTTTCCGCCCACAGGCTGAGCAGGGGGTTGAAGTCGGCACAATGCGGGCAGCCGTAGCTGAAGAATTCCAGCACTTCGATCTTGCCGGCATCTTCGGTGGGCTGTGCGGGATTGAGCAGCGTGAATTCCTGGCCGGCAGTTTGCGCCCACAGGGGGCGGGCCAGGCTGCTGGCACCGAGGGCCAGGGTGGCGGCAAGGAAATGGCGGCGATCGAGCGGCGAATGCTTCATACAAAACTCCTACGTGGGTTATTTCGACAACTGGGCTTCAATGCCGGATTTGGCCAGGTTGGCCCTGGTTTTGTTCAATTCTTCGAGCTGGAAATAGGGGCCGATGCGCACGCGATACCAAGTGCGGTCTTCGATCATGACCTGCTGCACGTTGGATTCGATGCCCATGAAGGCGAGTTTGACCTTCTGGTTGTCGGCATCCTGAGCGGTACTGAAGGAACCTGCCTGCAAAAAGAGCGGCGAGCGGCTTTCCTTGCCTTCTTTCGCATCCGGCTTGCTTTCCGGTTTTTCGGCCATGGCCGGGGTGCCGGGTTTGTCCGGCACGGCGTCGGCCTTGCCGGGCAGGATGTCGTAGAACTGGAAGCGCTTTTCCGGGGCCGGATCGCCCGGTTTGCCGGGCAGCGCCTTGGGTTCCTGGCCGGCAGCCGGCACCGCGGCGGCGCGGGTTTCGCTGTTCTGCACGTTCTGATTGAAGGGCAGCGGGGCCTTGTTGATGTACCAGACGACCCCGGCGGCGATGCACACGCCGAGCACCAGACCGATGAACATGCCGATCAGCGTGCCGCCGGCGGATTTTTTCTGCGGCGATGATTTGCGCGGTTTCATGTCGCGGCTCATGGGTTTCCTTTACATGCTTTCCGGGCAGGACACGCCCAGGATGGACAGGCCGTTGCGAATCACCTGCCGGATCGCCGCGGCCAGCGCGACGCGCGCCTGACACAGGGCGGCATCGTCGACCAGCATGCGCTCGGCGTTGTACCAGGCGTGGAATTCCCCGGCCAGATCCTTGAGATAGAAGGCGACCGAGTGCGGCGCGAGGTCGCGCGCGGCGGTTTCGATCACTTCCGGAAACTGACCGAGCAGATTGGCGAGCGACTGCTCGCGCGGGCTGTCGAGGCGTGCGAAATCGGCTTCGAGCAACTCGTCCGGCGTGCCCGGCCACTGTTTCAGCACCGAGCAGATGCGGGCGTGGGCGTACTGGATGTAATACACCGGGTTTTCGTTGCTCTGGCTTTTCGCCAGATCGAGGTCGAAATCCAGGTGCTGATCCGATTTGCGCAGGGCGTAGAAGAAGCGGCAGGCGTCGTTGCCCACTTCCTCGCGCAGTTCGCGCAGGGTGACGAATTCGCCCGAGCGGGTGGACATCGAGGCTTTCTGGCCGTTGCGATAGAGCACCGCGAATTGCACCAGCGCCACGTGCAGCCTGTCGGCGGGCAGGTCGAGCGCCTTGACCGCGCCGGCGACGCGCGGGATGTAGCCGTGGTGGTCGGCCCCCCAGACGTTGATGATCTTGTCGAAACCGCGCTCGAATTTGTTCAGGTGATAGGCAATGTCGGAAGCGAAATAGGTGTACAGCCCGTTTTCGCGCTGCACGACGCGATCCTTTTCGTCGCCGAAAGCGGTGGAACGGAACCATTTGGCGCCGTTTTGCAGGTAAATGTGGCCCTTTGCTTCCAGAAGATCGACGCAACGCGCCACCAGCCCGGTGTCGTAAAGCGCTTTTTCCGAGAACCAGACTTCGAATTCGACGCCGAAATCCTGCAAATCGCTGCGGCAGTCTTCCAGCTGTTCGTTGAGCGCGTGCCGATGGACGTAGTGCCAGTCCTCGCCGAGCAGCGCCTTGGCGCGCGCGATCAGGGCGTCGAGATGCGCTTCGCGCTGCGCCTTGGCTTCGTCGTCCGCCCGCTCGGCGGCGGGCAGGCCCGGCGTGCCGCGCAGGACGTCGGCGGCGCTGCGCCGGTATTTGTTGTCGTGCGCGTGCCGGAGCTGCTCGGCCATGCGCCGCACGTAATCGCCCTGGTAGCCGTTGGGCGGGAAGGGGACGCTCTCGCCCAGCAGGTCGAGATAGCGCAGCCAGGTGGAGAGGCCGAGAATGTCCATCTGCCGCCCGGCATCGTTGACGTAGTACTCGCGCGTCACGTCCCAGCCGGCAAAGGCGAGCAGGCTGGACAGCGAAGCGCCGTAAGCCGCGCCGCGACCGTGGCCGACGTGCAGGGGGCCGGTCGGGTTGGCGGAAACGAATTCGACTTGGATCTTCTGCGCGCCGCCCTGGTTCGAGCGGCCAAAATCGTTGCCCTGGTTGAGGACGGTACGCACCACGCCGGTCTTGGCGCCAGCGGCGAGGCGGAAGTTGATGAAGCCGGCCCCGGCGATTTCCGCGCCGGCGATGCGGGGAGATACAGGCAGTTCGGCCAGCAGTTGCTGGGCGATTTCGCGCGGGTTTTTCTTCAGCGCCTTGGCCAGCAGCATCGCCAGATTGGTGGCGAAATCGCCGTGCGAGGGGTCGCGCGGGCGTTCGATCTGAATCGGGGTCGAAGCGGCGGCGGGGGCAACGCTGTCGCGTGCCTGGGTGAGCAGGGCGAGCAGCTCGTTCTTGACGTCGTGGGCCATGGTTTGGCGTGGGAAAAATAACAAAGGCGGCATTATACGCTGCCCCTATCCGCCAGAGATGTGAGCAATGGTAAGCAAAGCGGGGACAGCATCTGCCGCCGCGTGCTAGCATCCCCGTTTTTCTGCGGCCCCCGGCGACCTTCCTTGGGTGGCCCTTTTTCCCCGCCACGGGTTTTTGCGATGCGCCTTTTTCGCTTGCTCAAGATTGCCACCGTCGCCAGCCGTTTCGGGCTGGATCAGATGGTGCTGGAACATGAGCCGACCGGCCGCCTGATGCGGCTGGCCAACGCCCTGCAATTCTGGCGTCGTCTGCGCGCCCCGCGCGCCGAGCGCCTGCGGCAGGCGCTGGAAACCCTGGGGCCGATTTTCGTGAAGTTCGGCCAGGTTCTGTCCACCCGCCGCGACCTGATGCCAGCGGACATCGCCGACGAACTCGCCAAGCTGCAGGATCGCGTGCCGCCCTTCGCTTCCGAGCTGGCGCTGGCGGAAATCGAAAAAGCCTACGGCCGCCCGGCGCACGAGGTTTTCGCCGAGTTCGACCCGCAGCCGGTGGCGTCGGCTTCCATCGCGCAGGTGCATTTCGCGCGGCTGCGCCCGGAGGACGGCGGACACGAGGTGGCGGTCAAGATTCTGCGTCCCAACATGCGCGCGGTGATCGAGCACGATCTCGCCCTGATGGACAACGGCGCGCTGCTGCTGGAAAAGCTGTGGGCCGACGGCAAGCGCCTGCGCCCGCGCGAGGTGGTGGCGGAATTCGCCAAATATCTGCGCGACGAACTCGATCTCATGCGCGAAGCGGCCAATGCCTCGCAACTGCGGCGCAATTTCACGGCCTCGCCCCTGCTCGTCGTACCCGAGGTGTATTGGGATTTCTGCACTTCCACGGTGATGGTGATGGAGCGCATGCACGGCATTCCCATCTCGCAGACCGAGCGCCTGCGGGCGGCGGGGGTGGATTTGAAGAAGCTCTCCGCGGCCGGCGTGGAAATCTTCTTCACCCAGGTTTTCCGCGACGGGTTTTTCCATGCCGACATGCATCCGGGCAATATTTTCGTGGCGGCCGATGGTCGCTACATCGCGCTCGATTTTGGCATCGTCGGCACGCTCACCGACAGCGACAAGAACTATCTGGCGCAGAATTTCCTGGCCTTCTTCCGCCGCGATTACAAGCGGGTGGCGGAAGCGCACATCGAATCCGGCTGGGCGCCCAAGGAAACGCGGGTCGATGAGTTCGAGGCGGCCATCCGCGCCGTCTGCGAGCCGATTTTCGACCGGCCGCTCAAGGACATTTCCTTCGGCAAGGTGTTGCTGCGCCTGTTCCAGACTTCGCGCCGCTTCAACGTGGAAATCCAGCCGCAGCTGGTGATGCTGCAAAAAACCCTGCTCAACATCGAAGGCCTGGGGCGGCAGCTCGATCCCGATCTGGATCTGTGGCAGACCGCTAAGCCGTTTCTCGAACGCTGGATGAGCGAGCAGATCGGCTGGCGCGGCATCTGGCGCAACCTGCGCCTCGAAGCGCCCAATCTGGCGCGCACCCTGCCGCAACTGCCGCGCCTCGTGCATCAGCAGTTGAGCCGGCCGTCGACCGCCGACCTCCAGCCCGAACTGGCCGCGCTGGCGCGCTCGCAAGCCGTGCAGAACCGCTGGCTGGCCGCCATCGCGCTCCTGCTGGCCGTGATCGCCGGCGCGCTCGTCCATCCCTATTTCTGATCTCTAGCTGCTTTTTTCCCGCTCATGGCTGCTGCCGCAGAATTGCTGAACGAATATCAGGAAGAGGACGTCATCGACTGGCTCGGCGCGGATACCGTCAAAAAAGCGCGGCCCTACGTCGATCTGGTGCAACAGCTCGAGGTCGGCGATGAGCGCATCGACGCGCAGGTGCCCGGTTCGGCCCGGCAGCCGTATCAGACCAGCATCGTTTTCGTTGATTTCGAGGAACAGGCCGGCCTGCCCAACACCTGTTCCTGCCCGGTGGGGCGCGACTGCAAGCACGTCGCCGCCACCTTGCTGCGCGCCATTGCCGAGCGCAATCCGGAGGTGCGCCTGAGCAACAGCGTGCTGTCCTGGGTGGAAGACTTGCGCCGCGCCTCGGTCGCCGTCGCCAAGAAGAAGGCGCGCGCCCCGAGCGTGCGCTCCGGCCTGTTCTACGTGCTGCACTGGTCGGCCGACGGCGGCCATTTCGGCATCACCCTGTTGAAAGGCAAGCGGCCCGACAAGGCGGAGGAATGGTGGAGCATCGAGCGGGCGCTGCTCAACGCGCCGCAGTTCGTGCGGGAGGAAGACCTGCCCATCCTGCGCCACTTGTGGAACGCGCGCCATCAGGGCAGCGGCATCCGGGCCTATGGCCTGGGCGACAGGCAGCCGACGGAAATCCTCGGCCGCCTGCTGGCGACGGGGCGTCTGTACACCGAGCACGATCTGGAAATCCCGCTGCGCGCCGGCCCCGAGCGGGCGGCGAATTTCGGCTGGATGGTCGACGGGCAGGGCTTCCAGCGGCCGCACCTGCGTTCCGATCCGCCCTGCGATCAGGTGTTGCCCACCGATCCGCCCTGGTACGTCGATGTGGCCGAGGGCGAGATGGGGCCGCTGCACGTGGAAGCGGAACCCGCGCTGCTCAAGCGCCTGTTCGACCTGCCGCCGCTCTCCGAGAAGGAGGCCGCGCTGGTCGCCGAGGCGCTTTCCGAACTCGCGCCGAGCATGCCCCTGCCGGTGGAAAAGGCCAGCGACCGCCTGCGCCGGATCGACCTGCCCCTGCAACCCTGCCTGCGTCTGGATACGCTGCGTACCCTGGGCAACCGCGCCTGGCGGGATTATCCGCACAGTTACGGTGGCAATGCCTTCGATTACGCCGAGGTTTATTTCCGCTATGGCGAGGTCGACGTCGCGCCGGGCGACAGGAGCAGCTTCGTCACCCTGCCGGAAGGCGAAACCGTGGCGCTGGCGCGCCGCCCGCAGGAGGAAGCGCACGCCTTGCAAGCCTTGCAGGAGAGCGGTTTCATGGCCGTGCCGCCGTATGTCCTGAACACCTTTGGTGCGCCGCCGCAGGGGATTTTCGGGCTGGCCGGCGAAGCCGCCTGGCCGCGCTTCATGCAGGACGGCATGAAGCATCTGCAGGCGGCGGGCTGGCACGTCGAATTTCCCGAGGATTTCCGCCACCACGTCATGGAAATCGAGGGTTGGGACGCCGAACTCACCGAAACCGGCGACGGCTGGTTCGATCTCGACATGGGCGTCGTCGTCGAAGGGCAGCGTCTGGCGCTGGCACCGCTCCTGGCGGCCCTGTTCCGGCGCGACGCGCGCTGGCTGGACAGCATCGACCTGAGCGGCATTCCCGATGACGAGCCGGTCATTCTGCTGACGCCGCAGGGGCAGCAACTGAAAGTGCCGGCCGGCCGGATCAAGCCGCTGGCGGCGACCCTGATCGACCTGTTCGACGGTTTTTCCGGCGGCGACACCCTGCGCCTGTCGCGCTTCGACGCGCCGCGCCTCTCCGAACTCACCGACACCAGCCGTTGGGCCTTCCGCGGGCAGCAGGACGTGCTGGCCCTGGCGGAACGGCTACAGGCGGCGCAGGGCATCGGCGACATCGAGCCGCCGCGCGGCCTGCGGCTGGAACTGCGCGCCTATCAGAAGGAAGGTCTGGCCTGGTTGCAGTTCCTGCGCGAGCAGAACCTGTCCGGTATCCTGGCCGACGACATGGGCCTGGGCAAGACGGCGCAGACGCTGGCCCACCTGCTGCTGGAAAAGGAAAGCGGGCGGCTGGACCGCCCGGCGCTGATCGTCTTGCCGACTTCGCTCATCTTCAACTGGAAGCGCGAGGCGGAGCGCTTTGCGCCGGATCTGCGCGTGCTGTCCCTGCACGGGCCGCAGCGCAAGGAACGATTCGGCGAAATCGGCGAGCACGACGTGGTGCTCACCACCTATCCGCTGCTCTGGCGCGACGTCGATGCGCTGGTGCAGCACGAATACCACCTGCTCATCCTCGACGAGGCGCAGACGGTGAAGAACGTCGCCAGCCGCAGCGCCGGGGCGGTGCGCCAGATCAGCGCGCGGCATCGCCTGTGCCTGACCGGGACGCCGCTGGAAAACCATCTGGGCGAGTTGTGGAGCCAGTTCGATTTCCTGCTGCCGGGCTTTCTCGGGGCCAGCAAGCAATTCACCCGGCACTGGCGCACGCCGATCGAAAAACACGGCGACAGCGACCGCCGCAGCCTGCTCGCCCGGCGCATCCGCCCCTTCATCCTGCGCCGCAAGAAGGAGGACGTCGCCCGCGAACTGCCGCCCAAGACGGTCATCGTGCGCAGCGTCGAACTGGAAGGCGCTCAGCGCGATCTGTACGAAACGGTGCGCGTCGCGATGGATGCCAAGGTGCGCGACGAAATCGCCCAGCGCGGTTTCGCCCGCAGCCAGATCGTGATTCTCGATGCGCTGCTCAAGCTGCGCCAGGTCTGCTGCGATCCACGCTTGGTCAAGAGCCTTGCCGCGCGCAAGGTGAAAGAGCGGGCCAAGCTCGACCTGCTGATGGAAATGCTGCCCGAACTGGTAGAAGAAGGGCGGCGTATCCTCGTGTTCTCGCAATTCACCAGCATGCTGGCCCTGATCGAAAGCGAACTGGAAAAGCGGGGGCTGCTCTACAGCCGTCTGGCGGGCGACACCGTGGACCGGGAAACGCCGATCCGCCGTTTTCAGGATGGCGAGGTGCCGATTTTCCTCATCAGCCTGAAAGCCGGCGGCGTCGGCCTCAACCTGACGGCGGCGGACACGGTGATTCACTACGATCCGTGGTGGAATCCGGCGGTGGAAAATCAGGCCACCGACCGCGCGCATCGGCTCGGTCAGGAAAAGCCGGTGTTCGTCTACAAGCTGATCGTTTCCGGCAGCATCGAGGAAAAGATTCTCGCCTTGCAGGAACGCAAGGCCGAACTGGCGGCTGGCATCCTCTCGGAAGACCGCTCCGTCGACGTCAAATTCGGCAACGACGATCTTGCCGCGCTGTTCGCGCCGCTGCCGGAGTGATCCGGCAGCGGCGCGAATTCAGGCGCAATTCAGGCATAAGCGCTCTGGCCTTCCAACAGATGAATCAGGCCGCGCAAGGCATGGGCGACGGCTTGCCGGCGCACGGCGCTGCGCTCGCCGCTGAACAGGCGGGTCTGCGCCTGACAGCCCAGATCGCGTCCGGCCCAGGCGAAGCACACCGTTCCCACGGGTTTTTCGGCAGAACCGCCGCCGGGGCCGGCGATGCCGGTGATCGCCACCGTCCAGTCGGCCGGGCTGCGCGCCAGCGCGCCTTCGGCCATGCTGCGGGCGGTGGCTTCCGACACCGCGCCGTGGCGCTCGATGGTGATTGCCGGCACGCCCAGCAATTCGCTCTTGGCGGCATTGGAGTAAGTGACGAAGCCGCGCTCGAACCAGGCGGAACTGCCGGCAATTTCCGTCACCGCCTGCGCCAACGCGCCGCCGGTGCAGGATTCGGCCAGCGCCAGGCGCTCGTTGCGCGAGAGCAGCAGTTCCCCCAGTTTTTCGGCCAGATTCAGCAGGTTTTCCATGGGCAACATCCTGAAGCGTGCGCGCCACACGCCGTTACATAACAAGACGAAAGGGCGACAGACAGGGGCAGGGGCGCGCCTTACACTGCAAGGGCATTGAACCCCTCCTCTCGAATCCCCCCATTCGAGAACTTCAGCCCCGCCACCCCCCAGCGGGGTTTTTTTATGTGCGTTTTTAACACACATTCCGGCGCAGCGTCCCGAACGTTTTTGTCAATCATAAGCGAGCCGTTATAATTGCGGGCTTCACTCAACCCAGTTTACGGAGTTCCAGCATGGCCGAGCAAAACGCATCCGGAAAGATCATGTGGGCGACGATTCTCGTTGCCGCTGTTCTCACCGTCATTATCTTTGCGCTGACCAACAAGTCGTTCGATTCGGCCGCCAACAGCAGCGCAGGTGCCGATGAAGCCGAAGTGCGCATCCAGCCGGTTGCCCGCTTCGAGCTGGCCAAGGCCGAAGCGGCCGCCGAAGACAGCGGTCCCAAGGATGGCCCGACCGTCTATAACAGCGTCTGCGGCGCTTGCCACAACACGGGCGTTGCCGGCGCGCCGAAGATCGACGCCAAGGCCGACTGGGCGTCGCGTCTGGGGCAGGGCGAAGCCGGTCTGCTGGCCAGCGTGCTGCACGGCAAGGGCGCGATGCCGCCCAAGGGCGGCGCTGCCGCGCTGTCGGACGACGAAATCAAGGGCGCGGTCGAGTACATCCTGAGCAAGGTCAAGTAAGCCTTTTCAGGCGCGCATCGGATCGGGGAGGCCGCGGCCTCCCTTTTTCATTGCGCCTTTTTTACCTTAGCGTTTCCCGGCCAGCAGCGCCTTCATGGCATCCAGCCGGGCGTTGCCAGTGGCCTTGTCGGGCAGGACGGCCTGCTTGCCGCCGCTGAAACGGATGTCGTCGCCCATTTCGGCGATGAAGCGCGAGGCCTCGGCGGGGATCAGATCGCGTCCCTGCTTGCGTTTTTCGCAATAGCTGATGTGCAGGGAGCGTTGCGCGCGGGTGATGCCGACGTACATCAGGCGGCGCTCTTCCTGTAGTTTTGCCGGATCGAGCGATTCGCGGTGCGGCAGGATGCCTTCTTCCACCCCGACGAGAAAGACGTGCTTGTATTCCAGCCCCTTGGCGGCGTGCAGGGTGGATAACTGCACGGCGTCGACTTCCTCGCCATTCTGCTTGTCGAGCAGGTTGATGAGGGCGATGCTCTGCACCAGGTCGATCAGGGTCTTGCCGTCCTCTGCGCCCTTCTTGTTGATCCATTCGGTGAATTCGCAGACGTTGGCCCAGCGGTTGCGGGCGGTGCGCTCTTCCTCGCTGTCGTAGAGATAGGTTTCGTAGTCGATGGCAGCGAGCAGGTCGGGCAGAACCTGCTGCGCCGGTTCGCGGGCAGCGCGCGTTTGCAGGCGGGCGATGAACTGGCAGAACTCGCGCAGCGGCTCCAGCTGGCGGGGTGCGCAGCGCTGCGCGAAGCCCTCTTCGCCGGCCGCCTGAAAGAGCGACACGTGGCGCTCGCCGGCATACTGCCCGAGCGTTTGCAGGGTGGCCGCGCCGATGCCGCGCCGGGGCGTGGTGGCGGCGCGGATGAAGGCCGGATCGTCGTCCTCGTTGGCGAGCAGGCGCAGGTAGCAGGTGAGGTCCTTGATTTCCGCCTTGTCGAAAAAGGATTGCCCGCCGGAGAGCAGATAGGGGATTTTCTGGTTGCGCAGCTGCGTTTCGAGCAGACGCGCCTGATGATTGGAGCGATAGAGAATGGCGTAATCGCGGAATCTGGCGCGCTGCTCGAAGCGGTGGGCTTGCAGTTTCATGACCACGCTCTCGGCCTCGCTGTCGTTGTCGCGGCAGGCGTTGACCTGGATCGGCTCGCCATGCCCCAGTTCCGACCACAGGGTTTTCTCGAACAGTTTTTCGTTGTGCGCGATGACGTTGTTGGCGGCCTTGAGAATGCGCACCGTCGAGCGGTAGTTCTGTTCCAGCTTGATGACTTTCAGGCGGGGAAATTCGTCCGGCAGTTTTTTCAGGTTGGCGATGTCGGCCCCGCGCCAGCCGTAGATGGCCTGGTCGTCGTCGCCCACGGCGGTGAATTGCTGGCGCACGCCGGTCAGTTGCTTGAGCAGCTGGTACTGGCAGGCGTTGGTGTCCTGATATTCGTCGATCAGGAGGTAGCGCAGGCGGTTCTGCCATTTCTCGGCAATCTCCGGATGCCGGGTGAAAAGCTGTACCGGCAGGCCGATCAGATCGTCGAAATCGACCGCCTGATAGGCTTTCAGCGTGGCCTCGTAGCTCAGATAGGCGTTGGCTGCCAGTGTTTCATGCTCGTTGCTGGCGATTTGGCGCGCGGCTTCCGGGCTGACCAGGGCGTTTTTCCAGTTGGAAATGAGGGATTGCAGGTGGCGCAGCGTCGATTTATCTACCGTCTTGGCGCAATCGCCGATGATGCCGGCGCAATCGGCGGCATCGAAGATGGAAAAACGCGGCTTGTAGCCGAGCGCCCTGGCTTCTTCGCGCAGGATGCGCACGCCCAGCGAATGGAAGGTGGAAATCTGCAATTCGCCGGCCTGCGCCGAGGGCAGCAGTTTGCCGACGCGCTCCTGCATTTCCCGCGCCGCCTTGTTGGTGAAGGTGATGGCGGCGATGTTGCGCGCCTGCAAGCCGCAGTTTTCCACCAGATGAGCGATTTTCTGCGTGATGACGCGGGTTTTCCCGGAACCGGCGCCGGCCAGCACCAGCAGGGGGCCGTCGAGGTATTGAATGGCAGCGCGTTGTTGTGGGTTGAGTCCAGACATGAGCGGCAGAAAAATAAAACCCGGCAGGAAAGCCGGGTGGGTGCCGATTCTAGCGCATTCAGCGGTTCAGATGCTCTCGTCGATCTGGCCGGGACGGCGTCCCCGGGTATCCATCGCCCGCAGAAGATCGTGGAGGTTCTTGCGCTCAAGCAACTCGTTCGCCAGCTGCTTCGCCTCCTGCTGACGCCGTTCGATACCTTGATAAGGGCCGATGGCCTTGGGATCGATCAGGGCGAGTTCTTGTTGCAGCGAGCGTTCACGCTCGTTGCTGGCCGCTTCCATCGCTTCGACCCTGCGCACGCTTTGCGCCTGCGCCAGCAGCGCCCGTCCGACGGCCTCGGCGCTGTGCCGTTGCGTCGTCGAAACAAGTCGGGATGTTTTCATGACCGGACCTCCTGGTCCGGTCTACGTCAGGCTGGCGCAAAAACTTTAATTCGCTCAAGCGCTTACTGTGGTTTACAGCGCGCCGAAAACTTTTTTCAGAATCGCGCTGCCAGCTTCCAGCGGGTTGCTGCGCAGTTTTTTCTCTTCTTCGGCGATCATCAGAAACAGACCGTCCATCGCTTTTTGCGTGACGTAGTTGTCGATGTCAGCGTCTTTTTTGTCGATCAAGCCCATGCTGGCAGCCTTGCCAGCAAATTTGTTGTACTGCTCGGCCAGTTGCAGTTTGGCGGTGGCGGTTTTGACGATGGGCAGGAATTTGCTCGTCAATTGCTCGCTGGAAGATCGCTGGAAGTATTGCGTCACGCTGTCGTCGCCGCCGGTGAGGATGGCTTTGGCGTCCTGCAGGGTCATCTTGCGGATCGAATCGGAAAGAATCGGCATGGCCTCGGCGACGGCGTTCTCGGCGGCGTGGTTCATGGTGTCGACCAGTTGATCGGCCTGCTTGCCCATGCCGAACATGCGCAGGCCGGATTCGGCCTTTTGCAGGTAGCCGGGAAGCGGAATTTTTACCTTTTCGTTGCCGAGAAAACCGTTGCTCTTGCCCAGGGAACTGACGGCGAATTCAGCGCCTTTGGCGAGCGCCTCGCGCACGCCGGAACCGGCGTCGGCATTGGTGATGGATTCCAGACCGGCATGCGCCTGCGCAACCAGGAAACCGGCGAGCAACGGGAGCAGAAAGCGGGAAAAGTGTTTGAACATGGTGACTCCTTGGTGTCTTAAACGATGTCGAGATGGCCGATGCCGGCGGCGAGGTCGCGCCCTTGCGATTCCTTGGCGTTGAGCTTGATCTGCAGGCGCAGGTCGTTCAGCGAATCGGCGTTGCGCAGCGCGTCTTCGTAGCTGATGCGGCCAGCGTCATACAGATCGAACAGCGCCTGGTCGAAGGTCTGCATGCCCAGTTCGCGCGACTTTTTCATGATTTCCTTGATTTCATGCACTTCGCCCTTGAAGATCAGTTCGGAAATAAGCGGCGAGTTGAGCATGATTTCGATCGCCGGCAAGCGCCCCTTGCCATCCCTCTTCGGCAGCAGCCGCTGCGACACCAGTGCGCGCAAATTGAGCGACAGATCCATCAGCAACTGGTGCCGGCGCTCTTCCGGGAAGAAGTTGATGATGCGGTCGATGGCCTGGTTGGTGCTGTTGGCGTGCAGCGTCGCCAGCGCCAGGTGGCCGGTTTCGGCGAAGGCGATGGCGTAATCCATGGTTTCGCGGTCGCGGATCTCGCCCATGAGGATGACGTCCGGCGCCTGGCGCAGCGTGTTTTTCAGCGCCGGCCCCCAATCGTCGGTATCGACGCCGACTTCGCGCTGCGTGACGATGCAGTTCTTGTGCTCGTGCACGTATTCGATTGGGTCTTCGATGGTGATGATGTGGCCGTAGGAGTTTTCGTTGCGGTAATCGACCAGCGCCGCCAGCGAGGTGGTCTTGCCGGTGCCGGTGCCGCCGACGAAGATCATCAGGCCGCGCTTGGTCATCGCCAAGTCCTTGAGCACTGGCGGCAGGCCCAGATCGTCCAGGGTCGGGATGGTCATGTTGATGGTGCGGCAGACCAGGGCGACGCGGCCTTGCTGGATCAGCGCATTGGCGCGGAAACGGCCGATGCCGGAAGGTGAAATGGCAAAGTTGCACTCGCGCGTCGATTCAAATTCTGCCGCCTGCCGGTCGTTCATGATGGCGCGGGCAAGCTCGGCGGTGTGCTGCGAGTTGAGGATCTGATTCGATACCGGGGTGATTTTTCCATCGACCTTGATGGCCGGCGGGAAGCCGGCGGTGATGAAGAGGTCCGAACCGCGCTTCTGCGTCATCAGCCGCAGAAGATCGTGCATGAATTTCATCGCCTGATCGCGTTCCATGTGTTTCTCCGTAGTGTGTGGGCAGCCCGGCTCAGGCCGGGAAAGCGTCCTTGTTGGCGGCGCGCAGGCGGGCTTCGCTGCTGGATACGATGTTGCGCCGCACCATGTCGACCAGGCATTGATCCAGCGTCTGCATGCCCAGCGCCTGCCCGGTCTGGATGGCGGAATACATCTGCGCCACCTTGTTTTCGCGGATCAGGTTGCGGATGGCCGGGGTGCCGATCATGATTTCGTGCGCCGCGGCGCGGCCCTGGCCGTCCTTGGTCTTGAGCAGGGTCTGCGAGATGACGGCGCGCAGGGATTCGGAGAGCATGGCGCGCACCATGTCCTTTTCTTCCGCCGGGAAAACGTCCACCACGCGGTCGATGGTCTTTGCCGCTGACGAGGTGTGCAGGGTGCCAAACACCAAGTGGCCGGTTTCGGCGGCGGTCAGCGCGAGACGGATGGTTTCCAGGTCGCGCAACTCGCCGACCAGGATCACGTCCGGGTCTTCGCGCAGCGCCGAGCGCAGGGCGTTGGAGAAGGACAGCGTCTGCGGCCCGACTTCGCGCTGGTTGATGAGGCATTTTTTCGATTCATGCACGAATTCGATCGGGTCCTCGATGGTGAGGATGTGCGCGTAATCGTTTTCGTTGACGTGGTTCACCATCGCCGCCAAAGTGGTCGATTTGCCGGAGCCGGTCGGGCCGGTGACGAGCACGATGCCGCGCGGATATTCGGCGATCTCGCGGAAGATTTTCGGGCAGTTGAGTTCTTCCAGGGTCAGCACCTTGGTCGGAATCGTCCGGAACACCGCCGCCGCGCCGCGCTGCTGGTTGAAGGCATTGACCCGGAAACGCGCTAGGTTGGGGATTTCAAAAGAAAAGTCGCACTCCAGGGTTTCTTCGAACACCTTGCGCTGCGCGTCGTTCATGATGTCGTACACCATGCCGTGCACGTCCTTGTGCTCCATCGGCGGCAGGTTGATGCGGCGTACGTCGCCGTGCACGCGGATCATCGGCGGCAGGCCCGAAGACAGGTGAAGGTCAGATGCCTTGTTCTTGACGCTGAAGGCCAGGAGTTCAGTAATGTCCATGCAGAGATTCCCCGATTTACGTGCAAAGTGCGTGCGCCTAGCGCGGTTGTGTATACTTTTCGCCTGAAAAGAATTCCCAATGGATTATGAGTGCAATCGCCGACAAGCTGCAAGCCGTACACCAGCGTATCGCCGCCGCCGCCCATGCCGCCGGTCGTTCGCCGGACAGCGTGCGTCTGCTGGCCGTCAGCAAAACCAAACCGCTGGCAGCAATTGAAGCTGCCATGCTCGCCGGGCAAACCGACTTTGCGGAAAACTATGTGCAGGAAGGGCTGGAGAAATGTCTGGCGCTCAAACACTGCGCGTCAAAATCCAATGGCATTTTAACATGGCATTTCATCGGCCCTTTGCAAAGCAACAAGAGCCGCGCCGTTGCTGAACATTTCGACTGGGTGCACAGTGTTGATCGTCTGCGTCTGGCGCAGCGGCTGTCCGAGCAACGCCCGCCCGAATTGCCGCCCCTGAACGTCTGCGTGCAGGTCAATATTTCCGCCGAGGCAAGTAAAAGCGGCTGCACGCCGGAAGGAGCGGGCGCGCTGTGTGCGGTGATTGCCGCCTTGCCCCGCCTGCAATTGCGCGGTTTGATGGCGATTCCGGAACCGAGCGCCGAGCCGCAGCAACAACGAGCCGCCTTTCGGGCGCTGCGCGAACTGGCGGCAACGATTGCGCAAACAAAAACCTTGCCGCTCGATACCCTGTCCATGGGCATGAGCGACGATCTCGAAGCGGCGATTGCCGAAGGCGCAACGATGGTGCGCGTTGGCAGCGCGATTTTTGGTGAAAGAAACGACACATGAACATTCTTTTTCTCGGTGGCGGCAACATGGCGCATGCCCTGATCGGCGGCATGCTCGACAAGGGGATCGCCGCCAGTGACATTCACGTCATCGACCCCGGCAGCGAAGCGCGCGAGCGCCTGAGCAGAATCTACGGCGTGCCGACTTACGCCAGCTCGGTAGAGGCACCGGCTGCGCCCGACGTATTGCTCCTGGCGGTCAAGCCGCAACAGACGCGGGACGCCCTGCTGCCGCTGCGTGACCGCCTGGGCAAGGCGCTGGTCATCAGCATTGCCGCCGGACTCGACCTTGCCACGCTGGCGCGCTGGCTGGGCGATCACCAGAATCTGGTGCGTGCCATGCCGAACACGCCGGCCCTGGTCGGTGCCGGCATGACGGGTTTGTGCGCGACGGCTGCCGTCGATGCCGCCGGACGGGCGCTGGCCGAGCAACTGCTGCAAAGCGTGGGCGGCACGCTGTGGGTGACGGATGAGCGGCTGATGGACGCTGTCACCGCCATCTCCGGCAGCGGCCCGGCCTACGTGTTCCTGTTCATCGAAGCCTTGCAGCAGGCGGCGCAGGAACTGGGCCTGTCGGCGGAACAAGGCCGGCAACTGGCGGTGGCGACCGTGCAGGGCGCGGGCGCGCTCGCGGCGGGGAGCGCGGATTCCGTTTCCCTCTTGCGCGAGCGGGTGACTTCAAAAGGCGGCACCACGGCAGCGGCGCTGGAGGTCATGCAGGCGAGAGAGGTGCCGGCAGGCATCGTCGCCGGCTGCCACGCGGCGGCGGCGCGCGGTGCCGAACTGGGCAAATTGCTGGGGGCGGATTGATGCAGGCACTGTCTTTTCTGTTCAACGTGCTGGCCGGCTTCTTCACCTTCCTGTTTCTCCTGCGCTTTTTCATGCAATGGCAGCGGGTGTCCTTTGCCGGCCAGCTCGGCGGTTTCGTCGTCACCACCACCAACTGGGCGGTCAAACCCCTGCGCCGTCTGATTCCGGGCTGGCGCGGGCTGGATTGGGCGAGTCTGCTGGCCGCCTTCGGCACCCAACTGGCCTTGACCTTCCTGTTGCTGATCCTGAGCGGTGCGGGTGAAATGATCCTCGGCAATCTGCCTCTGCTGCTGCTCGCCGCCGGACGCGGCCTGCTGCGGCTGGTGATCTACGTTTTCATCGGAGCGCTCATCGTGCAAGCCGTGCTGTCCTGGGTGAACCCCTACTCGCCGCTGGCCCCCGTGGTGCGGCAACTCACCCGCCCGCTGCTGGCCCCTTTGCAGCGTGTCATCCCGGTGATTTCCGGCGTCGATCTTTCCCTGCTGGTAGCGATCCTGCTGCTGCAAATGCTCCTGATGTACGTTTGACGCATGCCCTGGTTCCGTTTGACGGCAACGGGCAGCGCCCTGCTCAGCCTGCACATTCAGCCGGGCGCAAAGAAAAGCGAATGCGTCGGCCTGCACGGCGAAGCCTTGAAAATCCGCCTCGCCGCGCCGCCGGTCGACGGCAAGGCCAACGAAGCCCTGCTGCGCTTTCTGGCGCAACGGCTGGACATTCCGCGCCAGCGGATCAACCTCAAGAGCGGGCAGACTTCCCGCCAGAAGGTGGTGGAGGTTAGCGGGGTGGATGCTGAGAAACTGGCTGTGCTGCTTGCTTGAAGGCGGAGCTGTGCACCTGCAAGGTGCAGCTAATTTCAGGAGGGATTACCGGTTAGCGGCTGACACTAAACCGCTTTTGGCACAAAGTTTCTGGCTCACGACCCAAACAAAACTTGTTCTGCGCCAGAGAAACCAGGGAGGGGGGTTTTGACCGTATAAGTCTGCCCAAGTTTGAAAGGATGATATCTCCAAGTACGCCCAGATAAAACTATTGGGCACCTAACGTTTGAATTCACCGGCCTTGCGCGGCTTTATACGCAAGGTCCGGTGGAATGATAGGTTAGGCCGGGCGCGGAGTAGAGGCATCAAGTACTCGACGCACATCACGCTTAATGAGCACGAGGAGGCGCGCATAGGTTGCGGCAAGCCCGTCTACTCTTGCAGCGAGGTCGACATCCTCCTGAAGCATTCTGGCGCGGAATGTGTCACGGCGAGCATCTTCAACCCAGGGTAATTGCTCCGGAAACCGCTCAAGCTCCTCTAAGAGTCCAGCTGCCACACAGGCCCGCGTTTCGTCAGACTCGAACTTTCCAAGCAGCTTGGTTGCATCGGTGTGCCAGTGGTTCAAAGACTCAATATTAGTCTTGACTTCTGCAAGATCGCGTTCAGTGGAGGGAAAGCGATGATGACCGGCATTATCTCGGAGAGTCTCGGCGGATCGAAGCAGTTCCGCAATTCGACCAAAGACGCCTGAACGCTTTTCGATGCGAATACGATCACATAGGTTGGTTCGCGTCTTAAACACAACCTCTAGGTTTGCAGCTTGCGCAAGCACCACAGCATCTCGAGCAAGTTGATCTGTACCTTGGCGGAACGATCCGTATGCGCTGATAAGTGCAGCGACACTACCTAAGACTGCGATCTTTGTCTTTAAGCTGCCTTCTTCAAACTCGAACTGTAATTCAACCTCCTCTCCGAAGATAAATCCGGCTCGGGGTTGAATGAAATCTCTCAGTTCTGCTTCGAGTCGTTGGCGGGATTCCACATCGTTATAGGTGCCAATATCAAGATGCGTATAGGCTTCGCAAAGGATTTCTCGATCAATGTAATTTGCCATAGAGATAGGTAGAGAGTGGTTTAAGGGAACGGCCTAACGTCTGAATTCACTGGCTTGACGCGGCTTGTCGCGACAGGTCCGGTGGAATGATGGGTTGGGCACCATTGAACGCTATTCTCGGCCCGCCGGCTTTCGAAACTCAAAATCACGGACGATGTGATCATCCAAAGTACAAAATTGGTCAATCACAGCTTCCATGCTCCCGAAGTGAAGCGCGAGTCGATTTTCCATCGGCGGTTCCTGTCGTTCCTTCTCCAGAAGTTCAAAGGTAAATTCCCGAGCTTTGGGATGAACAAGTTGGTTTCGTGTGTCGAACATCGCTCTAAGCTTGGCGCGTTCAGGATCGTCTTGAGGAATCACGCGGCCGTAGCACGTAAGCATGATGAGAGAATGTTTTTCGGTAATCCCAAGACGCTCCAGATTGCGTCGAAAGAAATCTTCTCCAAGTCGCCGAACGCCGTAATTGTTAATAAACGCTTCAATGGCCATACACGAGTAAAGCATCGACGAGATAAATGCTTGCTCGACACTGACTCGAAGGCTCATGGTTTCATGAAAAATGAAACTTCTATGATGTTCTTCCGCTATGTCTCCCACTTCAGATGAGAGCGAAGCCTCCTTTGCGGCGAGCGATGCCTGCGCAGTTTGAAAGTCGCGAAGATATCTGTGTGCGCTTGCATAGTGAAAGCCATGCATACTGAACCACGCACCTTCGCGCTGATAAGGAAGAACGCCGGTATAGCTCATGGTGCCCAACGCCTGAGTTAAGCCGCGCCGCGAAGCCGCGTCGGCTTGAATGAATTGTTAGCCGTCTGCACGCGACGACCTGTAAGAGTAAGTTGAGGGTTCAAGTTTGAACAGGATATCACTAAGCCGTATATTTATAGGGAGACAGTCGCGGCCTAAGCTTTTTCTCATGGCCCTACACAAGCGTGTATAAGCAAGAATCTCATGCTCCTTCTCGAGCGTTCCACCTTGTAGCCAGAACAGCTCTAGTGCTTCAACTACGGGCGCGTCAGCGCATACACAGATGCGTGCCTTTGCGTCATTGAGTGGGCCAAGCTCAGCTAACTCGTCTTGGGTGCGCCCAGCACGTCGGGCAGATACTAAATGTGAAGTAGCAAGAAGAAAATCGCTGTAAGCATCCAGACGCATCTTTGCCAGTTCATCATTCCGGCTCTTTCGCTCAGAGAGCGTGTGACCAAAAGCTGCGCCAATAAGGCCAGCGATGAGTGAAAGAAGAGCGGCTAAAGTGGCGGTCATGTTTATAGACGGCTAACGCAGAGCTAACCGGCGCTGCGCGGCTTTATCGCGCAGCGTCCAGCGACCGAAGGGCTCAAGGTTGAGCGCAGGGTTAGGCGAGGGCTGCATGAGACATGCGGAATTCATGAAAACATTAAAATTCGTTGCTACGGAATGGTATTGTGACTAGAAGATTTTTAAAACAGCTATTGCGCCACACACAAACCCGAGACCAAGCATAATCTTCCTGTTGAGCATAAATCCGGGCAACTTTGATTTTATAGCCAGCGGATAGTTTTGAACCGCATAGGCCCAGTAGAAGAACGCCAGTGACAAAACGACAAACTTAATGATGTCACCCCAAGGGATTACTTTGTATTCGTTGAACATGCCTATCTCTTTGCCTAACGTGGAGCTAACCGGGCTGCGCGGCTTGCCGCGCAGGTCCGGTTGAGCGCAGAGTTAGAAGGGGTGGCATGAGAGATGAATTCAGCATGCCGGGAAGTATAGTGCGAAGCCTCCGACGGTCGTTGGGGCGCGAGCCAGCCAGATAGCGAAAGCAGTAGCCGGGAACGGCGGGTGATTGGCCGAAAATGGTCGAAATTTCCGGTTGGCCGTAACACTGCCAACCGGCGGATGCCAGAGAAAAAACGATTGAATTTGTGGTTGAACATGCCCGAGTGCGGCCCTTGAAGCGGAGTGTGGGCGGGGGAGTTGGCCTGAAAAAAGACATACTTTTAACGTGAAAGCTCAGCCGACGGCAAAAAGCGTAGCTTTTTGACGGTCGGCTGGAGCGGGTTGTTAGCCGGAAACGCTCGATGCGAAGCGCAGGCGGGCGAGCCGGCGAAAATGGCGGCGCGTGCCGAAGCCCCGCTGGAACCTGCTGCTTGCGGCTGGCTGCGTTGCGAATTTGCTTGATTCTTGCGGTCGACCGCAGCAAACCGACTGGCGGCCCGACGAAGCCTGGCGCGTGCTGCCGCCAAGGTGGGCTGACCGGAGTATGCGGAGAACGGCAATTGATTTTGCATGGCGGGCAACCGGCTAACGTGGAGCTAACCCGACTGCGCGGCTTTTCGCGCAGGTCGGGTTGAGC